>Ga0308156_1003481_pt1 | contig 12043 bp, 8 predicted proteins | sample PhyAR2_FD_201041 | JGI IMG/M metagenome (GOLD analysis project Ga0308156, IMG submission 201041) | Phyllosphere microbial communities from UC Gill Tract Community Farm, Albany, California, United States - DLSL A.R2 | ecosystem: Host-associated > Plants > Phyllosphere > Unclassified | place: USA... | reverse complement strand
TGATGACACCGGCGAAGGCCGAAGCGACCGACGAGGTGAGGATGTCGCGGTTGTAGACGTGCATGAGCTCGTGACCGAGCACCCCGCGGAGCTCGCGCTCGTCGAGCAGCGTGAGGATCCCCTCGGTGCAGCAGACCGCGGCGTTCTGCGGGTTGCGGCCCGTCGCGAAGGCGTTCGGCGCGGCTGTCGGCGACACGTACAGGCGAGGCATCGGCTGGCGGGCGGCGGTCGAGAGCTCCCGCACGATCCTGTACATCGCGGGCTGCTCGATCTCGCTCACGGGTCGCGCGTGCATCGCGCGGATCGCCAGCTTGTCGGAGTTCCAGTACCCGTAGGCGGTCGTCACGACACCGATGCCGCAGAACAGCACGAGCATCGTGCCGCTGCCCTGCCCCACGAGAGCCCACAGCCCGAGCAGCACGGCCCACATGAGACCGAACAGCACGGCCGTCTTGAGTCCGTTGTAGTGCCTGTGCCCCATCGTGCCCACCTCTGGTCTGAGTCTTGCGTCGTCTATCTGCCACAACGCACGAGCCCCCGTGGGCGTTCCCGTCTCCAGGAAGCTCACAGGGACTCGTCAGCGGCCGGTCAGCCGGGACCGTGCCGTCGGACCGGGGCCATACCGACGCCGGACAGGCCGGGGGCGGTCAGGCCGGCGTCGTTCAGCGCCCGAGGGTGATGTCCAGCATCTCCTCGCGCGAGACGACCTTGATGCGCTCGCGCCCGGCGGCCTCGCCGAGGGCACGCTCGTGCGCGTCGAGGAGCTCCCAGCCCGACCACTGCACGACCTCGACCCCGCGGTCCGCGAGGAACCCGGTGATCGCGTCGGGCGAGGGCTGGGTCGCTGAGGCGAAGCCGTCCTGGACGCTGTCCTCGACGAGGTGACGGATGGTCTCCGAGGCGTCGGACTTGGTGTGGCCGATGAGGCCGACGGGGCCTCGCTTGATCCAGCCTGTGCAGTACACGCCCTCGAGGTGCTCGCCGTCGAGGTCGAGGACCCGGCCCTCGGCGTTGGGGACGACACCCTTGACGTCGTCGAAGGGCAGCTCGGCGAGGGGAGAGCCGAAGTAGCCGACAGCGCGGTAGACGGCCTGGACGGGCCAGTCGTGCGTCTCGCCGGTGCGGCTGACGGTGCCGTCGCCGTTGAGGCGGGTGCGCTCGGTGCGCAGCGCGTCCACCTTGCCGTCGCCGTCGGTGTCGAGGATCTCGGCCGGAGCGTGCAGGAAGTGCAGGTGCAGGCGACGCGAGGCGGAGAAGGTCGACGGGTCCTTGAGGGTCCAGTCGGTGAGGGTCTTGACGACCTGCTTCGTCTGGTTGGACGAGCCGATCGCGGCCATCGAGCCCTCGTCGAACTCGAAGTCCTCGGGGTAGACGATCACATCGACGTCGGGGACGTGCCCGAGCTCGCGGAGCTCGAGCGGGGAGAACTTCGCCTGCGCGGGGCCGCGGCGGGCGAAGACGTGCACGTCGGTGACGGGCGAGGCCTTGAGGCCCTCGTAGACGTTCGCGGGGATCTCGGTGACGAGCAGGTCGTCCGCGTGCTTGGCCAGGACCCGGGCGACGTCGAGGGCGACGTTGCCGGCCCCGATGACCGCGACCTGCTGCGCCTCGAGCGGCCAGGTGGTCGGGACGTGCGGGTGGCCGTCGTACCAGGACACGAAGTCGGCCGCGCCGTAGGAGCCGTCGAGCTCGGTCCCCGGGATGTCCAGGGGAGCGTCGGTGATCGCACCCGTCGAGAAGATCACCGCGTCGTAGAACTCGCGGAGCTCGTCGAGCTTGATGTCGATGCCGTAGTCGACGTTCGACAGCAGGCGGATGTCCCCGCGCTCGAGCACCCTGTGCAGGGCGGTGATGATCTGCTTGATCCGCGGGTGGTCGGGCGCGACGCCGTAGCGCACGAGACCGAAGGGCGCGGGCAGCCGCTCGAAGAGGTCGATGGAGACGTCGAGCTCCGTCTTGGAGAGGATGTCGGCGGCGTAGATGCCGGCCGGTCCGGCCCCGACGATCGCGACGCGCAGCTGACGGTCAGTGCTCACGGAGATGCATGCCTTCCGGTAGGTGTCCCGAGCGCGGCTCGGCAGAGTGGTGCTCCTGGTACTTAGTCTAGGCTTACCCGCGCCGCTCAGGGACGACGGAGGGCCCTGGACAGGCGCACCAGGGGCTCAGCCCGCGAGGCGCAGGCTGTCCTGGATCTCACGGACCTGGCCGAAGAACGCCTCGGTCTGCGGGCCCGTGCACGTGCCCGTGACCTGCACGACGTCGAAGACCGGGCCGTTCTCGAGCACGCACATGCGCAGCGCCTGGACGAGCGTGCCACCCTTGCCGTCGGAGAAGTACCCCTCGACCCGCATGCCGGGCGCCCCGAGGATCTCCACCGAGTCCTCACGCAGGGTCTGGGTGAACCTGGGCAGAGCCTTGAGGCTCTTGTTGACCGCCGCACGCGAGTCGGCGACGGTGTGCCCGACCCCGAACCTCTGGACCGTGACCAGCACGTTCGGCCGGAACTGCCCCGAGGGGACCTCTGCGGCGAGGGCCAGCGGCAGCCCGACACCGGCGAGGGCGACCCAGCCGTCGGGTTGGTCGATCTCGAGCGCCGGGTACGCCGGGAAGGCCTCGGACGGGAAGGCGAGCGTGCCGGGCATCAGTCTTCGGAGTCCACGTCGAGCAGAGGGAGGTCGGCCGAGGTCACCAGGCGGGAGGTCACCGCGTACTCGACGAGCCGGGCACGACGGTTGGTCGCGAGCTGCTTGGGCCCGCCGCGCAGACCCTTGACACCCATGCGGTCCAGCTTGTCGCACACGTTGTCGAGCTTGCGGTTGAACCGTGTGGTCGCCCAGCCCAGGCGCTTGGCGGCCTCGGCGGTCGACGGGATCTCGCTCAGACCGGCACCGTCGCGCTTGAGCATGGGCTCGCAGAGCGCGACGATCAGCTGCTTCTGGCTCGTGGTGAAGGAGATCACGCCGATGGTCGTCTCGCCGATGAGGGGGTCGTCCGTGAGGACCTCCTGGTAGGGCGAGCCCTCGAGGTGGGCCAGCAGCTCGTAGGTGGTCGGCCCTGCGGTGAAGACGATCGTGGTCGTCTTGAAGACGATGGGCAGCCTGTTGCCGGGCGAGAGCCACGACTGCACGCCACCGCTCGCGTCGCAGATGGTCGCCGAGATGAGCGACCCGACGTTCGAGAGCCACCAGATGCCGTCCACGTGCGTGATGCGCAGGAACCTGCGGTGCAGGTAGGGGTTGTCGTCGACGGAGAGGTCGGCCTCGCGCCCGATGTCGAAGGGCTCGTCGAGGGACGGCTTGAACCACTCGCCGCAGTAGTCGATCGCCAGCTCGGTCATCGCAGAAGTCCACACTCTCTCTCGTGCCCCGTCAGGGCGTCGTACTCGCCGCCGGGCTCGGTGCCGACGACGCGTGTGCTCGCCCGCTCGACTCTAGCGGGAAGCGCTGTCAGTCGAGGCATGCCCGCGCCGGGGAGCCGGACAACCGGCCGTCCCGGACGATCGCGACCTCGAGGCAGGGGTTGGAGACCCCGAAGGAGTTGACGCTCGCGCTGAGCACGCTCGTCTGGCGGTACTCCTCGGTCGACGCCGAGCCGATCGTCGTCACCGGGCGGTAGGCGTAGGTGTCAGCGGACCCGGGTTCGGGGTTCTCCCACGAGAACACCACCTGGCTCGAGCCCTCGCTGCCCGTCGCGGTCAGCTCGACCGGGGCGGGCACCGTCGAGGCCTCGAGCAGGTCGGGGCGGCTCATCCGCTCGACGACCACCCCGCCCAAGACGAGGAGCGCGAGCACCGCGGCGACCGACGTGATCGCCGTCGGCGACCTCCAGCGCGAGGGTCGCCTCGGCGGCTGCTGCTGCACGGGCGCGAGCGTGCCGATGCTCAGGCCGGCCGGCTGGCCAGGCCTGCCGGGCGATCCCGCCTGGGCCTGCGCGACGGCCGGGTCGACCGGACCGACGACCCCGTACCCCGTGGTCACGGGCTGCGCAGCGGGCGCCGCGTCGGGGTAGGCGACGGCCGGCACGTAGGGCGAGCCGCCGACGCGCCCGTAGCTGCTGCCCGTGAAGGAGTCGCTGCGGTGGCCCGAGACGGAGTCGACCATGACGCCGTCGCCCGTCGTGCCGGGCTGCAGACCCGAGCGCCAGGAGTCCTCGGAGTGGCCCACCCCGTAGCCCGGGTGGAACCTGTCGCTCGCGAGCCGGATGCGGGTGCCGCCGTCGCCGGTCTCGTCCTGGCCGTCGGTCGGGTCCCTGTCACCGGACAGGTGCGAGATGGTGGTGCTCGTCGAGTCGTCGATGATGTCGATCGACGTGGACGTGAGGTTCAGTCCCGACTGGACCCGCTGGAGGGCGCGACCGAGGTCGAGCATCGAGGGGTACCGCATGTCGGGTGACTTGGCCATCGCCGCACCGAGCACCTGCTCGAGCTCGGCCGGGACGTCGCCGCGGCCGATCGGCGGGAGCGGCTCGTGCGTGATGCGCTGGACGAGCGCTCGCTGGGTGTTGTTGCCCCCGGGGACCTCGAAGGGCGAGCGCCCTGCGAGCAGCGTGTAGATCGTCGCCCCGAGCGACCACACGTCGCTGCGCACACCGCTGCGAGGCTCGGCCGTGAGGTTCTCGGGCGGGGACCACGGGACCGACATGCCGTCGGCCCCGGCCTCGCTCTGCTCGATGGTCGCCGAGATGCCGAAGTCCGTGAGCGCCGGGTGCCCGTAGTCGGTCACCAAGATGTTCGCGGGCTTGATGTCGCGGTGCACGATCCCGTTGCGGTGCGCGGTCTCGACGGCCCCGGCGATCTGGATGCCCACGCGCAGGGTCTCCGCCACGCCGAGAGGCTCGCGCTTGTACCTCGCGGACATGGTCGAGCGGGAGCAGTACTCCATGGCGAGGAACAGCCGGCCGTCGTCGGTCACGTCGGTGTCGAAGATCGTGACGATCGAGGGGTGGCTCGACAAGATCGCCATCAGGTCGGCCTCGGCCGTGAAGGCCGCCCGGGTCGCCTCGTCGGCGCGCTGCGGGAGCAGGACCTTGATCGCGACCTTCCGACGGGGGCGCAGCTCCTGGTAGAGGAAGACGTCGGCGAACCCGCCCGAGCCGATCACGCTCAGGTACTCGTAGCCGGCGATCTCCGGCGGCGCCGAGGGCGGCCTGCGTGCTCTCATGCAAGACCCTCGAAGGTCAGCCGGACCCCGTCGCCGAGGTCGGCGACGTCACCGCTCATGACGAGGGTCGGCTCCTGCGGGTGCAGGCGGCGCGGCGGCTGGCCCGGGCGCAGCAGGGTGGTCCCGTTGACTGTCGTGAGGTCGACGAGGAGGACGTTCCAGCCCTCGAGGCGCACCTCGAGGTGCGAGCGGGAGATGTCCTGGCTCGGGCTCGGCACAGTGACCAGGCGGGGAGCCTGGGCCTGGGCCGTGACCACGTGGGCCTGCGGGTACCGGCCGAGCACAAGAGGCTGCTCGAGCTCGACGACGTCGCCCGTCGAGAGCACGACCCGGCCCAGCGACGGCCTGGGGACCACCTCGGCCTGCGGGTTGAGACCGCCGCCGCACACGGCGCAGGTCGAGCGGACGGGGGTGTTGGCGTGGCCGTAGGCACAGCTGCGGGCCAAGATGGTCGGCACCTGGGAGGGAGCCGCAGCCGGGGCGACCTCGTCTGCGGCAAGCGGGGTACCGGGCAGCTGGACGGTCCACTGCGGGCCTGAGCCCTGCGGGTACAGCGGCGCTGCCGGTGCCGGCGGTGCTGCCGGGCTCGGCGCAGCCCAGCCGGCCTGCTCGGGCGCCTGGTCCGAGGTGGGCACGGGGCCGGTCCCTGCGGGGAGCGCCTCCCCCGGAGGCATCTGCGGAGCCGCCTGGTACACCGGGTACGGCGCGTGGCCTGCGGGTGCCGGCTGGTCCGGGTGCTGGTCCGCGACCGACGGCGCAGGCCACGACGCGGCGGCGGGCAGCGGAGCGGCCGGCGCCGGCTCCGGCGGGGGCGGCGGGACCGGGGGCAGCCCTGTGGTCGGAGCGGGCACGGAGGGTGTCACCGCGCTCCCGCCCGCGCTCTCGTCGCGCCCGGCCGCGTCGTGAGCGGCCTCGCCGGGACCAGTCTTCCTGAACCGTGCCTCGTCGAAGCCTCCGGTCTCGGTCTCGGCCGAACCGGTCTCGTCGACCTGGGCTGCACCGACCGCGCCGTCTCCGCGCTCGCCCTCGTCGAGCCCGGGTTCGACGGGCTCGGCGTGGTCGGGGCCGGTCTCGGCGACTGCTGCGGCGCGCGCAGCGAGCACGCCGCGCACTCCTTCGAGGGAGAACACGGTGTCTTCGAGGTCGTCGTCCGACTCGGCCTCGTCGTCCGAGACGGCCTCGTCGGTCGAGACAGCCGCGCCTGCTGAGACGGCCTCGTCGTCGGTCTGCGCGCCCGTCGCCACCAGGGCGGGTGCCGCAGAGTCCTGGACGTCGTCGGCCTGCGGTGCAGCCTCGTGCGCGGGGGTCCCCTCGACCTGCTGGATCTCGTCGGCGAGGCCTTCCGGGGGCGCGTCCTCGGCCGCGGGCTCGTCGGTCACGGGGTCGCCGGTCACGGGTTCGTCACCGGTCACGGGTTCGTCACCGGTCACGGGTTCGTCGCCGGCCGGGTCGTCGCCCGCCAGCTCGTCGGTCGGTGCCTCGGGGAACTCCCCGAGAGTGCGGGCGAAGTCCGGCTCGGCGGGGTGGACGGGGACCATCGCCGGGTCGAGGCCGGAGACCTGCTCCTCGCCCACGGCGTCAGCGTCGGCAGCCCGTGCGTCCTCGCGCAGCTCGCCACCCTCGCGCACCTCGTCGTCAGCGCCGCTGCCCCCGACGGCGGCGACGGCTGCGACAGCCGCGAGCCCGTCCTCGTCGATCGTGTCGTCGGCGGTCCCGACAGACGCGACGTCCGTCGCCGACACCCCCGCTGTCGCACCGGCCTCGTGCGGGCGCTGCCAGCTCACCGAGCGGGCCGTGACGACGCCCGTGGTGAGCGCGAGGGTCAGCGCCGCCTCGAGACCGGTCTCTCCGACGGCGAGCTCGTAGCGGTCGACATCGGTGAAGCGCTTGTCGGCCCAGGTGGTCATGCCGAAGGCCTCGATGGTCTCGCTGCCGACCTCACCGGCCAGGTGGACCGAGACCCGGCCACGGGCCACGACGTGCAGGACCCCGGTCTCCTCGCCCTCAGGGCCGGACTCGTGGACGACCACGCCGAAGTCCGGGAGCTCGCGCAGCGACGGGTCCAGGACCGTCGTGAGGCTGTCGAGCACGTCGGCCATGCCGTCAGGGCGCCCGAGGGTCTCGAGCGCGGACCAGATGGCCGAGACCGCTGTCGGCTCGACGGCGTCGTCGAGCAGGACGACCACGCCGGGCCTGACGAGGGCGAAGGCCGTTCCGGGCGCGTAGCTGATCGACATCTCTTGTTCATCCTCACACCGGGGTCGGCAGCGCCGCGTGCTCGCGCTGCCGTGGACTTGGTTCTGCCTGGACGGTACTGCGTGGTCGCCCGCTCTGCTACGCGGAGACGGACCGTCCGGTCCAGCTGCCCTGCGGGGGTGGCGCAGGGACCTGGCCTGCGAGGGTCGGGGCGACGTCCACCACGACCACCGTCACGTTGTCCCGGCCACCGGCGAGCAGGGCCGCGTTGACGAGCTGGTCGGCCGCGAGCTGGGGGTGCGGCTGCTGCCGGAGCACCTCCGAGATCTGGGCGACCGAGACGTCCTCGGTGAGACCGTCGGAGCAGATGAGCAGTCGCTCCCCAGGCACGATCGGCAGGCTCCAGCAGTCCGGCTCGGGCTCGACGGTCCCGCCGAGCGCCCGGGTGATTACGTGCCTGCGGGCGAAGGTCCGCGCCTCTTCGGGCGAGACCTCGCCAGCGGCGACGAGCTCCTGGACGAGGGAGTGGTCGACGGTGATCTGCTGGAGCTCGGAGTTCAGGAAGCGGTAGGTGCGGGAGTCTCCGACGTTCGCGACGAGCCAGGTGGGCACCCCGTCACGCTGGACGACCACGGCCCCGGTCATCGTGGTGCCTGCGTGCCGTCCGGGCTGGGTCGCGATCTGGGTGACTGCCCGGTGCGCCTCGCGGATCGTGGCGTGCAGCTCGTCGAGGGTCACGTTGTCGGACTCTGCGAGGGCGCAGAGGACCTCGACGGCCGCGGCGCTCGCCCGGGCGCCGCCCTCGTGACCGCCCATGCCGTCGGCGACGAAGTAGACCCCGCGCTCGGCGTGGAAGGCGTCTTCGTTGGCGGCCCGGCGCCGGCCAGGGTGCGTGGTCGCACCCCATCGCAGGGCGCTGACGGCGTGCCGCTGATCCACTGCCCGTCACCTGCCTGTCGGTCTGTCGGTCTGTCGTGCACCGACGTCTCGCGGTCCGTGCTGGGCCGCGTCTGTCGGCGTCCTGGGGGCGCCGCTCCGCCCGTTCGGGCAGGACTGACGCTAGTCGCCCGTCCGAGGTGCTGCGATGGGGACTACTCCCCCGCAGTCACGGGGCTCTCCGGCGTGCGCGGACTGACGTGTCGTGCGAGTCAGAGCCACCGTCGCCGAGCAGGACGCGAGAGGGCGCGTCGAGCGTCTCGACGTCCGCCCGGCGCCCCCGGGGCGACGAGCCGTCGCCCCGTGCTGCCCAGCCCATCGGGGGGTCAGGCCGTCCGGTCGACCAGGGACTCCGCGAAGGCCACGAGGGCGTCCTTCACAGGACCGTCCGGGAGGGGGACGAGCTCGGCGACGGCATCCTGCGCCCAGGCGACGGCCTGCGCGCGGGTCTCCTCGACGACGGGGTGAGCACGCAGGGCCGCGACGGCCCCGGCGAGCGCCTCGTCGGAGCTGAGGTCGGAGTCGAGGAGGGCGAGGATCGCGAGGTCCTCGGGCGACGGCTGGGCGCTCGCGGCGACGTGGCTGCGCAGCAGCAGGACGGGCATGGTCGGCACGCCCTCGCGCAGGTCGGTCCCCGGGGTCTTGCCGGTGAGCGCACCGTCGGAGGTGAGGTCGATGACGTCGTCGGCCAGCTGGAAGGCGACGCCGACCTTCTCGCCGAAGTTCGCGACGATCTCGACGATCTCCGGGCGGCACCCTGCGTACCTGGCACCGAAGCGCGCGGAGGTCGCGATGAGCGAGGCGGTCTTGTCCGAGAGCACCTGGAGGTAGTGCTGGACGGCGTCTTCGTCGGGCCTGGGGCCCACGGTCTCGTGCAGCTGGCCCAGGCACAGCCTCTCGAAGGTCTCGGCCTGCCAGCGGACGGCCTCGGGGCCGAGCCCGGCGACGGTCACCGAGGCCCGCGCGAAGAGGAGGTCGCCGGTGAGGATCGCGACAGAGTTGCCCCACACCTCGTGCGCGGCGGGTGCGCCGCGGCGCAGGGGCGCGGAGTCCATGACGTCGTCGTGGTACAGGGTCGCCAGGTGGGTGAGCTCGACGACGACGGCTGCGTCGATGACCTCGGGCCTGGCGGACTCGCCGAGCTCGGCGGTGAGCAGCGCGAGCAGGGGGCGCAGGCGCTTGCCCCCGGCGTCCACGAGGTGGCGCGAGGTCGTGTTCGCGAGCTCGTCCGCGTGCGTCACGGAGTCGCGCAGACGCTCCTCGACGTAGGCGAGCCGTGCGGCCAGCCTCTCGGCAAGGTCAGGGTCCGGCACAGGCAGCCCGATCGAAGCAGTAGTCACGAGGTAGAACCTATCGTCTGTCGTGCCCCGAGCGTGCACTGACACCCGGCGGCAGAGGTCACACCGCTGCTGCGGTGACGATCTCGGTCACCCGAGGCCGCCACCGCCGACCAGGCCTCAGCCGATGCCCGTGGCCCACCCGATGAGCTCGAGCAGCGGCGCCGGGAAGACGCCGAGCACGACCACGAGCGCAGCGCACACCGCGACGGCCACGGCTGTGGGGCCCAGGCCCGTGACGACGGTGACCTGGGGCGCACCGTCCGCGAGCAGCACAGACGTCTGCGCCGGGCTGCTGGTCAGGCCCTCCGAGTCGCCCTCGACCCGAGCGCCCGGGGTGGCAGGTCCGTCCGGGACCAGGTCGGCAGGTCCGTCCGGGAGTGTCCCGGCAGGGTCCATGAAGAACATGATGACGATGATCCGGATGTAGAAGAACACCGCCACGGCCGAGGCGAGCACGCCGACGACGGCAAGCACCTCGCCCGTCCCGAGCTGCGGGTTGCCCTCGACCGCCGCGGAGAAGGCACCGAACTTCGCGATGAAGCCCGCGGTCAGCGGGATCCCGGCGAAGGAGAGCAGGAACAACGAGAAGCACGCGGCCAGCCACGGGCTGCGCTTGCCGAGCCCGGCCCACTGGCCCAGGTGCGTGGCCTCACCGAGGACCTCTCCCCCGCTGCCCCGCTCGCGGACGAGGGAGACGACGCCGAAGGCGCCGACCGTGGCGACGCCGTAGGCGACGAGGTAGAAGATCACGGCCTTGATGCCCTGGGGGTTGAAGCCGAGGATCGCGACGAGCACGAAGCCCGCGTGCGCGATCGAGGAGTACCCGAGCATGCGCTTCATGTCGGTCTGGGTGGCACCGACGACCACGCCGACGGCCATCGTGGCGATCGCGACGACCCACATCGCCGTCTTGAAGGACAGCAGCATGTCGAGCGTGCCGCCGAGCCCGCCGAACCACAGGATCCGTACGAGCGCCCCGAAGGCGGCGATCTTGGTGCACGCCGCCATGAAGCCCGTGACCGGGGTGGGCGCACCCTGGTAGACGTCGGGCACCCAGGCCTGGAAGGGCACAGCACCGACCTTGAACAGCAGACCGCAGACGACCATGAGGAAGCCGACGAGCCACAGCAGCTCCCAGCCGTCGGGCGAACCGCCCTGCACGACCGCGGTCGACGCCGTGGCCAGGTCGGCGAAGCGCACCGAGCCCGAGTAGCCGTACAGCAGGGCCGATCCGAAGAGGAAGATCGCCGAGGCGAAGGCGCCGAGCACGAAGTACTTGAACGACGCCTCCTGCGACAGCAGCCTGCGGCGACGGGCCATGCCCGACATCACGTAGAGCGGCAGGGAGAGCACCTCGAGGGCGATGAACATGGTGAGCAGGTCGGCCGCTGCGGGGAAGATCAGCATCCCGCCGATCGCGAAGAGCAGCAGCGGGAACACCTCGGTCTGCTCGAGGCCACGACGACGCGCGAGCTCCTCGTAGTCCGAGCCCGGGATCGCCGCGACGCTCGGCGCGAAGGCGTCCTGCCCGCTCGCGCTGCGGTCGACGACCACGAGCACGGCGAGGAAGGCCACGACGAGGATCGTGCCCTGGAACATCAGCGCGATGCCCTCGATCACGAGCGACCCGCCGAGGACGACGACGGCGCCAGGCTTGTCGGGTCCGAGCCACTCGACGCACTGCCAGACGACCACGAGCAGCGCGGCGACGAGCGCCACGAGGATCAGCGGCACCTGGACCGCGCGCCGGAGCCGCGCGGGGACGAAGGCCTCGACGAGGACCGCGAGCACACCGGCCCCGAAGACGACGAGCAACGGCGCGACGGCGGTCCACTGCACCTCGGGCGGCGTGAAGCTCCCGGCCGCGACGACGGCTGTCGCGGTCGAGCCTGCGGCTGCGCTGGCGGCTGCGGTGGTGAGGATCATGAGTCGCTCCCCTCGGTCTGTGCGTCGGAGAGCGGGACGACGTCGGCGACGCCGACCTGCTCGAGGGTGACTGCTGCGGGGTCGCGGACCAGGTCGAGCGCAGGCCCGGGCACGAAGCCGAGCACGAGGAGCGCGACGACCAGCGGGGCGACCACCCAGCGCTCGCGCGCCGAGAGGTCACGCGTCCCGGCGAGCTCGGGCCGCACGGGGCCTGTGAAGATCCGCTGATAGGTCAGCAGCACGTAGAGCGCCGCGAGCACGACCACGAAGGCCGAGACGATCGCGGCGACGGGATACCTGCCGAAGGACCCGACGAGCACCATGATCTCGGAGACGAAGGTCGACAGACCCGGGAGCGACAGCGCGGAGAGCCCGGCCAGCAGGAAGACCCCCGCCAGGACCGGGGTGACCTTGGCCAGACCGCCGAGCTCGCTGATCCGGCGCGAGCGGCCTGTCACGGTCCGCCGGACGACGAAGCCGCCGACG
>Ga0308156_1003474_pt1 | contig 12054 bp, 16 predicted proteins | sample PhyAR2_FD_201041 | JGI IMG/M metagenome (GOLD analysis project Ga0308156, IMG submission 201041) | Phyllosphere microbial communities from UC Gill Tract Community Farm, Albany, California, United States - DLSL A.R2 | ecosystem: Host-associated > Plants > Phyllosphere > Unclassified | place: USA... | reverse complement strand
CACTTCTTTGGCATGCACCACGTTGTCTTCACCCATCACGCCTTGTGCAACGACGCCCTGCCCTTCGCGGAATAAATCCGGCAAGATGCCTTCGTAAGTCACACCAATAGCGCCATGCGCATCGTAGATTTTAAATGAGACTTTCAGGCTTTGCTGATCGCGTTTCACCGATCCGGGCATCACCATCCCGCCAATACGCAAACGCTGACCCACTTCAGGCTTCTCATGGTTTTCACCTTTACCCTGTAGGATCTCCGTTGGCGTATAAAACAGATCAATATTCGAGCGCAATGCATAAAGCACCAAAGTGATCGTCACTGCCAAGCCGAGTAAAACGACAATGGCCAGATAGAGGCGACTCTTACGACGCGGGTTCATGATGATTGCTCTCCTTGTGAAGCTGACGAAGCGCGCTGCTGACCCTGCGCTTGTTTCATTCGCTGTTCACGCGCCTGATGGCGGCGAACTTCAGTCAAAATTTGGCGGCGTTGCCACTGGGTATGGCAAACCAATAAAAGTAATGGGATAAGCGTTGCGGCAACAGAAAGCCAAACGTAAAAGGCATAACCGCCCATCGCGAAGAAATCCTGCCAAGAGGAAAATGCTGGGCTCATCAGGAACGCTCCTTAGGCTGATTTTTTAGGCGAGGGTTCACTAACGCATTCACCCAAGGACGTCTACGCTCTTGCAGTAAAATTAAATTGCGTAAACGCATCAACGTTAAGGTGATGAAGAAAAACAGGTAGCCGAAGATCGCCCAACGCAGCGGATAGCGCATGCTCGGATCAATGGTATTTTGCATATTGGTCGATCCCTGATGCAGGGTATTCCACCACTCAACGGAGAAATGAATAATCGGCAGATTGACCACGCCAACGAGAACCAGAATACCGGCGGCGCGACCAGCAGTACGGCGATCCTCAAAGGCGTTATACAACGCAATGGCGCCTAAATAGAGGAACAGCAGCACCAGCTCGGAGGTTAAACGCGCATCCCAAACCCACCACGTTCCCCACATCGGTTTGCCCCAAGCCGATCCTGTCGCCAGCGCAATAAAGGTAAACACCGCGCCAACCGGCGCCATTGCTGCGCTGACCAGATCGGACATTTTCATCTGCCAGACCAAACCGATAAACGCCGCAATCGCCATGGAGGCATAGATCCCCATCGACCAGATAGCCGCAGGCACATGGATGTACATAATGCGATAGCTATTACCCTGCTGGTAATCGGACGGCGCATAGCCAAAGCCCCAGATCCAACCCACTAACAGGCATACCGCCCCGGCTAATCCAAGCCACGGGACGAACTTACCGCAAAGATGATAAAGCCGCTCAGGCTTGGCAAGCTGATGTAGCCATTTCCACATTGAGATTTATGCTCACAAAACGAAAAATTTTTGTCTCGGCGTCACTGCCGAAACCCCACAAAAAGGCGCTGTCTTCTACTGCTTGCAGGCTCTTTTCAGACAATCTACTTTCATACCGCAATACATATTCGTTCGTTAGTTTGACGCATGATACTAGCGACAAACAAAAAGGTTTTGTTAATAGCTGAATTCGGCTTTACCGAATACGCTATTGCACGCTAACCCGAAGCGCAGCTGCCGCAGCAAAAGGCGACAGCGTAATACTTCCCGCCAGCATCGCGCCTAAAATGGCCAAATACCCACCGATAGGCATTCCCATCGAAGCCGCATCAATTGCCGACGTCGCAAAAATCAGGATAGGTATATAAAGAGGCAGCACCAGCAAGCTCAACAAAACGCCGCCTTTGCGCAATCCAACCGTTAACGCAACGCCAATCGAACCAATAAAGCTCAACGTCGGGGTGCCAAGCAACAGCGTTAATGCCACAGCCCACCACGTTGCCATATCAAAAGAGAGCAATAGCGCCACTAACGGAGAAAGGATTAGCAGCGGTAGTCCTGTCACCAGCCAATGGGCCAATACCTTTGCCAACACCGTTAACGCTAGCGGAGATGGCGTGAGCATCAGTTGCTCAAGGGTGCCATCCAGATAATCGTCTTTAAACAATCGTTCTAACGAAAGTAACGCCGCCAGCAAAGCCGCAACCCAAACCACGCCGGGGGCGATACGCGCCAACAGCTGGGGTTCAGGGCCGATGCTTAATGGAAACAGCGTAATGACAATCAAAAAGAACCACAGCGGATTAATAATTTCAGCGCCGTTGCGAAAGGCAATTTTAAGCTCGCGGCGCAAAACGGTCATGATCATAGTGCCGTTTCCTCTCCGCTTAGGCGCAACTTACGCATGCGATAATCCAAATCCTGGTGCGTGGTCAGCAAAATAATGCCTCCCGAGCGCGTGTGTTGCTCAAACAGTGCGATCAACTTCGCCACGCCGGATTTATCAATGGCGGTAAGCGGTTCGTCTAAAATCCAGAGCTTGGCTTTACTCAGCCAGAGTCGCGCCAGCGCAACTCGGCGCTGCTGCCCGGCAGAAAGCTGGGCAACGGGAACGTCTTCATAGCCGATAAGATCAACCTGAGCCAGTGCGTCCCAAATCGCATCTTGATTATTATCGCCTTGCACTTCTTGATAAAACGCGAGGTTTTCAAACGGCGTTAACACCGATTTCACCCCGGCCTGATGGCCAAGATAAATCATCTGCTGTTGATACTCTTCGCGCTGTTTACGAATCGATTTTTGCTGCCACTGAATATCGCCACTTTCAGGCTGAGACAGTCCGGCAATCATCCGTAGCAAGGTGGTTTTTCCTGCCCCATTGGGGCCTTCTATTTGCACCATTTCACCCGCATTAACCTGAAAACTAAGCTGGCTAAACAGCACTCGCTCGTCACGGCTACAGGTTAGAAGGGAGATATTCAGCATCGAAGAATGTATTCCTAAAATCGAGATAGCACATCATATCATAAGCCTATAACAGCTCGTACCCCGCAGCCTGTGCGAAAACTACCCACATGGAGGTAAAATTCCGCGTCAGATCAAGGAGTGATATCACACCCTATCCAGCAGAGCACCGCCAATAGTGAGATTAGCACGCCTCCCTCTCCACCGATGCAGCGTTACGGCGAGTTACATTTGATTAATATATTTCATAAACACATAACATTGGGGAATATCGAAAAGAGAAAGTAACGCGCTTTACGAGGAAAACTTCACAAGATTGGTGACAAAGCAGGCAATCAACACCAACCACACTTATTCTATTGATAAAAATGCGTATAATGGCGGCCGTTGTCCTCTTAGTTAAATGGATATAACGAGCCCCTCCTAAGGGCTAGTTGCAGGTTCGATTCCTGTAGGGGACACCATTCTGAGTTCTCAAACCATCTCACGAAGTCCATTATTCCTTTAAATTCAAACAATAAAATTGGATCATAGTCTAAGGAAGTCTCATTCTTTCTACTGGAATCTATACACTCTTGCGATAAGCCACAAACGAATCACTTCCCGTTCTTAACAGCTGATGAGATTCCCGAATTTGTGGCTGCTTTAGAAAACTATCAGGGAAGCCAATTATCGAAGTACGCCACACAGCTGCTGATGCTGATGCTGATGTTGATGCTGACAGGAGTAAGAACTATTGAACTGCGCGCCGCAGAGTGGAAAGAGTTCAATCTCGATAATGCTCTATGGGAAATACCAAAAGAACACATAAAAAAACGTCGTCCCCATTTGGTTCCTCTATCAAAGCAAGCAATTGACATACTGAAAAAACTAAAAGTCATCTCTGGCAATTACACACTGGTTTTTCCTGGTCGCAATGATGTGCGTAAGCCAATGAGCGAGGCGACTATAATATAAATTCATCAAGATGATTGGCTATCATGGCAGATTAACCGGTCACGGATTTCGACATATGATGAGCACAATTCTGCATGAGAAGGGTTTTGATAGTGCTTGGATCGAAATGCAACTTGCGCATGTTGATAAGAACTCTATTAGAGGAAATTATAATCATTTTATTTATATTGAACAAAGACAACAGGATTTATTCTGTCACCTTTATTAACAGAGAGTTCGACGTCAATTATAGATTTACTATCAGGAAATTTTCTGACAATATCTATTGCTTTCAAAAAGTAATCCTCATACTTTTTACCCCCCTCGTAAATATAAGGGATTCCTTTATCTACTGTAGCAATCATTCCTTTGCCATAAGCCATTCCTGCATATTTATCCTCTATAATTACACGTTCTAAAGAGCAAGAGTCTTTTTTTAACCTCATTTTATAATATTTTAGATTTCGTCCCTGCAACACTTTCATTACTAATTTAAATAATAGGTCATTAGTTCTACATCCAAAATATATCATTTAAACTACATATAGGCGCGCCATAAATTTCATTATTAACTAAACTTTTCAAATCTCTCTTTATAATATCTCTATTTTCACCGCGATATTTATAAACCCTCATTGATAATTTCCTTAAAGCCTCCCAGTCCCAACATGCAAATTATAGTCATGTGTACCACGTTCTATTTTTTTGAAAAAAACCTTTTTGTCATTAAATATGGACTTCAATAACTTCAAGTTTTTCTCACCTGCAGAATATCCTAAAATAATACAGTCAATAGCATCATCGGAATAATCACAAACTCTATAATTATCACTATCATTAACCGCTAATTCAGAATGAATTAATCTATATTCGTCCTCATATATCCAAGGGAGTGATTTTGAAAAAATTATATCCTTAGCTGCATTACTTCCATCATATAATCCATTCATTAAGTTTACTGGGCTATTGCTGTATTTAACATCACCATGTTGAGATGGTAATAAATCTTTTAAAAGAATTTCTTTTTTAAATCTTATACAATAACCTGAGTGTGAGCCAGCATAATGAGACCATAGCAAAGGGTTAGTTGCATTTTTAGAGAAACAACAGACAAATGATCTTAATAATGCGCCTGACACTATATTAAATACGGGGGATAGCTCATGATTTTCAATCCCATATTTTTCAAGCTGAATTTTCGCTGCATTAAATTGGCTATCAACAATATTCTCTAGAAGGCTGTGGTCATTTTTAGCCATCTCGACAAGAGAGCTTTTTGTTGGATTATTTATTATAAAATTCTTTATAGACTCTCTGCTGGTCAAAGTAACCGGAACATTCATTGAACAATCAAAAGGATCATTAAAATTACTCCCTCTTGAAAACCAAATTTTATTATCTTGTAATGCATTGAGATTGTTTATACTAAACTCACGATATTTATAAATATACAAAGCGCCCACCATAAAAAATCACATAATCCATGATTGTTTGATCATACCTCAAGTACATCAAACATTAAAATGACTAAAACGGCACTACACCGCACCCGCCTGCGGCTTTTGTATCTGAAAAATTTTTCAGTTTTATTTTCTACAACTCGGTAGGCTAACCCGCGCCACTACTAGGATTCAGCAAAGGAATACAAACTGAAAACATTGAAAAGGATTTCAGTGTTTTTCAGTTTAGCCTCTTAATAGCTCATTCATTAAGACAAATAACCTATTGAAATAAATATATTTTTTAGTTTTCGCGACTAGAGTTTTGTTTTTTGCAATTTGTCATGACATAAAAAAACCGAGCAGAATGCAATGCTCGGCTTACGACATACTTTTAATTTTATCTTGTATAAGCCATGCGACTTTTTTCTTTCGCCTCTGGACGTCTTGAATACGCGCACGAACATAATCACGGTATTTATCCAGAACGGAGGAGGCTCTGGGTCTTGACGTGTATTCTGGAAGCTCAGATTTTACCTTCAGGTAGCGCTTGGCGGTGTTAGGAGAGATGCCTAGTTTTTTGACGATAGCCCAACGGCTCAGTTTTGCACCGTTGGTAACACTCCCCCCCATTCCGTTGCCGCTGCTGAGTTCGGTCTATTAGTGGTAGTTAAGTGTTTACAGTTAGTTAAGGGTGCAAGAGAAGAGAACTACTAAGTACGGTTTCAGAGTGGCTTGTGAAAAGCGTAATCTCATATATTTTTCGCATTTTTTGATGAGCAGAAATTTAAGTTGAGGAGTAAGAAGTAATTTTAGGCCATATCAGGGATATAAAATGAGCTGGAACAAGCAGGTAGCAATATCGTATTTAGGACCCATGCACTCGGCAGATCGCATAGTGAATGTGCCAGATTTACCCGACTAGCAATTCTGGCGGGCGGTGTTGATATTGGTTCGCCAAACTCGCATTACGCAAAGGACTACGGTGCAAATCTGATAAGAGCGGGATTTAGCGAGGTGCCACCAGGCTCTATGTTGCTTCCCGGTGACGTGGCAGTGATTCAACCTTATCCCGGAGGTAATGGGATTGGTCATATGACTATGTATGACGGTAAGACTTGGATTAGTGACTTTGTTCAAAGTGGTATGTATCCCGGCCCTGGCTATCGCCGCTTGCACCCGTCTTTCAAAATCTATCGTATGAACTGATGAAAAGATTACTTTTGCCGGCTGTCATCTTGCTGGTAGCATGCAGCTCGGTTCCCAATCAAAACCAGCAGGCGACCAAACAGGCCAAAGAGTTTTACACGTCGTATCTGACGCAATTCGGTAGCAATGTCACGGCACCATACCCTTCTGATAAACTTAATAAATACGTATCAGCCGATACGATAGGCCGTATTAACGCTATCCAGGATATTCCAGAGCAAGAGCTAATGGAGTCTGATTACTTTACCTACGTGCAAGATTATTCAAGTGATTGGGTTCCACAGTTGCGCGTTGAGGGTGCAACGCCATTTTTGGGCGGAGAAGTGGTTCAAGTAATGGAAGGTGTTGAAAACGGCGGCTATATCCATCTTGAGGCGTTTTTACGTCGTGAGGATGGAATCTGGAAAATCTACCGAGTGCGCGATGTAACGAACAACCATGAGCATCCGATATTTAGCAGTGGGGCCATCGCTCAGGCAAAAGCCCTGAAAGAAAGTGGAAGGTAATTTAATTAACAATAAGGGGCTTAAGCAGATTTGCTCGTACCCCTTTTAACTGTTCAGAAGGACTCTCCTTTACGGACAGTCTCAATCATAGCGTTTTATGCATTCGCAAAGGTTGATTATGTTTTTATGAACGGCCATGATTTACGAACAAATCACCCAGAGAATTTAGCATAGCTGTTATTCCTTACCTAATGTGTATCAACCAGCGACTAGACTGTAAAAAATCAGCACCAGCAAATCGTGGCTGCTGGTTATGCTCTGGAAGATGACTTTGTGTTTGTTGATGAGAATGTTAGCGGAACGGCCCCCGCGGAACAAAGACCAGCGTTGATGGGGGCAATCCGAACTGCTCGCCGTAATGATATATCTGTAGTAGTCGCAATTGACTGTCTAGGGCGCCACACTATCGACGTGCTAAGCACTGTCGAGACCATCAAGGCCAAATGCGCAGCAAACTATGCTTTTGCGCGGTTGGCAATGATATCTTCGGCCACGTTGCGCGGTGCTTCGGCATAATGGTGAAACTCCATACTGTAGGTTGCGCGCCCCTGAGACATCGATCTCAACGTGGTTGCGTAACCAAACATCTCGGCCAGCGGAACGTCAGCACGAATAATCTGGCTGCCAAACCGCTCTTCCATGCCCTGCACCATGCCGCGACGGGAAGAGAGATCGCCCATGATGTTCCCTGCGTACTCTTCCGGCGTTTCCACCTCAACGTGCATCACCGGCTCCAGAATGGCCGGATCGGCTTGGCGCGCGCCGTCTTTAAAGCCGAAGATCGCCGCCATGCGGAAAGCCATTTCCGAAGAATCGACGTCGTGATACGAACCAAACGTCAGGGTCGCTTTTACGTCCACCACCGGATAACCCGCCAGCACACCGTTGCTCATGGCTTCGCGTAGGCCTTTCTCCACGGATGGAATGTACTCGCGCGGCACCACGCCGCCTTTGGTGGCATCTTCAAACTTAAAGCCGCTGCCCGGCTCAAGCGGTTCCAGACTCAGAATCACATGACCGTACTGCCCTTTCCCGCCGGACTGACGCACAAATTTACCTTCGATCTCTTTCACCGCTTTGCGTAACGTCTCGCGATAAGTCACCTGCGGACGCCCGATATTGGCCTCAACGCCAAACTCGCGTTTCATGCGGTCGACGATAATTTCCAGATGCAGCTCGCCCATTCCGGAAATGATTGTCTGACCGGACTCTTCGTCCATGTGCAAGCGGAACGACGGATCTTCCGCCGCTAGACGCTGCAATGCGATGCCCATTTTCTCCTGATCGGCCTTGGTTTTCGGCTCGATCGCCAGCGAAATCACCGGTTCTGGGAATTCCATGCGCTCAAGCGTGATCACGTGATCCGGATCGGTCAGTGTGTCGCCCGTCGTGACATCTTTCAGTCCAACACAGGCGGCAATATCCCCCGCCCGCAGCTCGTCGACTTCATGACGATCGTTGGCATGCATCAGCACAATGCGTCCAATACGTTCTTTCTTCCCTTTAACCGGGTTGTACACCGCGTCGCCTTTTTTCAGCACGCCAGAATAGACACGGATAAAGGTCAGTTGGCCAACATACGGGTCGGTCATCAGCTTGAACGCTAACGCCGAGAATGGTTCATCGTCACTCGGATGGCGTTCCGCCGGCTGCCCTTTTTCATCCACGCCATCAATAGCCGGAACGTCGAGGGGCGACGGCATCAGTTCGACCACCGCATCAAGCATGCGCTGCACGCCTTTGTTTTTAAACGCACTGCCGCACAGCATCGGCTGGATCTCACCTTTGATAGTGCGCTTGCGCAGCCCTTCAATGATTTCCGATTCGCTTAGCTCGCCTGTTTCTAGGTATTTATCCATCAGAGCATCAGTGGCTTCCGCCGCCGCCGAGACCATTTTGTCCCGCCAGATTTGCGCAGTACTCAGCAAATCGTCTGGTACTGGACCATAGCTGAAGGTCATGCCCTGAGTGACATCGTCCCATAAAATGGTGCGCATTTTGATGAGATCGACCACACCGGTAAAATGCTCTTCTGCACCGACAGGAATGACAATCGGCACCGGATTAGCTTTCAGGCGGTCAATCATCATCTGTACCACGCGGAAGAAATCGGCTCCCTGACGGTCCATTTTGTTAACGAACGCCAGACGCGGTACGTGATATTTATTTGCCTGCCGCCAGACAGTTTCTGACTGCGGCTGTACACCACCGACGGAGTCATACACCATCACCGCGCCATCGAGCACACGCATGGATCGCTCCACTTCAATGGTGAAATCCACGTGCCCTGGGGTGTCGATAATGTTGATCCGGTGCGGTTCAAAATTTCGATCCATACCAGACCAGAAGGCACTCACCGCGGCGGAGGTAATGGTAATCCCGCGCTCTTGCTCCTGCGCCATCCAGTCTGTTGTTGCCGCGCCATCGTGAACTTCACCCAGTTTATGGCTCATTCCGGTATAAAACAGAATGCGCTCGGTGGTGGTCGTTTTACCGGCATCGATATGCGCGGAGATACCGATGTTGCGATAACGTTCGAGAGGGACGGGTCGGGGCATGATAAATCCTTAGTCAGTTTGACTTGAGTAGAACGACCGAAATGGTCGTCTGTGTGTTCGTCTGTTATAATAGTCCTATTGTACGAGTATATACGAACTATTTTTTTAAGGATGAGCCTATCATTAAGATAGCTCAAACTGTGCGCTAACTTAGGAAGCCTATGATTGCTAACCATCCCGAACCTGAACAGATCACGTTGGAAAATGTCCTATTAGCCCTCGGTAACCCGCTAAGACTGGAGATCCTCCGCCTGCTCGCCGACGGCGGCGAGCTCAGCTGCAACGCGCTACGTCCAGAAGAAATTGCCAAATCCACCATGACGCATCACTGGCGTGTATTGCGCGACAGCGGCGTGATCTGGCAGCGTCCACAGGGACGCGAGAATATGATTTCTTTACGTAGAGAAGATTTAGATACCCGTTTCCCAGGGTTGCTGGATACGTTACTGAGAGTGATGCAATAACTTTTGCTTTTGTGCTGGGTGGCACTCACGCTAACCCAGCCTGATTTCTACAGCCGCGTCGAGCACGACTGCTGCCGATCTTGACCCAACGCCATAATACGATTGTCTCCCTTTGCTCCAATTCCCTCACTCACGTCCTATCAGCTCACTATTAAATTTCCCCCATCAAAATCCCCATCACGAATACCTTTTACATCATCACGAATATTCCAGAATTGGATGAGTCATCCGATGAGTGACTTATAAAACCGAATTAAAACTCTAAAAAAACCAATATAACCAGACGATAAAATTATAAAACAAAATTTCACTGATATAAATATCTGATAAGAGTAGGCCTAAGTATACTTTTGCTCAAGAAAACGAAGGCGCACCATCATAAAGCGCACCAATAATGTCTTCACCTCTGGTCATCTAATAATAATCATCACCAGACGAGGGGATGGCTCTTGTAGGTTAGGTTTTACGCTTAGCCTGAAACATACAGTTAAGCAACGTTGGAATTGAACAACAGGGCTCACTTTATTTGGCAGTTGTTCATTCTGTTATACGTATATTGAAGCGCGGAGTATTTCCGTTTTTTAACCATTCGTTTTTAACATAGAACGTAAAAAATGATAGTAGCCTAATTATGATTGTGGAATTTGAATTTTCAAAGGGAATAGACCGCCTCCTTCCTCAATCTATGCAGCTCAATGCCGTAAGTCATATATCGAGATTTGACTCGTTATGCTGCTGACGCTATCGCTAACCTAAGATGAGTTTCATGCTTGATTTGGACATAAACATAAAATGAAAATTACCATGAATGATGACAAGAGACACAACAAGATTTCCATTATTACAGATAACGAATACCTAAAGTTAGGTCTATTCTCCTTACTTGATGATCTTGACCCAAAAATCATCGTCAATAAGGCTATTTTTATTGATGTAGATAGTTTGAAACTTATGTCAGATCTTGGGATTATTTTAAAAAATGCCTATGCAAACCGTACATCAGTGATCCTTATTTGTTCAGCCGGCGATATGTCGATGGTATTAGAGCGATTACCGCATATCGATATTAATGCTCCGCTGTCAGTTTGGATGCGTGATATGCCCTCGTTGCTCAGATCAAGCTTAACTTATTACTTCATTAAAGAGTTCAACGACCTTATTTGTGTTAAAAAATTGGGCTCAATGAAAATGGCTATTATTCTTATGGCAAATAAAGGATGGACGTTTAGCCTGATAGCCAGAACGCTTAGGATTTCGCATAAAACGCTTTACCGCTATACGGGTGGACTCGTCTCATACTTTAATGTGAAAAATATCAACTTCTTATTTTATTTTTTGAGAGCGAGATTTCCGCCCTCTTATTTTGATTCGCGTTTTGGTGACTATTCACCAAGAACGCCGTTGTTGTCATTCGTTGCAGGGAAAGTTCTTCCTCAACACCCTGCGCGAGTTGCACCACACTTGCCCCAACCGTAGCCAATACTGGCCGTTTAATAATGATTTAATCATGATGTAATTAAGGAGCTATTTTATATGAACATGGGTTCATCAAAATTATTGATCTTGGGATCAATCTGTCTGTTGGCTGCATGCTCAACTCAGCCAACAAAGAAGCCTCAGAGCAACAACCATAAAACAGCTGCGGCAACGACTGGGTATACGAATGCAAATACACCAACGGATAATTATATTGCAAAACGCACCGCAAACTTGACCGGCATCACTTTGGCTTCAACCAATAACGTTTGTGTTGACCACTTTAATTTCCTCAGAGAGACACAGGCTCCTCAATATCAAAAATATACCAAAGACTATGGTGACATTGGCAAAGGATATCGTTTCTTGAACGTCAATAAAAACATTATGGATAACGACGCCAAAGAAGTTTATACCATGTCGCTTGAAATGAAATTAGATACATTATGTTCAAAAGTGCAATACACCGGATATTCCGTTGTTAAAGGAAAAATAAAAGAACTCGCCGGAATTTAATTCCACATAAAAATAGATTTCTAGCAAGAGCCCTTCTTTTAAGAAGATAGGGCTCTTTGTGTATTTCATAAAAATATTACATTGGTATTCGTTATGAGAAAAATAATTTCACCTAGA
>Ga0308156_1003461_pt1 | contig 12087 bp, 19 predicted proteins | sample PhyAR2_FD_201041 | JGI IMG/M metagenome (GOLD analysis project Ga0308156, IMG submission 201041) | Phyllosphere microbial communities from UC Gill Tract Community Farm, Albany, California, United States - DLSL A.R2 | ecosystem: Host-associated > Plants > Phyllosphere > Unclassified | place: USA... | reverse complement strand
TAGTAATGATAATGTATTAACCATTGCTGTTGTTTGTGGCACTGGAAAAATATTAAGTTCAATTATTGAAGGTAGAATAAGAAAAAAATTTCCTTACACTTTTTCTGAAATAAAGAAGTTATCATATCTAGAATACGAAGAATTAGAAAATAAAAATAAATATCAAATTGTTGTCACTACAATCCAAAATAAAAACTTGGCTCAAAAGAATATAATTTTTTTTGATAATTCTAATTTGGATAAATCATTTAAAAATATAGAAAAAAGAATAAAAGAAATAAGTCTAATAACTATTTCAAATAGGCATTTTAATCCCTCACATTTTATGGTAATCGAGGAGAAGAAGTCTAAAGAAACTGTTTTGGAAGAAATTTCTAATATATTATATGAAGATAAAAGTGTTACCGTAGACTTTTTTAAAGACCTGCTCGCTAGGGAAGAATTGTCCAGTACAGTCATTAATGATTCTATTGCCTTACCACATCCTCTAAATGATAGTGTTATTAAAAGTACAATATTTGTGGCAGTTGTTCCAAGAGGGCTTGAGTGGGATGAAAATACAAATGTAAAATTTATCTTTCTATTAGCAATTAAGAGCAATGAAGTTGAGGAGTTACAGAATGTTTATGATACCCTTTTAGACTTCATTTATTCTAATGATAAGCAAGAAAGTTTAATAAAAAATCCTAGTTACAATAATTTATTAAATATTTTCACCTAAAATTAGTTAAATTATAAAAAGTCTGGGTTGAAATTAAAATAGGCTATTCTTACCCATCGTTTGTTGAGAATATTTTAAGAAAAGAATAGGATTTCGATTGATAATGGGAGTTTGATCGTCCACTTAATAAACAAAAACTAAAAGGCATGATTCCTATAGAAATCATGCCTTTTAGTTCTTTAGTAGCTACGGTATTGTTGGTTTTAGCGCCTAAATATCGCCTGTTTTATTTTAAATAAAAAATTTTGTAATCTTGGTATGCCGGTAATATTGGGACAAAATAGTCTGGTAAGAGTATAAAAAAGAAGATCTCTAACGATCTTCCTTTTTATTTATTGTGGTTAAATAACAGCTTCTAACAAAAGAGTTAGAAGTTGTTATTTGCTCACATATCGTATTTTCAAAAAAGAAAGTGAAAAAGGAAGTGTTTCAATTGGTTTATAATGAATAGTATTGAAATTTAAAATCTTAAGAATCTTTATAAATCAATAAATTTATCTCTACTGAGATGCAGTGAAACTCTTACCTAACTTCTTGACATAATAAATCTTTCCACAGTTTCTCTTAACTTTTTCTCTAGTTTATTATAACCTTTCCATTTACTTGGTTTTTATTTTTTGTATTGATTTAAATCACCAGAAGTTTTTACTGGGAAAAATTCAATAAGTTCATATTCGGCAACTTTTTTTACAAAAAATGGATCTCTTGATATAATATCAAAAGCTTCTTTTGGGTCTTTCGTATTACACAGTATTATTCCACCACTCCTCGGCTCCTTTGGTCCAGACATAAGAAATTTACCAGTATCATAGTAGTAGTCGAGAAATTCTCTATGCTCTTGTAAGTGTTGTTCAATTTCTTTTAGTGGTTTGGTGTAATTAATGTTTAATATGAACATCAGTTCTCCTTTAATGAATTATTTGTACCAATATCATACCATATCTTTAATAATATGTTATAGACAATACAGTGCTAATATAGATTATTAAATAGCGCTACGAAACTGAACGGGACTCATCCAGTTCAGTTTCTTCTTTATATGTTTAGTTATAACATGATAAATTTATTCAATTAACCTCACACTCACGCTGTACTTGTTCTGTGGCTTGTTTTATAATCTCTTTCACTTGCTTAATGGTTGGGGTCGTTTGGTTTCTTATCGTTTGTTCAGTTATCAAGCAAAGCTTTGCAACCTTTTATAGTGTTAGGCGTTCCATGTATCGCAACGTATCAACTCTATATCATAATCACTCAATGAACCATCAAATAGCTTTGCCATGTCATTTAATACAAAGCGCTGTGGCATGACTTGATCTGTGCTGCCTATCCTATCAGTCCATAACTTCATTACGCCTATTAAAGGGGTATTATACTAAGATCAATCAAAGTAATTTGAAATCATGGACATATTTATTATAGTTTGTGACATTCTGTCTTTCAGCCTTGGTAACACATTAAAAGATTGCAAATTTTATTAAAAATCAATAGGGCTTAAAGAAACTATTAGTATACCAAATACAAGTTTAATTATCCCATCAATAGCAAAAAAGTTATTTAAAGGATATTCATTTATTGACAAAGCAAGAAGTGCATTAATAGTTGACGCTATTCCTAGTAAGCCCATCATTTTACCATGTACTGGAATGAAAAAGAAAAAATGAATTCCAACTGCTAAAAGAATAAATAACCATACTTTTGCGATATTCCCATCACTAATAATGCTACTTACAGAGCATAAAACAACTAAAACTATCAGGCTAATATTAGACCATTTTTTCTGACTATCAGTTCCTGGGCCCACGGATAATTTTCTTCGAGTTATGGGACTAAGTTGAAAAAACATTCCCAGAGCATAAAGAATACCAAAAAGTATAGGTTGCTTATATCCCCCATTTAGCAAAGTAAACATCGATATGCCCACAATAATTAACCATATTCCACAAATCTTTTGTCTTGGATAGCCTGCTTGCATGTTTTTCATTAAATGACTCCTTCATTTTCTCCCATTATACCACTATAAAAAATATTTTTACATGAATGATTATGTAAATTTCATCTTCTTATTTTGTTATATCATGCGTTGGCTCGCTCCTACATCATATAAAGGGACGTGATTAGAGAATCTTTAAGCAGGTTTAATTCATAATTTTTTTCTTCAAGATTGTATATTCTTTGAATTTCATCAAAAAGCGTTGTTAGAATTACTGAAACCTCAGCATTTTTCAAATTAATATCGTCAATCATGCTTTACCTCCGTTATTTATCACAAGAAGTCCAGCTTTTCTTTTCTTCTGCCATTCTTGCTTCGTACATTCTACGAGTTACTAAAGAATTAAATTCACGGCATTGTCTTGCAGCACTTCCGCCTGACAAATCTTTTCAAGCTCGATTTTTTACAGAATTATAGGGTTGCTAATAATCTTCAAATTCTTCGCATTATTTTTCAAGCCATTTTGTAAGTTTGTGAGCTTTTTTACCACGATTAAATCTAAAACTATAAGCGATCATTAACGCTTGATAGAATCATATTTTTCTAACTTTAAGCTGTCTCGTTCTTCAAGAAAGATAAGAGAGAAGATAAATCTTCAAACAATGGGTTAAATTCTGTAAAGTTACATTCTTTTGCGACCGCTTGCCCGGTTTCTGTACGCACATTCAACTGTTCGTCTATTGTTGCCATTTTCTTACCCCTTAACCCTTTCTACTGGAACATTACTTTCTAACGTTGTGAAATTTCCGTCAAACAATCGGTAGATATACTCATTTAGCTGGATAGAGTGTCGTGCTTTGGCTTTTAATAAGTCCATAAGTTCAAAGACGATAGAATCGTCTAAGATATAAGCTTCTTTGTTTATTGGTTTATTCATGTTGAAAATTCCTCTCATTATGGTAAAATAAGAGCAGAAAAGCATTGATAAAGCCTTTCTGCTCATAAAACACCATAAGTGGAAAACCGCTTCGGTTAACAGACAGTCGGCTTTCGTTTTACGAAAATGGTAAAAGATCACCAAGAAATCCGGAGGTATGGGAAGCAATTGCTAGAGTATTTAATGTTGATGTTAACTATTTGTTATGTACGCAAAAAGAACCCAAAAGAATTCTTCTTTCCAAGTATATAAATTTTTTAGAAGAAAGCAGTGAAGTGGCGCTAGTATATTAAATAAAATATGGAGTGAATTTATTGAATGCAATGTTGCTAAAAGTGATGAAAAAAAGCTTTTGTCTTTTTCGCCTCAATATTACAACATAATAAAGTAGAGTTTGATGAAAAACTTTTTTTTAAATACAAATGATATAGTTCAAACACTCAACTATATATCTTATGAAGATATTAAAAATGATGACGTACCAATGAAAGAAGTTGATTGAACTAGCATTCTAATGAGTGGGTAATGTAAGCGAAGGCATATAAAGTCGAAACGACTCCGCGTGACACGTTATATATATAGCTTCTTAGACTTCTGCGGCTATCATCATAACGTCTATGACAAGGCGCATCCGTTGTGAGCTGTGCTGGTTTGAGCTGGTGGGATAAAGGATATGAATAAAAAAGACGTAAAAAAAAGAATATATTTGATTTTATGGATAGCGTTTATTGTATCGGTCAATATTTTAGATGTATTTCTCATAAATAGAACTGTAATATCTCACTTAACATATTTGCAGGGTTGGGATATCATTCTTATTAATGGAATTTTTAATAAACGTACTAATTTGACTATTAGGATTGCTATTTCTTTAGTCGGGTTGACTTTTGTTGCTATTGGCATTTACTTTTTTAATTAATATTTATATATAGAATACACATACATAAACTATCACTAATCTTATAAAGGAGTGTAAATGAAACTATCTACTTTTATCGATAAGTTTTATCCTAAAATTCTACTTGTTTTTTCTTTATTCACAATGCCTATGATCGCATTTGCAATTTACTTTTATTTGAATTCGCCTAATATTATTCCTTTAAATTTTGAATTTAAAACTACATTTTTATCTATATTAGTTAATCGAAATGTTAATAGAGAATATCTATTTGTTCTGCCAGTTGTCTATTTTGTTCTATGTATGGTATTTTCAGATAGAATTATCTACCGCTTTTTTCCAAAACAGGAACAAAGATATATTGTTCAATTGATTTGCTTTATATGCTTATCTTTATTTATTGTAATCATCGCAATTACATATTTGATTGCTTGTAAATAAAACAGATAAAATATTGCCGTAGAAAATGAGCAGTTACAGCCTTTATATAAAACTACGCTGATTGTAGTAGCTGGGTAAAAAATTATGAGAAAAAAACAAAAATTATTTATAGCGGTATTAATAGCATTCGCTCTTTTTTCTTACATTCCGCCCGCTCAGGCTACAGCGGGAGGTTTTTATGGCGGCGGTGGTGGCGGAAATACAACAACAAATAATGGCGGTGGAAACACTACTAATGGAGATGATAACGATTCATATACTAACAACTATAATTCTTATGGTAATAACAGGTATCATTCCTATAGCTCTTACAATAACAATGGTTCGTATGTAAGCTCTCCATTTGATTTCATCTTTATAGTTGTTTTGATTGGAGGTTTTATTTGGAAATTTAAGAAGCCTGCATTAGGAAAAAGTAGCTACGTCCACGGCAAAGATATCGGAAATACAGGACTTGAAAAAGAGATAGAGCAAACCTTTATATCAATTCAAGAGGCTTGGGATAGACAAGACTTGCAGTCAGTTCGGAATTTGTATACTGATGAACTCTATTACAAACATCAAAAAATAATAGATGATTTGCTTGCTAAAGGTCTAATTAATCATACAAATAGTGTCATAGTTGACGGATTTAGTAGTTACAAACGAAGAAGCGATGAGAGTTTTCAGATAGATATTTCATTTGTTGCTATTGATTTCTCTGTAAATAAAGATACTAAAGAAATAGTTCAAGGTAATAACATGTATCGTCAAGAATTTAAACAGCGATGGACATTTTTAAATGATGGCAGACAACTGAGAGCTGATAAAATTAAAGAATTAAAAATTTAGGTTTCTTAGTAAATCTATATGCGATATCACAATATGAAAGGAGGCTTATGTATAAGGCTATCAAAATATTTATATTAATAATTTTAATCGGACTGTTTGTATTTCCGATATATGCGTTAGTAACGAATTTTAAAGAGAATGCTACGCAAGGATTTGCTGAACTGGCATTTTTAATCATATTTGAGTTGGTTTTGTTTTTGAAAATTAAAAACAGTAAGAGTGAATAAGCATAACAACAAGATACAAATGTTTCATCTATAAAATTTAAGGAGTTGTTGCCTATGAATGATAAAAAAAGAGACTTGCTGATATTTTTAGTAGCGATAATATTATTTGATTTGTTCAGTTGGTTTGTTTTTAAATCTAACTTAATAAGTATTTTTATCTCAAATGTGATAATGGGAGTTGTGTTTTTCAGGTCGAAAAATGTATATTTACGAATTGCCCTGACTGTGCTTGTAGCACTACTGGCTTATCTGGTTGTATTTGTTTTCAACTAAAAATAAAGGTATAAGGAAGTGATGAAAAAACGTAAAATATGGATTGGTGTAGGACTGGTCACTTTAATCCTGATAACAGGTTTTGCAGTAAAAAAACATAGAGAAGAAAGCAAAATAGTGGTCTTAAAAAAGAAAGCAGCTATTGAGGTAAAAGAACATTCTCGAGACATCAAAGAAATTAAAATAACAGATTTTAATGAATTGCCTGCAGGAGTAAAAAAAATTAATTATGATGTTATTGAAACTTCTGGGAAGAACGTTAAAGGAAATTCTTTTAAAATGAGTGACTTTGGTTCTGAAAGCAAAAGTGGTTTGATAGGTGGAAAGACTGAAACCGGTGTTAATGTTACTTATACAAACGGAAAAAAAGAGATGATCAGGTAATTATTAGTGCCTCTTTTATTTACATTTTGTTTAGTTAAATTTTTATTATCTCTCCCATGAGGAGGACTAATCTAAACTCTATTTTTGGGAGCGACTTTATATTTAGTAGGAATATTTTTATATTGAAGTAAAAAAAGATACACTATTAGACATGCGCATAAAGAAGTTACATAAAAATATCAAGCTATATTAAACTGGGGATTAAACAGTTCTAGGGCTAATTTTTGTCAATTGAAAGAGGGAAAAATATTGGAGAAAAATAATATCATAAAAAACTTATCAATTTTTTTTATTACTGTCAACGAGTACTTATGGCTTATTATTTATTAAAGGAGCGTATTCTAACTTAGATTATTATGTAGGAGCACTTGGGGGATTTACAAAAATATAGGTCTGTGTTTGGTATTACTCTATGTATCTGATAGTTTTAAGAGTTTAAAACGATATAACTGGCTAAATTATATCTCTGCTTTTGTAGCTATTGTGTTGATTATAACAGAGATATCACTTTATTCTAATTTTATTGGTGTTAATATTCAGCCTGTTTACTTAACAGTATACCTAGTTCATGAGTTCTTTGGGAACGTGATAGTAGTCTTGCTCCTTGTATCTCTTTTACTATTAAGCATCCAAAAAATATATATTTTAGCAATAAAAAATAATCTTGGCCATAAAACTTAATGCTTATCTGCAAAAAGAATTCAAAAGAAAGAAATAATATGACTAGTAAAAGAGCAGAAAACAAAAACTACGGGAATAATGTTTTTGTTATCCCGATAATTTTATTCTTATTATTGATATTTATTAATATTGGTTCACTATTAGCTTTAAAAGCTTCTTTTGTCACACTCTTACTTATAAATGCTTTATATTTCTTATCTGTATCGTTTGTCTTTAGGTTTTTTAACTCTAAATTTTTAAATTTTGTAATTTTTATATTAGTTTGGGCGCTTGATTATGTGATTGCCTCTAAATTGATTTGATTTTTCTAGAAAGAAAGCATAATGAAACTCTATGAAACAATAAAAGATATACCTGATAGCGAATGGTTGGATATTAGCGAAGTTAACAGAGATGAGCCACTTCATATTGGACGGATTACCAAAGAATTGCTCAAAGGCGAAATATTAGAGCGTGAAGTGATAAAACATCTTTCTGCAGTAGATTCATCGGAACGAGGTTACAATATCTATCATTTTTATGTTGAGGCAAGAAAAAAAGAGGTTTACAAGTTTGACTAAAATAAAAAGCGCCTGGGCGCGTGAAAGGAAAATATGAAAGAAGAAATCGAGAAATTTGAAGTTTCATCAAATGATAAAAAAGCAGCCATTGAGAATCTTATTCCTGAAATTGATTTAGCTGTTTATTATATTGAAGAATTGTTGATAGCTTTTAATTCTGATAATGAGGAATTATGGCAATCCGATAACTTAATGATAAAAAAAGATTATCTAATGTTTGAGGGCTTAAAAAATTGTAAACAATCTATACATACTTTATTGACGTGGGAAAATAGACAAAAAGTTTTAAATTATGAAAAAGAATTGTTGGCAGCTCAACTCAGAGAACCAAGTAGCGCATTTACAAAAAGGGAACTTTAAATCTATGTGTTTCCAGTCACTAAAAACTGGTAGGAGATGAAATATGAAATTATTATTATTCATTGATAGAATCTATTCAAAAATACTGACATTCTTCATATTACTTTCTATACCCTTTACCGTTGTATCGGTCTATCTTTATATGAAATTACCAAATATCATACCTGTACAATGGGGGATAACTTTAATCCCCAGTGATTGGGGAAATAAGGCGACCATTTTTATATTTCCAATAGTTTTAATGATTGCACCAGCTCTCGTGTTGAGAAAAACAATAAGTTCCCAAGAGAAATCAGTAGCTGGGAGAATGATAGAGGAAGTAATAATGTTAGTTGTACTTTCAGTCATATTAATTATGATGATAGGTGCTTATTTTTACTATTTTAAAATGATATAAAAACACAAATCAAAATAAATAAAATGACTTATTAAGTCAAATGTTAGAACTAAGAAGGTTTTCTCATGTCGGAAGAATATCTTACGCGTTTAGAACAAGAGAAAATAATTAAACAACTTGAACAAGGCGTTTCTTGCCCTAATTGTTCCAGCAAAAATCAAGATGATTTAATGTTTTATCCGTTGTGCTTAGATAAAAAACTGATAGTATGGCGGTGTAAGCTTTGTTATGCGCAATTTTTTGAAGATGAGCTGGGTCACTATAAAATTCTTTAGTTTTTTGCGCCAACAATTAGCGTAGAGACATCTCATAGTTACTGCATAACCTATGTAATGTCAGTATAGTTTTTGAGCAAGTCATAAATTTGAAGAGTTGCTAGGGCGTTACACTTTACACACTGAACGGCGCGTCAGTAGCCGTCAATTTGAGGGTAACTGAAAAACTAGTTATTAAAAAAGTAATTCTTCCCCCTGTTAACCAGTCCACTTTTAGATTGGTTCAGGCTGTTTTTTAAAAAAGGAGCCACAGCTACAATTGGGGCGCGATTCACGACTTCTTGGCTATCAAATATACCCCCACCTCTAAAAAATAGGGTCTAATTCCAAATTTACCCTACACCGGTTGGGGTCAGTTAACCCAAAATATGAATAATTTTATATAAAGGGAATGCTAATATATTGGAAATATAAAGCCTATGGTTGATCTCTTTGTTTCAACTTAACTGATAGCACAACTGTAAAAAACTGGCGAAATGTTAAAACTTATTTCCTTTTTTCGGAAACCAAGAATAGGTTTTGAACATTTTTGTACTTAACTACCTAAAGTAGCATTTTACAACTGTGGCTAAAAATATAAGGAGGTTCAGCCCCACCTTAAGATTATTGCTATCAGATTATTTTGAAACCAATAATAGCTTTTACAGTTTTTTCTGTATAACTCTATAGCTTCTCTCTGAGATACCATATTTTGGTGATGCACATACTTGCACGACCACAAAAAATAAGTTCGGTTTGACCGGCTTTACAAAATACGATATCCTTTTGAGGGATAACGAAATTACTTCAGAAGATTTTCCCTTCGGTTAAATTTGAGGACTCAGTAATTTTGCTTTGTCCTTAACTAATCGTGACGTTAGACTTTTTTGACTATCATAAATAATCAACACGCCCCAAGATTACGCTCTCCTGTTTCTGAGGAGCCCACGCTTTTCGGTTTTCCTAAATCTTGGGCGAAATAATCAACGTCCACATTTTTGAAGTCGTCCCATCAGGACAAGTCACTTTTCACTAGTCCTCAGCTATCAGAAATTTAGGAAAGTTCATATTGTCCATGATGGTAGATACAAAATGAAATAGAGAAAGGTTCTTGTATGGCTCGAAAGAAAGACTCACTTATAGCTTTCATGATGTCGCTAGGAGTATGTGCTACTAATCGCCCTTGCTATACGTCTGTGGCAGATACAGGCCACCCACCTATTAACCCAAAGTAGAAAGGAGATTATGAGTAAAGACCAACAATCATTTATCATTGAAATACTTTTTATAACATTAATAATCATCTATGCTGTTAATCAATTATTATAATATGGAGTTTCTTATCGTGAAAAAAGATGAAGTCACTAAACTATCAGACGGACAAAAAGTCACAATTGATAAGAGCGACGAATCAGATTATAAGAACTGCTACATTGTTCAACTAGAGGATGGAAAATAAGAGTAGTCGATAGAAAGACTTTGACACTTGCAAAAACGGTAGGAGATACCAAGGGCAAACATTCTTATTGCCGCAAATAAATTAATGTAACTCTTGCCAATTAACAGTTACAAATCGCGTGAATTAAGAATTATAGCCGAGTTTATGCTCACATTTTCAACTAACTATCAAGTAGATTATCTTTATTTTTTACCTAAGACCAATACGTGTAACCGCTGAACCACGTTAAAAGCTGGTAGGGGGAAATATGATGTTGAAAGCAATTAAAGAAACAATTAAAAGTATGATTATATTTTTGGCTATAAAAAAATTATTTAGTTTTGCTTGGCATTCTTTCACTTCTAAATAACTATCAGTCTGTTTCTTATAAACTGTTACCCCCTGATGCCTTACTGTCACTCTTTTTTTAGAGAAAGGTAATAGCATAAACCCTTTATTTATTGTCAAGTTGCACGTAAAAATATCGTTTTTTTTGCACTAAATATGCAGGTTTATGTGCTCTTTTTTTAGTCAGGATTTCCGTATTTGGTTTGAGCTAAGGCGCTTGGCATTGGTTCAGGTTCATCTGATTTCCAAAATTAAGTGATTTGTTCTTCTCTTTTGCAATCAAATGGACTACTATCAAATAATTAGAGATAAAATAAACGACATTTTGGAAAACAATTTTTGAGTTCATAATCAAATAAATATTTCAAAAAATTTGTGGAAAATTAGAATTTTTCAGATATAGAGATAATAGTTCATAGCCAAAATGAAAGCTATAAACCAGTGACAAGGTTACCGAATATGTTATAATTTAAGTAGCGAAGTGAACAAGACTAGCTATAACATGAAATCAAAAAGCACTGGATGGCAGTCCAGTGCTTTTTTTGCTGGTGTGCGAAGTCAGCTCAAGATTAATGGCACTTACTCAGTCTTATCTTTATCGTCAGGCCAGCGAGAAAAAAACTTTATAGTTATAGCCACAAAAAGCGGAGCGACAAGACGAGTGAACAAGATTAGTGACATGAAATCACCTCCTCCCATTACATTCTAGGATTCGGCAAGTGCCAAAAATAATTATATCATACAGTTATACTTTTTTATGAGAGTATAATGCAACCCTCTCAAATAAACGTACAACAGGGTATACCTTATTGTCTGAACTGTGCTAGCAATAAATTTTAGCTGCGAACTTCTTAGGGCGTTTTTTTTACTTTATGTATGCTTTAATAGAATTTTCAAAGTTCATTATAATTTTGAACAGAAGAAGACTTAGTTAACCCTTTTTATTACTTATAATCTTTAATATCATTGAACTACTTTTCAACATATATTTTTAGTTTTTTCAAATCACTGAGATAAGGAGCAGAAATATCTTTGGAGATAACCTTCTCATCAGAAGTTTTATTATTTGGAATATATATTTTTAGGTCTACTTCATCATTATTACCCTCTAAAGAGTAAGTAATACGATTTTTGTTTTCATAAACTCCTTGGAAGTATAATGTTAGCTTTTGTTCTTTGAATTTTATTCTTGACACTTCTTCTTTTTTCAAAAGTCTGACATCGGATTTATCTGTTTTTTCATAGATATATTCAATTGATGTCTCTTTTTTTGGACTTGTTTTATTATTTTTATTGTTGCTAATTCCAGTATGAAAATTTAAAGTAACTATAACTGTAAGCGATATGATTATTATAATTATTGAATAAATAGCTATTCTTTTTTTACCCATGTGTTACATATCCTGA
>Ga0308156_1003460_pt1 | contig 12088 bp, 10 predicted proteins | sample PhyAR2_FD_201041 | JGI IMG/M metagenome (GOLD analysis project Ga0308156, IMG submission 201041) | Phyllosphere microbial communities from UC Gill Tract Community Farm, Albany, California, United States - DLSL A.R2 | ecosystem: Host-associated > Plants > Phyllosphere > Unclassified | place: USA... | reverse complement strand
ACGTTCACTGTTAGGCTTCCTGTTGTACTGCGGATGGACTAAAAATTAGCCTAGGCGAATCATGCTGGACTTCAAATAGATCACCCATGAATTTTGGAAGCAGTTTCCATCCCAAAAAGCGCCACTGTTGAACTTATGTAGAGTTTTAGGTTGTAGGCAACGGAGATGCCATTTTAGCACGACGTTTGCGCAGTGATGTGAATCTGGGTAGTGTTGCGCATTTGCGGTCTTTCATAACAACTTCTCTACCCTTAGCTTCTTTCTGATATCGGCCATCCTACCTTCTCATTGAGCAGTTGCAAAGCAGGATTACGGGCCTACAGGTGAGCAGTCGCTATGGCCTCTGTTAAACAGAGCCCAATGCGCATCAGGCTCAAACGTGAATGCTAATACTCAAAAATCACAGATAATCGACACGATTAGTCAGCTATGCACGGATTGATACTTTATGTACATTTCTCTTGCTCTTTCCACAATACTTCTAACAAGTGGTTGACCATCCTCATCCAGCATCACTTCTACAAAGAAGCATTTACACCCTTTTATATTTTCTTCATCACTCCAGAAACTGCGTAGCTGATCACCAGTAAAAAGTTGACCATGACGCTCTGCATGTGATCGTCTTGTCGTATTGCTTAGCGCAGACAAATGCATAAATCGGTAACGATGTCCATGCTTGGCTAAGTTTCTTTCAGTTTCTTCTATTTTTCTCATGCGACGCTGATGAAAAAAGGCATCGCGTTGCTCATCCGGGAGGCTGGGAAAAAATCTTAGCAGATGAAGATACGGAGGCTTTTTTTGCGGGATCTATTCCTAGCTGTTGGACTTATTCTTGCCAAGTCACACTCGCATTTTTGGGGGCTACCATTGGAAGTGCCTGCAGTTGCTCGACTTCCCGCGAAGGTGCAGCCGCTGACGTGGCTGATTTTCTGAATAGGGTTCTAAGTCGTTCGAGCATACAGTTTCAGTTATATTGGGATTGATCAGGCGTTGCAATAAACCAAGCAGCTACCGCTGCTGAACTTTAGCTACAATCCTACTTTCGAATTGACCAGCCGCAACAGCAGCTCACGGGTAGGCCACAGGTTGGAAGCCGTCCAACCACGCCCCCTGGCTGAGTTCAATGCGCTTCGAGTGTTGTTTCTCACTAAGTTTTGAACTTTGCAAACGCAAGATGAACGCTCTTACGTAGATCTAGCGCTCGTGGCCAACTAGCCCAGCTCGTTACGATGGCGTCTTATGATCCGCTGCTGTCGTTCACACCTTGGATGCCAAAGTCTGCTGCGCAGCGGTTTCTGTCGGCGATTGCAGCTGGGCGAACTAACGCTCACCTAGTCATATTGGTCTTTCAGAGCGCCAAGATCGTCACTTCCCTAATGACTGTTTTCAGGTTCGCAGCTGTCCCTCGCCAACAGGCAGTCGCCGGGGATTATGTAAGTCTTAAGGCGTTCGAGCTCTCCCGGGCATAGGCCGGCGTTTGTCTTCATGAACAGGGGCAGTCCAACACTTGCTACGAGCGACTAAGGCGGATACTGCAGATTGGGAACGAGCTTGTCGCCCCAAGGCATGCAAATTGGAACGCGACCCAGCACTGGCTCAGATGGTGGCAGTTAAATTGCTAGGTGTGTGTGTTGATTTCCATCCAAACCTAATCCTCCCTGGGGATTAGTGCGTTGCTTCTGTGTGGAAATCAACAGGCAGAGCGCCCTGGGCTGCTGCCGGTTCCGTTAACACCGACCTAAGCTTCTTGAGCTTTCTCGAACTGTACGGGACTGAGATAGCCGAGCGTCGAATGCCGGCGCGTCGGGTTGTAGAAGCACTCGATGTAGTCGAACACATCTGAACGGGCCTACCCTCGTGTGCGGTACACCTTCATGGCCGTGCGCTCGGTCTTGAGGGAGCTGAAGAAGCTCTCCATGGCCGAGTTGTCCAAGACCTCACCGGCCCGGCTCATGCTGCAAGTGATGCCTTGTTCATCCAGCAGCTTCTGGAAGTGCTCGCTGGTATACTGGCTGCCCTGGTCCGAGTGGTGCAACAAGGCCACCGGCTTGCCTCGACGCCACACTGCCATCATCAGCGCATCCACCACGAGCTGCGAGGTCATGCTCTCCTGCATCGACCAGCCCACGATGCGCCGCGAGTACAGGTCCAGCACCGCCGCCACGTGCAGCCAGCCCTCGGCTGTCCAGATGTAGGTGAAGTCGGCTACCCACTTCTGGTTCGGTCCATCGGCCCGGAACTGGCGGCCCAGCACGTTGTCGGCCACCGCGCTGCGCGTGCCCCGGTCCTTGGGCAGTCCAGTCGTCGGGGCCTGGCTCGTAGTGCCTGCTCTCGCATGAGTCGCTCGATGCGGTGCAGACCACAGGCTTGACCTTGCTCCAGCACGTCGTGCCACACACGGGGCGCGCCGTAGGTGCGGTCGCTGCGCACGAAGCTCTGGTGTACCTGCGCGCCCAGCACTTCATCGCTGAGGCTGCGCTGGCTCCTGGGCCGTGTGAGCCACGCGTAGAATCCAACCCCCTAGACACCGAGCGCCTCGCACATCAGATTGACCGGCCAGGCCCCTCGGTATTTCGCCACGAAGCCGAACTTCACATCGACACCTTCGCGAAGTAGGCCGCGGCTTTTTTCAGGATGTCGCGCTCCATCTTGAGCTTGGCAACCTCCTTGCGCAGTCGCGTTATCTCCGCGTCCTGGGCCGTCTGCTTGCCGTTGCCAGGGAAGGCCTCCTGCGGCGCCTCACGCAACTCGCGAACCCATTTGCGCAACACGTTCTCGTGCACGTCCAGGTCCTTGGCCGCCTGGGCCATGCTCACCCCACGCTCGGTGACCAGCTTGACTGCCTCAAGCTTGAACTCTCGACTGAATTTCCTTCTTCTTTCCATGAACCACCTCCGGCTTCATCTTCCACCTTATCAAGGTGTCCTTGAAACCGGCCGCAGCCCAAACGGATGATTTTCGCCTTAAGTAAGAAGCGCAGATTCGTGCTTCTCAGGCCTTAAGAAAGCAAGAAAAAAACTTGAGGAGCTCTCTGTTCAACCTAAATCAAAGGCAGGCAGACCCATGGGAGCCATCACCCGAATAGGGTTTCCAACTTGCCCCTGTCTTGGTAACCATGTAAAGCTTGGAAACCGGACAGCCTCCAAACATCATCTTCAACGCCCAACACGGGCAACGCAGCTCATCTCAACGATTGGGCAGGGATTCAGCACGTTTTCACCCCGACCAATGAGCCCCTGCGGGAGATCGGCAAGAGGTTTAGCGTAACCCATGCTGAATCGGCAAGCGGACTCGCAAGGAGTGCTGGACCAGGCAGGAGAAGGAAAAACCGGTAACCGTCAAGATGGCGGCCCTGGATCCGCGACACCAGCGCTTTGTCCAAGAGTACCTGGTGGACCTGAACGACACCCAGGCTACCATCCGGGCAGGCTATAGCGCCAAATCAGCATCAGAGCAGGCCAACCACCTCCTTAGAAATCTCCAGATCCAGAAGGCAGTGGAGGAAGCTCGGAAGAAGTTGCAGGACAAGCTAAAGATAAACGCTGAACGCTTCATCCAGAAGCTGGCCACCATCGCCATGGCCGACCCGCGAGAGCTGGTGCAAAACAAGGTGAGCTGCTGCCGCTTCTGCTACGGCGTGGGCCACAGGTACCAGCGCAGCGACCACGAAATGGAAGCTGACCGGGAGGACTGGGAGCGACAAAACAAAGACCCCCAGCTCTTCAACGAAAACGGCGGTGCCGAATTCAGCCTGGCTCTACCCCCCGTGGAAACCTGCCCGCATTGCGCTGGTGATGGTGAGTCTCGGGTGGTGCTGAAAGACGCGAGGGACCTGAGCCCCGCTGCACGCCTGCTGTACTGCGGTGTCAAGCAAACCAAGTTCGGCGTGGAGACCTTAGACGACGGGACGCCGAAGTAGCCGCAATGTGCGAGCAGGTGAGCATCGAGCGCCGGCTGAGCGGTCACGACAGCGACCAGGCCTGCGGTGGTCGTTAAGACACCGTCAATAGACAGCTGTATGGGATTTTGGTGCAGTGGTATGGTCTGGGAATGAACCAAAAACTCACAGCAACGACTCTGGCGGCTGCAGCCGCAGCAATTGCCGGCTGTGCGCAAAAAGAGAGCGCGCAGCCTCAGGTAGGTATGGCTAACCCTGCATCTGTGTACTGTGTCAAGATCGGTGGCGCTGTACGAATTGAAAAGGGTCCAAACGGCGAGAAAGGTATATGTGTGCTTCCAGATGGCTCGGAGATAGAGGAGTGGGCACTGTTTAGACGGGACGCGTCAAAATAGCCGAAGCAGCAAAACCGCCCAAATGCTCACTCGACGCGGCGAGTCTTATCTCGCCCACGCCCCTCTCGGTACATGTGGGCACCGATCTCTGCCAAGGCGAACATGTCTTCTTGCGAGAGACGACTCTCAATCTCGACCATGAACTGCGCGAGGAGCACCATTGCAGCATTGGGGTTACAGGGAATGTCCAGCTCGTCCATGCGCTCAGCCTGCAAGCGGAAGGTCTCGATGTATGGGTCTGTTGGTTTTTTCATGAGTTCCTCCTGCGTAATGACAGGCAAAAAAATGCCACCCGGATGGGTGGCAAACGCTGGAAATAAGAAGGCCGATCCTGGTCCACCAGGCATGCGTGCAAGTGTTATGAGGGAGGGAGGAGGGTGAGCACGACTTCGGCATAAAAGCAGTGGATCCATCTTAGACTACTTCTGGCCGACCGCGAGTCTCGCATGCGTTGCTCATGCAACGTGAAGCAAAAAAGTTCTCGCGTCAAGTCTTCCGTGCAAATCACGGAAAGGCTTGAAACGGTATATGGGACAGTAGGTTAGCTCTTTTTGAGACCGCTTTGCGGGGTTGCGGCGTTGTGGGCTAGGTGCCACATAAGAGCGTCTAGAGAGAAAGCCGGATCGCACTTGGTCGTGCTGAATCGCCGAGAAGCGGCGGGCTTGTGCTTCCATCATAGCCCAATCGGCCACTGTTCTTCAGAACGAAGAACACGCAGCTTCGGGCTGCGCGTTCGATGGATCGCTGGAGAGTGTGCGGCACGATCATGTCTCGTTGGGCGGTGCGCTGCGCGCCGCTGTGTCCTTCTTGCATGCCCGATTCCCTTCCAACATGCGTGGGATCAACGCGATGCTTTAACTGCTTGATTCCCTACTTAGAGGCAGTCATCAAGGAACGGCATGCGGAACTACCCAAGCGGCTATGATTACTACTCGGCGGCGGCTGGTTAGCCTAAAAAGGGGGCATTGTGGGGCTATATAGAACGTGGTGTGAGGCCACCAAAGAAAGAGATAAGCGCAAAAATTACTGGACCTATGTTGAGAAGGATGGCGGCCGCGACGAGATCCACGATGATCTCGCCAAGACCATCCGGTCACACTATGATCGGCTCGAACGCATTGCCGAAGATGTGGACCGACTCGGATACATGGTTGCCGCAAAGATTCTCAGCGAGGCGATGCCTCAGACAGACAAAGGGCGCTCTGGCGATCTCGGCGAAATCCTTGCGACTGAGTTGGTGGAGGAAGAGATTGGCCTGCGCGTTCCCGTGCGCCGACTTCGCTACAAGGATGGCCGCAATATGGCCATGCGGGGCGATGACTTCATTGGCGCCGGCTACGGCGGTGATGATGAAAAGCTCTGGCTCCTGAAGGGCGAGGCAAAGAGCAACAAGAAGCTTGGCAAAACCACGGTCACCAGTGCCCGTAAGGTACTCGACCGCGACGAAGGCCGCTGTACACCAGACTCGCTGCTGTTCATCGCCAATCGCCTGCTGGAGAGCAATGACCCCGACGACAACGCGCTGGGTCGTGATCTCCGCGACGAGGTGGGCCTCAAGTCCCTCCGTGCCGATCGCATTGACCACATGCTCTTCACCTTGTCCGGTAATGGCCCTCACGCCTCCCTGAAGGACGACCTCGACGCTGCTGGGACGAACCGTGACCACTACGTCGTGAACATCCACGTCGAGGATCACCAAGACTTCATCGCGGCTATGTACCAGGAGGCGGAAGACCTTGGAGACGCCTGACGAACTGAAAGCCTTCCTCACTGCCGCGACCGTCGATGGCATCCTTGGCCGCCTCCTCTATCGTGGTGCTGCTTGGTCGTTGATGCGAGAAGCGGGTGTGTTGCCGAAGAACGCACCGCCATTAGGCGAGACCATTGAAACTGACCTCGCCGAACATGGCTTCGCTCTACTTCGGGGCGCCATGGCGCTACGCGCAAAGACTGGCGCATCCGAGCTGACGAACAAGGCTTTCGAACGAGCCGCCAACGCCTTTGAGGCTCTAGTGAGAAATGGTAATCCTGAGTCGCCAGATCGAGGGTTTCGTCGCACGATTGCCGCTTCTGCTTATCACTTGGCTGGCTACTCGGCCGTGGCCTATTCTCTCTTCAACGAGGCATCAGAAGACTTGAATAACGCGCCGGGCGAAACGGCGATCCGCCACCTGATCCTGCGCGACCTCGACAAGCTTCGCCGCTTTGTTCGCGAGTGGTTGGATGACGAGGCTCACGGTGATGAACAGATTGCCGAGGCGCTGGGGGGAGAAGAACCGGACATCGACGAGGTACTTTCGGTCATCCTCAACACGACTATCTGCCGAGCCCTAGCACATTTTGACTTCGCGCTTGAAACGGGCGAGCCCGAGCCGATCGATAGCGCGCGCACGTTGCTTGCTACAGCGATTAGCTTGGCAGACAACGCGGAAAATGTTCCGCTGTGGTGGATATCGAATCTTTGTCGCCATCTGATCGACGATCTTTGGTTGCATTCGTTGCATCAGAATCTGCCAACCGCCCCCCCGGAGGGGACGGAGGAAAAATACCCGGACTTGCGCCGACTGTTTATCTCTTCGCTCTATGCCAGAAAAACTTCCGAAGTGGAGCTATGGCCATCGCAGCTCGAAGCGGCCCAGCGTTCAACGGACGTCACCGACGACTTGGTCGTTGCCTTGCCGACCAGTGCTGGCAAAACGCGGGTTGCGGAGATTGCTGCGCTAATGACCTTGTCGTCAGAGCGACGGGTACTGATCGTCACGCCATTGCGCGCATTGTCCGCCCAGACGGAGCGTTCCTTCAGAAAGACCTTCGCGCCTCTCGGCTTCAGCGTTTCCTCGCTTTACGGCGCCAGCGGCCTTTCGGCGGGTGACGAAGACGCCCTGCGCACCCGCGAGATCATCATTGCAACGCCGGAAAAGCTCGATTTCGCGCTCAGAAGCGACCCGTCGCTGATCGATGATGTTGGCCTGATCGTCCTCGACGAAGGCCATATGATCGGCCCGAGCGAGCGCGAAATCCGTTATGAAACGCTGGTGCAACGCTTGCTTCGCCGCGCGGATAAGGGCGAGCGCCGGATAGTCTGTCTGTCCGCTATCCTGCCCAGCGGCGATGAACTTGACGATCTCACAGCGTGGATTCGCTCTGACGAACCAGGCGAGCCGGTGCGTTCCGACTGGCGCCCCACGCGGCAGCGGTTTGGCGCACTTACTTGGCGAGGAAAGGACTCGATGCTTCGGCTCGACCTCGACGACGATGGACCCTTCCTCGATAAATTTGTTACTGAGAAGGCTGCCCTAGGGAGAGAAAAGAAGCCTTATCCGCGCAAGAACTCGCACCTCACCTTGTTCGCGGCGTGGGAGTTCGCGAGCCAAGGCAAGCGGACCCTGATCTTCTCCACTCAGGCAAATTGGGTCGAGAGCTATGGCAAGCAGGTCGTGGATTTCTGCAAGCGCGGCTATCTGGACCCGTTGCTGGAGAACGAAGCGTCGATTGCGCGAGCCGTGGAAGTCGGCAAGGAATGGCTGGGTGAAGACCATCCCGCCGTCGCCTGCCTGAAGGTGGGCGTCGCGATTCACCACGGTCGGCTACCGAGCCCGTTCCTTCGCGAGTTGGAAGTCCTTCTGTCAGAGGGAGTGCTGAAGGTCATCGTCGCGTCGCCGACGCTGTCGCAGGGCCTTAACCTCAACGCTGCCGTACTGTTAGTGCCAACGTTATATCGAGCCTCCGAGAAGATCAAAGGCGAGGAGTTTGCGAATGTCGCCGGCCGCGCTGGGCGGGCCTTCGTGGACGTCGAAGGTCTCATCGTCCATGTCATGTTCGATAAGATCGATTGGCGGAGAAAGGAGTGGCGAAAGCTGGTCGCTTCTACCAAGGCCCGAACGCTGAAGAGCGGCCTCATCCAGATCGTCGCCGAGATTCTTGATCGTCTGTCCCGCGAAGGTGTGCTAGATCGTGATGATGCCTGGGAATATCTCGCCAACGCCCGCGAAGCCTGGCGATCGCCCGAGGAAGAGGCTGCTGTCGCCGAACGCTTGGCTACCGGCGCGGAATACGATGCAGATTACGATAAAGACGACGATGAAGACGGCAGTGATGGAGAAGAAGAGGCCATCGACGAGGAGCCGCTGTCGCAACTCGTTGAACGCCTCGACGCAACAGTGTTCGGTCTGATCGAAGCTCTAGACGCCGATCGTGCTGATTTGCCGAAACTCTTGGACGAGGCGCTCAAGGGATCGCTATGGGCGCGTCAGCTCGCCCGCGAGAATGAGGATATTGCGCCTTTGCACAAGAAGGTGTTTGAGGCGCGCGCGGACCTCATTTGGAGAACCACTACAGCGCAGGCGCGGCGCGGGCACTACGCAATGGGAGTTGGGCTTGAAGCTGGCCTCTCCATCGACGCCATGGCCGATGAACTCGCCGAGATGCTTGACCGAGCCGACGATGCAGCGTTGAGCGGTGACGTCGATGAACTCGCCGACGCTCTCGGTGGTTTAGGTGAGCGCCTATTATTTATGCGGCCCTTCATCCCTGACAAGGCGAACGCGCTGCCAGCGAACTGGAAGACAATCTTGCGAAGCTGGGTGTCCGGCGAAGAGGTTGCCAAGATCGGAGCGCAAAACATGCGAGCGGTCGAAGAGGCATTCACCTATCGCCTGGTTTGGGCGCTGGAAGCCGTCCGCACCCGCCGCATATCCCTAGGGTGGTCACCAGACATGGTGGCGGGCGGTGCTGCAGCAGCGGTTGAAACTGGAGTCCCACAGTTCATGATGGCGATGCTAATCCGCGCCGGCCTGCCGTCACGGCGCGCAGCGATGGCAGCTATTGGGGATACGATTCCCGTCTTCGTCACACCGGCAGAGATGCGAGCCTGGCTCGAATCCGACGAGATTACCGCCTACACCGATGCCGGCAATTGGCCGACTCCCGACACTGCCGCACTATGGGCGCGCTTCCGAACTGAGGCTCTCAGTGGAGGCATCCAGAAATGGGCTGTTGAACGCTATAAGCGCCTGCTCGATACTGAGGTCATCCCGCCCGCTGGCTTCTATCGGATCATCACCGATGAGGGGGATGGACGGACCTGGCTGGCGACTCCTGACCACCAGCGGGTCGCTGCGTTCAAGAGACCGGCGGTTGACCCTAAACCTAGCCTCTTTTTTGGCCAGCTTCCGGGTAATACGAGGCTCGTGGAAGCTCTGCGCGTCGGTCGCGGGAAACTGCTCTGGCCCCGTGCCAATGATTGAAGGGGCCGTAGTCTCTCTTCATCATGCGGGTCTCTGCGGTCCGGCTTTAGCCATTCTTCCCTTCCTAAATCCCCGATCCCCTGCCATGAACGCCTCCAGCATGTGCGGAATCAGCACCGTGGCATCGACCGCCTCGCCGTAGGTTTGCGCGTGCAGCGCCGCGTAGCGGTCGAGGTCGGCTTTCAGGCTGGCCGGGCAGGCAAAGGTCAGCTTCGTGGATTCCGTTTTCGGCAGCGGCCCGAGCCGTAGCTTGCGCGTCGTCATCGTGAAGTTCCCCTGTTGATGAACAGCGGCTGGTAGGGCCGCAGCACCAGATCCCGATTGACGGTGATGCGAACCGGCAAGCCCGGCCGCTCAGTCAAGGTGGGCTGGATGTTGAGATTTCGGCGGGTCATCTCCTGGCCGACCTGATTGATGCTGTCCTGTGCGCTATCGCGCCCGGCGATGACGATGCGGTTGCCATCCTGCCGGTTCTCCGGCGCGGCCAGCTCGGCACCCACACCCAGCAGCGTCGTCAACGCCGCCCCGGCGAAGATGCGGCCCCAATGCCAATCCACATCATCTTCCAGCCCGGCATAACCAGCCGGGTCGGTGCCGGCTAGGTTGTCGAGCGTGAGCGAAGACGTGTCAGGCAGGATGATCCGGTTCCACACCACCTGCACCCGGCTCTGCCCGTAGCTGACCTGGCTGTTGTATTTGCCCAGGATGCGCGAACCCTGCGGAATCAGCAGGAACTTGCCGGTGGCGGTGTCATAGACCGGCTCCGTCACCGTGGCGATCACGTCGCCCGGCAAGTCCGATTTGATGCCCGTCACCAGCGCCCCGGCGACCACCGTTCCGGCCATGACCTGATACGGCGAAGCCGGCAGCGTCAGGTTGCCGGAATTACGGGTTTCCGTGGTTCCGGCTTTCTGGAACGCCTCTTTCTGGTCTTGCCGGTTCTGCACGGCGGTCGGGTCGGCAAGCTGGGCCGCCGTCGAGGCAGGCCCGGCCGCCAGCGGGTCGAACGCCGCATTAGCGGCGAAGCCCGGCGCGGCGGCGGCCTGCGTCTGCGCCACCGGCGCGGCCTTCTGCGAACCCGAGCGGAAGAACACCGACGATGCCGCCGCCGCTTCGGCCTCCTTGCGCAATGCGTCGTTGGGATCGTGGCCGGGGGCCGCGTAGGCGGCCGTCACCGGCTGCTGCGACTTCACGATGGCCGGGCCAAGATCGCCCGGCAGCGGCGGCCCCAGCTCCGGCACGGATGCCGGCAATGGGGGCGGCAGTTTGGAGTAGTCCGCTGGCAGCGCGTCCAGCCCTTCGGACTTCGAGACGCGATCCACGTTGTAAAGCTCGGTCTGCTGGCCCGCGCCGCGCCGCTGCGGTTGCAGCGACCACATCAGCGCGCCGAGCACGGCGACAGACAGGGTGCCTGCGAGGATGGCCAGCGTGCGCCGGTTCAGGCGCGTGACCGGGCGCGGCTGGGCGCGCAGCGCCACCGCCTCGGGTGCTACCTTGCCCGCCTGCGGCGTGGTGAGGTCGGGAGTGACGTCCTGGCTCATGGTCAGTTCCTCCCACTCCTTGAGGCGACGCCATCGGTGCGCTCGATGCGTACCACGTCGCCGCCATCGCCACCCAGGCGCAGTTCGGCCGCGCCGAACAGCCGATCCACGATGTAGTACGGCGAGCGGAAACGGTAGTTCACCAGTTGCCCATCACCCTGCGCGCCGATGACGAACAAGGGCGGCAACTCGCCTTGGGCGATACCCGGCGGGAACTGGATATAGACCTTCTCGCCATCATCGAAGGCACGCAGCGGCTTCCACGGCGGATTGCTACCCGACACCGCGTAGCGGAAGCGGATCTTCTCCAGCGACAGGCCGGTATCGACCGGCGCGGCGGCACTGGCCGCCTGCGACTAACGCTGCAAGGCCAGCATCCGGTCTTTCGGATACTCCCAGGACACCGACGCCATCCACGCCTTCTCGGTCGAGGTCAGTTCCAGCAGGTACGTTCGGCGGCTGGTGGTGATGACCAGATTGGTTTTCAGGGCCGAGCGGATCGGCTTGAGCAGCACGTTCACGCGCAGGTCGGCGCCGCTGCCGCTGGACGTGTCGCCGACGATCCAGCGCACGGTATCACCGGCGGCAACAGTGACAAGCTCCTCTCCTGGCTGGAGCGAAACCACGGTCACCCGCCCCGGCGCGGCATAGACCTGATACAGCGCGCCATCGGAGAAAGGCCACACCTGAATCGCATTGACGTAACCCTCGCGGGTCGGCGCAATGCGCGCCTCGGCGTTGGCGCGCGAGACACGCACCTTCTCGTCGGCCGGCTCTGGCGCGGCCGGGGCCGTGTCCGCCTCGGGCAACGGTTTCAACTGTGCCGGGAGTGCCAGCGGCTCGGGCACGGCGACGACTTCCACCGCCGCGGGCGGCTCCGGCAGCGCCTGCGCCTGCACCGGCTCATCGAGCGAGATGGACGGCGGTGGCTTGCCCTGCGATGCGCAGCCGGAGAACAGGACAGTCGATGCCAGCAGGATCGACGGCAAAGCGTAAAAGCGGAAAGAC
>Ga0308156_1003458_pt1 | contig 12089 bp, 9 predicted proteins | sample PhyAR2_FD_201041 | JGI IMG/M metagenome (GOLD analysis project Ga0308156, IMG submission 201041) | Phyllosphere microbial communities from UC Gill Tract Community Farm, Albany, California, United States - DLSL A.R2 | ecosystem: Host-associated > Plants > Phyllosphere > Unclassified | place: USA... | reverse complement strand
GAACAATACATTAGTTCAACTTTGTGTAGCTCACTAATCAGCGATTCTAAAGAAAAATTTTCAAGGCGCCCCCGATAGTACGGATTGTGGTCGACACTTTCTGCGCCGCACTCGATGCAATGTTCGTCTAGTCCGGTCCCATACCATCCGCGGCGCAGATTTGTGTCGTTTTCTTTACTGCACATCGCACCACAAATCGGACAAGTTGGCTCAAAATGCTCCTCCGATAGACCGTCGTACTCGTCTTCAAACCGGATGGGGAAACCGGCCGACAGTATTCGTACACGTTCCTGTGCTCTACGTTCAGCTGCTGATGCGGGGATAGGGATGGGGATGGGAATTTCTATGTCCCAGTTTGACATTCCTTCTCCGCTTCTGAGGCGATCTAATACACGTGTCACGGAATTGGGATATTGTGTTTCTTTTTCTTTCAGAGCGTCTGGATTTTTCATTTCGTTCATTTCAATTTTAATAACGTATTAAAATGAAATTCTCGAGCCAACCGTGATCGCTTGTGAACACGAGCGAACGCAGGCCGGGATAATCAATCGAATACCGAACGATTGCAGGCAGAACGCCGAGGAATGTGGAGACGTGACGGCGGAAGGATGCCGTGTCAACAGCTCTAACAGACTTGCAGGCGAAGCCCAGCATTCGGAATACCGAATGTGAGAATTTCTAGCCTGCCCCTCCATCAAGCTAAGTGATGGTGCCGCTCTGTGACGGCCGTGTTACCCACGAGGCGCGGATATTTCCGCAAAGTCTGGCAGCGTAGCTGGGTTGAAGCACTGAACGCTTCAGACAGCATAGCCGAGCGCATTTGTTACCGTCAATAGGTCAGAAAAAAATTCAAGTTTCTTTTCTGAAAGTTTGAGTGCTTGGTGACTGGGGCACCTAGAAACACTCTGGGCACATGGACTAGCCCTGCTGCGAGGATGATATGTCACCTCTGCCCGGGACCAACAGAGGCCGTCATCATTACTACTGCGGAGCCGTCGTGTTGTCCCCGCAGACGTCTTCCAGCGCCCTACCTGGCGACGCTTACACTACCTCATGCATAAATAGCTACAGCCAGAACCACTGTTGCCATCTGGCGGCGAATCGAGAACACACAACATGAAAACTACACACATCAGTCCAGTGGCTAACGGACTCAAGAACAAGCTGAGCCCAGCGGCTGTACAGGCAAAGACCACGCATGTTGGCAGATATGCCAATGACTGGCTGTCGGACTGGCTTCCAAAAAAAATATGCCTAATCAAAGGTTCCCTAGACAGTCCGCCCCAGTATTTCGAGGCTGGCCAGGACTATATGAATCATAACGAAGCGGGCGCTGAGGCAGACATACTTGCGGTGACGCTGGCAGAAGAATTCGTCCGCGCTGGCGGTCACGTCATCTGGATCGGAACGACAAGGGATCTATACAGGATGTCGGAACAGCTCATGTTCAAAATTGCGGGGCTCGACCTTCCTGCCGATGGAGCTGAGGTTCAGCTCGACGTGTTCGAGTATGTGAGCCTGGTGGATGCACGCGCAGAGATGATGAACATGTGGATTGACTTTTGCAACGTCGAAGACTGCGGAGATGTGAACCTTGAGCAAGAATTCATTACCTCGATGTCATCATTTAAGCCGACATTGATCGTGGTAGACCCCTCAATTTTCCACGGCACTGCGCTTGATCCGTTTGCAGCGCTCGTGCGCCAAACTTATGGACGACACATGGTCGAAAAACTACGCACCACGAACCCGACGAGTTTTGTACTTTGGCCTTCAACCGCACACGATATCTAATGCGTTCTTAGAACAGCCTGCACGCTTGATGTTTAAACGATAAGGCGTTTGTGTTATTCCGAACACGAAAGCGCATCCCCTTGTCGAGGGATGCATCCGGAGGTTAGCGCTCGTGCTTCGCCGGCATCGGGAATGCATCAATTTTTTACCCACCACGGATTCCAATCTCGACCACTACATCGGCTGGATTATCGAAGTCCGGATGTACGACACGGAAGCCGCCGTTCCTTGCCTTAATCGTAAAGTACCGTCCAGTATCTTTGCGTGTGACGTAACGACCGCGTATACCCCGCCCTGTGCGTTTAGGTTCAGTACGTTGGTGTTCGCTAATGTACATCTCAACCTGAGCCGCAGAAAAGCCACTCTCTACCAGTTCGGCACGCAAAGCCTGAACATCCTCTGGCCTCGTTAACGTGCCTGCTGGGAATACGCGAACCACCTCGATCAGGTGACGAATGTGCTCGGCTAGCCTTGCACGGACCACGAACAACGTGTCGCCGCTAAGTCCATCCAACTTCGCTATCGTTGCGCGAACTGTTTCAACCTCGTCGATGCGATGTTTCGCCGATAGCTTTGTCGTAGCCAACTCGCGCTCAAGCTCGGCTTTCGAACTGTTCAATATTTCAAGTTCATGTTCGAGTTCGCGGATGCGCTTGAGTACTGATGCTGGCGCGTCACCTAATTCAAGCGCATCCATTAGGCGGACGAGCCTCGTACCCCCATCATTGATAGCGGAATGTACGGATTGAAGCCGCTCCTCAAGCGATAACTGGCGCTGGTTCTCGTCTCCTAAGGCATCAACGTCCGACAATATTTCCTTCAACTGCAAGTCCCGGCAGAACGTCAAGAAGCTGGTCTCGAAATCCTTGTACGCCCACTGGACTGCGAAACAGCCGAAGCCTCGGCGTGCACCATCACAGACGAGCACCTTTTTGCCCGGTCTTTTGACACTATTACCCTCTTCGGATCGGACTCGCTGGCCTGAGCCGCCGGCCAAAATCATCGTACTACCGCAGTAACCGCACTTGACCAATCCACTAAACAAATTCGGAACATCGGTACCTTTTCTGGCCCGGGCACCCGTGAAGAGTCGTTGCGACCGGACGTTCTGTAGATGGAAAAATTCTTCTTTTGTAATCAGTGCAGGATAATATCCTGGTACCGGAGCACCACATGGCGTCAACTTGCCACCATTCCAAAGTTGGGGCTGAAACTCGCCGTATAGTGCTGTGCTCGTGATGATTTTGTTAATGTAGGACGGATACCACCCCTTCCCATGAGCTGACACAGGAGGCACGGAGCGCTCATTCAACCGCTTAGCGATCAGCGCTTGTCCCATCCCTGACTTCACCATATCGATGATTTCCCTGACCAATTCTACTCGCTCAGGGATGAGCTCGAACTCGGTTTTACTTGAGTTCAGGCGCATCCACGAGGGGCACCGGGCGGTGAGCTTTTTCTCGTCTATGCGAGCACGCTTCTCGTCCCAAGCAGCCGAAACACGACGGCTCTTCATCGCCGACTCTTCGTGGGCGCGCGCCATGATTGTGATCGAAATGATCAGGCTAGAAAAGTTGTTGCCGACCGATTCTGCGCTGTACACCATATTGTCGGCCAACGTGACAATGGTGACACCCTGGCGCAGAATTGAAATAAAGATCTCGAGCGCGGCGAGCACTTTGTCACGTGACAAACGGTCAAGCGACTCGACTAAAAGGAAGGAACCGGGGACGATGCGCCCCCGCTTCACGGCTTCGAGAAATCCCCCGAGAGCACCACGCTCGATGTTTGAACGATCAAACGCCGAGAGACCTAAGTCATGAAGGTGGACAGAATTATCAAGCGTTAAGCCGTGCGCCGCAGCATACCGTTCTGATAGCTCGGTCTGTCTTCGAAGGGAGTCGCCTTTCTTCTGCTCAGAAGTAGAAAAACGAATATAGCTATAAGCGACGGGCAAAGCAGCAATCCAATGTTGTTAAAAGATGAAATATATACATCGGGGCATCGTGTGCTCAAAGGCCCTATATCGAGGGTTGATATCCGATTCCGAGTTCACGTCTTGGTATACCACAAGAACAATATAATAACGGGCAAATGGCCCAATATGGCAACAATCATCTAAGGTTTAGCATGCTGGAGAATTGTCGAAAGCCCAAGTTTTTTCTTGATCGTCAACGTTTGAATATAAATTCCTCGTGATATCGTAAAAACTTGATTTGGTCAACATTGAAAGCTCCCACGAACTTCGGAACCGGAATGCCCCAACTCGCTAACACCGTTTGATCAAGCTGCCCTGAGATTAACAACATGCCATCTGCTGAGAACGAGATAAGACCCCTATCGAAGAGATGATCGATGTGAGGAGCAAGCAGCAACCCATTGCAGCCGTTTAACTTTTCTTCGTCGCTACTGTCCTTCCAAGGTTTAATATGGCTAGCGCGCAAATGTAAAGGATCGGTAACCCCGGTTATTCGACACGCCTTCTCATTGAGTCGAACATTCGCTTTGAAAACCCCTTGGCCTCGACGCGCATTTACAAGTTGCGCTTTAGTAGTAGGTCCAATGTCAGTTCGACCCCGAATTGCTTCCTCTTGCCGATCAGCTACACTTTCGAGCTGATCAAGCTCGCCGTTAAGCGCGGCCACCGTTGAGCCAAATTCTTGCCCAATTAGTGTGGCAAGAACTTGCGCCATCGACGTGGAAACAGCTGCCAAATAGACTGATTGTAGTCCGTCGCCGGAATCTTGCAAAGGTGAGTATTTATCTGGCAGATGCGCACGGAGGCTTTCAATATGTTCCTTTGGGCGAATCTGCGAGTCAAGCTCTTTAAACTCCACAGGAACGAGCCATCCTTCCTTAGACCAGCTTGCACCGGCATTACCAAAATCTGGCTTTGTAGATGTCTCTGCTTTACCGATAGCCACCCCAATAGCCTTAATACGCGTATCACAGAAAGAGAAGATGACATCGCCGACATTCACCTCCGTCATATTGTCATAGAACTGATTGCGTACGCCATCCGATCTCGTCTTCGGGGACCACAGAAAGCCACCTGGAACCTCGTGTTTATACGTTTGGTTCTGATTTACCCACCAGTAACGTCGGCTTGCCCTATGTGGCGGCGCATCCGAACTCACTGTGCGCGAAGTCTTCAACGTGGTCGCGGAGTTACCCGGTAAAGTCCGTTCTGCGGCATCCTGGACACGATTGACCTTGTCGAGCTCAAACGGGTTAAATGCATAGTTCGACTTGCGGAGAAGCGACTCTGCACGAGAGATAAGAAGCGCATCAAAATATGCTCTCCACTTCGTTTCAACTACCAGCGCTTCTACCGTAAGATCTAAACGGCCGTGCCTCCAAAGATCCGCGAAGCCGTCGGATGGTACCTTCCTGCTTAGCAGTTTTTTGGCAGTCGCATAACCGCCCTCTGCAGCAAGCATCCCAAGAAACGCAGTCGCTGAAAACCCAAGATCTCTCTTCGCCTCGGCAGCTTTTCCACGTAGGAAGTTAGTAAACTCTTGGTCTTCTTGCTTATTCAAAATGCATTCCTTGTCAGATAGCAGTCACCGTGCTCATGCTCAGATATGTCGCAATCTTACCGAATAGCCAATTGCCGTGTTAAATTTTATCACATCGCGAGCTTTGCAGCGGTGATGCAGGAGTTAAAGGCGAATCGACCATTGGAAGCGGGCTTCCTAAGTACTACGCAATCGAGGGAGGGAGCTTAATTCGATTGCATAGCCTCTGCTGCCTTTCTCTACTCTTACATATGACGATTCTTAACCACATCCAGGATCTTCTCGCCACCCGGCATTGCAGCCATAGTCCGAAGAAAAATCTGATTCCTACCTAAGATTTTTTTAACCTCTTTCGCCGGAATCGGTTCCGCAAGTACCGTGAAGCCGCTGAGCTTTTGGTAATGGCACTCACCCGGATTGCCTTCGTGATCTCTGATCAGAGTCTCGCCACTCCCCTGTCCATATGCTACGATCCCATTTTGGTTCTCGTAAAGAAAAACCCAATCGTTTGCCTTGATCCTGTTTATGTTGAATTTCCATGGATCATAGAACGCTGCGGCAATACCTTCATTTATCATGACTGCCTGGTCCGTATCATTGTTACCTTTGTTGGTGTTCAGAATATGGAAATTACCCGCCAATTCTGAAGGTTCTTTTCGGTTTTCCAACTCCACTTTGGCTGCAGCAATCCCAGCTTCAAGCAAGGCCAGCAATACCTCTTGCTTAGAAAGCATGAAATTTTCCGAGAACTCATCTACAAACGAAAGGGCTTCGGCAGGCATCCTTACGGTAACAGCACTCATAGTTTTGCTCTTGGCTACAGACTGGGCGATCAAATCCTTTAGTTTATTCATTTCAGCTCCCTGGTGACGTCGAAGCACAATTGTAGCAGAGAGGAATATTTTGTGCATCATTTTTGCGTCAACTTTGCATCAGCAGCATATCGACGCCGCGCCAGGCCGACCCGAGCCCACCTCAGCATGTATTCATAGCCACTATATCGAAAACTCGGGACTGTATTCGTATGGAAGTATTTTTGCATGTACTGTCTTCTACCAAAACTTATTCACCAATATATTCATCCCGAGTTGACATTCTTATACATCGATGAGTAAGGTAATATCGATCGAATCACATGGGCATGGATCAACTAAACGATTACCTGGGTGAAATAGTACGGATTACATGTAGCTAATATGAAACTCGTCCCATGCTCTATGCAGGGCGCATAATGCGTGCGACGCAGAAAAACGGAGCTGTCGTTGGCCAACCACTTTTACTTGCAAAATATTGACTTATTTACGGAGTTGGAATGTAATTAAAATCTAGCAAAGAAACTTCCACTTTAATGAGGACCAAGCCATGAACGCTTCCCCACAAATTGTTCAAGAAGTTGAAAAGTTTTATTCGGACTTATCGACGTTATTTTCGGAGAAAAAATCTCAGGATTTATTTAACGCTTTGCATGAAAATTTTGTGGGCTTTCCCGTAGATGGCGGCAAAGGTGGGAGAGACGACTGGATTGCAGTTGTCCGTCAAGAGTTATCGGATTATGATTTTCCTGACGTTAATTTTTCCCCGTTGAAAATTTCTTGTGAGGACGATGTAGTAATAGCATATGTTTCCAAGAGACTGGTCAGTAAATATGCAAACGCTAGGCGCTACGATACCGTTAAATTAACCAGAGAAAAGCTGATCCAGGTCGACGGAGAGTGGAAGATTCTTGAGATTGATAATATTCAATCTGACGTTACTATCAATAACCACCCTGTAGGAATAAAGGAGCAGCGTACGGCACAGGCTCTAATGCAAGGCTGCACTAATGGCCATCCTTAACTAACCGAAACGATGCCGTTGGTACACCATGCTATTTACACTTGCACATTCTGCGAAAATCACGCGCATCCTGTTCGATGCAGAATGGTCCTGGGTTATCGAGGATGCATCCAACTATTCATCCTATGAGGTAACAGATAACGATGTAGTGATGCTATGCCAATTTGCGGTGGCGACAACGTTATTATGTGGCGTGGCTGAGGCAAGCCGTCATACGAACCTTGATCAGGAGAGCTTATTCAATAAGATTGCATACTTTATCGAACGCAATATTATTGTTCCAGCTTCAGACAACAAGTCCAGACTTCGTAGTGAACGCTCTCCGGATCTTGTAGAGAAATGGTCTGAATTCGGTTGGGCGGCAGCCGCAAATTACCATCGTTATTGTTACGACTTCCCGTTCCATGAAAATGATGAGGACGGATTGCTGGGGACAAGGACGGCGATGGAGGCTTATTCAGCAATTGTACCCGACTGCGATCGATTCAAGGTAACCAATGACAGCTCAGATGTCGTTGCACTGGTCAACCCGTACGATGTCGACTTTGATGAGATCCTTTTAAATGACAATTATTCTGCTAACGTTCACGCTCTCCTTTCGCTGAGTTTCGGCGTGGTCAAAAAAATCCCATGTCCATGGAAGGGTGAACCACTTTGTTTCCGAACCTCCCCCTCAGGCGGCGCACGCCATCCGACAGAAGGGTATTATATTAGTCTGGACCAAGCGAGGTGTGAATCGAGATGGTTTCACATTCAAGTAGAGCCATTGTGTCTCGCTAGGTTATGTGCACCCGCTGACATCTCGATATTGCACAAACTATTTCCGAGACACTTATCTGAAGCACCTTTTTTGGCGAAAAGTCTTATTGTTTTGACCTCTGTATGGACACGTAATATGTACCGATACCGTGAGCCTAGGACTTTCCGAAGCGTCCACATGGATATAGGCCATATGGCGGCAACGATCGAAGCTATTGCCAGTAGACTGAATCTTTCAACCTATGCACACTATGGATTTTTAGAGAGCGACTTGGCCGAGTTCCTTGGAATCGATATGATTTTTGAAAGTCCTCAAATGGTTATCGCCGTTGGCTCAAAAGAATCTAACGTGCTATGAGCGATATCACTTCTATCGTTCCAGTAATTTCAGACGGCCAAAATAGCTACTTGGTAACTACAAGCAACAATAAGCAACATATCCTCGATGCTGAGACATTCAAGCGAATTATGAGCATTAGTCCAGACTTGCTTGCGGCACTTTGTTCGGAGAATAATACTTCTCGGCTTGCGGCATCAGCATCAAGGTCTTGGCTTGATAATGGCTGGCTGCCTGCTCTGGAATTTCTCATGGCAACCATAGATATGACGTATGCGGATATCGAGGATAGCTCCGCATCCATTCGCAATGACCTCCTCAGTCAGTATCGCCAAACATTGCCTGAGCCAGAAAGGCTATCCCCGCAAGCCCTCAACAATCGGCGGCTAGAATTTTCGGGGACCTTCCCAAAATTTACAACCTCGCATTTACTTTCTCGACGAACCACAAGAATATTTAGTACCGAGCCGATAACATACAATAGCTTTGCACAGATGGTCGTAACCGGTCTCAAATTTGTTCAAGTTGCTGCAATAAGGCGACAAGAAGACACACGAGAAGTAGACTTGCTAGTCAGCTATGGCGGCGCTTTTAGATTTTACATCGTGATATTTAACGTAGAAAATCTTCAGCCCGGTGTTTATGAGTATTATCCGTCTGACCAAGGATTACATTGCCTCAAGCTTGGTTGTTACCGCAATGAAGTATCTGACCTCTTGATGCAACAACCGGCACCTCTATCAGGGGCATATTCCATGTTCCTCGTCGCCGATTACGACTGGCATATGTGGAGGTATCGACATTCTAGGGCTTTGCGAAACTTATACTGCGATGCCGGGCGGATAGCTCAGCAACTCATCCTTGCAGGGCTGCCTCTAACAATCGATGCGTTTTCAACACCGGCTATCAAAGATTCGGCCGCTGCGGAACTACTAATGCTCGAAGACAGCATACGATATAACGCGGTTTACTCAATTACATTTGGAAAGAAATATATACCGCCGCCATCGCTTTAGATTCGGTTAACATGTGGCCTTGTAGATTAATACCTACCGAGGAGCGTCTTCGTGACATGGCAAATCAACGTAGCAGAGCCACTTTGACCGATTGAAGTCCGATAGCTTGGCCCGTAGCATCCACCATAAGTTAATGTATTCATAGACCTCATATCGAGATCAGGTGGCCGATGCCGGTGCGGTTGAACACTTGCCAGTCGGACTGCTCGATGCCGCGCTGGTCGCCGATCACCAGCGCCACGATCACGCCGGCATATGGCTTGCCATCCAGCGCGCGCAGGATGCGCTCGCGCAGCAGCGCGCGGCTGCGTTCGACCACGGCGTTAAAGCCGGGAACGAAGTCGGCCAGGCGGCGGTTGGCGGCGCCCGGGTCGCTCGATGTGCGCACGTAGCCGGTGGCACGCACGCCCTGCTCCAGCAGCCAGGCTTCGTAGTCGAAGCCGCCGGGGTTGGCGTTGCCGTGCGGGCGCTGCAGGCGCACGTTCAGCTGCCAGCGCTGGCCCGGCTGCAGACCGGCGAACGGGCTGGCGCCGCTACCGCCTGTATCGCCCTTGCCCGCATACCAGGACAGCGCGACCAGCGGCGGCACGCGTGCGGGCGGGGTCAAGGTATGCTCGACGCGGAAGTTGAACCGGATGCCCTGTTCGAAACGCGCCGGCAGGCTGTCGACGATGCCGATGACCTGCAGGTCGCGGCCCTCGTCTTCAGGCGCCAGCGTGGGCGCGAGCGCCTGGTGGGCCAGCAGCGCGGCCCAGGCGTAGCCGAGCAGGATGGCGGCGCCGGCGCCTGCCGCGCCGGCCGCCAGCGGACGGGCGCGGTGCATCGCCGGCAGGCTTGCCAGCACGAGCAGCGCCAGTGCGGCGGCGGCGCAGCAGGCCAGCAGCGCGCGGGAAGGCAGCGTGGCTGCGTACTGCAGGACCAGGATGCCGGTGACGAAGGCCAGGATCAGGCAGCGCATCAGTTATGCCGGCTTGCGGCATATGGCATGCGTTCGGTCGCGGGCGGGCCGGCGAGTGGCCGGGGACCGCTCGGACGCAGGCGGATGCTGGACGAGATGGCGTCCCACAGGGCGAGGATGCTCAGCCTTACGTGCTGGTAACGGCTCAACGAATACGGCGCGCCCAATACAAATTCCTGGAATGGAGGGGATTTCATTCTGCTGACGCAGACGCAAGCGCGCGAACATTGCTTCCGCCAACCGTGCCCGTGCTTCGTCGGCATATTTTGCCGATAAAGAAAAGCTCAAATCGCCCATGTGCGCGTGCGCTTCGACCGGTACGAATGCCTTGTCGATGCGTCGATCCGCTTTCAGCAAGTGACCACGGTTAGGCCCGTATACTAAAGTCCGTCCGATCATGCCGGGTATTTCCATATCACGCGCCTCTACCAAACCGCCGGTGCCATCGGTAGCTTGACCACGTGCTGCGTACATGGTCGGCAGCCCAGTACCATGTACATCCGATGGTTGCCAGCAAGATGACAAACAGGGCCATCCAAGGTTTCGTATTCTCTTCATGGATCACGCCAGCGTCGGCGGCCCGCCAAGCGACGATTCCACGTGTGATGGTGGCCTTGCCTGGGCCATGGCAGGCGCCTCGACCTGGCGCACCAGTTGCCACAGGCTGCGGCGCTGGATCACTTCCGGCCCATCCGCCTTGCCGAACACGCCGGCCGGGACCTGGAAGGTCGCAGGCGGCAGCACGCTGCCGCGCGCGAACCAGCGCGTGCCGTCCAGCGCATGCACTTCCTCGCAACGCCACCAGCCGCTGGCCGGGCAGGTTTCGCCGGTGCGCACGTAGGCGCCGACCGCCGCGCGCGGCGCATCGTCGGTGAACTCGAACCCTGCCGCCGGCGGTCCGGCCATTGCCAGCGACACCACGGCGGCCACGCGAGGGCGCATGCGCTTGTCGACCAGCGTCCACGCGGTCAGGCGCGGGCTTTCCATGCTCGGCTGGATGCGCCGGACTTTTTGCCAAAGGGTCTGCTTCGGCAGGAGCAAGGCCTGCGGCATGCGTTCGCCCTTGCGGATGTACTGCACCTGGCCGCCGTGCACGTCGATGCCGGGACCGCCCTCGCGGCATTGCCACCAGCCGGATTGCGGGCACACGTCGCCGGCGGTGGCAGTCGTGCCGAGCGTCGGTCCCGCTGGTTCGGGCGGCGGCGCGGACGATGGCGGCGGACCGCTCGGGCGCAGGCGGATGCTGGACGAGATCGCGTCCCACAGGGCCAGGACTGCGTCTTCGTGCAGGCTCGAATCGGCTGGCTTGCCGCCAGGTTCCGGACTGATGCCGGATTGCAGTTCCAGCGACAGGAAAGGCTGCAGCGGATCATCCTTGACACCCTCTGCCTCCCACATGAACCCGAAGGTGGTGGCGAAATTGAATTCGCGAACGCGCTCCAGCACCTCCTCACCGGGCATCTCGTTGATGTCGCGTTTGCCCGTGCGCAGTTTGGTCACGCGCAGCATTTCGTCGGGGCTGGCGTCGGCATCGGTGTCGGCAACCCGCGTCAGCAGGCTGCGTGTGCCGCCACCGCCGGGCAGGCTGGCGAACGCCATGCCGAGATCGGGATGGTTGGGTAAACCGATATGCATCACGATGTGTTCCGTAGTGTGCGGCGGCAGCGGCTCGGCAAAGACCGCACGCCAGATACAGAACCCAGGTACGTTCGGGACCTCGTCTTCGCCGCGTAGCCTCAGTCGAGCCAACAGCCCTTCGGCCGTTTTCGCATCGCTCGCGTCCGCGACTTTCATCGACAGCGAAAAGCTCACGCCCCCTGTATGCGCGTGAGCTTCAACCGAAACGAACTCGTCATCGATTCTCCGCTCGC
>Ga0308156_1003453_pt1 | contig 12095 bp, 9 predicted proteins | sample PhyAR2_FD_201041 | JGI IMG/M metagenome (GOLD analysis project Ga0308156, IMG submission 201041) | Phyllosphere microbial communities from UC Gill Tract Community Farm, Albany, California, United States - DLSL A.R2 | ecosystem: Host-associated > Plants > Phyllosphere > Unclassified | place: USA... | reverse complement strand
GCCTTGCGGAAATAGTCGTACAGCGGACGGCTGCGCTGGCTGAGCACGGCCATCGGCGTGTCATCGCCCATCGAGCCGGTGGCTTCCTGCTCGGTCTCGGCCAGCGGCCGCAGCACCTGTTCCACTTCCTCGCTGCTGAGCTGGTACAGCTTGTGGTAACTGCGCAGCGTGCCTTCGTCGAACGGCTCTTCCACCAGCGACGGGTCGATCAGTTCGGTCTGCAGGTAGGTGACGCCCTGCTGCAACCACTGCTTGTACGGTGCACGGCCGCGGTTGATGCGGTCGATGGCCTCCGAATCGAGCAGGTCACCGCGCTTGAGGTCGATGGCGATCATCTCGCCCGGGCCGAGCTTGCCCTTGCGCACCACGCGCTCGGTCGGTACTTCCCAGACGCCTGCTTCGGAGGCGACCAGGAAGTGGCGATCCGCGGTCAGCATCCAGCGCGCCGGGCGCAGGCCGTTGCGGTCGAGGGTGCACACCGCGTAGCGGCTGTCGCAGGCGACGATGCCCGCCGGCCCGTCCCACGGTTCGCTGTTGAGGCCGTGGAACTCGTAGAACGCAGCCAGGTCCGGGTCCTTGAATTCCAGCGACTGCGTTGCCGGCGGCACCAGGATGCGCAGGGCCTGGATCAGCTCCATGCCGGCGGACACCATCAGTTCCAGCATGTTGTCCAGGCTCTGCGAATCGGAGCCGTGCATGGAGATGACCGGGTCGAACTCGCCGATGTCGAAACGGGGTGTCTTCCACACCTTGCTGCGCGCCTGTGCCCAGCGCCGGTTGCCTTCGATGGTGTTGATCTCGCCGTTGTGGGCGAGCATCCGGAACGGGTGCGCCAGCGGCCAGCGCGGCAGCGTATTGGTGGAGAAGCGCTGGTGGAACACGATGGCGCTGGAGGCCAGTTCGCGCCGCTGCAGGTCCGGGAAGAAGCGGCTGAGCTTGTCCGGCAGCACCATGCCCTTGTAGCTGATGGCGTTGGGGCTGAGCGTGGTGACGTAGTAGTCGGCGTGCGCGCGCAGCTGCTGTTCGCTGCGGCGGCGGGCCAGGAACAGGGCCAGGCCGAAGCCTGCGTCATCCTGGCCGACGCCGGCATCGACGAACACCTGCTCGATGCGCGGCAGGGTGTCGCGTGCCAGTTGTCCGCAGACGCTGTCGTCGGTCGGTACCTCGCGCCAGCCGGCCACCTTGCAGCCCACCGCTTCGATCTGCTGCTGCAGCTGCGTGCGGCAGGCCTGCGCGGCATCGGCATCATGCGGCAGGAACACCAGGCCCGCAGTGAAGCGCGCGCCGACGGCGATGCCGGCTTCACTGGCCAGCAGTTTCAGGAAGGCATCGGGGCGGCGCAGCAGCAGGCCACAGCCATCGCCGGTGAGCCCATCGGCGGCGACACCACCACGGTGGGTCATGCGCGAGAGCGCAGCGATGGCGGTATCCACCAGCAGGCGCGAAGGCTGGTCGTCGAGCTGGGCGACCATGCCAAATCCACAGGCATCGCGCTCGGAGCGCGGGTCGTAAAGCCCTTGGCGGTTGCGGGGGGCCATCTCTACCTCGATGCAGATTGAAATGAACGGGGACACTCCTGCCCGCTCTGTAGAGCACGCCCTGTACGTCATGGTGGAGTGTGCCGCGCATGGCGCAGCCCGTCGGGAAGCCGCTTGGCGCACGCCCATACGGCGTTGCTCACCTTGCGCAGGCACTCGCCTGCGCGGCGGCGCGCGCCTTGTCTGGCCGCACGCCAAGTGCCTTCACACTCACCCTGACGCACACGCCGTGCTCTTCCTGGAGCGCATCATGAGGCCACCGGATGCCTCGACTAGATCACAGGTTGCTGCAACGCCGCAATACACGGTTGCAGGCGCAACCAAAGCGCCGGCAAACGCTTGCCGGCGCGGGGTTCCTCAGCCGCAGCGGACGCCGCTTACCACGTCCTTTGCGTCCACTTCGATGTTCAGGCGGTCGCCCAGGAACTCCATCGTGGTGACGTCATTGGGGTGCAGCACGCGCAGCTGCTTGGCCGCGGCATCTTCCTGGGCCTGCTTGCCGAGCGCTTCGGTGTAGGGCTGGCCGACCAGGCTCTGCACCTGGCTGGCATCGCAGTTGCCGACCGGCGGTGCTTCGGTGGCCTTGCCGGCTTCGTCGGCCGGCGCCTTGGCGGCCTCGGCGGCCTGCTGTGCGTGGGCGGTGGCCGAATCCTGCTCATCCAGCGACGGCGCCTGGCAGGCGGTCAGGGCCAGCACGGCCGGCAGCAGCAGGGCGGAGAGGGAACGGGCGCGGATCGGGAACGACATCATGACTCCGGAATGGAAGGGACGGTGAAAGGCCGAGCATAGCGGCGAACCCGCCCTCACGTGTTTGTCTTGCGTTATTGACGTGGCCACGCCGCGCCGATCGGCAGACTGCAGGCATGCCAGCGACCCCCACACCCGAACGCCAGGCCGCGCGCGCCGCCGGCCTGCGCTACGTCGATGACACCCAGCCCGGTTTCAGCCGCGTCCGCGCCGGCAAGGGTTTTTCCTATCGCGATGCCGATGGTCATGCCGTGCGCGATGCCGCCACCCTGCAGCGCATCCGCGCGCTGGCCATTCCACCGGCCTATACCGCCGTGTGGATCTGTGCCCGCGCCGATGGCCACCTGCAGGCCACCGGCCGCGACGCGCGCGGGCGCAAGCAGTACCGCTACCACGCCGACTGGGCGGCCGTTCGCGACGCCGGCAAGTTCGACCGCACCATCGCCTTCGGCCAGGCGTTGCCAGCGCTGCGGCGGCGCCTGGGCCGCGACCTCAAGCGCAGCGGTTTCCCGCGCGAGAAGGTGTTGGCGGTGGTGGTCGCGCTGCTGGCCGACACGCTGGTGCGGGTGGGCAATGAAACCTATGCGCAGGAGAACAAGTCATACGGCCTGACAACGTTGCGCAACCGTCACTTGGACCTGCTTCGGGGTGGCCGGGTGCGCATGCGCTTCCGGGGCAAGTCCGGGCAGTTGCAGGAGGTGGTGGTCGGTGACCGTCGGCTGGGCGCGCTGGTGCGCAGCGTGCAGCAGCTGCCGGGTCAGGCCCTGTTCCAGTACCGCGACGACGCGGGCGAGGTGCAGCCGGTGGATTCGGGCGCGGTCAACGACTACCTGCGCGAGGTGATGGGCGAGGACTTCACCGCCAAGGACTTCCGCACCTGGGGCGGCACGATGGCGGCGGTGCAGGCCTTCGCCGCCACCGAGCTGCCCGAGCCGGCCAGCCAACGCGCGCTGGCCAAGGCGCAACGCGAGGTGGTGTGCCAGGTGGCTGCGCGCTTGGGCAATACGCCAGCGGTATGTCGTAAGGCCTACATCGATCCCTGCGTGTTCGCCGGTTGGGAACGCGGCGAACTGACCGCACTGGCGGGCCTGCGCGGCCCGCGGCAGTGGGAACAGGCGACACTGAAGGTGCTGCGCCGGGCGCGGCGGCTCAGCCGCAAGGCAGGTCAGCCGCAGTAGATGGCGGTGATGTTGTTGGTGCGGCCGGTTTCGATGGTCAGGCGATCCCCACCTTCCGTGGCTGCGCCGGCGGCCGGATCGGCAGCGCCGCTGGCGGTGTTGCCGCTGCGCTCGCGGCTGCCGCGGGTTACCTGCACGTGCAGGCTGTCGCTGTCCACGCGCGCACGTTCGATGGTCATGCCCGAAGCGGCCAGGCCGACTGCGCCGCGCACCTTGTCGGTGTGGCACTGGCCCGAAATCACCCCATCGATCGGCTGGACCTGGGCGACCGGACTGCTGCTGCAGGCGGCGAGAGCGAAGCAGACGGCGGCGGTGGCAATGGCATGTTTCATGGGGGGCGTTCCTCGTGTTGTGGCCTGCAGGGTGCGACGACACGTGTGGTGGCGGAATGAATGCCGTGCACGCGATGGACACAGTGCGCTCACTGCCGCCAACAGCCTGCGTGGAGACACTGCACGAGCGGCGCACGCCGCCCCCGGTACTGCGGCGCACGCGCCCCGGTAGTGCCGGCCGCTGGCCGGCAACCCCCATCCTCCCGAGGAGACCTGCATGGCCACCACCAAGAAGACCCCCGCCCGCCGCAAGGCATCGCCGAAGGTACGCAAAGGCACCCACGCAGCGCCCGCCGCCGCCGAAGCCACCACGTCCGATCGCCCGCGCGTGGTGAAGACCGCCACCCGCAAGGCCGCCGCTTCCGATCCGCGCGCGGCGCGTGTCGCAGCACGGCAGCGGCGCCTGCAGGACCAGGAAAAAGCGAAGGATGTACGCGTAGCGAAGAAGGCGGCAAAAAAGAAGACCGCCACCCAGGCCGGACCGCGCCATCAGCCGGAGAAGATGCCGGCGCAGCATCTGGCCAAGCCCGGCCATGAGCACGCACTGGAACTGGCGCCGCGCTTCCTTGCGCCGGATTACGTCGGCAGCGGCAAGCTGCAAGGGATGCGAGCCATCGTCACCGGTGGTGATTCCGGCATCGGCCGTGCGGTGGCGGTACTGTTCGCCCGCGAAGGCGCCGACGTTGCCGTGCTGCATCTGGATGAAGCCAAGGACGCCGAGTTGACGCGTCAGCACGTGGAAAAAGAGGGCGGCCGCTGCGTGGTAATCGCCGGCGACGTGCGCGACCCGCGCTTCTGCAACAAGGCAGTCAAACAGGTGGCCAAGGCGTTTGGTGGCATCGACATCCTGGTCAACAACGCGGCGTTCCAGCTGCACTGCGAGCGCCTGGAAGACCTGGAAGATGCGCACCTGCAGGAAACCCTGCAGACCAACATCGGCGGTTACATCCAGATGGCACGCGCAGTGCTGCCACACTTGGGCGAGGGCGCCAGCATCATCAACACCGGCTCGGAAACCGGCCTGTTCGGCAGCAAGGCACTGATCGATTACTCGGCTACCAAGGGTGCGATCCATGCGTTCACCAAGGCGCTGGCCAGCCAGTTGCTGCCGCGCGGCATCCGGGTCAACTGCGTGGCGCCGGGTCCGGTGTGGACGCCGTTGAACCCGGCCGACAAGCAGGCCAAGGACGTGGCCGAGTTCGGCAAGGACAGTGACATGGGGCGGCCGGCACAGCCCGAAGAGCTGTCGCCGGCCTATGTGTTCCTGGCCTCACCGGCCTGCGCCAGCTACATCAGCGGGGTGATCCTGCCGGTGATGGGCGGGCCGCGCGGTTAGCGCGCGGCGGCAACGCCCTTGGGCGCGGCAGTGTAGAAACCGGCGATGCGCGGTATGAACTGCTGCGGATTGGCGCCGACCAGATTGGTCAGCACGACAACGGCGAGCTCGCGCTCTGGGTAGACGATGAAGGCCGAGCGCGCGCCGCCCATGCCACCCACCTGCAGGTCGGGTGCGGTGTTGAACACCGGCCAGCCTGCGGCCCAGTCGCCGGCACTGCCATCATTGAGGCGTTCGGCCGTCCACATCTGCTGCACCGCGCGCTGCTCCAGCAGGCGTCCCTCCTGCAATGCAACCAACCAGCGCGCGGTGTCATCGGCCGTGGTGAGGATGCCGCCGCCGGCCCACAGGCTGGGCGGCATGTCGTAGAACCAGTGCGACAGGCGTGGCGTCGCATCCTTTGCATCGGTGGCGCGTGGCAGGTAGCTGTACATCGTCGCCACATCCGGGATCAGGTCGTAGCTGTCGCCAAAGGTGGTGCGTGCCATGCGCGCGGTGGAGAACTGGCCGGTGGCCAGGAAGCGTTCGTAGGGCATGCCGGATTGCCGCGCGATGATCCGCGCCAGCAGCAGGTAGTTGGTCTGGTTGTACTGGAAGCGCTCGCCGGCCCTGGCCTCTGCCGGCAGCGCGCGGACCGCCTGCCATGCGTCCTGTTCCGAGCCCCCACCCAGCAATCCCTCTGCATCGAGGATGTCGGGCAGGCCGGAGGTGTGGGCGAGCAGCTGGCGCACCCGCACTGCCCGCCAGCTTTCGGGCAGGTCGTCGAGATAGCGCGCGATGGGCGCGTCCAGATCCACCCGCCCGTCCTGTGCCAGCTGCGCCAGGGCGACGCCGGTGAAGGATTTGGTGGCCGAGTTGAGCGGGAACCGGGTGCTGCGGGTGGCGACCACGCCGTTCTCGACGTTGGCCAGCCCATAGGTTTCCGACAGCACCACCTGGCCATCCTTGACCACCGCGATCTGCAGGCCCGGGATGCGCTGTTCCTGCATGGTCTGGCGGATGAAACGACGGGTCTGGTCGTTGGCCTGGTCCTGGTTGGCGGAGACGGCGGCGAAGGGCAGCAGGCTGATGATCATGAGCAGGGTTCGTAGCGTCTGGCGAGGCATGCGGGTTCCCGGAGGGCGGAAAGATCGGCGGCGGTGACGGCCGCCGCAGGCGACAGGCCATGGGTCGGATGCGCGCCCGGCGTAAAAGGTTTAAGCCGGCTGCGCGCCCTACCGTTCGTCGGCCCATGACTTCCGGGGGGTTGACTACAGGTGTCGTCATGGCAACAGTAGCGACACGTGTAGTCAAGGGAGTGTTGTCATGCGTGGCAAGACCATCGGGGACCAGGAACTGGCCTTGCTGCAGTATGTGGATGAGCAGGCACCGGCCAGCGTCGGCGAGGTCGCCAGCGGCTATGGCGAACCGCGCGGACTGGCCCGGTCCACGGTGTTGACGATGATGGAGCGCCTGCGCGCCAAGGGTTACCTGCAGCGCAGGCAGCAGCAGGGTGTCTACCGTTACCAGCCCACCCGTGGCCCGGAGAGCGTGCTGCAGGGCGCCGTTGCCCAGTTCGTCGACAACACGCTGCAGGGCTCGGTGTCGCCATTCGTGGCGTACCTGTCGCAGCGGCAGAAGGTCAGCGACAACGAACTGGCCGAACTGGAAGCGCTGGTGGCCGAACTGCAATCGCGTCGCCAGGAGGACTGAGCCATGGATACCTCGATGTTGATTCCGATGCTGGAACGGCTGGGCTGGACCAGCCTGCAGACTGTGCTGCTGGTGGCGCTGGTGTACCTGCTGTGCCGTGCGCTGCCGGCACTGTCGGCGGCCACCCGTTGCCGGTTGTGGTGGCTGGTGTCGCTGCAGGCGGTGGTCGGTCTGTTGTGGAGCCAACCGCTGCAGCTGGCCTGGTTGCCCGCACCCGATGCGGTGGCAATGACGACCGTGGATCTTGCGGCGGACGCGATATATACGATGGCACCGGAGGCATCGGCGCACCTGCTGGCGAACACGCCGATGGGTGATGTCGGCAGCACCCCGGTGGCCTGGTGGGCGTTGGCCCTGGCCGCGCTGTGGATGTCCGGTGTACTGCTGATGGCGTTGCGGACCTTCGGCGAATGGCGCCGTTGCCGTGCGCTGCTGGCGGCGTCGTATCCGTGCGAGGACCAGGCGCTGGTGCAGGCGCTGCAGCTGGCCTCGGATGCGCACGGCCTGCGCCGCGCGCCGCGCCTGTGGATGAGCGACCAGGTGGACGCGCCGCAGCTGGTTGGGCCGTTCCGCCCGGTGCTGCTGCTGCCGGCGGGAATGAACGCGCTGCAGGGCGATGCGCTGGACCTGGCGCTGACCCACGAGCTGCAGCACCTGCAGCGTCGTGACCTGCAGTGGGGGCTGCTGCCTGCCTTGGCCCAGCACCTGTTCTTCTTCCATCCGCTGCTGCGCCTGGCCGTGCGCGAATACGCCCAAGCCCGCGAGGAAGCCGTGGATGCGGCGGTGGTCGGCCAGCACGGTGCCAGCCGCCATGCCTATGGCCGGTTGCTGCTGCAGCTGGGTGTGGCGCCGCAGCCACACCTCGGCGTGGCCAGCGCAGCGCCCAGCACCACCAGCCTCAAGCGCCGCCTGCTGTCGCTGCAGTCGCACCGGGCGTGCCCACGCCTGCTGGCCGTCGGCTTGACGCTGGTTGTATTGGCCGTGGGCGTGGCGCCGATGCGGCTGGTGGCCGCGCCGGTCCCGCCTGCACCGCCGGCACCGCCGCGCGCTGTGCCCGCGCCGCCGCCGCCGCCCGCAGCACCCCCGGCACCGGCAGCGCCGCCTGCCGCAGCGGTACCGGCAGAGCCGGCCGACTGGGCCGAGCCGGCAGAACCCGCCGAGCCTGAGGAACCTGCCGACGTCAATGAAGACGAGGAGCAGGACGCAGGCACCCATGCGCACTCGCAGACCACCATCGTCACCCATGGCCAGCTGGATCTGGGTACGCCGCCACAGCAGGCCTTCGTCCTCGTTGATCACGGCCAGGCGTTCGCCAATGCCGGCATGGACGATGTGATGCAGGCGCGCAGCCGGCTTGGTGACGGCCCCGCCCTGTGGTTCCGCCAGGGCGACAAGCGCTACGTCGTGCGCGATCCGATGCTGATCCAGTCGTTGCAGCGTGCCTATGCCGGCGCCGTCGACCTGAGCCGCCAGCAGAGTGAACTGGGGCGCCAGCAGAGTGTGCTGGGTCGTCAGCAGGGCCAGCTCGGCCGCGAGCAGGGCGAGCTGGGCAGGCTGCAGGGCGAAGAGGCGCGTGAAATCGCCCTCGCCGCCGCACGGGCTGCACGCAGTGCGATCAACGATCGCGACATCAATCGCGAAGCGGCAGCCGAAGCGGCGCGGGCTACACGCGGCGCGGTGGATGATGCGGCGATTGCACGCAAGGCTGCGGCCGAAGCACAGCGCGCATCACAGGTTGCCCGCAACCAGGCGCTGCAGTCCGAGCGTAGCCGCGAGATGAGCCGACTCGCCAGCCAGCAGGCCGCGCTGGGAAGCCAGCAGGCGGCACTGGGCAGTCAACAGGCCGCGTTGGGTGAGCGTCAGGCACGGCTGCAGGCACAGGCAGCGAAGCAGGCAGAGCAGGTCATCGCGCGTGCGCTGGCCAGCGGCAAGGCCGAGCGGCTCTGACAGAGCGGAGCGCCGGGCCATGCCCGGCGCCCGCAGCTGCGCGTATGCGAATGGAATCCGCCGGGCAGGGCCCGGCGCTACCCCATCAACCGCAGCTGGCGCGCTCGATACGGTTCTGTGCGTCCACCTGCACGGTCACCCGGTCCTGGCGGAAGTCCATGGTCACCGCCATCCCCGGTTTGACCACGCGTGCGTTGCGCGCGCCACTGTCGGCCACCAGCTTCTTGATCGTCGCTTCGTCGGCGGTCTTGCCGGTGAATGCGTCCAGCGCCTCGGGGCGGCACTCCTGCGGACCATCGGACACCTTGGCTGGCAGGCTGCCGGCATCGGCGGAGGCGTTGCCACCGGCGTGGCTGCAGGCGGCCAGCGGCAGGATGGCCGCAAGCAGCAACAGGGGGGATCGACGCATGGCAGTACTCCTGGGTGGTGTTCAGTAGCGGCAGTGTCGCCGAGCGCTGTGTCAGTGATGTCAACGCGGCCTGGATCCACCCTCTCCGTTCATCCGCTTACCAGCGCCAGGGTTTCCCGTTCGCGCTGCTCTTCCCGCACCAACCGCTGCAGCAGCAGGGCCAGGGTCACCACGTCCTGGTGGTTGTGGTCGGCCACCCGGCGCAGATTCACCGCATCACCGCCACGCAGGTAACGCAGCCATGCGGCGGGGGCTTCCGAGCCGGGCAGGTCATCTTCGCGCACCACGCGCAGCAGTTGCCGCTCGATGGTGGACAGCTTGCAGTTCTCCCACGTACCGCGGTAACGGCGGCGAGTGGGATACAGCAGGTCGACATGGTCCAGCGCGGTGATGGGATCGGCCTGGCGGGCCAGCCGATAGCGTGTCTTCAGCAGTGGGGCATCGTAGCTGCGGCCGTTGTAGCTGCAGAACACGGTATGCGGCTGCAGCCAGCTGGCGAAAGCGGCCAGCATCTCCTCCTCGGCAGCCATCGTCGACATCAGCAGCTGGCGGATGCGCAGGCCTTCGCCACGCTGCGGGCACACATGCCAGTCGGCGGCGCCGATCATGAAGGCGCGGGTGCCTGTGCCGCCGGCCAGGCCGGTGGTCTCGGTATCGAAGAACAGCAGGTCGCGCGCAGCCACGTGCTCACCCTCGCGCTTGGCGAAGGCCAGCGACAGCGGCATGGCGGGAATCGGCTGCGGCAGCAGTGACTCGATCAGGAACAGGCCGGGCGCAATCTCGTTGCCGGGCAGTTGGCGATCCTGCGCGCTGGCGCGTGCCGGCGCAGGTCCACCCCGCGAGCGCATGCCGAGCAGGCGATGCAGGCTGCCGACCTCGGGCCGTCGCAGTGTTGCCGGCGCAGGCGTGGTGGTGGCGGTGCCGGTGCCGGTCGGCTTGTGGCGGATCTCCTGTTCCACCCAGGCAAACACCGAACGCTCGGCCGGTGGCTGCCGCGCATCGTTGGCGGCCATCAGTGCCGGCGGCGTCTGCTGCGTCGGCGCGGCAGGCGTGGCTGCTTTCGGGTCACCCGCCTGCTTGCGAAGCAGCCGCAGCTTGTCCAGGCTCAGGCTCACGGGGCGATCAGCTCCATCGGGTCGCGCGTGCTCACCACCACATCGGCCACCTGCTGGCAGGCCTGCGCATCGAACAGGTCGAGCACGCGCAGCGCCAGCGCACGCGGCGAGGTTTCATCCTCTTCCTGCGCGGCCAGCACCGGACCGACGCAGGCCGGGCAACCCGCCTTGCAGTCGCAGCGCTGTACCAGTTCGCGCGCGCGCTGCACCAGCTCGGCCTGGCGCTGCCACAGCGGCTCGCTCAGGCCGACGCCACCGGGGAAGTTGTCGTACAGGTATACGGTCGGCACGAATTCCTGCAGCAGTTCCACCGCGCCAGGCTCGCCATCGCTGCCCCGCAGCTGGCCGCGCCCGCTCTGGTCGGCAATCGCGATCCAGGTGCCATCGCCGTTGCCCACCGACTTCTGCAGGTCGCGCGCATCGGCCATCACCGCCACCGTGGCTACGATGTGCAGTGCATAGGCGGCGCCGAGGAACCCATCCAGCGCATCCTGCTTGCTGGCGAAGGCGCGCAGCAGCAGCGCCTGCGGCAGCTGCCACCACACCGCGGTGGTGTGCAGTTCCTGGTCGGGCAGGTTGACCGGGCCGTAGCCGATGTTCTCGTGGGTGTAGTAGCGGATCTTCTTGTAACCGGCGACGCGGCGCACTACGTGCACTTCGCCATGGTGCGAATCACCACGGCCGGCCACGCCGCCATCGAAACGGTCCAGCACCTTGAGCTTGGTGAAGTCGATGCTGTCGGTGTAATAGTCCACGTGGGTGCGGGTGACGTAGGCCTTGCGGCCTTCCCAGTCCAGCGTTTCCACCTGGTAGGGCGTGGACTGCACCATGTGGATGGCGCCCTCGTACAGGGTCAGCGCGGCAGCGGAGTAGTCCACTTCGGCGATGATCTGCTGGCGGCCATCGCTGCGGTCGACCACCACGAAGTTGCCATCGGCCACCGCGCGCAGGCTGACCGCGTTGGCCGGATAGCTGTCGGCGATCCACTCCCAGCGTTCGCCTTCGCGGTGAATGACCTCGGTTTCGGCCAGTGCTTCCAGGAACACCTCAGGATCGATCGGGCCGAAGCCATCGCCGACCCGGAACGGCAGTTCGAACGCTGCGCAGCGGATGTGATCGAACAGGATCAACGGCTGGTCGGGTGCGATGCGTGCGTGTTCCGGCGACGCCTCGGCAAAGAAGTCCGGATGGCGCACCACGTACTGGTCCAGCGGCTGCGAACTGGCCACCATCACTCCGAGTGCGGGCTGCTGGCGGCGTCCGGCGCGGCCGAAGCGCTGCCAGGTGGCAGCCACGCTGCCGGGGTAACCGTTGAGGATCACCACGTCCAGGCTGCCGATGTCCACGCCCAGTTCCAGCGCCGAGGTGCTGACGATGCCGTCGATGTTGCCGGCACGCATCGCACGCTCGGTCTCGCGGCGCTCGGTGGGCAGGTAGCCGCCGCGGTAGGCGCGGATGCGTGGTGGCTTGCGCGGATCGTGATCGAAGATGTCCTTCAGGTACTTGGTCAGCACCTCCACCATCAGCCGGGTCTGCGCGAACACCAGCGTCTTCAGCCCGGATTTGATCGCGATGCGGGCGATGCGGTTGCTCTGCGAGCGCGCCGAGGCACGCAGGCCCAGGTCGGGGTTGATCACCGGCGGATTCCACAGCAGCACCTGCTTCGGCCCGCTGGGTGCACCGGATTCGGTGATGGCGGTGACCGGTGCTTCGATCAGCGCCTCGGCATGCGCCTGCGGGTTGCCGATGGTGGCCGAGCACAGGATGAACTGCGGTTGCACCCCGTAGAACGCGCAGATGC
>Ga0308156_1003450_pt1 | contig 12120 bp, 12 predicted proteins | sample PhyAR2_FD_201041 | JGI IMG/M metagenome (GOLD analysis project Ga0308156, IMG submission 201041) | Phyllosphere microbial communities from UC Gill Tract Community Farm, Albany, California, United States - DLSL A.R2 | ecosystem: Host-associated > Plants > Phyllosphere > Unclassified | place: USA... | reverse complement strand
GGCCAGACGCCGTTACCGACGGTCGCGTGGTCGGCGAGGGCCAGCCCGTACTGCTCGGGGGTGCCGTCGCCGTCCTGGTCGACGGTGAGGGCCTCGGCGGCGGTGACCCACTCGTCCCAGGTGGTGGGGACCTCGACGCCCGCGGCGTCGAAGAGGGCCTTGTTGTAGAACATCGTCAGCGGCACGAAGCCCGTCGGGACGCCGTACCGGGTGCCGTCGACGGTGACCATGTCGAGGGCCCCGGTGTTGAGGTCGGGGGTCGAGGCGTCGGCGTCGTAGAAGTCGTCGAGGTCGACGAAGGCGCCGCGGTCGGCGTAGACCGGCAGGCGCTCGGCCGGCATGGCGACGATCTCGGGGCCGTTGTCCGCCGAGAGGGCGGGCAGGAAGGTGTCGTCGATGACGTCCCAGGGGTTGACCTGGGTGGTGATGGTGATCTCGCCGTCGTGCGCGGCGTTGAAGTCGTCGACGATCTGCTCGAGGACGTCACCGTCGGCCTCGGTGTAGCCGTGCCAGAAGGTGAGCTCGACGGGGCCGTCGGTGTCGGAGGCGCTGTCACCAGAGCAGGCGGAGAGGGAGAAGAGCGCCAGGGCGACCGGCGCGGCGACGAGGGCGGGGATGCGCTTCATTGCGTTGTCCTTTCAGGGAACCCACTTACAACGTTGTAAGACAACGTTGTAAGTGAGATCTTGCGGCGCGCGGCACGGCCTTGTCAACCCTGTCTCGGGTGAGACCTGCGCTCGTGCAGGTCGCCCGGGGCGACGCTGCGGGTCGGCGACCGTCGGCTCCCGGACGTCACCACGGGTCAGCCGCGTGTCGACCCGTGGACGACGCCGTGGGTCGCGCGCTTGTCGACCGGGCGGCGCAGCTGCCGGTCAGTCGCCTGTCGACTCCCGGACGACCAGCCGGAACTCCGGGGCCGTCACCCGGGGCGCGAGCGCGCCGCTCGCCCCGTCGGCGATCCGCTCGGTCAGCATCGTCACCGCGGCACGGGCGATGTCGTGCCGTCCAGGCTCGACGGTGGTCAGGCTCGGGTAGGTGTACCGCCCGTCGGCCACGTCGTCGAAGCCCATGAGGGCGACGTCGCCCGGCACCGTGACGCCGCGCTCCTGGAGGGACCGCAGGGCCCCGAGGGCGAGGTCGTCGTTCATCGCGAAGACGGCGTCCATCTGCACGCCGGAGCCGAGCACCCGGGCCATGGCCTCGGCGCCGTTGCTCCGGTCCCAGGTCTCGACGGGCACGACGAGCTCGTCGTCGACGGTCAGGCCCGCGGCCTCGAGGGCCTCGCGGTACCCCGCGTACCGCAGCGCTGCGACACCCGTGCGCTCGGTCGCGTGCGCCCCGAGGAGCATGACGCGGCGACGTCCGAGGCCGAGCAGGTGCTCGGTCGCGGCGCGGGCGGCCGCCTCGTGCTGCATCGTCACGTGGTCGACGGGTCCGGGGAACAGCGGCTCGCCGAGGACCACGAGAGGTCTTCCGGCGGGGTCGGGCAGGACGTCGTCGTGGGTGAGGCCGAGCGGGGCGAGCAGCAGGCCGTCGGTCAACGACAGGCGCGGGTTGCGCAGCGCCTCGAGCTCACGCTCGCGCAGGCCTCCGGTCTGCTCGACGAGGACCACGAGGTCTTGCTCAGCGGCGACGCGGATCACCTCGTCGGCCAGCTGGGCAAAGAACGCCTGGCTCAGCTCGGGCACGGCCAGCCCGATGACGCCGCTGCGCCCGAGCCGGAGGTTGCGCGCGGCCAGGTTCGGCCTGTAGCCGACCGAGTCGACCGCTGCGAGGACCTTCGCCCGGGTCGACTCCCGCACCTGCGGGTGGTCGTTGAGGACGTTGGAGACGGTCTTGAAGGACACGCCGGCGACCCGCGCGACGTCGCGCAGCGTCGGGGCTGCCCTCCCCTCTGGTCCTGTGGCCATCCCCGGAGGTTACAACGTTGCAACCCGCGGTGGCGACCTCCGGTCCGGAGGGGAGGTGCCGTGCCCGGCTCGTCAGGCGAGCCGGGCTGCGCTCAGTGCCTGAACCGCGCCACCTGCGAGCTGAGCTCCTGCGCGAGCGCCGCGAGGCCCTCGATGCTCTCCCGCGCCTGGGCGATCCCGCGGGCGACCTCGCCTGTCGACTGGGCGACGCCGGAGATGTGCCCGGCGATCTGCTCCGACCCGCTCGCGGCCTCGGTGATGTTGCGGCCGGACTCGTTGGTGGTTGCGGTCTGCTCCTCGACGGCCGACGCGATCGACATCTGGTAGTCGTTGATCGACGCGACGATCTGCCCGATCTCGCGGATGGCGTCGGCTGCGCCCTGCGAGTCGGTGCGGATGGCGTCGACGCGCCGGGAGATCTCGTCCGTGGCCCGGGCGGTCTCCTGCGCGAGCTCCTTGACCTCGCCGGCGACCACGGCGAAGCCCTTGCCGGCCTCTCCGGCACGGGCGGCCTCGATGGTCGCGTTGAGCGCCAGGAGGTTCGTCTGGTCGGCGATCGCGGTGATGAGCCGGACCACGTTGCTGATCTCGGTGCTCGAGTCCGCGAGGCTCACCACGGCCGTGTCGGTCTTCTGCGCGGCGCCCACGGCTGTCGCGGCGACCTCGGCGGCCTGGTTGGCGTTGCGGGAGATCTCGCGGATCGAGGTCTCCATCTCGTAGGAGCCAGCGGCGACGGTCGAGACGTTCTCCGAGACGCCAGCGGCGGCGCGGGTCACCTCGTCGGCCTGGCGGGACGCCCTGTCGGAGGCTGTCGCGACGGCCGCGGAGACGGTCTCGAGCTCTTGGCTGGCGCTGGTCAGGGCCGTCGTGGTGGCGCTGATGTCCCGCACGAGGGCCGCGACGTTGCCGGCGGCCTCGTTGAGCGCCTCGCCCATCTGCCCGGTCTCGTCGGCCGAGTCGACGTCGACGCGGACGGTGAGGTCACCGTCGGCGAGGCCTCGCAGGGCGTCGCGCACGGCGTGCAGTCGTCGGACGATGCCGCGGGCCACGACCCAGGCGAGGGCCGCACCGATGATGATCGCGAGGGTCACCGCTGCGAGGGTGACCCAGCGGTTGGTGGACTCGCGGTCGGCGACCTGGGCGCGGAGGTCGTCGACCTGCGTCTGGACGGCTGTGCGGAGCTCGTCGAGCGCACCGGAGACCACGAAGTAGGCGTCCCAGCGCTCGCCGACCCAGATCGCGTCACCGGCGTCGAGGTCGCCCGCGCGCCACGCCTCGAAGATCTTCTGGTCGGCGTCGACGTAGGTGGACCAGCCGTCGTTGATCGCCGCGACCGCGGCGCTCCCGTCGGAGGTGAGGGTCGACGGGTCGAGGGTGAGCACAGACTCCTCGAAGTCGCTGATGCCCTGCTGGTAGCCGGTCATGTTGTCGCCGTCTTCCGCGGCGCTCACGTCGCCGCCGTCGACGCGCGCGGACCACGCCATGATCGCCAGGTAGTCGGCGGCCCAGAGCATGCCGTAGCGCCCGGCCTCGACCTCGGCCTGGATCTCGACGGCGGCGTCGGCCTCGGCCCGCAGGGACGAGATCTTCGCAGCGCCCTGGAGGGCCGTCGCGGCGACGACGACCAGCCCCAGGACGAGGACCAGCACGATCGCGGAGACGCGGGTCATCACGCTCCGGTCGTTGAACCACCGACGTGCACCGTGCGACGTGCTCATGACGACCTCCAGGGGGGTGGATCAAGACTGGATGTCATATCGGCCGGTGAGAGCCGCCCCTGAGGGAAAGTCGCAGGTGAAGACGTCGTCGGGCGCGCCTCAGCAGGTCACCGCCACCCCAACCCCGGCGCCACGTGCTTGAGCAGCCCCTCGAGCACGTGTGCGCAGTAGTCCACGCCGAGCTGGTTGGGGATGGTCAGCAGCAGCGTGTCCGCAGCGGTGATCGCGTCGTCAGCAGCCAGCTGCTCGACGAGCCTGTCGGGCTCGGCGGCGTAGGACTTGCCGAAGGTCGCGAGCGTCCCGCCGAGCGACCCGACCTGGTCCTTGGAACCAGCGTCGCGCCCGAAGTACGCGCGGTCGCGGTCGTCCATGAGCGGGAAGATGCTCCGGCTGACCGACACGCGCGGCTCGCCCGGGTGCCCGACCTCGGCCCAGCGGGCACGGAACCGGGCGATCTGCTCGGCCTGGAGCTCGTGGAAGGGCTTGCCCGTGTGCTCGGAGAGCAGCGTCGAGCTCATGAGGTGCATGCCCTGCTCGGCGGTCCACTCAGCCGTCGCCATCGACCCAGCACCCCACCAGATCCGGTCCCGCAGACCGGGGGAGTGCGGCTCGATGCGCAGCAGCCCGAGCTCGTTGGGGAACATGGGGTTGGGGCTCGGCTCGGCGAAGCCCTCGCCGCCGATCGCGTGGAGGAAGGCCGCCGTGTGCTCGCGGGCCATGTCGGCGCCGTCGCGGTCGTGCGGCGCAGGCTCGTGACCGAAGTACCTGTAGCCCTCGCGGACCTGCTCGGGTGATCCCCGGCTGATGCCGAGCTGCAGCCTGCCCCCGGAGATGAGGTCGGCAGCCCCGGCGTCCTCCGCCATGTACAGCGGGTTCTCGTACCGCATGTCGATCACGCCCGTGCCGATCTCGATCCGGCTGGTCCGTGCGCCGACAGCCGCGAGCAGCGGGAACGGCGAACCAAGCTGCCGTGCGAAGTGGTGCACGCGGAAGTACGCGCCGTCAGCGCCGAGCTCTTCCGCCGCGACAGCCAGGTCGATCGACTGGAGCAGCACGTCGGAGGCCGAGCGGGTCTGGGAGTGCGGCGAGTCGGTCCAGTGGCCGAAGGACAAGAATCCGATGCGCTTCATGACCTCAGGTTACGGTCCACCTGGCTCGGCGCGAAGGTGCCACCGATCGCGAACCTGTGCGGTGCCGACGAGCGCCCGGCGCCCGCTACCCGTGGTCCGCGGGGTGCGGCGCCCACCGCCGCGCCCCGAGGGCGAAGGCGAGACCGACGAGCACGAACAGCCCGGCGAGCATCGCCCAGCCGGCCGGCCCGTGGCTGATGACCGTCGTGGTGACGAGCAGCGGCGCCATCATCGTGGCGACCGCGTAGCCCATGGTGCTCAGGCCCTGGTAGGCGCCTGCGGTGCGCTCGTCGGCGAGGTCGAAGGACAGCGTCCATGACCCGGCCTCGCCCCACAGCTCTGCCGCGGCGTGGACGAGGGCCGCCACGAGGAGCACAGTGACCGCGAGGGCGACGTTGCCGACTGCTGCCGCCGCGTAGAGGCCGCAGGCGAGCGCGAGCACGACGCAGGCCCGCGTCATGGTGCGCGCGGCCGACGGGACCGTGGTCGCACCCCGGGCGAACCGCACCTGGAAGAGCGCGACCAGCACGGTGTTGAGCACGAGCAGCACGGAGATCATCACGGAGGGCACCTCGGTGTGGCTGGCGATCCACAGCGGCAGGCCGACGGTCTGCAGGCCGAAGTGCACGGCGAACACACTCGTCAGGCCGACGACGACGAGGTACTGCGGGTCGCGGAACGGCGACCGGCCGGGGCTGACTGCCTGGGTCGCCTCGTCCGGGCTGGGGACCGACGCCGTCGGCCTGCCCGACCCGTCCGTAGCGCCTTGTGCTGCCATCTCCGGCCCCGCCGTCTCCTGTCCCGCTGACGCCGCCGGCTCGGCGAGGCGCCGCGCGGCCTCGGTGCTGCGCGCGAGCCTGACGAGCGGCAGCGCCCCTGTCGTGGTCACGCACCCGACCGCGAAGACCGCGATCCTGTACGCGGCCGCGGTGTCGACGAGCAGCGCCGCGGCGGCGACGCAGGTGCCGAGCCCGATGCCGACGTTGACCACCACGTGCAGCCGGGCTCGCATCTCGACCCTGGACGGGCCTGTGAACGAGCGTGCGACGAGCGCCGACCGGGCCGACGCACCGGCCTGGCGGGCGCCCGTCGCGAGGCAGGCGACGGCCACGAAGGCGGGGACGCCGTCGACGACCGAGAAGGAGGCGAGCGAGAGGCCCTGGGCCACGACGCAGAGAGTGAGCAGCCGCAGCGCCCCGACCCGGTCCGCGAGGTACCCGGCACCGAGCGACGTGAGCACACCGACAGCCCCGGACACCGTGAGCCCGATGCCGACAGTCACGGCGGGGATGCCCATGGCCCGCGTGAACAGCAGCGCGGACACGGCGTAGAACATCCCGTTGGCAACCGTCAGCGAGAGCGATGCGGCGGTGAGCGCCCGGGCGACGGGGTCTGCGGGGCGGAAGGTGCTGGAGACCTCTGAGACGAGTCGGCGGGTCCGCGCGCGCTCGACCCGCGGGGCATCGGTGGTGGGCATGGGAGACATCTCATCGTGGTCGACGACGTCCGCGTAATGATGAAGACTATGGCTTCATGCTCCAGTACAGGCTGTCCGACTCCGACCTCTCCGAGATCCGCTTCGGGCTCTCTCCGCTCAACGAGGCCGGTCTGTCCCTGCGTGCCGTGCGCGACCCGGCGCTCTACCCCGCGCACCTGCGCTGGGTCCAGCGTGTGGTCGACGACCTCCCCGGCCCGGAGCTCGAGGTGCTCAGGGCTCTCGTGGACGACAGGAGCTGGGTACCCGATTTCCTCAACCCCGTCCCCACCACGCCGCTGACCCGCTTCGACGACGAGCTCGCGGCGCTCGCCCAGATCGACCTCGGCCGTCTCGACCACGACCTCGACGCCGTGCACAGCGTGCGCCCGGCGGTGCTCACAGGCCCGGCTGCGGACGTGCGGCAACGCGTGGTCGACGCCGTCGGGGTGTACTGGGGCGTGTCGTTCAGGTCCACGTGGACACGGATGCGGACCCTCCTCGAGGCCGACGTCGTGTTCCGTGGACGCGAGATCGGACGGTCCGGCCTGGCCGGGATGTTCGCAGGGCTCGCGCCGTCCGTGAGCTTCGACGGGCGCACGGTGTCCCTCGCGCTGCGCGACCCGCGGACCCGGACCGTCGACGTCGACGGAGCGGGTCTCACACTCATCCCCAGCCTCTTCACGCACCGCGTGTCCTCACCGGTGACCGACGACGACCGTCCGTCGGTGATCTACCCGGTCCGCGGCGCGGCCACGCTCTGGGACCCGGCCCCCGTGCGTGGCAGCGGGGCGCTCGCGGACCTGCTGGGCGCGACCCGCGCGGGTCTGCTCGACGCCCTGCACGAGCCCGCGTCGTCCTCGGAGCTCGCCACGCGCTACGGCGTGAGCCCGAGCGCCGTGAACCAGCACCTGCGGGTGATGCACGACGCGGGTCTGCTCACGCGGGCCCGCCACGGTCGGTCGGTCCTCTACCGCACGAGCGAGCTCGGCGAGCAGCTCTCGGGCCGCGGGGACCTGTCGGCCGGGCCGTGGTCCTGACCTAGTCCTCGATCCTCGAGCCGTCCGCGGCGAAGCGGAACGACGTGCTGCCGTAGTCGTCACCGATGCTGAAGGTGATGACCGGCGGGCCGACAGCCTCGGCGAAGGTCTCGCTGTCGATGTCACCGTCGGCGGAGCGGCGGACGGAGGCGCTCGCGTCGCCGACGGGGAGGCCGACCTCCGCGGCGGAGGTCTCCATGAGGTCCCACAGCTGGTCGAGGGCGACGTCGGACCAGGCGTACTGCTCCTCCGCGAGACCGGGCTGGATGGTCGCGGCGCCCTCGTTGCTGACCCGGCCCCCGCGGTACGTCCACCGGTCCGTGGCGGTCTCTCCGGCGCGCAGCGGTGCGTCGACGGTCACGAAGTCCTTGGTCACGACGATCGACGTCACCTGGTCGTGGCCGATCTCCTCGACGAGGGCCTCCTGGGCCTGGGCGAGGAGGTCGGGGTGACGCATGTCCGGCCGCAGGTGCCCGTCCTGGATCGCCTCGACGGTCTGCGCGACGGCGACGCGGTACGGGGCCACGACAACAGCTGCGGCGGCGACAGCGACGAGGGCGAAGAGGACCAGGCGCACCGGACGGCCCTTCGGCCCGACGCCGAGGATCGGCCCCTTGCGACGGCCGTCGACGACGCGGGTGTGCGGCTCGACCCTGAGGACCGGGACGGACCTGCGGGCGGGGACGGTGAGCCGTTCGCGCTCGCGGGGTGAGAGCTCGCCGTCGACGAAGGCGATCTCGGGACCGCCGTCGAGCAAGATCGCCACCTCGAGCTCTGCGCCGGGCTGGAACCTCGGGACGTCGGTGATCGGCACGACGGTCCGGACTGTCGTCGCGAAGGCAGCGCCGCTGAGCGGCTGCACGGTGACGTCGATGTCGCAGAGCGGCTGGTCGTTGATCTGCGTCCCGGTCTGGCGCAGCGCGTCGACGCGGGCGAGGCCGAGACGTCGTGCGTCGCGCGCCTGCTGCACGGCCTTCGGCGAGGCCGCGACGCTGCCGCCGAGCGACCCGGCGACCCGGGTCATGACCGTCGAGAAGACCAGCACCGTGAAGGCGACGCCGGCGATCGCGATCCCCGCCCCGGGCGGGCCGACGATCGCGACGACCACTCCTCCGAGGAGAGCACCGAGGGCAGCGAAGGCGATCAGTCTGAGCACGTCACGAGCCTACGGGTCGAGGCCGGGCACCACCCTGGGGAGTTGTCCCCAGGGTGATGCCCGGCCTCGTCGTGGTGGTGCTGCGTCCGTCAGGCCTGGGCGCGCAGCGGTGCGAGCGCCTCGCTCCAGGCGGTCACCTGGTCGAGGAGCGTGCCGAGGGCGTCGACCGACGCGTCGGACGGTGTGAGCTCCGAGTAGTCCTTGAACTCTGACGCGAGCGGCAGGGTGACCTGCTGGCGGACGTCGGCCATCTTCAGCTCTCCGGCGATGAGCCGCAGGTGCTCGACAGCGCGGGCACCGCCCACCGAGCCGTAGGACACGAAGCCCACGGCCTTGTCGTGCCACTCGTGGAACAGGTAGTCGATCGCGTTCTTGAGCACCCCGGAGGTGGAGTGGTTGTACTCGGGGGTGACGATCACGTACCCGTCGAAGGACGCGATCTTCGCGGCCCACTGCTTGGTGTGCTCCTGGGTGTGCTCACCCATGGACGGCGGGACGGGCTCGTCGAGGTGGGGGAGCGGGAAGTCGCGGAGGTCGACGAGCTCGTAGTCGACGCCCTCGCGCTGCGAGGCGATGTCGAGGACCCACCGGGCCACCTGCTCGCCGTTGCGGTTGGGTCGGGTGCTGCCCAGGATGATGCCGATGCGGGTCATGGTGCTCGCCTCTCGAGGTCACGTGCGGTGCGTTCCTCGTCGAGTCTGAGCGAGACCCGCCCGCGCCGCGACCGCTGGTGCTCCGGGCTCAGGCGCGGCTGTGCAGGGTGATCTGGTAGCCGTCGGGGTCGGCGAAGGTGAAGGTGCGGCCGAAGGGCCCGTCGACGGGGGCCGACGTGATAGTGATGCCGTCGGCGACCATGCGGTCGTGGATGCCCTGCGCGTCGGCGGCGTGCAGCCAGATCCCCACACCGACGCCGGGCTGGGCGACGGCGTCGAGGTCGACCCCCGGCAGGGGTGAGCGCACGGCGAAGGATGCGGGCTTCGTGTCGAAGACGACGGCGTGGGGCGGTCCGGGCTGGCGGGTGAGACCGAGGTAGGACTCGTAGAACGCCGCAGAGGCGTCGTAGTCACGGACCTGGAGCGAGATGAATCCTGGGCCTGATGCTGCTGCGGTCATGGTGCGCCTCCGTCGGACGAGCTTGCTAGTGTCAGTTATCTGACATTCACGAACCTATGTCAGACTACTGACATGAGTCAAGACGGGCCCGGTATCCACCTCGAGACCTCTGTCGGCTACCTGCTCAAAGAGGCGTCGAGCGCCCTCCGTAGCGCGATGGAGGCTGTGCTCCGGCCTCTGGGTATGACGATCACCCACTACTCCTGCCTCGAGCTCCTCGCGCAGCGGCCAGGGTTGTCCAGCTCTGACCTGGCTCGGGGGACCTTCGTGACGCGTCAGTCGATGAACGTGCTGCTGCAGGCGCTCGAGCGCGACGGCCTCGTCACCCGGGCCGAGCAGGCCACGGCGGGCCGTGTGCTGCCGACCGAGCTGACCGACGTCGGTCGACGCCAGCTCGCGACGGCCAGCGTCGCCGTGCGCGGGGTCGAGGACCGCATGAAGTCCGGGATGGACGAGACCGAGCAGGCGGTCTTCGCCGACCTGCTGGCGCGCAGCATCACGTCGCTGCGGGACGCACGCCCGTAGCCTCGAGAGCGTGCGGTGACTGCTGGTGTGCCTCAGGTGAGTCGCTCGGTGATCCGCACCGTCACCTCGTCGCCCACGTCTTTACCCAGCTTCTTGCGCACCTTCGCGTTGAGCGAGAGCATGTGCCCGCCCGTACCGGTCGGCAGCAGCCCGCCGTTCCAGGGCTGATCGTCGACCGTCGCGACGACCTTGACGGACTTCCCGGTGCCGAAGGCCTCGGCGGACCCAGGGATCTCGACGCAGGGCCAGACGTCACCCTTGACGTCGACGCCGATGGTGCCGGTCAGCTGCCAGTCGGTGGGACCGATCTCGATGCTCATACGTCTCCTCGAGGGCTCAGGTGGCTCCGGGGCGAGGTGCAGGTCTCGCGCCGGACCTTCGTCTCGGGCAGCCTAGCGAGGCCCGCGGCGCGACGCCTCACTTCTCGTGACGGTGCCCCGGCAGGTGGGCGCGCTCGCCGTCGTGGTCGAAGATCGTGAGGATCTCGACGGGGCCCTCGTGGGCCTGGATGACGTGCGGGGTCATGGTCGAGAACTCTGCGGCCTGCCCCTCGCGCACCAAGATCGTGCGCTCGCCGAGGGTCAGCCGGACGACCCCGCTGAGGACCGTGAACCACTCGTAGCCCGGGTGCACCTGGCCCTCGCGCCACTCGCGCTCGGGGGTGATGCGCATCTTCGCGATGGTCACGCCGCGGCGGTCGCGCTCGCGGGACAGCAACCACACGGTCGACCCCGTCATCGACTCGGGCTCGGGACGGATGACGACGTCTTCGTCGCCCTCGGGCTCGACCAGCTGGTCGAGGGTGGTCCCGAGCGCCTGTGCGATCGGGACGAGCTGGTCGAGGGCGATGCGTCGGTGACCGGTCTCGATGCGGCTCAGTGTCGACGCGGAGAGGAAGCAGCGCGAGGCGAGCGCGTCGAGGGTCCACCCCCTCGCCAGGCGGAGACCGCGGATGCGCTGGCGGACGATGTCGTCGAGCAGTTCTTGCGTCATACGCAAGAGCCTATGTCTCTCGCGCATCGCTCGTCTAGCGTGGAGGGCATGACGCACACCGATCACACCTCGCACGGCTCGGGCCCCGCCGGACTCACCGGCGGCAGCGCGGAAGACCACGGCAGTGCTGGCAGCGCGCACGACGCCAGCGCTCACGTGGCCCACGGCGCCCATGCCCACGCTGCTCATATCCACGCCGACCGCCCCGGCCACGGCCCCGCACCTGAAGGCGACTCGGACATGGCTGAGCTCCTCGACCTCGACGCGGCCCTCGGAGCCACGGTCCTCGCCGACGCTCTCGACGCCGCGGCGGCCGTCCTCGGTACCGAGCCTCGCAGCATCGTCGACCTCGGTGCAGGGACCGGCACAGGCACCCTCGCGCTCGCGGGCCGCTTCCCGCAGGCCCACGTCCACAGCCTCGACGCGACGGCCTCGATGCTCGACCACCTCACGGCGAGCGCCGCGACAGCCGGAGTCGGCGGCCGTGTGACCACCCACCTCACCGACCTCGACGGGGACTGGCCTGCCGTGCTGCCCGAGCAGGTCGACCTCGCGTGGGCCGCGCTCTCGCTGCACCACGTGAGCGACCCCGCGCGCGTGCTGCGCCAGGCCTATGGCGCACTGCGTCCTGGAGGAGTGCTGATCGTGACGGAGATGAGTGGCGCCCGCTTCGAGCCGAGCGACCTCGGCTCGGCACGCGACGGTCTCGGTGACCGCGTGACGGCCGCGCTCGCCGCGCACGGCTACCCCGTGACCGCCGAGTGGACCACCGCGCTCGGCGAGGCGTGCTTCGCCCCCGTCGATCGCCACGAGATGTCCTTCGACGCGTCCGCAACCACGGCAGAGGGCGCGCGGTACCTCGCGATCCAGCTGTCGAGGAGCCGGGACCGGATCGCCGGCGACCTCTCCGCAGAGGACCTCGCGGCACTCGACGGCGTGATCGCCGCGCTGGACGCGGGGACCGCGGAGGTGCGGACAGTCTCGGGCCGCGTCGTCTGGGTCGCCGTGCGACCGCTCGACACCACGACCCACGAAGGAGCAGACCGATGACCGCCGACCTG
>Ga0308156_1003447_pt1 | contig 12127 bp, 5 predicted proteins | sample PhyAR2_FD_201041 | JGI IMG/M metagenome (GOLD analysis project Ga0308156, IMG submission 201041) | Phyllosphere microbial communities from UC Gill Tract Community Farm, Albany, California, United States - DLSL A.R2 | ecosystem: Host-associated > Plants > Phyllosphere > Unclassified | place: USA... | reverse complement strand
CGACGTCCGGGTCGACCGGCACATCCGGACCGACCTCGGCCACCTCGGGCTCGGGCTCGGGCTCGGGCTCGGGCTCGGGCTCGGGCTCCTCGATCGTGAGCTCAGGAGCGGTCGTGCCAGGCGCGGCTCCGGCGACTTCGTCAGCGCCGGCGTTGGTGGCTGGGGCCGCTCCTGTCGCCTCGTCGGCGTGGATCGCCGTGCTCTCCTGCTCAGCCGGAGGCTCTGCGACCAGCGCGGTGGAGTCCGCGGGCTCGGCAGGATCTTCGGTCCCGGCGGCATCACTGGGACCGGCGGCAGCCGCAGCCCCGGCGGCTGCACGGGTCCCGAGGACGATCTCCTCTGCAGCCGCCGCAGAGCCGGCTCCGTCAGGCTCAGCACCGTCGGCCCCAGCCTGGCGCGCACCCGTCTGGTCGGGTGCCGTCGCGTCGGGCGTCGGCGCGTCGGGGACGGAGATGCCCTCGAGGGCCATCCGGACGAGCGTGCGGGCGTCGGCGGGCAGCGGGGCGAGCGGGCGCGGGAGCTCCCCGGCGTCGAGACCGAGCATCTGCGCGATGCTGTGGGCCGTCCGGATGCCGCCGTACTGGCGCACGATGATCGACAGCGGTGTCAGCTGGCGCTGGAGGACACGGGCGTGGGGCGCGTGCCCTGAGGTCGCGGCCTGGGCGATCGCGACGCAGATCTCGGGGAGCACACCGGCCAGGCCGGAGTGCCAGGCCGTCGCGCCGGCGAGGAGCACCTGGGCTCCGTGACCGTCGCCGCTGAAGCCCCAGTCGATCTGACGGGCCGTGCGCGGGGGCATCGCCGCGGCGATGCGGTCCATGCGGTCCTTGGCGTCGGTCGCGTTCGCGGCGCGGTCCTTGAACCCGGCGACGGCGCTGAGGCGGCCGATCTTGGTCAGCTGCTCGACGGAGAACCTGTGACCCGTGGTCGAGGGGTTGTTGTAGACCCAGAGCGGGATCTCGGTGGCTGCCGAGGCGTCCTTGTACAGGCCGTAGATCTCGTCGAAGGTCAGCGGCTGGTAGGCCATCGGCTGGAGGAGCGCGCCGCTCGCTCCGACGCTGTGCGCCTCGGCGAGGTTCGCCAGGACCTCGGCGGTGCTCAGGGCACCGACACCGACGATCACCGGGGCACGCCCGTCGGCGACCTCGACGGCGCTGCGGGTGATGCGCTTGCGGGCCGAGCGCGGCATGTAGGCGAAGCCACCCGTGCTGCCCAGCACACCGACGGCGTTCGCGCCTGCGCTGATCGCCGAGTCGACCAGCTGCTCGAAGGACGAGGTCAGCAGACGCCCGTCCTCCCCACGGGGGGTCAGCGGGTACGCGACGAGTGGTCCGATCGTGGGCATCGATTCAGAGTAGCGATATTGCTCGGCTCGCGTGCGGATGAAAACCCCTGCGTTCATTGGAAGTCTCGTGAAGTTGTCGTGACCTGCAAGGACAGGGCCGAGAGGTGCTCGGCGACCAGGTTGGTAGCACCGTCGTTGCGTTCCAGCCGCCCTCGGACCACGAGAGCCGCAGAAGTTCGCGCCACACGCCTGAACCGCTGCCACAGGCCCGGCGAGCAGATGACGTTCAGCTGGCCGGTCTCGTCCTCCAGTGAGAGGAAGGTCACACCTCTCGCGGTGCCGGGTCGTTGCCTGTGCGTCACCACGCCACCGACGGCGACACGCCGTCCTTCGTCGGCCGTGGTGCACTCCGCGACGGTGATCGCACCGATCCGCAGGAGCGCCGGGCGCGCGTACTGCGTGGGGTACGACTCGGTCGTCACCCCTGTCGCCCACGTGTCGGCGACGGCGGTCTCGACCTCGCTCATGCCCGGGAGCATCGGGGCAGCCACCCCGACGGAGACCCCCGGCAAGGTGTCGGGCCGCTCCTGCGCGAGGGCGCCGGCAGCCCAGAGCGCCTCGCGGCGCTCGACGCCGAGGCAGTCGAGCGCCCCGGCGGTCGCGAGGGCCTCGAGCTGGGCCGTGCTCAGGCGCACCCGTCGGGCGAGGTCGCGCAGGTCGACGAAGTCACCGTGCTCGGTGCGCTCGGTCACGATCTTCTCGGCGACCTCTGCGGTCACCGTGCGCACCGACGAGAGCCCCATCCGGACCGCCAGACCGCGGGTCCCGCTCCCCGGGGACTGCTCGACCGCCGCCTGGACCTGCGAGGCCAGCAGGTCGGGGCGCAGCACCTCGACGTCGTGGCGGCGCGCGTCGGCGACGAGGGACTGCGGGGAGTAGAAGCCCATCGGCTGGGCGGCCAGCAGGCCCGCGTAGAAGGCCTCGGGGTGGTGCACCTTGAGCCAGGCGCTCGCGTAGACCAGGTACGCGAAGGAGTAGGCGTGAGACTCGGGGAAGCCGAAGTCGGCGAAGCCCTTGAGCTTGTCGAAGATCTCCTCGCCTGCGACGCGGTCGATGCCCTTCTTCTCCATGCCGCTCAGCAGGCGCTCGTGCAGCGCCTCCATCTTCTCGGTCGAGCGCTTGGAGCCCATCGCACGGCGCAGCGCGTCGGCCTCGGTCGGGCTGAAGTCCGCCAGGTCGATCGACATCTGCATGAGCTGCTCCTGGAACAGCGGGACACCGAGGGTCTTGCCGAGGGACTTCTCGAGGAGCGGGTGCAGGTAGGTCACCTTCTCGCGCCCGCGCTTGCGGTTGATGTAGGGGTGCACGGAGTTGCCCTGGATGGGCCCGGGGCGGATGAGGGCGACCTCGATGACGATGTCGTAGAAGCAGTCCGGCTGCAGGCGCGGCAGGGTCGAGATCTGCGCGCGCGACTCCACCTGGAACACCCCGATCGTGTCCGCAGCGCACAGCAGCCTGTACACCCCGGGGTCTTCCTGCGGCAGGCCGTGCAGCGTGAGCTCGACACCCTCGTGGGTGCTCACCTGCTCGAAGGCGATGCGCAGCGCTGTGAGCATGCCGAGGCCGAGCAGGTCGAACTTGACCAGACCGGCGTCGGCGCAGTCCTCCTTGTCCCACTGCAGGACCGTGCGCCCCGGCATGCGCGCCCACTCGACAGGGCACACCTCGATCACCGGGCGGTCGCACATGACCATGCCGCCCGAGTGGATGCCGAGGTGCCGCGGCAGCCTCAAGAGCCTCTCGGCGAGGGCGACGACGGCATCCGGGATGTCTTCGGTGTCGCGCTGGGGGGCGTAGCCGCCCTTGACCCACATGCCCTCGCGCGCCATCGCCCTGTCGTCGCGGGCTGTCGGCTCCACGAGCGGGTCCCGGATGCGCTCGCGCTGCTCGAGCGCCCCGTAGGGCTTGCCCTCGGGCATCCCTGAGTGCGCAGTCTCGGGTGATGACGGTGCAGGTGGCGCGGGCCGCAACGACCCCCAGCGCTCGATCTGCTTGCTCCACGCGTCCTGCTGGCCGGTGTCGTAGCCGAGCGCGCGGGCGGCGTCGCGCACAGCAGACCTCGGCCTGTACGAGATGACGTTGGCGACCTGGGCGGCGTGCCGGCGCCCGAAGGTGTCGAAGACGTGCTGGATGACCTCTTCGCGCCGCTGGGACTCGATGTCGACGTCGATGTCGGGCGGCCCGTCACGCTCGGGCGCGAGGAAGCGTTCGAAGAGCAGCCCGTGGGCGACGGCGTCGACGGCGGTGATCCCGAGCGCGTAGCAGACGGCCGAGTTGGCCGCGGAGCCGCGCCCCTGGGCGAGGATCCCGTTGACCCTGCAGAACTCGACGAGGTCGTAGACGACGAGGAAGTAGCCGGGGAAGGTGAGGTCTTCGATGATCCGCAGCTCGTGGTCGATCTGCGCGTAGGCCCCGGGGACCCGCTCGGACTCGCGCGGTCCGTACCTGGCGAGGGCTCCGCGCCGGACGAGCTCACGCAACCAGGTGGCCTCGGTGTGACCGGCCGGCACGGGGTAGGGCGGCAGGTTCGGGGCGACGAGCGCGAGGTCGAAGGCGCACTCGGCACCGAGCCTGGCGGCTGCGGTCACGGCCTCGGGGTGGGCGCTGTGGCGCACCAGCATCTCGCTCGCCGAGCGCAGGTGCGCCGACGGCGCACCGGGCAGCCACCCGTCCATGTCGTCGAGGCTCGAGCGGGCCCGGACGGCGGCGAGGGCCGCGGCGAGGTCGGCGTCGCGCGGGTGGGCGTAGTGCGCAGCCGTCGTGGCGACCAGGTCGACGCGGGCGGCCTGGGCGAGCGCGGCGAGGTGGTTGTTGCGCTCGTCGTCGTAGGGGTCGCCGGTGCTGGTGATCTCGACGGCGACGTTGTCCCGCCCGAAGGTGGCGACCAGACGGTCGAGCTCGGTCGCCGCGCCGCGGGGGTCCCAGTCCGGGCCTGGCCCCAGGGCGCTGCGCACGGCCCCCTTGCGGCACCCTGTCAGCACGAGCCACTGGCCGTCGGCGCGCGCACCGAGCTCGTCGAGGGTGTGGTCGGCGGCGCCCTTGCGGCCCGTCGAGAGGTGCCCCTCGGCGATCGCGGACGACAGGTTGCGGTATCCCTGGGGTCCCCGGGCGAGGACCAGCAGGTGCTCCGAGCGCGGGTCGGGGACACCCGTGGGCGCGTCGAGGGTGCCTGCGGCGTCGGGCAGGTGCAGCTCGGCCCCGAAGATCGTCGGCAGGCCGAGCTGGCGGGCGGCCTCGGCGAAGCGCACGACGCCGTAGAGACCGTCGTGGTCGGTGAGCGCGAGGGCCGTGAGACCGAGGCGGTGGGCCTCGGCGGCCAGCTCTTCGGGCTGGTTGGCCCCGTCGAGGAAGCTGAAGGCGCTGTGGGCGTGGAGCTCGGCGTACTCGGGCCGGGCTGGCGGGCGGGTGCGGTGGGTCATGTCAGGGCTTCAGTCGTAGAGGGCTTCGCAGGTCCACTGCCCGCCTGTGCAGGCGAGCAGCAGGGCTGTGTCGTCGTCGAGGACGACCTGCACGTACACACGGCGCTGGGCGGTCTCGCCCCACCACCGTTCGGCGAGCGGCCAGGGGCCAGCCCACCCGGTGACCCTGTGCCGTCCGGACGCGGTGACGAGCACGGCGGGCTCGCCGCTCGTCGCGAGCCGCACGTTCACCAGCACCGGCTCCCCCTGGGCGTCGAGCAGGGTGACGTCGGCGGGCTCGGCGGGCACCGTGGCAGGGGCGGGCTGCGGCAGCTGCCCGGGCCAGGGTCTGTCGAGGGCGCGGGGCGCAGGGTGGGTGTCCCCCCACGGCACGAGGTGCACCTGGTCGCGGGCGCTGCGTCCGCCCTGGAGGGTGGCGCTGAGCACGCCGTCACCGCCGAGGATGCCCTGGACACGCTCGGTGACGCGCCGGGCGCGGAGCTCGTCGCCGCTCGCCGCGCCCCACAGCCGGCCCTGCTGGGCACCGGCAGCGACCACGCCCTCGGCGGTGATCGCGAGGCGCACCAGCGGAGACGGCTCGGGGTCGCCCTCGCCGCGGACCCCGGTGGCCGACAACCAGCCTTCGAGCTGCCAGCGCACCCTGTCGGTGATGCGCGCGGCGGACAGCCCGCCGAGCGCGCCGTCGTCGGTGCGCCAGGTGCGCGAGAGCGCGAGCCCGGACTCCGTGTGGGCGCTGATGCGCAGCCGGGAGCAGGTGACAGAGCGCTCGAGGACGAGGGCGTAGAGGTCTTCGGCGAGCGAGCGCGCCACGAAGGCCGCGGTGTCGACGCGCTCGACGGGCGGGTCGAGGGCTGTCTCGACGCCGATGTCGGGCTCGAGCCGGCGGCGGGCCGGCGGGCGCAGGTCGGCGCCGCGCGCCATGCGGTGCGCCCAGCGCCCGCGCTCGCCGAAGCGGGTGTGGACGTCGGCCTCGGCGAGGGCGCTGAGGTCGGCGAGGGTGCGCAGACCGAGCCTGGTCCACAGGTGCACGAGCTCACGCGTCTCGTCCACGGCGTCCGGGCTGGTCGCGGCGTGCAGCAGCGCGTCGAGGGGGTGCGTCGCGAGGAACTGGGCCGTCTGACCGGGCGGGAGCAGCAGGGCCGTGCGTGCGGCGAGCAGGGAGGCGAGGATCCCGTCGGCGATGCCGACCTGGCTCTCGTGCCCTGTGCGCTCAGCGACGGTCTCGACGAGACGCCGCGCGAGCTCCTCCTCCGAGCCGTGGTAGCGGCTGGCGCCGAGGGCAGGCAGCAGGATCAGGCCGGGCCGTGCGATCTCCAGCCCGGCGACCAGGGTCTCGACGGCGACGGCGACGGGCTCGAAGTCGCGGGTGTCGCGGGCGTCGTCGACGGGCAGCAGCTCGAGCTCGGGGCAGCACTCCTGCGCCGTGCGCAGGCGCATGCCGCGGCGGATGCCCTGGCTGCGGGCCGGCGCCGAGCTCGCGACGATCCGTCGTCCGTCGTGCACGGCCGCGGGCTGCTGGGCCGGGACCTCGGCCGCACGCATCGCTGCGACGACGGGCCAGTCGGGCACCCACACCACGGCGGTGCGGTGGGCTGAGGCCCCCGGGACGTGCCGGGTGGCTGCCGCGCTGGTCGACGTGGCAGCTGTCGGGTGAGCGCCTGTCGGCTGAGTACCTGCAGGGTGGGTGCCTGCAGGGTGCGCACCGGTCGGCCGGGCGTCGGCAGGGCTCGCGTCGGCCGGGCTGGCGTCGGTTGCTCGGACGTCGCCCGGCGGCACGGTCGGGACGGTGGCCATCAGCCGACCTGCGCGAAGGACGGCTGGACGGCGTCGTGATGGGCAGCGGCGACGACGGCCGCTGGGGCCGTGGTGGGTTCGGGGACGACCACGGGTGCGATGTCGGGGGCGGTGACAGGCGCAGCGAGCGGGGCGGCGACAGGCGCAGGTGCGACCACGCCAGGGGCCGTGCTCGCCGGTCGTGCGAAGGGCAGGGTCACGGTGTGGCGGTAGGTGATCCCCTGCGCCCTGTCGGTGCGGGTGACCGTGAGCTCACGGCTGCTCAGCCTCCCGCTGCCGGCGCCGAGGCCGGACCACCGGGTGCGCTCTGCGGCGAGGGTCATGTGGGCCCCCTCCCAGGGGCGCAGCGAGACGATGACGCTCGCCCGCTCCCGGGCGCGGGCGACGAGCCGACGACGGTCGGCGCGCAGGAGCGAGACCTCGGGCCCGACGACGACGATGTCCATGCCGTCGAGCAGGGCCGCGAGCGCCGGTGCGGCCTGGGCTCCGGGGGCGGGGACCAGCACGAGCCTGCTGAGGTCGATGCCCGCCTGGGCGACGGCGAGCAGCCCGATGCTGGGTGCACCGACGACGGCCGCCCAGGACCCGGCGCGCGAGGCCTCGGAGAGCAGCGCGAGGAGCACCGAGGTCGAGCCGTCGACCTGGACGGTGATGCCTCGGCGCAGACCTGCGGGCAGCAGCGGCAGGAGCTCGTCGGGGACCGGCAGGGGTGGCCGTTCGGTGCTGATGATGGTGTCGACAGCGTGCAAGGGTGCGGGGGCGTCTGCCGGCACGGCTGGTTCGCCCTGCTCGGCGGGCCCCGCCGGAGCGGGCACCACGGACGAGAGCGTCGTGTGCGAGAGGGTTGTGGGCGAGGGGGCTGTGCGTGAGGACGCGGTGTGCGAGGACGGCGTGTGCGGGGACGCCGTGGGTGACAGCGCGGCAGGTGGGGTCGTCACCGGCACCGAGGTGGGCCGTGCCGACCGTCGGCCTGCGTCGACGGAGCCGAGCCGGGTGGCGACCTCTGCTGCGGGCACGACGCTGAGCGACCTGGCCCCGGTCCGCTCTTCGGCGGCGCGCAGCGCCTCGCGGGCCCGGGCCACCCGCTCGGCGGCGCTGGTCCGGGTCGGTGCCGGAGCAGGACCTGTCGCGTCCTCCGGGATGGCGTCGGCCCGCGGAGCAGGGTCGTCCGACGAGGTGAGTGCGTGCATCGGGGGTCACCTGCCAGTGGTCGTCGTCCCGAGCGTCGGAGGTCTGCTCGGCAGGCGTCCGTGTCGAACACCTGTTCGAACAACGATACGTCACGTCACCGACACCGAGCAGCCCCGGACGCCGACCTCACCCGTCCCGACGGCCCGCAGCCAGACCGCCCGTCAGGTCATGAGACCCCCGACAGGCAGCTCGACCTGGCACGACGCCCCGTCGGACCACACGACCCGCACGGTGCTGCCTGTGCGCCCAGCATCACCGACGCCACCGACAGCGCCGGCAGCGCCGACAGCACCGGCTCCCACGAGCCGCGGCGGCACCTCTTCGGGGACGACTGCCCCCGCGAGCTGCACGGCCACCGCGTACCACCCGGCACCGGGCTCCCCCGGTGTCTCGAGCCACGGCACCGCTGTGCACGGGCCCAACGGGGTGACGTCCTCCAAGACGTCGACGCCCGCGACCAGGTCTCCGACCATCGCGTGCACGGACGAGACGAGCGTCGTCGTCGACGCACGCACCACCGGCCGGGCAGCGACCTCCTCCCCCTCGCCCGCACCTGCACCCGTACCGCCAGTCCCCTCGACCACCACGGCTGGCGGCACCGTGTCCGACAGCGCCCAGCCGGCGACCCGCAACCGGCCGCTCTTCGCCCCGGGCACGGCGTCGACCAGGACGAGCCGCACCTCCCAGGCCCCGCGGACCACAGACCCCGTGGTCACCCACGGCCCCCAGGTGACCTCGCCGGCGAGCCCCGAGCCGTAGTCGCGTGCGTCGTCGGCCGGTCGCACCCAGTGCGCCCTGCTGCGGGAGAACGCCACCCCGGCCTGCGCGACAGCACCGCCCGGGCCTGCGGGATCCCCGCCGCCCCCGGCACCCTCGGCACCGCCAGCACCCTCGAGCGCGACGACCCCGACGCTCACCGTCTCGAGCCCGGAGCGGTGGCTCAGCCGTCCGTCCGGGCCGACGACAGCAGCGGACTGGTCGAGGGGGTCTGCCGCGCCGCGGGAACCCATCACGGGCGACGTGGCCGTGGAGTACCCGAGCCGCGCGTAGACCGGGGAGTCGGTCACCGCGTCGCCGGGCAGCGCGTGGTCCGTCCCGTGGTTGACCACCCTCACGAGACCGTCTGCGCGGGTCCCCGAGACCAGCCACCCTGGCGCCCGTGCCACCGTGAGCACGTCGCCACGCTCGACCGGGAGCGGTTCTTCGGTCGCCGTCCACACAGGGTGCTCGGCCGGGAGCGCGAGCCCGAGCATCCCCTTCGACGCCCAGTAGGGCGACCCCGTGCCTGAGTAGTGCTGGGCGAGGTCGGGCCACTCCCCGTGCCAGCCGAGCGTGAGCAGACCGCGCTCGTCGGGCACGCCGTGCTCGGTGAAGTGCCTGACGATCCCCGAGGCTGCCCGGCGCGTCTGACCGGGTGTGAGAGCCGTCGACCCGGAGAGCGCACCCGCCCAGAAGGGTGCCGCGGCGGCGAACCTGTAGACCAGGCTGCGTCCCTCGAAGAGCGGGGCCCCGTCAGCTCCGACGAAGGTCGCCGCCTGTCGGAGGTAGTCGTCGAGGTGCGCGTCGAGGCGCGCACGCCGCGACAGCACCAGGGGGTCGTCGGGGGCCATGCGTGCCCAGAGCACCGGGTAGAGGTGGAGCGCCCACCCCGTGTAGTAGTCGAAGCTGCGCTCGGGCCCGTCGGCGTACCAGCCGTCCTCGCGCACGAAGGTGTCGTGCGTGGCGAGGTCGGACTCGATGTCCTCGGCCGACCACGGACCACCGACGGACCTCAGGAAGGTCTCGACGACGATCCTGAACCACACCCAGTTGTTCTGCGGGTACTCCCCACCCACGACAGTCGCGAGATAGTCGACCACCTGCTGCTGGACCCGCGGGGCCATGCGGTCCCAGATCCACGGCCGGGTCATGTCGAGGCCGATGACCAGCGCCGCGGCCTCGACCTTCGCCTGCCCGTGCTCGTCGGGGCGCGTCCAGCGGCGCGGGTTGTCCGGGTCGGTGCCGGCCGCGAAGCCTGCGGCGTAGCGCCCGGCGAGGTCGAGCGGGTCGTGGCCGTGCTCCCCCGCGAGCCTGAAGGCCGCGAGCATGAAGCTGCGCGCGAATCCTTCGAGGCCGTCGATGTCGTGCCCGTAGCCGCCTGTGCGGCCGGGGAGGTCGACGTGCGAGCAGTCGGGCGAGGTCCACGGCCGGGTCGCGACGAGCAGGTCGTCGGCGAGCGCCGCCCAGTGCGCGCGGGTCCACCCTGTGCGCGGCGAGAGCTCGTGGTCGGCGGGGACGTCGAGGACGGTCGGACGGCGGGGAGCCTCGCGGGGGCTCATGCGCTGACCTCCAGCAGCTCGCGCGTCATGGTGGCGGTCAGCGGCAACCCGGCGGCGTAGAGCTCGAGCTGGTCGAGGGCGCTCGTGGTCATGCGCAGCGTCTCGGAGCCGAGCGACCCGGCCACGTGCGGGGTGAGCGTGACGTTCGGGAGCCCGTACAGCGGTGACGTCGCGGGCAGCGGCTCCGGGTCGGTGACGTCGAGGACGGCGTGCAGACGACCGGTGAGGCACTCGGCCGCGAGCGCGTCGTGGTCGACGAGGCTGCCGCGGGCGGTGTTGACCAGGGTGGCGTGGTCGGGCAGGGCTGCGAGCTCGGCGGCGCCGATCATCCGGTCTGTCGAGGGGACCGACGGGGCGTGCAGCGAGAGGACGTCGACGCGCCCGAGCATCTGCTCGAGGCTGACCAGGGTCCCGCCGGCGGCGGCGACCTCGGCCGGGTCGGCGTAGGGGTCGACGACCAGGCAGGTGCACTCGTCGAGCACCTGGAGCCTCTCGACGACGCGTCGCCCGACGCGGGAGAACCCGACGACGCCGACGGTCAGCCCGAAGGTGCTCAGCGGTCCCAGGTCGTCGCGGCGGGACTGGGCGTCGCGGTGCTGGCGGGCGAGGGCACCGAGGGTGAACACCTTCTTGCTGGCCAGGACGATCGCGGCGACGGTGAACTCGGCGACGGGGACGGCGTTGACGTCGGCGGCGGTGGTCACCTGGATGCCCCGCTCCCAGAGCGCGTCGCTCACGTGGGGTCGCACGCTCCCGGCGCAGTGCAGCACAGCGCGCAGGGCGGGCAGGTGGTCGAGACGAGCGGCGGTGAGGCGCGGTGCTCCCCAGGAGGTGAGGAGCACCTCGACGTCACGGCCCGCCTCGCGGGCCTGCGGGCTGTCGAGGGTGTCGGTGTGGACCAGGTCGGTGAGCGCGGCGAGCCGGGCGAACCTGTCGAGCCTGGCCCCGTCCATCTGCTGGTCGAAGACGTCGTCGGCCATGAGCGCGAGCGCGCGGGGGCGCCGCAGGGGCGGGACGGGTCCGGCGGGGGTCATGGGTCTCCTCGGTGAGCGTCGTCGAACGTCGTCGGGCGGCGGGCTGCGCTCTCAGTCAAGACCGGCGCTACGATGACCGGCAACCAGGTCGATCACAGACCGACACACTCGATCAGGCTCGAACACCGACGTTCGAGAGTCAGCGAGGCACGCATGACCCCCGCACCCGAGAACCACCCCGTCGCACGCGGCACGCAGGACGACGCAGCAGGAGCCGTGGGGCCGCTGCTGTCCACCTGGCACGACCACCTGGGACCCGGTGCCCGGCCGCGCAGGCTGACCCTCGGCCTGCCCGTACCCTCCTCGGGCGAGCGCGACGTCTGGGCGCAGGCAGACCTGCCCACGCTGACCGCGCTCGCGGCCCGTGCGGAGGCGGACCGCGCCCAGCCCTGGCCCGTCCCGCTCGCGAGCGACTACGCGAGGTTCTTCCGCGACGGAGACCGGACGGCCTACGAAGACCGCGTCCGCGAGCGCCAGCACCGCCTGAGCCGCGCCGCGGTCATGGCGGCGTGGACGGGTGACGAGGCGTGGCTCGACGAGACCGTCGACGGTCTCGTGCTGCTGTGCGAGCAGAGCGGGTGGTCGTGGGCCGCGCACGACGACACCTTCTCAGCCCACGGCGCGGTGACGCCGACGGTCACCGACCCGTATCTCGACCTCGGTGCCGGAGAGGTCGTCGCGCAGCTCGCGTGGGTCGACGCGCTGCTCGGGGACGCCCTCGACGCGCGGGCACCGGGCGTGCGGACCCGTGTCCGCCACGAGGCGCAGGAGCGGGTCTTCGAGCCCTTCTCCCGGCGGCGCGACTGGCACTGGCTCGGTCTCGACGGCGACGTCCACAACTGGAACCCGTGGATCCACGGCAACGTCCTGGTGGCTGTCCTCGGGCTCGTCGAGGACCCTGCCGAGGCTGCGCGCCTCGTGGGTCTGGTGATCGAGGGCCTGGACAGGTTCGTCGCGTCGATCCCGGCCGACGGGGCGATCGACGAGGGGTACAGCTATTGGTGGAACGGCGCAGGACGGGCTCTC
>Ga0308156_1003445_pt1 | contig 12133 bp, 11 predicted proteins | sample PhyAR2_FD_201041 | JGI IMG/M metagenome (GOLD analysis project Ga0308156, IMG submission 201041) | Phyllosphere microbial communities from UC Gill Tract Community Farm, Albany, California, United States - DLSL A.R2 | ecosystem: Host-associated > Plants > Phyllosphere > Unclassified | place: USA... | reverse complement strand
ATTAGTATCAATGCAAATGGTGAAGTGGCTTGGGATACTCAAGTAATTAGCCTAGATGAGCTTCAAAAACGTTTTCAAGAAGCAGGTCAAGGTGATGTTAAACCAACAGTTCAACTTCGCGCTGATAAAGAGTCGAAGTACGATACTGTTGCACAGGTAATGTCTCGCGCCAGTGAAGCCGGACTGAGCGATATTGCCTTTGTAAGTGAAAACTAAAATTTAGTTTACTCAATAAAAAAGCAACCGATTTGGTTGCTTTTTTATTGCTTTGATTTATTGATCTTTCATAAGATGCTGGAATTTACTATATAGCTTGAGCAACTTAGGTGGAATCGCAAAGTTGCAATAACCTTGGGACGGATTCTTTGCATAGTAGTTCTGATGGTATTCTTCTGCTGGATAGAACGTCGGAACAGGAGATAACTCAGTCACAATATCAAGCTCATCATCTTTTAGCGTTTGAATCGTGTGTTCTGCTGCTTGCTTTTGCTCTTCATTAAAGTAATAGATAACAGAGCGGTATTGAGTGCCCATATCATTACCTTGACGGTTTAATGTAGTTGGGTCATGAGTTGCAAAGAACACATCGAGTAACTGGGAATATGTTACTTGCTCTTCATCAAAATCTACCAAGATAACTTCAGCATGCTGAGTATCGCCCTGACAAACTTGCTCATAAGTTGGATCAGTTGTATGCCCACCCGCATAGCCACTTGTCACTTTTTCTACGCCACGAATTTGTAAAAATACGGCTTCGACACACCAAAAGCAGCCGCCGCCAAATAATGCCTGTTGCATTGTTTTTTCCTCTATTTCCTGCCTATTACAATAGGGTTTATATATTTAGATTACAAAGTAAAGCATGTATAAAAAAGTAAAGAAAAGTGCCTTACTTATTTCATTTTACTTTAGGTAAACCTTGGCGAACGATTTGAGAGAAATGTTCACTACTTTGATCTGAAAGCTGTTCAAAATTTTCAGTACGTGGATTGATATGTGCAATTTCATACCACTGTTTTAAACTAATATTTTGATTAAGCGCTTTAAGATCATATAAATAATTAGGTAAGTAACCTGAAGCGATTAGACGATAATCTTTAGGAAGCTGATATGGATTAATCGCTTGAACCATATCAAAAATCAAGGTGGTGCAGTTACTGGTGAGGGTGTTGTACCACTTCGGTTCTGCGCGAAGTTCATCGGATTTCTTTAGATATTCTAAAAATAAAGCCTTTTGCTCGCGACGTGGCATGTTGATAGGAAAATTATAAACTTGCTCTTTGCGGATGTTACTACGCGTATAGACAATATCTTTTTCATCAGAAGCAATTAGACTAAGTTCATATTTTCTAAAAAATCCACCAATTGCCGAAAACTCTTCGGTTTTTTCTTTACGAATTTCGATTGAAAACACTAAAGGTTGTTGGTTGGTAAATTCAAAGCTCACAAGTGTATGAGCAATTTGTGGTCCCATCCAATAAGAAGCAATGATGTTTATGCCATTCAACTGGTTAAGATCAAAAGTTCGAGTTTCCCACCGCACATCATAAGTGCCATCAGGATGCCAGTTGAAGTTACGCACATTATGCAGAGTAACCACATCGCCGTGCTTTTCGTAGCTCAGCATATTGGCAACTTCAGGGTTCCAGTCGCGGTCTTGGCGTGCAGTAATCGAAAAATACCAAACGAGAGAACAAGCAAACGCGAGAAGATAGATCAGGATGTCTGTACGGCGGCTAATAATATGGCCTTCAACATATAAGCCAGCCATACTGAGCGCAAAAGCGATCCAGATACCAATGAGTATGCGACTGCCTAACCAGCCAAAAGGGTGTTGAACCCAGAGCGCTACACATACCCAAATGCTAGAGAGCACAATAAACAGCGTGAATAGACTATGTAAAAGCCCGAAAAGTAGGGCAGTAATAAATTCACGCGATCCAATATTGTGCATAGATGTCCATAGAATTATTTTTTATAAGTGGCAAATTCGAATGAAGTTCCTGATTTTTCATCAACTTGCTGTTCACTCGCAGTTTTATGAAATTCACTCGGGATTGTTGGATAATGTGCATCACCTTGCACATCTAAGTCAACATGAGTGAGTTCAAGACGGTCTGCAATCGACAAAGTCTGTGTAAATATTTCACCGCCACCGATAATGAAAAGCGCCTGCTTCTCGGTATTTTTTACATCTTCTAGTGCTGCATTTAAAGCATCTTCAATCGAATGGGCAACGTTAACACCGTCAAATTGCCAGTTAATGTCACGGGTAATGACCCAGTTTACACGGTTGGGTAGAGCACGGCCCATCGACTCAAGCGTTTTACGCCCCATCACGACCACGCCGCCTTGTGTGATTTCTTTAAAGTGTTTTAAGTCGGCAGAAATATGCCATGGCAACGCATTGCCTTTACCAATACAGTGGTTTTTGTCCATTGCCACAACGTGAACAACTTCTACATTTTGCCATGCCATAATCTTGTTCTCTAAACCGTAAATCTAATAAAAATTGAGCCGTCGTTATACTGCAACTGGTGCTTTAATTGCAGGGTGTGACTCATAACCTACAATTTCAACATCTTCAAATTTGAAATCAAATAAGTCTTTTACTTCTGGATTTAGTTTCAATTGGCATAGTGGTAATGGCTCACGTGTCAATTGAAGTTGTGCTTGTTCAAAGTGGTTAACATAAAGATGTGTATCACCACCAGTCCAGACAAAATCACCTACACCTAAGTCACACACTTGGGCAATCATATGAGTGAGTAGAGCATAGCTGGCAATGTTAAAAGGTACACCTAAAAACACGTCTGCACTACGTTGATAAAGCTGGCATGACAACTTGTTATCTTGTACGAAAAATTGAAAAAGCGTATGACAAGGCGGTAAAGCGACTTGCCCAGCTTCGTTCGGGTTCCAACCAGAAATAATTAAACGACGTGAATTCGGATTGGTTTTGATTTCATTAATTAACCATTTAATTTGGTCAAAACCATCTTGGTTATAAGTGCCATCAGCATTTTTAGTTGCGCCAAAATTACGCCACTGGTGACCATAGACAGGTCCAAGTTCATGTTCTGGACGGCCAAAACGGGCAGTTTGTTCTGCTGTTGCCCATTCGTCCCAAATCGATACTTTATTATCTTTTAGATATTGGACGTTGGTGTCGCCTTTTAAAAACCAAAGTAACTCAATCACAATAGAACGGAAATGAACTTTTTTTGTGGTGAGTAAAGGAAAACCTTTAGAGAGATCAAAACGCATTTGATGACCAAATACAGAACGGGTTCCTGTGCCTGTACGGTCGCCTTTGTCACCGCCATTATCAAGGATATGTTGTAGAAGGTCTAAATATGCACGCATAACACTCTCGAGTTCGGATTAATTCCATAAAATAAAGGGGGAGATAGCTCAACGATAAATAATTACGCAATAGAGCTGCTTCATCATGAACCACTGAAGATGATACCTGTTGTAGCTCAAGATGAAAATCTAAAAATGGTTCTATGACATTTCAATGGATGTAATTATTCAAATCGTTTGGCACGATTTTGATAAATTGAAACAAGAAAAAAGCCAACCAGTACAAAGCCTAAAGCTTGTATCGCAAGAATCCATTTATCCTGAACAGGAAGCAGGTACATCAAAATAATAACGATGAAAATAGGGTAAATTCTCAGCAAAAACTGGAAGCTAGATTTGTATGAGTTGCCATCTGGAATTTTTGTTTGTAGATATTGCCCAAAATGTAGACCCAATCCGAACACGAGACTCAGCACGGTATAAACAGGGGGCAACGGCTGAACTTGATTAGCTAAGTAAACTGCTACACAAACGGCAACAATACAGATGAGTTTGATATGGCGTGGAGCGTTGTACCAATAAGCCAACATGAAAACTAAACCTGTTTATTAAAAAGCGATTGAGGTGAAAAAATAAAAACAGCCAGCGCCATAAAAGCAATTCCTTGTATGCCCCAGATGAGTAAATTAGGCATAGCTTTCACAAAAATAAGAGCAAATAATAGTGCAATAGGCACCCAAGTTAGCAGGCGGTAAAGTAAACCAGTCGGACTTTTTTGAGCGAAATGTAATTTGAAATAGCGACAAATTAAAAAAATAACCCCAGTTCCGGTGAACATTAAAATCGTATCTAAAGGCAATGGTTGGTACTGATAGAGCGCAATACAAATGGCCAAAGTAATAATTAAAATCACTAATTTTTTAAATGTCGGGACTTGAGTGTTAAACCAGAATTCCAGCATGGTATATCTTCATCTTTGGGAGAATAAAAACTGTAGCATAAAAAAGAGGAGCCGAAACTCCTCTGATTTATAATGTTAACTGTTCTTTTGTGGGCCCCAATCGAAAATTTTCTTTTGGTAGGCGTACCACATCATCCAAAGGCCAATCAGCAACATTGGAACGGTTAGGATCTGACCTTTCGTCATCCAGCCAAACAGAATAAATCCTTGATCGGCATCGGGCTGACGGAAAAACTCCATCACAAAACGGGCAACCCCATAGCCCATTAAGAATAGAGCAGAGACGGCCATACGTGGACGTGGTTTTGAACTAAACCACCACAAGACAATAAATAGGATTAAACCTTCACAAATGGCTTGATAGATTTGTGATGGATGACGAACCAGATGCAATGGATCGGTTGGGAAGATCATACCGAATGGGTAATTCGGGTCTGTTACCGCACGACCATATAACTCGCCACCAATAAAGTTACCAAAGCGTCCAAACATTAAACCTGTTGGTACACATGGAGCAATAAAATCGAGCGTCTGGAACCATGTCTTTTGGTATTTCTTACACCAAAATAACATAGCCACCATAACACCGATAAAACCACCGTGGAAACTCATGCCGCCAGTCCAGACCTGAAATAGCCAGATTGGATTTTCAAGGAATTTATCAAATTCATAGAAAAAGACATAGCCGATACGACCGCCCAGAACAACACCTAAGGCACCGTAAAATACCAGATCGGATACCATATCCGATGTCCAGCCATCACGCTGTTTGGCACGGTAGGAGGCAAGTCCCCAAGCACATAAAAATGCTAATAAATACATGAGTCCATACCAATGGACTTGAAGAGGTCCTAAGTGTATTGCGACCGGATCGATATTAGGATAGGTCAGCATTGCTGCTCCTTGATCTTACGTTTTGACAGATTGTAGCGGAATGATGTGAAAAATGTTGTACATTCAATGTGTAAAGATAGGGAACAATAAAAGATGTGTATTGTCGCTTTAGCATGGCATGTTCTGGATGATATGCCCTTGTGTCTTATGTCAAATCGAGATGAGTTCTATCATCGGCCAACGGCGTCGTTGCATGCTTGGGAAAACACACCAATTGTTGCAGGCCAAGACTTGCAGTCGGGTGGTACTTGGATGGGGGTAACAGCTCAAGGCCGATGGGCTGTTTTGACTAATTTTCGTGATGGACGAGATCAAAGCTCATATGAGACTTCTCGGGGTCATTTAGTTCAAGCCTTTTTAGAATCTGATCTATTACCCATCCGTTTTGCCCAACAATTAGAGCAACAGCAACAAAATTTTGCTGGCTTTAACTTATTTATGGGAAACGCTGATCAGGCTGTCTATATGAGTAACCGAGGTGAAGCACCGCAAGTCTTAGCCAATGGCGTTTATGTTGTTTCGAATGGACTGATGTCTGAACATTGGGAAAAAACCAGACATTTGCGAACACGGTTTACGCAAGAGTTTTTACCCATGATTCAACATGAAACAGAAGAGTTGGTTTTACAAGACGTTGCGTGGGATATTTTAGAGGATGAGCGTAAAGTCACAACGGCATTATTACCGAACACTGGCATTCAGCCAGAAATGGAAGAGTTATTATCTTCGACCTTTATTCAAAGTCCCGTGTATGGAACACGCTGTTCGAACTTTCTAAGAATGACCAATAATGAGTGGCTTTGGTTGGAAAAGACTCAACAAGGTGAGCACAGCGGTCAAATTGTGCAGCAGCAGATTCCTTTAAATCGATAGAATAAAAAATGCCGATCAATTGACCGGCATTTATTCTTAATGAATATAACAATTATCCTGCAATTACGCCGCCATCTTTACGGGTAATCACAACAGTTGCTGAACGTGGGCGTGCAGTTTTGTTGTTTGGATCTTTCTGGGTTGCTGGCCAGTTACTGTCTGGCGTTGCATAGCTAGCAGAGTCTTCACCCGGATGTTGAACATTAATAAAGATTGCTTTGTGGTCAGGTGTCATGGCAATACCTGTAATTTCACACTGTTTTGGTCCAACCAAGAAGCGGCGTAATGTTGAATCTGTAACTTTAGCGCCGACTAGAGTCTGTTGGCCACTCGACGTGGTTGCAGCAGAACCATCGCCAATTTGACCTGGTAGGGCAGCAAGCATCATACAGTTGGTAACATCAGTATAGGCACCATCGTCTGTTTGAATCCAAAGTACACCGCGTGGGTCAAACCACATGCCATCTGGAGAGGACAAATCATTATTATCAGTTAAGCCAGATAAGTTAATGTTTGAAGCCATAGATGCTTCTGCACCAAACAAGTAGATATCCCATTTGAAGCTTTCAGCAGTGGTTTTATCATCAGTTTCTTTAAAACGGATAATATGACCGTTCACATTACCCTTTTGCTCTTTTGTGCCGTTATATAAATCTGTGTAGTTACGTGGATTGGCTGCATCAGTTGCATAATCTTTACCACGATTTGAGTTGTTGGTTAGGGTTACATAAATTTCGCCGTTGACTGGGTTGACCGTACACCATTCTGGACGGTCCATTTTGGTAGCACCGACTGAGTCGCCAGCCAAACGTGCAAATGTGACAACGTCCGCTTGAGATTTGAATGGGTAAGTGGTGTTGCTTTCATTTAGGCCATTTTTGCCATAAGCAAGTTCAATCCATTGGCCTGTGCCATCGTTATTAAACTTGGCAACATATAATTTACCCGCGTTCATATATTTGTCGCCAACAGTGTAGCCACCGTTTACATCTTTGGCATCCCACACTGCGCTAGAGACAAATTTATAGATATATTCGCCTTTAGAGTCATCACCCATATAAAATGCTAATGGTTGACCTACAACGGCACGGCAAGCACTATCTTCATGTGCAAAACGGCCTAAAGAAGTACGTTTAACAGGGTTCTGGCGGTTATCAAATGGGTCAATTTCGACCATCCAGCCGAATGTATTCGGTCCGTTGCGGTAGTCTTGTGTTGCCTGCACAGCTTTTACATCGGCATTCCAGCGGTCATATAAGTCTTGTGACTCGACTTGACCAATTGCTGTTTCCCAACCGTAACGTGAACTTGCGCCTAAATAAATTTGTCGCCCTTGTTCATCAACGTTAGGGATTAACTCACCATTTTTATCTTTTAAATAAATAACCTTGCCATCTTTATCTTTTTTAGGCGCACCTTTTTCATCTTTCTCATAAAGATACGGTTCATCTTTTTTAACGCCTAAACCGTAACGTTTTAATGCAATTTTTTCTGCATCTGTACGTGCATATTCATCGCTACCAGAACGTTGGAAATAACCAATAAAGTTTTCTTCAGTAGTTAAATACGTGCCCCAAGGGGTATAACCGTTACCACAGTTATTATGTGTGCCACGAGTTTGACGTCCAGCAGGCGAGAAGCGAGTTGCAAGCAAACTAGAGCCAGCAGCAGCACCAGCAAATTCCATAACCGTTGATGCGGTAATACGGCGGTTAAAAATTGATTTTTTAACAACTTCTACTTTTTGAGTTGTTGCATCTTTTTTGATATGAACGACAGATACGCCGTGTGCATTGGTTTCACGAATTACTTCATCTTCAGGGCGGCGTCCATTAACTTTTGTTGCGCCTTTTGGATGAAGGAAAGTCTGATTGATATATTCGTGATTCATCACCAACAAACCTTCAGCTGAAACACTTTCATCAAAGTCTTTTGTCGAAGCATTTAAACCAAAGAAGTGCATACCGTCATGGCAATCACCAGAGCGGAACTGGAAGCTTGGACCTGATGGAATATTATTATCATCCCAGTCCCCAAAAGCAGGGTTGATTGAGTCACCTAGTGCATAAATCACATTGGCCTCATAACCTTCGGGTACAGTCACGATATCATTATGGTTTTTAGCAACTGGTGTAAATGTTAGTTTTTCTGGTCTTTTATTTGGGTCAATAGGTGGGGTTCCACCATTGTTAGAACCTGAGTCATCATTACTATCATTACAGCCAGTTAAAGTAGAGGCTAAAGTTAGAGCTACAGCACCGCTTGCTGCTTTGGTAATTAAACTACGGCGGCTTACATGTTGTTCTAAAATGTCACGGAAGTGGATGTTGTCTGAAGTATTATTATCCAGTTCTTGGTCTTCATGATATGGCGTCAGCTCTGTCATGGAAAATTCCTAAGTAAGTAAATAAAGAGATTGTTCTAAAAGTCTTCATGAGCTTAGGTTGTGAATGTGACGTGGCGTTGACGTTTTGATGATAAGTTAATGAAATATTTGACCGTTTGGTTAAAAGTATAAGGCGATTTTTAAACTTTTGAATGATCTAGAATAAAAGAAACCTGCACAAGGCAGGTTTCTTTTTAAAGGGTGAAAGACGTTATTTCTTTACTACAGATGGAGCGATTGGGTCGGCAGTGATATAGCCAACTGCCGCTGCAAATTTGTTGCTGTAATTTGTATTAATAGCAGTATCAAGTTGCGCAAGTAAATCGGCACTGATACCAGTACGAACACCATCTTTTTCTTTATAAAAACGGTTCCATTCATCACCTGGATGTTGGAAGTTGCTCATGATGTAAGTCCAACCGTTCACTTCATCGACTGCATGTAGACCAGTCGATTCAGCACCTGCCGGTGTAGACAAAATACGGATGAGTTGTTTAGTGTCGACATTGTAAGCCCACAAGAAGTTATTCAAATGGTTACCCGAGTCTTCACCGATAAATAACGTACGTAGCTTTTCAGAGAACTTCAAGTTATCAGGGCTAGCAATCTGCTCTGGGTCGGCAGTGTTACCAAAACTATCAATGCTAATATCTTTACCTTTAATGAGAAGGCTAGATTGGCTAGGTACCCATTCACTGTTAATTGCGCCATTTGAACTGTCTTTTTGGCCGCCTGTCAGTTTATGCTCCAAAATACCACCAGCAGTGATTTTCGGGAATTTAACGTTGTGTTCAGCAAGATAACCACTACCACCTTCAACCATTGAATCTACAATGTTAGCCAAAGCTGAATAAGCTCTTTTATCTGCAATGTTTACAGTCGTGCCTTCGTTCTTAGTCAAGGCCATTGAAGCACCGACGTAAGCAGCATAGCGGTGTGTTTCAAGGAAAGCAGCAGCAAGTTTAGTTTTGTCACTGTTATCTTTAAGCTTGAGATAAACACCAGTTTTGCTCAAATAAGTAAATTTGAAACCTTGTGCTTCCAATTCTGCTTTTTGAGCAGCTTGTTGGAGTTTTAAACGATCTTTCGCAGCTTTTGCTAAAGCTTGTTGTTCAGGATTACCTTTGTCACCTGCATCAATAGCTTCTTGCTCGGCGGTTGTTGCATCGCTTGGATATTTAGCAATTTGTAGAACTGATTCAAAAATATCAGTTGCTTTAATACCGCTCTTGATTAGGTTTTCAATTTCTGCACTTGTTGCATGACCAAGTTTGATCCATGAAATCTGACCAGTCGTTGTATCTGTAAGTACTGTTGTATATTTTGCAACGTAGAGGGTACCCGCAGATAAGTCTTTTTCTTTATCTGCAACGAACATGAAGAGACCGCCGTTGGTATAGTCATCGCCCATCAAGACTGTACGATTGTCTGGAAAAACTTGTACCAGTTCATGAGAAATACGGCCTAAACAGTAGTGCTTTGTTACGTGACCCGTACCATCCGCATTCACTGCGATTTCTGGTAAATGACCGTAGTTATATGGGTTAGCGGCATTTTCATCACCATAAACATTTTTACTGAATGCTTTAAGTGTTGAAAGTGATTGACCTAACTTTTGGTTGAAAGCATCTGGTTCATATTCTTCACTAGAAAGATGAGTACCCCATGGTGACAAGCTTGCACCACAAGTAATCCATAAGCCATGTGCACTTGAAGTGTCGACATTGTGGTATTTGATTAAAGTCAAATGACCAGTTTTCGGGTCTTGGTCTAAAGTAAGCACTGCAATCGGAGATGACAATTTACCGTACGTATCACCACCATTTTGGTCTTTTGATAAATATTCAAACTGAACCACATGGAATACTGGGTTACCAGTTACACCTAATGCTTTTTTGTCTGCATCTGTGAAATCTTTGCCAGTCGCTTGTTTGAAGCTAATCAGAGAACTACCGTCTGGACAGTCAGAGAAGAATTGACGTTCTTTGCCAGCAACTGATTTATCAATAATTGGCTGATTATTAATATCATAATAACCACCTGCGATAATTTTTCCACCCTTACCATCAGGAACTTCTGTACCTGTTAAAAAGAATGGTTTGTAAGCAAGTTGGTATTCGGTTTTACTGCCGTCTTCCCATGAAATTGCAAGCTTTGATGCACATGCTGTCGTTGCCATATCTGCTACAGCTGAAGGCGCTGGCATTGAAGTGAACGTTGCATTTTTAAAATTAATTGGTTTTGGTGGGGTAATAATGTCTGAATCGTCGTTACTATCATTACATCCTGCTAACGTTGCTGCCGTAGCCATCGCCCCTAATGGAAGAAAAGGAATCCCCGTAAACCATTTTAAAATATCGCGACGTGTTGGGTGGTTAGAAGCAGTTGTCATAATAAATCCATAACTTTTGTGAGTATATTTGTTGAGTTGATTCTATGGATTGTAAATGACACTTTTCTTACATTTTTAAGTCATTTTGAAGACAGTTTATAGGTTTGTAGATTAAAAAAAGTATTTTATAAAAAAAGCCTGAACTTAAATGTTCAGGCTTTTTAGAATAGTAAAATTATTCAGTAGAACGTGCTTTTCTTTTCTCTAGAATTTTACCGAACAATAATCCGAGTTCAAAAAGCATCCACATTGGAATTGCTAACATCACCATTGAAATCGCATCTGGTGGTGTAATAAACATTGAGACAAAAAAACATCCCACAACAATAAAGCGTCTTTTTTCAGCAAGACTTTGTGTATTCACTACGCCTATTAAAATGAGGATTAACGTAGCAATCGGGATTTCAAAAGTCACACCAAAAACTAAAAATAGTTTTAAGCAAAAGCTTAGATAACTATTAATATCGGTCATGGGTGCGACAGTTTCAGGCGATACACTAATAAAGAAATGTAAAATCGCTGGCAGGGTAATGTAATATGCAAAAGCAACGCCAGCATAAAACAAAACAATGCTACCGACGAGTAAAGGAACTGCTAAATGGCGTTCTTTTTGATAAAGCGCTGGGCGAACAAAAGTCCATATTTCATACAAAATAAATGGCATTGCCAGCACTAAAGCGACAAATAAATTAAGCTTAAAAGGCGCCATGAATGTTGCAGTCACATCTGTTGCAATCATTGAAGATGATGCAGGAAGCTGTAACCTTAACGGTTCAGATAATAGTTGGTATGTATTATTTCGAAAGGGTAATAAACAAAAGAATAAAAATAATGTTACCCCGACAATTCTAAATAAATGACGTCTTAAAATAACCAGATGTCCCATAATTGGCATCTGATCTAGATTTTCTTGCGTATTTACAGTTGTTGAAGGCAGTTGGTTCATACGGCAATCTTCAATTTAACGGGGGGTGTTTCTAAAGTGTCACTTTGAGATGCCAAAGGTGTAAATTTGGCAAGAAAGGGCACTTCATAATGGCCCGATACAGGGGAGTACGTTATAGTTTGAGATATAGTTTCAGCTACCTCAGTTTTTTCTGAGCTGTCTGAAGTAGTCTGTTTTTGTATTTCTTCAAGTTGTTGTTGTACTTTGCGCTCTAGTGCTTCAATGCGGTTGAGTTCTTCCTGCATTTCTTTTCGAAATTCAGAAAGACGCAACTCTTGATCAATCTCATTTTGCAAATTGGTAATATAACGTTTTAGGCGAACATACCAGCGACCAGCAAAACGTGCAGCTTCTGGAAGTTTATCTGAGATCGGA
>Ga0308156_1003435_pt1 | contig 12155 bp, 10 predicted proteins | sample PhyAR2_FD_201041 | JGI IMG/M metagenome (GOLD analysis project Ga0308156, IMG submission 201041) | Phyllosphere microbial communities from UC Gill Tract Community Farm, Albany, California, United States - DLSL A.R2 | ecosystem: Host-associated > Plants > Phyllosphere > Unclassified | place: USA... | reverse complement strand
GGGTGTGCCACCCGAGGACGCGGTTCATCCCTTCACCGACCCGATCATGACGCCCTTCTCGAAGTACTTCTGCAAGAAGGGGTAGAGGATGATCACCGGCAGCGTGGAGACCACGATCACGCCGTACTTGATCTGGTCCGCGAACTGCTGGCCGTACCCGCCACCCGTGCCGCCCGCCCCACCGGCACCGCCCGCGAAGGCGGTGTTCGAGATGAGGATGTCGCGCAGCACGATCTGCAAGGGCTGCTTGTCGTAGTCCCGGATGAAGATCAGACCCGTGAAGAAGTCGTTCCAGTGCTGGACGATGTAGTACAGCATGATGACCGACAAGATCGCCTTCGACAGCGGGATCGCCATCTTGAAGAAGAACTGGAAGTGGTTCGCCCCGTCGAGGGTCGCCGCCTCGTACAGCTCCTCCGGGAGGGAGTTCTCGTAGAACGCCCTCGCGATGATGAGGTTGTACACGTTGAGGGCCGACGGCAGGATGAACACCCACATGTTGTTGAGCAGGCCGATCTCCTTGTACAGCATGTACGTGGGGATCAGACCGCCGTTGAAGAACATCGTGAAGGCGAAGAACAGCATGAGCGGACGCCGTGCCGCGAAGTCGCGACGCGACAGCGCGTAGGCCGCCGGGATCGTCACGAGCATGTTCACGGCCGTGCCGAGCACCGTGTAGATCAGGGTGTTCTTGTAGCCGTTCCAGATGCGGGCGTCGTTGAGGATCTGCTCGTACCCGAACCAGTTGATGCCCTTGGGGATGAACGACACGTCGCCGGACTGGACCAGCGCGGGTGCGCTGACCGAGGCGATCATGACGAAGTAGATCGGGTACAGCGTCACGAAGACGATGACCACGAGCGAGACCGTGACGAGGACCGTGAAGGCGATGTCGCCGGGCGTGCGGCTCCGGAGCCGTGTGAGCGTGCTCATGGGTTTCCCTTCACCACAGGCTCGTGTTGGAGACGCGCTTCGCGATCTGGTTGGTGATCACGAGGAACGCGAAGTTGATGGCCGTGTTGAACAGCCCGATCGCCGTCGAATAGCTGAACTGCGAGCCGATGATGCCGATCTTGTACACGTAGGTCGAGATCACCTCCGAGACCGGCAGGTTCAACGTGTTCTGCATGAGGAAGATCTTCTCGAAGCCCGCGTTGAGCACGCCGCCCATGTTGAGGATCAGCAGCACGACCATCGTCGGCACGAGCGCCGGGAAGTCGATGTGCCGGATCACCTGGAACCTGTTGGCCCCGTCGATCCGCGCCGCCTCGTACAGCTGGGTGTTCACGCCGGCCAGCGCCGCGAGATAGATGATCGAGTTCCACCCGCAGTGCTGCCACACCTCGGAGATCACGTACACAGGCACGAAGGTGCTCGTGCTCCCGAGGAAGTTGACCCCCTCGATGCCGAAGAACCCGAGGAACCGTGTGATGAGCCCCGTGCTCGGCGACAAGAACACCTGCAGCATGCCGACGATCACGACGATCGAGATGAAGTGCGGCAGGTACGTCGCGGTCTGCGTGAAGCGCTTGCGGCGTCGGCTGATCACCTGGTTGACGAGGATCGCGAGGATGATCGGCGCGATGAACCCGAACACCAGCGTGGTGAGGCTGATGGTCGCGGTGTTGCGCATGAGCGTCCAGAACTGGGGTGACTCGAAGAACTTGACGAAGTACTTCAGGCCGACCCACTCACCACCGGTCAGACCCTTGGTGAAGTCGAACTCCCGGAACGCCAGCTGGATCCCGTACATGGGCCCGTAGGCGAACAGCGCCGTGAATCCGATGGCGGGGATGAGCATGACCCACAGCTGCCACTGCCGGGAGAAGTGCCGCCTCATCCGCGGGCCGGCCCCGGTCGGCTTCCCGACGACGGTGATCTTCCCTGCCTTCGGGGGCTTGTCGAGCGTCAGTGCCATGACGCGCTCCTACTTCGACGCGATGTAGTCGTCGTAGTACTTCTGGTGCAGCTCGTCGTTCTGCGTGACGCCGAGGCCCTCGAGCTGGGTGACGTAGTCGTCCCACTGCTCTTCGATACCGCCCGAGGTGATCCACTCGGCGAACTTGGGCATGGCCACACCGAAGATCGCGGTGTTGTTGAGCGAGATGGTGCTGAGGTCCTCGGACGACATCTTGATGAACGGTCCGGGCCACACGTTCGCGTCGACGTCGAGGGCGTCGAAGGCGGGCTGGAGCGGCACGGCGTCCTCGACGGCCTCGGCGAGGTCGGCCGGGAGCTCGACGGTGGCGTCTTCGCGGATGTAGAACGCGCCGTTGTCCGCGAGGGACGAGGTCCACTTCCACGTCGACGGGTCGAGGTTCGTGTCAGCGGGCGGGAGCACCTTGTACTCGGTGTCCGAGACCTTCTCGACGTTGGGGCCGATGTCCCCGAAGAGCTCCTGCATGGAGGTGTCTTCGCTGTACAGCTCGTTGACGACGCGCAGCACGGCGTCCTTGTTGGCCGCCTGGGCAGACATCGTCAGGTGGTTGCGCGTGAGGTTCTCGTAGTCGTAGGACCACGACGGCGTCTCCGACTGGCCGGCCTCGGCCATGAGCGGTGCCATCGGGGCGTACTGCTCGTACACCCCGGGACCGAAGCGGTCCGAGCCGGACCAGCCCCACGAGAACCCGACCCGCGCCTCGTCACCCGTGCCGCGAGCGACCGACTGGTACGTCGAGTAGTCCTGCGTGAAGGCCTCTTCGCTGATGAGCCCCGCCTCCCAGCACTCGTTGAGGAACGCCACGACCTCCTTGTAGCGCTCGTCGACGAAGAAGTTCGCGACCGTGCCGTCCTCGACGAAGATCCCCGAGCCGCCACCGCCCGAGATGGTCATGCCCGTGCTGCCGAGCAGCGCGGTCGGCTGGAAGTAGCCGAAGCCCGTGGTGCCGACAGGCGAGAAGTCGAGGGGGATCTCGTCAGCCTGGCCGTTGCCGTTGGGGTCGCCCTCCTTGAAGGCGACGAGCACGTCGAAGAGCTCGTCCCAGGTGGTCGGCGTCTCGAGACCGAGGGTGTCGAGCCACTGCTGGTTGATGTACTGGTGGGTGATCGCCTGCGGCCAGAACCGCTTGTACGAGGGCAGCGAGTAGACCGGGCCCTCGAGGGAGGTGGCCATCGCCTCGGCGCCGTCGACCTCGTCGAACATCGCCTGCACGTTGGGCAGGGCGTCCATGTCGTCGCCGAGGTCCTCGAAGAGCGTGCCGAAGGTCGCGAGGTCGGAGTCGGTGATCGCGTTCGGGCCGATGATGAGGTCGGGCACGTCACCTGCGGCCAGCAGCGGGTTCTTCTTCTGGTCCCAGTCGGCCGAGACCTCTTCCCAGCGGATCGTCACGTCCGCCTTCTCCTCGAGCTCGGTCACCCACGCCATCTCGCTCATCGGCTTGGTCAGCGGGTGCTTGGTCACGAGGATCGTCACCTCGTTGCCGTCGCCGCCCCCGGCGTCGGAGTCGCCGCCGCCTCCGCAGGCAGACAGGACGAGCGACGCTGTGGCCATGAACGCCACGGTGACCGCGGCCTTCCGCGACCGGGCGCTTCGGTGCTGGGACATGGGTCTCCTCCTTGAGACGCGCGCCGACGCTGGCGCGGGTGGGTGTGCAGCAGTGCAGGTGTGGAGCAGTGAGGGTGGAGCGGGCCGTGCGACGGGACGAGAGGGGGTCGTGCAGTCACGGACCCGGCCGGGCGGCCGGGTCCTCGGGCGGTCAGGTGCGGACGGGGAGCCACACCCGCATCGCGCCCGGAGCAGCGTTGCCCCAGGTCGAGAACGGGATGGCCGGGACTGTGAAGGTCGTGGCGTCAGGGGCCTGGCTTCCGGCCGCCCCCGAGGGGTAGAGCTCGCTCTCGGCCGCGGCCGACGTCACCGTGACGTGCAGCTCGCGCGGACCGGCGTCGACGGCGGCGTCGCCGGTGAGCACGAGGTCGTCGACGACGGCACCCTCGGGCAGGCTGGCCTGCTCGATGCAGTAGACGACGGGTCCTCGCTCGAGAGCGAGGCACCCGCGGACGGCGTCCACCTTGTGGTGACCGCGCGTCCACCGAGGCGAGACGTCGAGCTCGAGCGTGTACGTCGCACCCTCGACGAGGTCGACGTGCGCGTAGCCGTCATCGTTCGCGGCGACTGCTCCACCCGGCGCAGCGAGCGTGCTCGCCGCCGACCAGCTCGGCACGCGGACGGCGAGGCGGGCGCCAGGCTCCACACGACCGTGCACGGTGATCTCGACGGTCGCCCCTGCCGGGTAGGTCGTCTCGACGCGCAGCACGCCGTCGCCGAGGTGCTCGGGCAGGTCGATCTCGGCTGCGGCGATCTGGTGCAGCCACAGCTCGCCGCCGGGCTCACCGCCATGTGCGGGCGTGGTCGACGCGACGTAGGACGACATCTGCGCGACGGTCCGTGCGATGTTCGGCGGGCAGCACGCGCAGGCGTACCAAGGGGTGCGCTCGCGCGGGGCGTTCTCCTCCGAGAAGCGGTCCGGGCGCTGCTGCAGGGGGTTGGAGTAGAAGAACTTGGTGCCCGTCGCGTCGACCGAGGCGGCGAGGGCGTTGTGCACCTCGCGCTCGATGGTCTCCGCGTAGCGCGCGGTCCCCGCCTGGCCGCCGGCGAGCAGCATGCGCCACGTCCAGTGCAAGTCGGCGATGGTCGCGCAGGTCTCGGCGTAGGCGCGCTCGCTCGGCAGCTCGTAGTCGTCGCCGAAGGCCTCGTCGCGGTGCCGGGAGCCGAAGGCGCCGGAGAGGTACATCTTGCGCTCGTGCACGCTCGACCACTGGGCATCCATCGCAGACGCCAGCGTGCTGTCCCCGTTCTCGAGGTACGCGTCGGTCACCCCGGCGTTGAGGTACAGCTGGCGGACGGCGTGGCCGACGGCGTCGGTCGCCTCGCGGACCGGCGCGTGGTCCTGGAAGTACCGGGTGCCGAGCCCGCCGACCTTGAGCAGCCCGGTGCCGCGCAGGTCGATCATCCGCACGGCGAGCGTGAGGTACCGCTGCTCGCCGGTGTGGCGGTACAGCTCGACGAGGGCAGTCTCGATCTCCGGGTGCCCGCAGATGCCGTCGTCGCGGCCCGGTCCGAAGCGGCGGTCGACCAGGTCGACGAACGCCCGGGCGATGTCCAGCAGGTCGTGGCGCCCGTTGGCGCGGTCGAGGGCGACGGCCGCCTGGACCATGTGGCCCAGCACGTACATCTCGTGCGTCCACTCGAGCTCGGCAAACTTCTTCTCGGGGTGCACGCCCTGGATCCAGCTCATGACGTAGCCGCTGGGCTCCTGGGCACGGGCCACGAGCCCGATGACGCTGTCGAGCCAGGCGTCGTGCTCGGTCGTGCCGGTCCGGGCGATCTCCCACGCGACGGCCTCGATCACCTTGTACAGGTCCGAGTCGGCGAAGACGAAGCCCCGGTACTCGGCGCCCGACTCCCCGACCACGCGGCGCAGGTTGTCGATCACGCCGGAGGTCTCGAGGTTCTCGATGCAGTGCGGGATGGTCGCGGCGGCGTTGAGGCTCTGCCAGTCGGCGAGGGTCCCGGTCGTCAGGCGCACGGAGCGCAGGTCGAGGGGGCGGTGCGCGGCGACGTCGGCGACCGGCACGGCCGGTGCTGCGGCCGCTCGGGGCGCAGTCGTGAGGGGAGCAGGGAGTGCTGTCACGGGTTCAGGTCCTTCATCGTTGAAGTGGCTGACTGGAGTCTGGACCCGATGGTTCAGCGTTGTCAACAGTGAGACAAGAACGAGATCTTGGCGTGACGTTCCCCCGCGAGGTCGCACCGCTGAACTCGAAGTCGCGCGCCCCGTCCTGACGCCCCACCCCTCACCGCGAGGTCGAACGTCCTACGCCGAGGTCGCCCACCCGGCCGCGAGGTCGTACGAACAGGCAGGTCCGCCCGGCGTGTCGGGGCGCTGTCGGCGTGTCCGTACGACCTCGGCGCTGCGGGTGCGACCTGGGTGCCGAGAGCGGGACGGCGGAGCCGACGGACGGGCGCCGCCGAGACCCGACCCCGAGGTCGCCCGGCCGGCCCCGAGGTCGTACGAACCCACAGGTTCGCCCGGCGTGTCGGGACGCTGCCGGCGTGTCCGTACGACCTCGGCGCTGCGGGTGCGACCTGGGCGCCGAGAGCGGGGGTGCGCCGGGGGCGCGGACTGCGTCAGACCGACGCCGTCGAGTCCCGGACGACCAGGTCCGCCCCGGTCCGCACGTGACGCCCCGGACCCTGCAGCCCACCGATCCGCTCGACGAGCATCGACACCGCGTGCTCGACCATCTCGGGCTTGCGCGGGCTGACCGAGGTGAGAGACGGGACTGTGAACTCGCCCTCGTCGGTCGCGTCGAATCCCGTCACCGCGACGTCGTCGGGGACGCGTCGGCCGTGGCTGCGCAGCGCGCGCAGGGCACCGACCGCGATCGCGTCGTTGACACACAGCGCCGCGTCGAAGCGCACCCCCGAGCGCAGCAGCGCGACCATCGCCTCGTAGCCCGAGGTCCGCCGGTCCCAGTCGGACCCGCTCGCGTAGAGCGAGGGGTCCAGCTCGACGCCGAACTCCCCGATCGCCTGCCTGTAGCCGTCGTACCTGTCGCCGCTCGGCAGCTCGCCGTCGGGCGAGTTCCACACGAGGGCGATACGCCGCCGACCGGACTCGAGCAGGTGGCGCGCCGCCAGGTAGGCACCCTCACGCTCACCCATGACCACGCAGTCGAGCCTGTCGACGGCCGCGCCGCCCAGCTGGACCACGGGCCGGGTCAGCTCGACGCCCTCGATCATCGGCCCGACGAACTCGTGCGGGCAGATGATGACCCCGTCGACGTCCGGCGTGCTGGTCCCGAGCACCGCGGCGCGCTCGGCCTCGGCGTCGGCCGCGATGAGCAGCGTCGTGGAGAGGCCGTGCGCCTCGAGCGCGAGGATCGCCCGCTCGGCCATCTCCGCGAAGTACGGCTGGTAGAGCATCGGCACCACGACGGCGACGCGGCCGGTGCGCCCGGACACCAGCCCGCGGCCCGCCTGGTTGACCACGTAGCCGACCTCGGCGACGGCCTCGTGGACCCGCTCGCGCGTCGCGGCCGAGACGCCAGGACGTTCGAGCAGCACGTTCGAGACGCTCTTGGCCGAGACGCCCGCGACAGCCGCGACGTCGGCAAGGGTCGGCCGCCTCATCGCAGGCCCGCCCCGAGCGTCGACTCCCGGCGGACCAGCTCGACGGGCGAGATGACGCGCCTGGCGGTCTCGCCGCCGGTCCCCGCGAGCCTGTCGGCGAGCAGCTCGACGGCCGCGCGGGCGAGCCGGGCGGCGCCGGGGTCGATCGTGGTGAGCGAGGGGGTCGAGAAGGTCGCGTCGTCGAGGTTGTCAAAACCGATGATCGCGACGTCGTCGGGGACCGCGACCCCGGCCTCGACGAGGGCGTAGAGCGCGCCGAGGGCGAGCTCGTCGCTCCCGCACAGCAGCGCGTCGGTCTCCGGGGCGCGGGCCAAGATCTCGCGGGCCGCGCGGGCACCGTCGGCCCGGCCGACCACACCGTCGACCCGCGGGACAGCGGGGGCGATGCCGGCCGCGGCGAGGGCGGCGGTCATGGCGTGGTTGCCCTGCCGGGTGCGGTCCTGCCCGACGAGGGCGGGCCGCGAGCGCCCCATGACCACGAGGTGGCGGGCGACGAGGGAGGCGGCCTCGACGAGGTCCGGGTCGACCGAGTCGACCGCGACGGTCGCCTCGTGCTGGACGAGGACCACGGGGTCGGTCGGCCGGAGTGCGGCGAGGGCATCGGCGGGTTGGGCCAGGTCGACCGTCCGACCCTGGGTGCCCTGGGTGCCCTGGGTGCCCTGGGTGCCCTGGGTGCCCTGGGTGCCCTGGGTGCCCTGGGTGCCCTGGGTGCCCTGACCAGCGTGCGGGCCACTCAGGTCGACGGCTCCAGGGTGGCTCGCGGCCGGGCCGATGAGCACGAGCCCGTCGAAGAGCCGCCCTCGGGCGGCGAGCAGAGCGGCGAGGCGGTCGGGCTGGTCGTGCGTGGGCTCGACGGTCGCCTGGAGACCGCGGCGGGTGAGCTCAGAGACCACGGCCTCGGTGATCATCGACAGGTAGGGGCGGCGCAGCTCGGAGACGCCGACGCCGATGACGCCGGTCCGTCCGGTGCGCAGGGTGCGGGCGCTGCCGTTGGGGACCCACTCGAGCTCGGCGATGGCCGCGCGGACGCGGCGGACCACCTCGGGGCGGGTGTGGGGCTCGAGGTTCACGACGCGCGACACGGTCTTGACGGACACCCCGGCCAACGCCGCAACATCGCGCATCGTCGCTGCCATGGGCACCATCGTAGGGCTGAGCAGGTGGGACGCAGGGCGCTGGGTGTGGGTGAGACCGCTCTCCGGGCGAGCCTCGGGACCGTCGGCCGGGCGGGCTGTGGGACCGGCGGCCGGGCGAGGCGGGCATCGCGACCGGCCGGGGGCTCACCACGACCACGAGAGGGGTGACACATCCGACCGGTGTTGTTAACGTTCACAGACCGCACCCCTCACGAGGAGCTCACGCATGGCAAAGACGCCGTCACCCCGCCCACCCCTGGGCTGGAACAGCTGGGACTGCTACGGGACCACCGTCACCGAGGCCGAGGTGCTCGCCAACGCCGAGCACATGGCGCAGCACCTGCTGCCCTTCGGCTGGGACACCGTGGTCGTCGACATCGACTGGTCCGACCCGACAGCCCGGTCCCACGGGTACAACGAGGGCGCGCCGCTGCACCTCGACGACCTCGGGCGGCTGATGCCTGATCCCGAGCGGTTCCCCAGCTCTGCTGGCGGGGCTGGCTTCGGGCCCCTCGCCGACAAGATCCACGGTCTCGGGCTCAAGCTCGGCATCCACGTCATGCGCGGGATCCCGCGGCGCGCGACGGCTGAAGGGCTTGCGGTCGCCGGGCCTGGGGCTGGGCCGGCCTCCGGAACCGACGCCAGACGCGAGGCCGGGGCTGGGCCCGTGACCAGCGTCGCGACGACGCACGGTGCACCGACCACCGCGGCCGAGATCGCCGACGAGACCAACCGCTGCGAGTGGAACCCCCACATGGACGGCCTCCGCCACGACCACCCGGGCGCGCAGGCGTACTACGACTCGGTCGTCGCGCTCTACGCCTCGTGGGGCGTCGACTTCATCAAGGCCGACGACATGCTGTGGCCATACCAGGCCGCCGACATTGAGGCGTTCTCGCTGGCCATCGAGCGGTCCGGCCGGCCCATCGAGCTGTCGCTCTCCCCCGGGCGCGACCTCTCGCTCACCCGCCTCGACCACCTGCGCGAGCACGCGACCATGTGGCGCATCTGCGACGACCTGTGGGACGTGTGGGAGGACGTGGAGGCCAACTTCGCGCGCTTCGCCCGCTGGGCACCGGTCGCGAGCGAGCACGGCTGGCCCGACGGCGACATGCTGCCGCTGGGCCACATCGGCATCCGCGCCGAGCGCGGCGAACCCCGCGACTCGCGGTTGACGCAGGCGGAGCGGGTCACGCTCATGACGCTCTGGGTGGTCGCCCGGTCACCGCTGATGATCGGTGGCGACCTGCCGACGTCGAGCCCGGAGACTCTCGCGCTGTTCACAAATGCTGACGTTCTCGCGGTGCTGGAGTCCAGCGGGTCGCGCGAGGTGTTCCGCGAGGGGGACCTCGTGCTGTGGACTGCGGACGGGGTCGCTGGCGAGTCCGGCTGGGTCGCGGCCTTCAACCTCGGGACGGAAGCGCTGAGCGTGGCGCTCGATGCTGGGGACGTGGGGGTTCCCGCCGACGGGAGCGCGCGCGTCCGCGAGCTGTGGACGGGCGAGGACGTCGAGACGCACGCGGTCACGGTCCAGAGCGACGAGGCGCGCGGGGTCGCGCCGGGGAGCGTCGCGATCCCGGTGACGATCGAGGGGCACGGGGCTCAGTTGTTGCGGTGGGAGGCAACTGTCAGCTCTGCGTGAGGAGTTGCGCCGGACCGCGTGCCGTCGCCGCGGCTCTCACATGACGCCGCTCGGCTTTCGACAAGAGTGAGCGTTAGTTCGCAGCAAACGTTTGATGCGAACTAACGTCTGGTGCTGGACCACCGAGCCGCCCGCCTGGGCGGGCCCCCGGGTCGGGCACCTATACGGTCGCCGACCTCAGCATCCGCAAGGACCGCACGAGGTCGCACCACCCGCATCGAGGTCGTACAGACACGCCAGAGACGAGACCCTAGGTGCGGATCCCCGCGTGTCCGTGCGACCTCGGCGCGGCCTGGCTCGCTGGCTGCCCGACTACGTCAGGCGAGCATCTCCCGCGCCAGCGGCACCGCGCAGGCCTGGGATGTCCTCGCCGCTAAGGCCGGCTGGGGACATCCACGCCCCGACGGTCGGCATTCCGCTGTGCACCGGCAAGGGCGCCGCCGAAGTTCGATACGCACTCGTCCACCGCAGCATCCGTCGTTGTGGCCGACTACCAAAGGCTGCCGACCGGCCGCGCCGTGTGCGAGTCGGCGGGAGAGAACACCACGAACGTCTCACCCCGGGGGGTGAGACGTTCGTGGACCCATGTACTCCGGAGGCCTGCGCCTCGCGCGCCGATCGGCGAAAGTCAATCGAAGAACCACAGGGTCCGGATTGTCGCCTCGAGACTATAGGTGTGGACGAGAGCCCCGAGAAGAATTATCAAGAACCCAGGAATGGTGCTGGGGAAAGTTCGTCCGAAAGCCGAGATGCGAGCGCCAAAGGCTCCGGATACGACCAGCCAGACACCAACGAAAGCTGTTGGGCCGAGCGTTAGGGAGAGGCCTGGGAGCAACGCTGCCAATAACGATAGAACCGCAGCTGACCGAGCGGACCGGATGTTGACACGCTGACCTTTTTCTAGGCGTGCGTTGATCGCGAACAGTGTGATTGCTGCCGCCAAGAGGATGGCGACCGGAAGCCAGATCGAGAGGACTCTAACCGAGGTAAAGTGAACGATCAGAACGCCAAGAACTGAAACTAGTGCGGCGGCAGAGGTCGTTCTGCTCGTCTGATTGTCAACCTCTGCTTCCTGTCCACGAAAACGCTCAGCGAAAGGCCATTGCATAGCGGACATATCTACTCCCTACCTTGCCGACCAGGTGATCAGCCCCAAACGTCGTGGCAGCACCAGTTGGTCCACTTTTGAACGGTTGCACTGTTCTTCTGTCGGGCACAGACCTGTGAACCGTTCACCATGTCTTTATTCAGGTCCAGCACGTAAGTGTCGTAGCCGACGCTGCAACTGGAGACTGAGCGATTGACAATCGTATTGGCGCGGTTCCCGGCGAGCTTGTACTTGAACTGGTAACTCTTGTCGCAGATGTTGGTACTTGCGGTGTAATCGATTCGGAGCGTCAAAATCTTCACCGTCGGCAACAGTCCGGGGCTCAGCGCCGTAAAGCACTGCGTCGCGCCGAGCCCTCCGATCGTCGCTTGACAAGATGAGGCACTCATGGGCGAAATGCCGATGTCGGTCGAAGGGGACGGCTCCGACACGAGCGTAGGGTCTGTGGACTCCGCTTCACCTGATGTCGCTTGAGCGGAACCTGACACCAGGAGCGAGCCCACAACCGCGGCCGAGACCAGAATTTTCCGATACCGAGACGTGATTCCCCCTGCTTTCTATTGCTTCACGTCGGTGTGAGCCATTCACGCTAGCGGAGGTGCGCTTGCCGCGCAACAGGCGATCTGCTGTTGTGGGTCATGACGTTGGTGACACGCCGGGGAGTGCGGGCGTGAGAAAGGGGGAGGTCCCCGGACGCAGGATGGAAGTACCTCCACAACCCATCCGCGACTGACCTACCCCTCATGCCCCACGCTAGCGCCCCGTTGACCCCTGCCGGAAGACTGCACCTTGTCCAGCGCTGTCGTCACCGCCCGATCGCCCACGTCGCAGCCGAGGCGGCCAAGGCCGCCGGGCGCGCCAAGACCAAGGGCGCACGGGCCAGCTACGTCTACCTGCACTCCGCGGTCGACGGGTTCTCCCGGTTGGCCTAAACCGAGACCCTGCCCAACGAGACCGCGGCCACCACGATCACGTTCTGGGCCCGCGCCCGGGCGCTCTTCGCCGCCCACGCCATCACCCGGGTCGTGACCGACAACGGGTCGAACTACCACGCCAAGGACTTCCACCGCACAATCCTGGGCACCGCGGCCAAGCACCAGCGCATCTGACCCCACACCCCCAAGCACAACGGCAAGGTCG
>Ga0308156_1003430_pt1 | contig 12164 bp, 8 predicted proteins | sample PhyAR2_FD_201041 | JGI IMG/M metagenome (GOLD analysis project Ga0308156, IMG submission 201041) | Phyllosphere microbial communities from UC Gill Tract Community Farm, Albany, California, United States - DLSL A.R2 | ecosystem: Host-associated > Plants > Phyllosphere > Unclassified | place: USA... | reverse complement strand
CTGTTGTCGATTGCGCTGAACGGCATGACCAAATTCCGCACCCGTCTGCTGACGCCGATGCTGGCTGCACAGCAGCAGAGCGGCGAGTGGCCGACCCGCATCACTTTTGCACTGGCAGCGCTGATCGCTTTTTATCGCGGCGAATCGGCGGATAAAAGCTGGCCGTTGCAGGATGATGCACACTGGTTACAGCGCTACGCCGAAGGCTGGACGGCGCTGCAGGCCGATCAGATTTCGCCAGAGCAACTGGTGCGCAGCATCCTGAGTGATGCGCAGCACTGGGGCGAAGATTTAACCCAACGGCCCGATCTGGTGGCTGTGGTGACCCGACACCTGCAAAACATCATCGCCCACGGAATGCGTGAGGCGCTGAGTCAACTGAGATAACGCTATGCAAGACGCAATTAAAATACATTCCCGCGACAACGTCGCCGTGGCGTTGCGTGACTTAGACGCCGGCGTCACCACAGAGCTACTGGCGCATTCGGTGGCGCTGCAACAGGCTATCGGGCGCGGGCATAAGTTTGCCCTGCAGCCCATCGCTGAAGGCGAGCTGGTGATCAAATATGGTCTGCCGATCGCCCACGCCACTCAGCCGATTGCTGCCGGAGAGCTGATCCATTCACAGAACGCCCGCACCAACCTCAGCGATCTGGATCACTATCAGTATCAGCCGGACTTCGTGGCCATCCCGCCACAGCCGGGCGATCGTGAGGTGCAGATCTACCGTCGCCCTAACGGTGAGGTCGGTATCCGCAATGAATTATGGATCCTGCCGACCGTAGGCTGCGTTAACGGCATCGCACGGCAGATCCTGCAACGTTTCCTGAAGGAGACGCAGCAGGCGGAAGATATTGATGGCGTCTTCCTGTTCAGCCATACCTTTGGCTGCTCTCAGCTTGGCCAGGATCACGAAAACACCCGCACCATGCTGCAAAATATGGTGCGTCATCCGAATGCGGGTGCGGTGCTGGTGATTGGTCTGGGCTGTGAAAATAATCAGGTTGATGCATTCCGTGACACCCTCGGCGCGTTTGAAAGCGACCGGGTGGAGTTTATGGTCTGTCAGCAGCACGACGATGAAGTGGAAGCCGGGGTGGAGCGTCTGCATGCGCTGTATGAAAAAATGCGGCATGACCAGCGTCAGCCTGGCAAGCTCAGCGAGCTGAAATTTGGTCTCGAGTGCGGCGGGTCGGATGGGTTTTCAGGTATTACCGCCAATCCGCTGCTGGGACGCTTCTCGGACCAGATGATCGCCAATGGCGGCACCACCGTGCTGACCGAGGTGCCGGAGATGTTTGGTGCCGAACGCATTCTGATGAGCCGCTGCCGTGACGAAGCGATTTTCGGCAAAACGGTGGCGATGATTAACGACTTCAAGCAGTACTTCATCGATCATCATCAGCCGATCTACGAGAATCCATCGCCGGGGAATAAAGCGGGCGGCATCACGACGCTGGAAGAGAAGTCGCTCGGCTGCACCCAGAAAGCCGGACAAAGCCAGGTGGTTGATGTGCTGAAGTATGGCGAACGGTTAAAAACGCCAGGCCTCAACCTGCTGAGTGCGCCGGGCAACGATGCGGTGGCAACCAGTGCGCTGGCGGGTGCCGGCTGTCACATGGTGCTGTTCAGTACCGGACGCGGCACGCCGTATGGCGGTTTTGTCCCGACGGTGAAGCTGGCGACCAACACGCCGCTGGCCGAGAAAAAACCACACTGGATCGATTTTGATGCCGGACGGCTGATTGATGGCATGAGCATGGATCAAATGCTGGAAGATTTTGTGGATACCATTGTGGCGATTGCCAATGGCAAACCGACCAACAACGAAAAGAATGACTTCCGCGAGCTGGCGATCTTTAAAAGCGGGGTGACGCTGTAAAAAAGCGATCTGCTACAGTGCGGGTTGCTTGAGATCGTTGCTAAAGTCCGGCTCAGTGGCGGTGAGACTGAGCCTGAGAAGGGAACACGGTCCGATCGGAAAGTCGCAAAGGCCGTCATTCATGACACGTTCGGCCCGTGCGATTGCGCACCTCATCCTGAGGTGCGCCCTGGCCGGGTTAGCGCTTTGCGTTGTTCAAAAACGCGCCCGGCGTTTTTATCCGGGCGGCGGGACGCTTTGATCTTCGGACTCCGCCACCCGTTCTTTGAGCTATCAGAAAGATTAAGCCCGGCTGGTTTCGCGTTCGGCTTCGGCCTGACAGACCGCGGCAGTAAACAGGATGTCGGTCGAGGAGTTGAGTGCGGTTTCCGCCGAGTCCTGCAGCACGCCGATAATGAAGCCGACCGCGACTACCTGCATCGCCAGATCGTTGGGGATGCCAAACATATTACAGGCCACCGGGATCAGCAGCAGCGAACCGCCCGCCACGCCGGACGCGCCACAGGCACACAGTGAGGCGACCAGGCTGAGCAGAATCGCGGACGGGACGTCAATGTTGATCCCCAGCGTATGCACCGCCGCCAGCGTCAAGACCGTAATGGTGATTGATGCGCCCGCCATACTGATGGTCGCCCCCAGCGGAATGGAAACCGAATAGGTATCCTCATCCAGTCCCAGACGTTTCGCCAGCGCCATATTCACCGGAATATTGGCGGCTGAACTGCGGGTGAAGAAGGCGGTGACGCCGCTTTCGCGCAGGCAGGTAAACACCAGCGGATAGGGGTTACGGCGAATTTTAGAGAACACCAGCAGCGGGTTAACCACCAGCGCCATCAGCAACATGCAGCCGATTAACAGCGTCAGCAGATGGGCGTATTGCCACAGTGCGCCAAAGCCGGTAGAGGCAAGAATCGATGCCACCAGACCGAAAATACCGATCGGCGCACAGCGGATAACGCACCGCACCAGCCAGGTCACCGCGTGAGAGGCATCATTCAGTAAGTTGCGGGTAGAGTCACTGCTGTGACGAAACGCCAGTCCGAGACCAATCGCCCAGACCAGAATACCGATATAGTTGGCCTGCATCAGCGCGGTGATCGGGTTCGCCACCATGCTCATCAGCAGACCACGCAACACTTCGGTGATGCCGGACGGTGGCGTGATTTCGGTGCTGCCTACCGCCAGCGTCAGCGTCTGCGGCACCAGATGGCTGAACACCACGGCCACCACGGCGGCGAAAAAGGTACTCAGCAGATAGAGCATGATAATCGGCCGGATATTGCTTTTCTGGCCCTGCTGGTGATTAGCGATTGAGGCGATCACCAGCATCAGTACCAGCAGCGGTGCCACCGCTTTCAGCGCACTGACAAACAGTTCGCCCAGCAGTCCAACGGCCAGCGCCGCATCGCGAGAAATCCAGGCCAGCGCCACACCGGCAACCAGCCCAATCATGATTTGCTTCACCAGGCTACCTGCGAACAGCGCGCCCAGACGTGAGGAGAGAGTTTTCTGCATAGTGTTTTCTATATTTTGTCGCGGATGTAGTTTTAGCGGCGATGTTTTGCATCGGCTAAAGCGGTTTGCCCGGCGGAGTATAAGGAAAAGATCGGATGAGAAAAGAGATAATTCTGCCAGTGTGGCCGCTGTCGGGTTTTTATTATGCTGGATATGGGAAGTGTGACAGAGGTATGAAATGTCGCTGCACGCAGCTGCAAAATAAAACAGGGGCATCGGCTGCCCCTGCAGGTAATTATGGCGCGATTTTTTTCTGGTCTCTTTTGCGGTTAACCCAGGCATTGATCAGCAGCGTTGACGCCAGGATCAGGCCGACGACGCTGAGCGAGATGCCAACCGGAATATGGTAGAGATCGACAATCAGCATCTTAAAGCCGATGAACACCAGCACGATCGCCAGGCCATATTTCAGCATCGAGAAGCGCTCGGCCACGTTTGCCAGCAGGAAGTACATGGCGCGCAGACCGAGAATTGCGAACAGGTTAGACGTCAGTACGATAAACGGATCCGTGGTTACCGCGAAGATGGCAGGAATACTGTCGACGGCGAAGATAACGTCGCTCAGTTCCACCATAATCAGCACCAGCAGCAGCGGTGTCGCAAACAGCACGCCATTTTTGCGGGTGAAGAACTTCTCACCTTCAAGCGCGTCGGTCATGCGCAGATGGTTACGCAGCCAGCGCACTACCGGCTTGTCGCCGACCGCATGATCGTCCTCTTTCGCCAGCGCCATTTTTACGCCGGTAAACAGCAGGAACGCCCCGAAGACATAGAGGATCCAGCTAAACTGCGTCACCAGCCAGCTGCCCGCAAAGATCATGATGGTACGCAGCACGATGGCGCCTAATACCCCGTAGATCAATACGCGACGTTGCAGGTTCGCCGGAATCGAGAAGTAGCTGAACAGCATCAGCCAGACGAAGACGTTATCCACCGCCAGCGCTTTTTCCAGCACGTAGCCGGTCAGAAAGGCGAGGGTCTGGGTGTTGGCGACCTCACGCCCGGCGCTGCCTTCCAGATACCACCAGAACGCGGCGCTGAACAGCAGTGAAACCGACACCCAGATCAGCGACCAGACGGCGGCCTGTTTGAAAGTCATGGTCTGCGCGCCGCGGCGTCCCTGCAACAGCAGGTCGATGGCCAGCATGATCAGCACCACAACCGCAAAGCTGCCCCAGAGTAATGGCGTACCCACAGTTTGCATATTCGTATCCTGTCTGAAAAATAAAAAAAACGGCTGAAGTCAGAAGACGTCAGCCGCTTATTTTTGGTGTAAGCAAACCTCGCCTTCCGGCAAGGTCTCACTTACAACACAGAATAGATTCCGGGTTGCCTGATGACCGGATGCTTACGCAACGTAGTGACGATCGATCAGCTTACAAGTTACTCCCCTTTGCAGGAGCGTAAGTTACGGCTTAGCCGAACAGGAATCAATCGTTGTTGTTAATATTTAGAAATATTTACACTGCTGGCTGATCGGCCGGAAAAATCACCCCGGTCTGGCGGCGAATTTCGGTCAGCAGCGCGGCGGTAATACGTGAAACCTCCAGTGCCGGATGGTCCACCTGGCGCTGTTCAACCAGCCGGGCAAAGGTTTCGGCTTCATACAGCATGGTATTGATATGCTGCGGCTGGCTCAGCGCCTGCTTTTCCGCACCGCGCGGAATAAAGGTCAGCTTCTGACACTCGGAGAGTTTCTCAATCACCAGCGCGCCCGCTTCGCCCTGAATTTCACTCGGAAGTGAGGAATCACTCACCTTAGAGTGCAGGATGGTCACGTCAAAATCGCCGTAGCTCAGCACCACGACGCCGTGCGCATCCACGCCGCTTTCCAGCAGAGTGGCGCTGGCCTGCACCCGCTGCGGCGCACCCCACAACGCAACCGCTGACGCCAGGCAGTAATAGCCAATGTCCATAATCGAACCGTTCGACCAGCGCGGATCAAAGGTGTTGGGGTTCTCGCCGTTGAGATAGCGCGGATAACGTGAGGAGTACTGACAGTAGCTCAGCAACGCTTTACGCAGCCTGCCAACCTCAGGCAGCGCCTGTTGCAGCCGGAGGAAGTTAGGCAGGCTGGCGGTTTTAAAGGCCTCAAACAGCACCACCTGATGCTGGCGGGCACAGGCGATCATCGCCTCCACCTCCTGCAGATTAGAGGCCAGCGGTTTCTCACAAATCACATGTTTGCCGTGCGATAAAAACAGCAACGCCTGCTGACAATGCAGGGCATTAGGGCTGGCAAGATAGACCGCATCAATCTGCGGACTGGCGGCCAGCGCCTCCAGCGAGGTAAAGGTCTGCTCGCAGGGATAATCGTGGCTGAACGCCTCGGCCTGCTGCTGACTGCGTGAATAGACCGCACACAGTTTCATCGCCCCGGTTTCATGGGCGGCATCAATAAACTGGCGTGTAATCCAATTTGTTCCCACAATGGCAAAACGAATCACGTCATCTCTCCGGCAGAAGTAAAGCGGCAGAGTAACATCTCTCCGGCCGGGTGCAATGGGGCCAGCCGGGCAGGCATTGATCCTGCGATCCGCATTCCAATAATATGATGACGCGATGATTTTCAGGGATAAACCAGGGAGCGCAGGTGAAGGCAAGTAAGCACGCATTAAACTGGACCACCTTACTGATTGCCATTCCGGTCGGATGCGCGGCCTCGCTGGTGACGCTGGCGTTTCGTGGCGTTATCGAGCTTATTAACCATCTGCTGTTCGCCAGCGGCGGCGAAATTACCGAGTCGGTACACTTCTGGCCGTGGATTTTCTGGCCGCTGCTGGTGGGCGGCGGCGGGGTGCTGGCGGGTTATTTTCTGCGCTACGCTGTAGCAATCGAGCAGCAACAGACGGTTAAAACCGACTACCTTGAGGTGATAAATGCCCGTCTCGATGCCGTTCCGACCAAAACCTCGCTTTTTCGCGCTTTATCTTCCATTGCCAGTATCGGCAGCGGCGCGTCGATAGGGAAAGAAGGACCGATGGTGCAGCTATCGGCACTGTGCGGCAGTGCGATTGGCCGGCTGTTACCGGCGTCGCTTAACCTGAAAAACAGTGACGTGGTGGCCATGGCAGCGGCGGCAGGTCTGTCGTCGGTCTATCACGCGCCGCTGGCGTCAGCGATTTTTGTGGCGGAGATTGCCTTTGGTATTTCAGCGCTGCAGCGGCTGATACCGCTGATTATCGCCTCGGCCGTGGCGGTGATGACCATGTGGTCGCTGGGTTTTCGCAATGCGCTTTATCCGCTGGCAGAAGCCAGTTTCCAGATGGATCTCAGCAGCCTGTTGATGACGGTGGTGATCGGTCTGGTTGCCGGTCTGGCCGGCTGGCTGCTGATTAAGCTGATTGCCCGCAGCAAGCTGCTGTTCAGCCGGGTGGCGTCGCTGCCGCTGCGGCTCGGCGCGGGCGGCGTCGCGGTCGGTTTACTGGCGCTGATTTCTACCGACATTCTCGGTAACGGCTACGAGGTGATCGTTAAGGTGATGGCGGGCCACTATCTGCTGCCAGGCCTGCTGCTGTTGCTGGTGCTGAAGACGCTCGCCACCAGCCTGTCGGTCGGATCGAATGCGGTCGGCGGTCTGTTTACTCCGTCGTTGCTGATTGGCGCGCTGCTGGGGGTGATTATCGCCAGCGTCGGGGCGGCGCTGCATTTGCCGCTCGGCAATGCGCTGCTTTATGCCGCGATTGGCATGGCGGCGGTGCTGGCTGCCGTCAGTCAGGCACCGTTAATGGCGATGCTGATGGTGCTGGAGATGACGCTCAACAGCAGCCTGCTGTTCCCGCTGATGATCGCCTCGGTGCTGGCGTCGATGGTGGTCTACCGGCTGCAATCGACCAGCACCTACCCGGTAGTGAGTCATCACTTCAACCGGTCCGAAGCCAAATACGATTTCGATAATATGCGCATCGCTGAGCTGATCATTGCCGGTGCGGCGTTGCAGCCCCACGAGTCGGTCGGCCAGGCGCTGGCGGTCAGTTCGCTGAAGCGAGAACGCTACGTCTATGTGATCAATGACGTCGGGGCGTTTCTGGGCGTGGTATCGATCCATGAGATTTCACGGCGGGTACTGGCGCAGGAGATCACGCTCGACTCACCGGTGCAGTGCGTGATGGATGACGAGTTTCCGGTGGTTTATCAGAACCAGAGTATGCGTGAGGGCTGGGAAGCGTTTGCGGCGGTGACGCTGGAGCGGTTGCCGGTGCTGAACAATCCGCAGGAACGGCGCTTTCTCGGGGCGCTGACCAAAACCAGCCTGATCCAGAAAGCGCAGGAGTTTCTTTAAGCCGCGTTGCCGCGCATCGCCTGATCGGTCATCCACAGGCGGGCATCAAACTCAAGCTGGTGGTAATCCGGCTCCATATGGCAGCAGAGCTGGTAGAACGCTTTGTCGTGATCCTTCTCTTTCAGGTGCGCCAGCTCATGCACCACGATCATCCGCAGAAAGGGTTCCGGCGCGAGGCGGAAAAAGGTCGAAATACGGATTTCGGACTTGGCCTTCAGGTTGCCGCCCTGCACCCGCGAAATGGCGGTATGCAAACCCAGCGCGTGCTTCATTACCTTAATCTTGTTATCCCAGATCACTTTACTGATCGGCGGCGCGTTGCGCATGTAGCGGTTTTTTAGCGCCAGCGTGTAGTCGTACAGCGCTTTATCGCTCATCACGTCGTGCGTGTCGGGATAACGTTGCTGCAGAAACGCGCCTAAACGCTGATGGGCGATCAACGTCTGAACCTGCTCAAGAATGGGGGCAGGATAACCCTGCAGGTAGATCAGTGAGGACATTAGGGATTCCCGGCGAAAGACAGTATACTGCGCCCCCTTTTTGGGGCGAAAATCAATCAAAGTGTACCACGCCGGAGAATTCATGAGCCAACTTGAACTGAACGATCGCACACTGATCCTGCATCGTTTCCCGCAGATGCGTGACGAAAGTCCATTACAAGCCTGGGATGCGGCTGATGAATATCTGTTGCAGCAGACGCTGCCCGATGGCCCGGTGCTGGTGGTTAACGACAGCTTTGGTGCGTTAACCTGCGCGCTCAATCCGCGTACCGTCTGGCACATCAGCGACTCCTGGCTGAGCCAGCAGGCGACACGTCAGAACCTGGCGTTAAACGCGCTGGATGACGGCGAAGTCCATTTCCTTGATAGCCTGGCTGCGCTGCCAGCCGCTCCGGCCGCGGTGCTGATCAAGGTGCCAAAAACGCTGGCGCTGCTGGAACATCAGCTGCGCGCGATCCGTCAGGTGGCGACGCCAGAGACGGTAATCCTGGCCGCGGCGCGTGCCAAAGAGATCCATAATTCGACGCTGCAGCTGTTTGAACAGATTATCGGTGAAACCCGCACTTCGCTGGCGTGGAAAAAAGCGCGGCTGATTTACAGCCAGTTCACCCAGCCCGCGCTGCGTGACGCTGAGCCAACGCTGGTCTGGCCGCTGGATGGCACGCCTTATCAGATTCACAACTACGCCAATGTGTTCTCACGTGCGTCGCTGGATATCGGGGCGCGACTGTTTGTGCAGCATCTGCCGGAAAATATTGAGGGCGAGATTGTCGATCTCGGCTGTGGCAACGGCGTGGTAGGGCTGGTGGCGCTGGAGCAGAACCCGCTGGCCGAGGTGCATTTCCTTGATGAGTCCTACATGGCGGTCGCCTCCAGCCAGCGTAACGTTGAAGTTAACCGGCCTGAGGATGTGAGCCGCTGCCAGTTTCGCGTCAATAACGTGCTGAGTGGTTATCCTTCCGATCGTCTGCACGCGGTGCTGTGCAACCCGCCATTCCATCAGCAGCATGCGGTTACCGATCACCTGGCGTGGCAGATGTTCCGTGATGCAAAACGCTGCCTGCAATATGGCGGCGAGTTGCGCATTGTCGGCAACCGCCACCTCGATTATCACCACAAACTGAAAAAGCTGTTTGGCAACTGCACGCTGGTCGCCTCGAACCAGAAGTTCGTGGTGCTGCGTGCGGTGAAGATGCGCTAATCAGATGCTGAGCGCCAGCTGCGTCGCCTGCGCGATAGCGCGGCGCGCATCCAGTTCCTGCGCCACATCCGCACCGCCAATCAGCGTGACCGTTTGACCTCTTTCCCGCAGCGCAGCTTCCAGTTCGCGCTGCGGTTCCTGCCCGGCGCAGATAATCACGTTATCGACCGCTAGCAACAGCGTTTCGCCGTCGCGTCTCAGATGCAGCCCGGCATCATCAATCGCCAGATACTCTACGCCGCCCCACATCTGCACGCCGCGCGCCTGCAGGCTGGTGCGATGGATCCAGCCGGTGGTTTTAGCCAGCGACGCGCCCGGTTTACCGGCCCGGCGCTGCAACAGCCAGATCTGTCGGGCAGCGGCAGGCGGCTGCGGCGTTATCAGGCCGCCACGCTGGCTCAGGCTGCGATCGATGCCCCATTCGCGATAGAACGCGGCCAGCTCATCCTGATGCGGCGGCTGTGACAGATATTCCGCGGTGTCAAAACCAATTCCACCCGCGCCAATAATGGCGACGCGCGCGCCAACCGGGCGCTTATCGCGTAATACCTCGAGGTAGCTCAGCACGCAGGGATGGTCGATGCCGGGGATCGCCGGGGTGCGCGGCTGAATGCCGGTCGCCAGGATCACTTCATCGGCCGCGCTGAGCTGGTCAGCCCCGACCTGACAGCCGGTGTTCACCTTTACGCCTGCCGCCGCCAGCTGATGGCGGAAATAGCGCAGCGTTTCGCTGAACTCCGCTTTACCGGGGATCTGCCGGGCAATATTAAACTGGCCGCCAATGTCGGGCGCGGCATCGTAAAGCGTCACCTGATGGCCGCGCTGCGCCGCCTGCAGTGCAAACGCCATTCCGGCGGGACCGGCTCCGACCACCGCCAGACGGCGTGGCGCGGTGGTGGCGACCACCGGCATCAGTGACTCATGGCAGGCGCGAGGATTGACCAGGCATGAGGTGATCTTGCCGGCAAAAACCTGGTCGAGGCAGGCCTGATTACAGGCAATACAGGTATTGATGCTGTTATCGTCGCCGCGCTGCGCTTTACTGACAAAGGCGGCATCGGCCAGAAAAGGGCGCGCCATCGACACCATATCGGCGCAGCCTGACTGCAACAGCTGCTCGGCAACGGCGGGGTGATTAATACGGTTGGTGGCGATCACCGGCACCTTCACCTGCTCACGCAGGCGCTGCGTCACCCAGGCAAACGCAGCACGCGGCACGCAGGTGGCGATGGTCGGAATGCGCGCCTCATGCCAGCCAATGCCGGTGTTGAACAGCGTCACGCCACACTGCTCCAGCTCGGCCGCCAGCTGCAACGTCTCTTCCAGCGTGCTGCCGTCTTTGATCAGATCCAGCATCGACAGGCGGAAAATAATGATAAAGGCCTCGCCCGTGGCGGCACGGACCGCGCGGGTGATCGCCATGGCGAACTGCATACGCTGGCGGAAGTCACCGCCCCAGCGATCGGTGCGCTGATTGGTATGCTTAACCAGAAACTGGTTAATCAGATAGCCTTCCGAACCCATGATCTCCACGCCATCGTATCCTGCCTGCAGCGCCAGTCGGGCGCAGCGGGCAAAATCCGCAATGGTCTGTTCGATATCGGCATCGCTCATCGCCTGAGGCGTAAACGGATTAATCGGGGCCTGGCGAGCCGAGGGCGCGACCAGATCCGGTTGATAGCTGTAACGACCAGTATGCAGGATCTGCAACGCGATTTTCCCCTGATGCTGGTGCACGGCGGCGGTAATCGGCCGGTGCCAGGCACACTGTGACGCGTCGGTGAGCATTGCGCCGTGTGCGGTTGTCACGCCTTGTGGATTCGGAGCGATGCCGCCGGTGACGATCAGCGCCACTCCCTCACGCGCCCGTTCGCCATAGAACGCGGCCAGCCGCGCAGCACCCTGCGGATGTTCCTCCAGTCCGGTGTGCATCGACCCCATCAGAAAACGGTTTTTAAGTTGGGTAAAGCCAAGGTCCAGCGGCGTAAACAGCGCGGGATAGTGTGGATTGAGCTGGGTCATAATCACTCACTGCGAAGTGGTCGGATGAGTCAACTCTAGCGGCTTCCAGGTTAAAAAAAAGTGAAACAGTGTCAGGGTGTGAGTGAAATCAAAAACATCTGACACGGCGACGGGCCGGGCCGGGCAACTTCGCCCGTGCCAGCCGTGTGACTAACGACACCGGATCCACGAGTAGCGGGAATGATAGCCGCTGCCGAAGTGGGTATTGTGGCGATAGCTCGAGCCGCTCTCCGCCACGCAGTAGGTACAGACGTTGACGTTTTCTATCTGCTGCGGCGGCACGCCGCTCTGAATCAGCATCTGCGTCGCCAGCGCCGGCAGATCAAACCAGACGCCCTGCTGCCGGGCGTTCGCCTGCGGACGCTGTGCCAGTGGGTTGATCGGCTGGTTGTGCTGCCAGCGAAGCCAGCCAGCAAGGGACGGGCGCTGCTGCATCTCAGCCAGCTGCGGTTCGGCCAGTTCGTAACAGCAGGGACCCATTGCCGGACCGATGGCCACCGTCAGGTTTCGTGGATCGCTACCCTGTTGCTGTAGCTTTTCTACCGCACGGGTCAGGACGCCCGCCAGCGTGCCCTTCAGCCCGGCATGCACCGCCGCCACGGTTTTACGCTGCGAATCGGCGAACAGCACCGGTAAGCAATCAGCGGTGTAGACCGCAACCGGGCGGCTGCCGGTGCTGATGATGCCATCTGACTCGCAGCTTTTTGGCGGCGTATTTTCAATATCGGTCACCACGGTGGCGCTATGACGCTGATGGCCATA
>Ga0308156_1003428_pt1 | contig 12173 bp, 10 predicted proteins | sample PhyAR2_FD_201041 | JGI IMG/M metagenome (GOLD analysis project Ga0308156, IMG submission 201041) | Phyllosphere microbial communities from UC Gill Tract Community Farm, Albany, California, United States - DLSL A.R2 | ecosystem: Host-associated > Plants > Phyllosphere > Unclassified | place: USA... | reverse complement strand
CAGCGGACGAAGCGCACCTCGGTCAGGGTCTCGCCGAGGAACGGCTCGGTGTGGCTGGCGCCGTCGAGCGTGAATCCGTTGCGGGTGTAGAAGCGGTGCGCGCGGGGGTTGTCCTCCGCGACCCAGTGGTAGAGGGGTTCGTCGCTCTCGACCGCGGCGTCGAAGAGCTTCTGGCCGATGCCGGTGCCGTGGAACGCGTCGAGCAGGTAGATGAAGTAGAGCTCGCGCATCGACGGAGCGTCCTTGTCGCGGGCGGGGCCCGAGCCGACGAAGCCGACGATGTCGCCGTCGACGAGCGCGGCCTTCATCGTGAAGTCGGGGCCCTGCGACGCCCAGTGCGTCCACAGCTCGGCCATGCGGCGGGGCGACACCTTCTCGAGCGCCGCCTTGCTGATCAGGTGGTCGTACGTCTCGTGCCAGCACTGCGCGTGCACGCGACCCAGGGCCTCCGCATCCACATCACGGACCGGACGGACGATGACTTCAGGCTGGGCTTCGGCGCTCATAGCGCGACTCTACGCGCGGGTCCGGGGAACCGGAAATCGAGCGGATGCGCCCGCGGGCGCCGATTCGCGCACTGGAGGGTTCGGACAACGAAATTCCGCGTCCGTGCGTCGATGGCTACGATCGAGTCTCGTGAACGTGATCTGGCGCACCCTCCTGGTGATCCTCTCAGCCCGTCGTCGCGCACGGCGCGGCACGACCCTCGACCCCGCGTCCGTGGGCACGGTGACGCTGACGACTCTGCCGACCGACATCGACATCCTGCGCCACATGAACAACGGCCGGTACCTGTCGCTGTTCGACCTCGGGCGCTGGGATCTGCTGATCCGCACCGGGCTGTTCGATGCAATGAAGGATCGCGACTGGTATGCGGTGGTCTCGAGCGAGACGATCACCTTCCGCAAGTCCCTGCAGCTGTGGCAGCGGTTCGAGGTGCAGTCACGGTTCATCGGCCACGACGACAAGGCGATATTCCTGGAGCACCGTGCCGTCGTCGACGGCGAGGTCTACGCCCGGGCTATCGTCCGGGCACGGATGCTGCGTCGCGCCGGAGGCACCGTCAGCAACGAGGAGCTGTTCGCCGCCGTCGGCAAGCCCGACGGGGTGCCGGAGATCGATCCGTGGGTGCACGACTGGGCCGCGGCATCCGCGCTTCCGCCCACGCGCACCGCGGCACCGAGCGTGTGGAGCTGAGCATGACGTCGTCGTGGGGGATCGACGCGCGCGAGCCGGGCCGCACGCTGCTGGTCGGATGCGGCAAGATCGGCGTGCGCCTGGGCGAGAGAGTCCTCGCCGGCGGCGGCGAGGTGGTCGCGATCCGGCGGAACGCGACGGGGCTGCCGACCGGCTTCCGCACGATCGCCGCCGATCTGGAGAAGCCGCTCGCGCAGGAGCTCCCCGAGTTCGACTCGGTGGTGATCACGCTGCCGCCGAGCCGGGCGGAGTCTGAACGGGGATCGATCTATCCGCTCGCCCTTCCCGCCATCGCCGATGCGCTGCCGACGACGCCGTCGCGTGTCGTGTTCGTGTCGTCGACCCGGGTGTTCGAGGGGCGTCCCGGGCCCGATCCGCTGACCGAGCAGGATGCCACGGCGACGACGAGCGCCGGTGGGGCGGCCCTCGTCGAGGGGGAGCGGCTCGCACGCGAGCTGCTGGGCGCCACGGTCGTGCGGCCGGCGGGCATCTACGGCCCGGGGCGCGACTCGCTGATCCGCCGGGTGCGTGCGGGCGATGCGATCGATGGCGCGCGACGGACGAACCGCATCCACGAGACCGATCTCGTGCGGCTTCTCGAGGTGCTGCTGCGAGCGGCGCATCCGCCGGCACTGGTGCACGGCGTGGATCGCGAGCCGGTGCCGCTCGGCGAGGTCGCGGCGTTCATCGCCGCCGGACTCGGGGTGCCGATGCCGCCCGCCCTCGACCCTCCGGTGGGCGGCGGGACCGTGCTCGACGGGAGCCTGCTGCGCGACCTCGTGGGCGAGCTGCGGTATCCGACGTTCCGCGAGGGCTATGCCGAGATGATCGCGCAGCGCTGAGCCGGGTCTGCCGCGGTCGAATGTGCCCGCCCGTCGCTCAACGGCCGGGGCGCATGCCGGTTCTAGGCTGAGGGCATGGCAGAGACGTCGCTTTCCGCGGATGCCGAATCCGCCGCTCTCGCAGACCGAGCGGTCGAGCTCGCCCGCCGCTGGGTGGTCGAGGCCGCGGCCGCCGACGTCGACCCGGCCGCCGCGCGTCTCGCCGGTGTGCTGCAGGATGCGAACGGGCTTCCGTTCACCCTCGGCTTCGTCGACGGCGTCATGCGCCCCGAGAGCCTCGGCGCCGCGGCATCCCGACTGCATCGCATCGCCCCCATCGTGCCCGAGTTCCTGCCCTGGTACCTGCGTTCCGCGGTGCGGATCGGCGGCGGTGTCGCGCCGATCCTCCCGGCACCCGTCGTGCCGATCGCCCGCCGTGTGCTGCGCGAGATGGTCGGTCATCTCGTCGTCGACGCGCGCCCCGCCAAGCTCGGACCGGCGATCGCGAGGATCCGCGAATCAGGGTCGCGACTCAACCTCAACCTGCTGGGCGAGGCGGTGCTCGGCGAGAGCGAGGCGACACGGCGGCTCGACGGCATCCACGATCTGATCCGGCGTCCCGACGTCGACTACGTGTCGGTCAAGGTGTCGGCGATCGTGAGCCACATCTCGATGTGGGCGTTCGATCAGGTGGTCGACGAGGTCGTCGAGCGGCTGATGCCGCTGTATCTGACGGCGGCGGGCGCGTCGACCGACGCAGGGGCCACCACCTTCATCAACCTCGACATGGAGGAGTACCGCGACCTCGACCTGACGATCGCGGTCTTCACGCGCATCCTCGAGGATCCGCGGCTGCGGGGACTCGAGGCGGGCATCGTGCTGCAGGCGTACCTCCCCGACGCGCTGCCCGCGCTGCAGCAGCTCACCGCGTGGGCGCGTGAGCGCGTCGAGCGCGGGGGTGCGCCGATCAAGGTGCGGCTCGTCAAGGGCGCGAACCTCGCGATGGAGCGCGTCGAGGCGCGCATGCACGGCTGGGCCCAGGCGACGTACGACACCAAGCTCGACACCGACGCGAACTATCTGCGCTGCCTCGACTGGGCGCTGCGCCCCGAGAACGTCGCGGTGGCGCGGCTCGGCATCGCCGGTCACAACCTGTTCGGCATCGCCTATGCGTGGCTGCTCGCCCAGGAGCGGGGCGTCGCCGTCGGCGGATCGTCGGGACAGCCGCCGGTCGAGTTCGAGATGCTGCTCGGCATGGCCCAGGGGCAGGTGCAGGCGGTCTCCCGTGACGTCGGCGAGGTGCTGCTGTACGTGCCGGTCGTGAATCCCGACGAGTTCGACGTCGCGATCAGCTATCTCGTGCGCCGGCTCGAGGAGAACGCCTCGAGCGACAACTTCCTCTCGGCGGCGTTCCGACTCGATCACGACGAGACACTCTTCGCCCGCGAACGCGATCGGTTCCTCGATGCGCTGCGCCGTTCCACCTCGCCGACGCTGCGCTCGGGCGCACTGCGCACCCAGGATCGCCAGGCGCCGCTGCACGAATCGCTGCGTCCGGTGCCGGTGGCTCCCGCTCCCGAAGAGGGGCTGACGCAGGCCGTGCTGGGGATCTCCCGCGGCTCCGAGGACTCGGGAGAGCCTTTCCTCGAGACCGCCGTCTACGCTCCTCGCGAGATCGACGGCGACGGGGCCGGTGGTCCCGGCGGCGCGGGCGGTGCGCCCGGGTTCACCAACACGGCAGACACCGACCCCTCGCTCCCGGCCAACCGGGACTGGGCGCGCGAGATCCATGCGCGCATCGACGACTCACACCTCGGCGAGGAGACGGTCGAGGGTGCGCGGATCGATGACGCGGCCGCGCTCGAGGAGACGATCGCGGGCGTGCGCGACGCCGGCGCGCTCTGGGGTGCACGGCCCGCGACCGACCGCGCCGAGGTGCTGCTGCGTGCCGCTGCGGCGCTCGAGGCGCGTCGGGGCGAGCTGATCGAGGTCGCCGCCTCCGAGACGGGCAAGGTCTTCGCCGAGGCCGACGTCGAGGTCAGCGAGGCGGTCGACTTCGCCCGGTACTACGCGGCGAAGGCGCGAGAGCTCGACGCCGTGGCCGGCGCGGTCTTCGAACCGGCGCGCGTCACCGTCGTGGCGCCGCCGTGGAACTTCCCGCTCGCGATCCCCGCCGGAGGGGTGCTCGCCGCTCTGGCCGCGGGGTCGGGCGTGGTCTTCAAGCCTGCGCCGCAGTCGCGGCGCTGCGCCGCAGTGATCGCCGAGACGCTGTGGCAGGCGGGCATCCCACGCGACGTGCTCGCGCTCGTCGACATCGACGAGGAAGCGCTCGGGCGCACGCTCATCACCCACGAGGCGGTCGACCGCGTGATCCTCACCGGATCGTGGGAGACCGCGGCGCTGTTCCGCTCGTGGAGACCCGATCTGCCGCTGCTCGCCGAGACGAGTGGCAAGAACGCGATCATTATCACCCCCTCGGCCGATCTTGATCTCGCCGTCGCCGATCTCGTGCGCAGCGCCTTCGGGCACGCGGGCCAGAAGTGCTCGGCCGCGTCGCTCGCGATCCTCGTGGGCCCTGTGGGCCGTTCGAAGCGCTTCGCCCGACAGCTGGCCGATGCCACACGCTCGCTGCACGTCGGGCCGCCGAGCGATCCGCTCGCCGAGGTCGGGCCGGTGATCGAGCGACCGCAGGGCAAGCTCGCCTGGGCGCTCACCGAGCTCGAGGGCGAGGAGCAGTGGCTCATCGAACCGGCGGTCGCGGCCGACGACCCGAGCGGGCGGCTGTGGCGACCCGGCATCCGCGTGGGCGTGCAGCCGGGCTCCCGGTTCCACACCGAGGAGTTCTTCGGACCCGTGCTCGGAGTCATGCACGCCCCCACCCTGGAGCGCGCGATCGAATTGCAGAACGCCGTCGCCTACGGCCTCACCGCCGGCCTGCACACGCAGGACCCCGCCGACCTCGAGCGCTGGCTCGATTCGGTGCAGGCCGGCAACCTGTACGTCAACCGCGGCATCACCGGGGCCATCGTGCAGCGGCAGCCCTTCGGCGGCTGGAAGCGGTCGTCGGTCGGACCCGGCGCGAAGGCCGGAGGTCCGAACTACCTGATCGGACTCGGCTCCTGGCGCTCGAAGGCGTCAGGGCCCGTCTCGAGCACCCTGCATCTGCGCGGCCTCGACTCGCGCATCACCGAGCTCATCGAGTCGGCACAGCCCTCGCTCGGCTACGAGGCCTTCGAGTGGCTCCGCCGTTCGGCGCTGTCGGACGCGCTCGCCTGGGACCGCGAGTTCGGCCAGGTGCGCGATGTGTCGCACCTGGGCGTCGAGCGCAACCTCTTCCGCTATCGCCCCGTGCCGGTCGAGATCAGGGCTACGGCGGATGCCGGATGGCAGGAGCTGCTGCGCGTGGTGGTCGCGGCCGTGCGCGCCGGTGCGGGGTTCGTGCTGTCCACCCCGGTCGGGCTGCCACCCGAGGTCAGGCGCGCGCTCGGCGATCTCAGCGCGACGGTCTTCATGGAGACCGACGACGAGTGGATCGAGCGCATGAGCCGCAGGAGGGAGTCCGGAGGGGTGCTCGACGCCCTCCGCGACGAGCCGACTCCCGACCGTGTGCGCCTCGTCGGACCGCGTGACTCGGTAACGGCCGTGCACCGCGCGCTCGCCGCTGCCGTCGACGGCGATCCCGACCTCGCGATCTACGACGGCGAGGTCACCTCGGCGGGCCGCATCGAGCTGCTCCCCTTCGTGCACGAGCAGGCCATCGCGATCACCGCGCACCGATACGGCAACCCCGACGACTGGAGCGCCACGGTCATCTGAGCTCGGTCTCGCCGGCGGCATGCCGGCCGTGTAAAGAATTCTTGACACGATGGATGCGGCGGGCGTACTCTCATGTCAAGAATCTTTGACACAGGAGGCATCGTGGTCTACGAAGAGCGCAACGCCTGGGCGGGTCTCATCGTCGGCGTGCTCGTGATCGGCGGGTACATCGTGGCCGTGCTGCAGCAGACGGCGACGACACCGGCGACCGAGGTCGACTGGCTTCCCCCCATGCTGTGGGCGATCGGTCTGGGCATCGTGGCCACGATCGTGCTCAGCATCGTGTGGGGGATCATCGCCGGTGCGAAGGATCCCGACGGCGTGGGGAAGTCCGACGTCCGCGATCGGGACATCAGTCGCATGGGCAGCCGCGTCGAACAGGCCTTCGTCGTGATCGCGGGGCTCGGAGTGATCGCCCTCTGCGCGGTGGGCGCGGACGTCTTCTGGATCGCGAACACCATGTTCGCCGGCTTCGCCGTCGCGGCGATGGTCGGCAGCGTCGCCCGGGTCGTGGCCTATCGGCGGGGTCTCGTCTGATGGTCAAGCCCACGCTCGTCTCCAATCGCATCCGTGCGCATCGCGAAGCCGCGGGCCTCACACAGGCCGAGCTCGCCCGCAGCATCGGGGTGACCAGGCAGACCCTCATCGCGATCGAGCAGGAGAAGTACTCGCCCACGCTCGAGCTCGCATTCCAGATCGCCCGCGCGTTCGGGGTCGGGCTCGACGATCTCTTCCAGTACCCCGCACCGACCGCGAAGGATGCCTGAGATGAGCGAGACGCACCCCGCCGGCACGACGCCCGGCGGCACCATGCCCGCCTGGCTGCGGGAGACCTATGGCCCCGCAGACGGCGTCCGGCTCGAGCTGATCGCCGTGCCCGTGCCCCGACCCGGTGAGGTCGTGCTCCGCGTGCAGGCCACCGCACTGAACGCCGGAGACGTTCGACTGATGCTCGGAGACCCCCTGCTGGTGCGCCCGGTGTTCGGGCTCAGGAAGCCCAAGCACCCGGTGCGCGGGATGGAGGTCGCCGGAGAGGTGGTCGCCACGGGCCCGGCCGTCATCGGGGCCGAGATCGGCGAGACGGTCGTGGGCGAGCTCGTCGGCGGGGGAGGACTCGCCGCATACGTCGCGGTGCCGGCATCGCGCCTCGTGCCGATCCCACCCGGCGTGAGCGTCGAGGCCGCGGCCTGTCTGCCGGTCGCCGGCGGCACCGCCTGGCAGGCGCTCGACCTCGCGGGGGTCGGAATCGGAGCGGGCGACGACGGGCGGGCCGCGGCCGGCCAGCGGGTGCTCGTGATCGGGGCATCGGGCGGAGTCGGCACGTTCGCCGTGCAGCTCGCCGCCCTGCGCGGCGCGGAGGTCTGGGCATCCTGTGGGGAGCGCAGCGCGCGGCTCGTCGAGTACCTCGGTGCGGCGCACACGTTCGACCACCGGCGCTCGCCGCTGTCGGAGCTGCCCGCAGCGCATTTCGATGCGGTGATCGACATCGCCGGTGGCCTGGATCTCCGCGAGCTGCAGCGACTGCTGGTGCCTGGTGGCACTGCTGTTCTCGTCACGGGCAACGGCGGGCACGTGCTCGGCCCGGTGCCGCGGATGCTCGAGGCGTTCTGGCGGTCGATCGGCTCGACGCGGCGCATCCGTCCGCTCGCGGCGACGCCGCGCCCCGAGGTGATCGCGAAGCTCCTCGACCTCACCGCCGACGGTCGCATCACCCCCGTGATCGAGCGCGAGTACGGCTTCGACGAGGCATCCGACGCACTCGCGCACCTCGAAGCCGGTCACACCGTCGGCAAGCTCGTCGTCCGCGGAGCGTGACGCGAGGGGCGCAGGGGAGAGGGCGGCGCTCTGGCGGCATCCAGGGGGCGGATGACAGAATGGATGCGGCGTGCTCGAGTCGCATCTTCCCCGCCCCTGCTCTCGACGAGCGGACAGGGTCGAAGGACCGCCGGGCCCCTGGACAGCGTCCGCCGCATCCCGTTCGAGGAGCCCCATGTCTGTCGAAACCACTGCGTCGACGTCCGAGACCGCGACCCCGGTCCGCACCGCACACCACCGTCACTACCTGATGTGCTCGCCCTCGCATTTCACGGTGAACTACTCGATCAACCCGTGGATGGAGCCGACCAAGCCCACCGACACCGCCAAGGCCGTCGAGCAGTGGCAGAAGCTGCACGACCTGTACGTCGAGCTCGGCCACGAGGTCGAGCTGATCGAGCCCCTCGCCGGCTTCCCCGACATGGTCTACACCGCGAACGGCGGCTTCGTCATCGACGGTCGCGCCTACGTGCCGAAGTTCCGCTTCGTCGAGCGCCAGGGCGAGGCGCCCGCGTTCGCCGACTGGTTCCGCGGCGCCGGGTACGACACGGTCATCCCCGAGGAGGTCAACGAGGGCGAGGGCGACTTCCTCCTCGTCGGAGACGTGATCCTCGCGGGCACCGGCTTCCGCTCGACCGGTGACAGCCACCGCGAGGTCGGCGAGGTCTTCGGCCGCGAGGTCGTGTCGCTCACCCTCGTCGACCCGCGTTTCTACCACCTCGACACCGCCATCGCGGTGCTCGACCCGGTGCAGGGCGTCGAGAACGGCGGCCCCGAGCGCGCGAACATCGCCTACCTGCCCGGTGCCTTCGACGACGAGAGCCGCGCGATCCTCGAGGAGCGCTTCCCCGAGGCGATCCTCGTGTCCGACGAGGACGGCTCGGTCTTCGGCCTCAACTCGGCGAGCGACGGCTACAACGTGATCATCTCGCCGCGCGCCACGGGCTTCGAGGCGCAGCTGCGCGAGCGCGGCTACAACCCGATCATGGTCGACCTGTCCGAGCTCCTTCTCGGCGGCGGCGGCATCAAGTGCTGCACGCTCGAGCTGCGGGGCCGGTCATGACCGCCGTCGAGCCCGGCGTCGAGGTCGAGGCGACCGCGGAGCCGCACGTCGCGCACAACTACCACCCGCTGCCCGTCACGATCGCGCGCGGCGAGGGCGCCTGGGTGACGGATGTCGAAGGCAAGCGCTACCTCGATCTGCTGGCCGCCTACTCGGCGGTGAACTTCGGGCACCGGCATCCGGCGATCGTCGCGGCTCTCACCGAGCAGCTCGGTCGTGTCGCGCTCACGAGCCGTGCGTTCATGAGCGATCGGCTCGAGCCCTTCGCCGCCGCGCTCGCCGGCCTCGCGGGCAAGGACATGGTGCTGCCGATGAACACCGGCGCCGAAGCCGTCGAGACCGGCATCAAGGTCGCCCGCGCCTGGGGCTACCGGGTCAGGGGCATCGCCGAGGGCAAGGCGCGCATCATCGTCGCGGCGGGCAACTTCCACGGCCGCACCACGACGATCGTCAGCTTCAGCGACGACGAGCAGGCGCGGTCGGACTTCGGTCCCTACACGCCGGGCTTCGACGTTGTTCCCTACGGTGACGCGGATGCCGTCGCCGCGGCGATCACCGACGACACGGCCGCCGTGCTGATCGAGCCCGTCCAGGGCGAGGGCGGCGTCGTGATCCCGCCGGAGGGGTACCTGCGCCGCATCCGCGAGATCTGCGACGAGAAGAACGTGCTCTTCATCGCCGACGAGATCCAGTCGGGCCTCGGCCGTGTCGGCGAGACGTTCGCCTGCGATCGCGAGGGCGTCGTGCCCGACCTGTACCTGCTGGGCAAGGCTCTCGGCGGCGGCATCCTGCCCGTGTCCGCCGTGGTGGGGAACGCCGACGTGCTCGGCGTCATCCGGCCCGGCGAGCACGGCTCGACCTTCGGCGGCAACCCGCTCGCCGCGGCGGTGGGGCTGCGCGTGGTCGAGATGCTCGAGTCGGGGGAGTTCCAGGAGCGCGCCCGTGCACTGGGCGCTCACCTCGGTGCGGCGCTCGAGCCCCTGATCGGCCACGGCGTCACCGAGGTGCGCATCGCGGGCCTCTGGGCGGGCGTCGACATCGACCCCGCTCGGGGCACGGGTCGCGAGATCGCCGAGAGGCTGCTCGACCGCGGCGTCCTGGTCAAGGACACCCACGGTCAGACCATCCGCATCGCCCCGCCCATCGTCATCCGCGCGACCGAACTCGACTGGGCCGTCGAGCAGCTCAAGCTGGTCCTCGGCGCGTAGACCGGCGAGCACCGCCGCGGTCACGACGAGAAGGACGATCCGCACACCGGCCGTTCGGGCCCGTCTGCGGATCGTCCCCTGATCCTCCGATCATCACGACCGATCGCGCCACCCGCCCCCGGGGTATCGGCGCTCTCGTCGTGTCTCAGGCCGGAGCGTCGTCCGGGTCGAGGGTGCGCAGAGTGTCCTGCTCGACCTCGTTGTCGGCGGTCAGCTGCTCCTCGGTGTGCTCGTCGCCGCCGAGCGCGCTCTCGCGGTCGGGGCTGGCATCGCCCTGGATCGCGCCGCGGGGTGATTCGCCGTGCGAGCTGTCGCCCTGAATGGCGCCGCCCTGAGCGGCACCCTGGGCGTTCCCGTCCTCGGCCTCGCCCTGGATCGCGCCGCGCGCCGCGTCGCCGTGCGAGCTGTCGCCCTGGATCGCGCCGCCCTGCGCCGCGCCCTGCGAGTTCCCGTGCAGCTCGTCACGCTCGGCAGATCCCTCAGCCGGCTCTTCGGAGTGCGGAGTGCGTCCTGTGTTCTGGTCCATGGTGCGACGCTACGACCGCCGCGGCCGTGCGTGGAGGGCATTGACAAACCGCACGGCGACGATCCGGCGGATGCGTCAGCGGACCGATCCGTCGCCCTTGGTCGTGCGGATCGGCGTGGTGACGGCGGCCTCGTCGCTGAACTCGACCGGTTCGGGCCGCCGTACGACATCGGCCTCGATCACGTCGAGGGGTCGGGTCTCGTCGAGGGTCATCAGGAATCGACTGTTCTCGGCGCGATGCAGGCGTCCGGAGGTGAAGACCCAGATCGCGCCGATGGCGCAGGCGACGAACCCGGCGGTGCCGCCGAGCATGATCGCGCTCCGCGGACCGAACGTGTCGGCCACCCATCCCGCGATCGGGGCGCCCACCGGCGTGGATCCCATGATGACCGCCATGTACAGCGCGAGCACGCGTCCGCGCAGGGCCGGTGCGGTCGTCATCTGCACATAGCCGTTCGCGGTGGTCAGCAGGGTGACGATCATGAATCCGGTGAACGTCAGCGTGACGGCGTAGCTCACGTACGTCGGCATCGCCGCGGACACGAATGCCGCGATGCCGAAGCCGCCCGCCGCGAAGATCACGACCCGCACGCGGGCGCGGTCGCGCCGGGCCGCGAGCAGGGCCCCGGCGAGGGATCCGATCGCGAGCACCGAGCTCAGGATGCCGTAGCCGTCGGCCCCCGCGCCGAACTCCAGCGCCATGGTCGAGGCGAAGATCGGGAAGTTCATGCCGAATGCGCCGATCAGGAAGACCGTCACGAAGACGACCCGCAGGTCGCTGCGGCCCCACACGTACCGGAACCCCTCGGCGAGGCCCCCGGTCCTGCGGTTCTTCGGCCGTGGCGCGAGCTGGCCGGTGCGCAGCATCAGCAGGGCGACGAGCATCGCGAGGAAGGTCACGGCGTTCGCGATGAACACCCATCCCGATCCGATGGCGACGATCAGCAGCCCGCCCACGGCCGGCCCGATCATGCGGGCCAGGTTGAAGGATGCCGAGTTCAGTGCCACCGCGTTCGACGTGTCGCCCGACGAGACCATGTCCGAGACGAAGGCCTGTCTGGCCGGGGCGTCGAACGCATTGACGACCCCGAACGCGGCCGCGAAGCCGAACATCATCGGCAGCGTCATGACGTCGTTCAGAAGCAGCACGCCCACGGCGATCGCGAGCAGCAGCAGCGACGTCTGGGTGGCGAGCAGGATGCGGCGTCGCTCGAAGCGGTCGGCCACCCAGCCGGTCAGGCTGACGAGCACGAGCGGCGGTCCGAACTGCAGCGCCATCGTGAAGCCCATGGCCGCCGCGTCGTTGTCGGTCAGCTCGGTGAGCACGACCCAGTCCTGTGCGGTGGCCTGCATCCAGCCGCCGATGTTGGAGACGAGGGCGCCGGCGAACCAGATGCGGTAGTTGATGTTCGCGAACGATCGGAACATGGCGGTCATCGGTCGACCACCTTGCGCATCAGGGCGCTCGCTTCGCGCAGCGTCGCGAGCTCCTGCTCGGTGAAGTCGAGTTCGCCGAGCATCTCGGCGAGTGCCTCGTCGCGGCGCTGGATGGTCTGGGCGACGATCGCGACCCCCGCATCCGTGATGTCGACCTGCACGCGACGGCGGTCTTCGTCGTCGGGGGTGCGCACGACGAGACCCTGCTCTTCGAGGCCGTTGATCATGTTGGTCATCGACGGTGCGGTGACCCGCTCGCGCTCGGCGAGGGTGGTGATGGTGCGGCGACC
>Ga0308156_1003423_pt1 | contig 12188 bp, 9 predicted proteins | sample PhyAR2_FD_201041 | JGI IMG/M metagenome (GOLD analysis project Ga0308156, IMG submission 201041) | Phyllosphere microbial communities from UC Gill Tract Community Farm, Albany, California, United States - DLSL A.R2 | ecosystem: Host-associated > Plants > Phyllosphere > Unclassified | place: USA... | reverse complement strand
GCGCCTTGCCGCACGTGAAGCGCTCGGTGGTCAACTTCGGCGTCGCGCCGCTGGCCGGGAAAAGAATGTCGGATATCGAATGGCACGACATTCAGCGCAAGCTCACCGAGGCCATCATCAATTTTGAGCCGCGCATTTTACCGCAGGGGCTGCAGGTCCGCTGCGTGTCGGATACCTCCTCGCTGGATCTGCACAACGTGCTCTCCATCGAGATCAAAGGGCGTTTATGGTGTGTGCCGTACCCGCTGGAGTTTCTGTTTCGTACCGATGTCGATCTGGAAAACGGCCATTTTGAACTGAAAGATGCGGGGTAATCATGGAAAGTAAACTGCTCGAATATTACAACCGCGAGCTGGCCTACCTGCGCGAAATGGGGGCCGAGTTTGCCGAACGCTATCCTAAGGTCGCCGGACGGCTGGGCATGCGCGGCATCGAAGTGGCGGACCCGTATACCGAACGTCTGATGGAGGGCTTCGCCTTCCTGACCTCCCGCGTGCAGATGAAAATGGACGCTGAGTTTCCGCGCTTCTCCCAGCGTCTGCTGGAGATGATTGCGCCTAACTATCTCGCGCCCACGCCGTCGATGGCGATTGCGGAGATTGAGCCCGACAGCAGCCGGGGCGACCTGAGCAAGGGCTTCATTGTGCCGCGCGGTACCATGATGGACAGCCTGGCGCTGAAAAAAACCGGCGTGACCTGCAGCTATACCACGGCGCACGAGGTCAACCTGCTGCCGCTGAAAATCGACAAGGTCGAGCTGGGCGGCGTGCCCGCCGATCTGCCCCTGGCGCAGCTGGGACTGAGCCAGCGGGGGATCGGCAGCGCCTTAAGGATCCGCATCGCCTGCGACGGCCCGCAAAACCTCGGGCACCTGGATTTCGACCGTCTGGAATTCTTCCTCGGCGGTCCGGACATTGAAGCGCTGAAGCTGCTGGAGCTGGTGATGGAGCATCACGCCGGGATCGTCTGCCAGACGGTCAGTCCGCAGCCGCAGCGACAGCTGCTGGCGTCGGACGCGCTGCGCCAGGAAGGCTTTGAGCCTGACCAGGCCCTGCTTCCGGACGATCTGCGCAACTTTGACGGCTATCGCCTGCTGCAGGAGTATTTCGCCTTTCCGGCCCGCTTCCGCTTCATTAGCCTGAGCGGTCTGGGCACGCTTATCGAACGCTGTGAAGGCGAAAAAGCCTTCGACATCTTCATTCTGCTGGATAAGTCGGATGAACAGCTGGAGCGCGTGGTCGATGCCAGCCATCTGGCGCTGCACTGTACCCCGGTCATCAACCTGTTTCCCAAGGTCGCGGCGCGTCAGAAGCTGAATGAAGGCCAGCATGAATACCATCTGGTGGTCGATAATATCCGTCCGCTGGATTATGAAATTTACGCGGTCAAAAAAATCTATGGCAGCGCGGACGGCCAGCGCGATGACCAGACGTTTCGTCCATTCTGGAGCACCTGGAGCGGCGATGCGGGCAACTACGGGGCCTATTTTTCCCTGCGCCGCGAACAGCGCGTGCTGTCCGAGCACGCCCTGCGCTACGGCACGCGCACCGGCTATATCGGTTCAGAGGTGTTTGTTTCGCTGGTGGATGAACAGCACGCCCCGTGGCAGGAAAACCTGCGCTATATCTCTGCCGAGGTGCTCTGCACCAGCCGCGATCTGCCGCTGATGCTGCAGCAGGAGCTCGGGCAGTTCATTATGGCCGACTCCATGCCGGTGAAATCCCTCACCCTGCGTAAAGGCCCGACGCCGCCGCGCCCGGCGCTGGCGGAAGGGTTCAGCACCTGGCGGCTCATCAGCCAGCTGCAGATGAACTACCTCAGCCTGATGGACAGCGAAAACGAAGACGGCGCGGCCGCGCTGCGCCAGCTGTTAGGGCTGTACGCCAACCTGGCAGAAACGCCCGTTGCGCGTCAGGTGGAAGGGGTACGCCACTGCGTGCTGGAGCCGGTTCACCGCCGCGTGCCTGAACCCGGCCCGGTCGTTTTCGCCCGCGGGATCGGCATCACCCTGACGGTCGATGAGCGTGCCTTTTCCGGCGCCAGTCCGTGGCTTTTTGGCAGCGTGATGGAACGTCTCTTTGCCCGCCTGGTGTCCATCAACAGCTTTACGGAGTTCACCCTGAAAAGTCAGCAGCGCGGCGAGATTGGCTACTGGGCGCCGCGCATGGGTAAAAGGGCGCTGATATGAGTGACGCTGCCACTGCACCGCTGCGCGTGCATCGCCTGACCCGGCTGCCGGACGCGTTCTGGCAAGGGGTTCGCGAGACGCCCTGGCGCTACGACCTGTTTCAGCTGTTAAGGCGCATTGATGCCCAGGGCGGCGAACGCTACCCGCTGGGACGCGCGCCGCTGCCGAAATTTGAGCCGCTGCGCATCGGCCAGCAGCCGTCGATGAGTTTTGCGCCGTCGACGCTGGCTCAGGTCCGCCAGCGGGAGGAAAGCGGGCTGCACGAGGTGTCTATCCTCAGTTTCGGCCTGTTTGGCCCGAACGGCCCGCTGCCGGTCCATATGACCGAATACGCCCGCGAGCGAATTTATCATCATCAGGACACCAGCCTCAGCGCGTTTGCCGACCTGTTCCATCATCGCCTGGCGCTGCTGTTTTACCGCGCCTGGGCGGATGCGCAACCCACCGTCTCCCTCGATCGCGCTGATAACAGGCGCTTTGAGGGCTATCTGGCGTCGCTGATTGGCATGGGCCAGCCGGGACAGATGAACAAAGGCAGCCTGAGCTCTCATGCCCGCTTTACCCACGCCGGACACCTGACCCGGCACGGGCGGGATCCGGAGGGGCTGGAGAAGATCCTGCGCAGCTATTTTAAAGCGCCGGTTAAGCTGGTGAGCAACGTGCCGCAGTGGATGCCGCTTTCCACGCGCGAGCAGGCGCAGCTGGGAGCAGGGCGCCGCATGCCGCGCATGGGGGAATCCGCCTTTCTCGGCGTTGCCGTCCGCGACGTGCAGCATAAGTTTCGCATCGAAATTGGCCCGCTGAGCGCGGAGGAGTACAACCGTTTTCTGCCGGGTGAAGCGTGGGTCACCGAGCTGCGCGACTGGGTGCGTCAGTACGCCGGGGTGGAGTTTGAATGGGAAACGCGGGTGATCCTGCGTGAAGACGCGGTGCAGGGCACCACGCTCGGCAGCAATGGGCGATTAGGCTATAACACCTGGCTGGGCCTTCAGCCGCAGCCTGTCCCGCGTGGCGATCTGGTGTATCGCGCAGAGCGGTAATCCTTCCGTATACCGAATCATTGTTAATGGAAACTAACATGTCAGAAATTAGCCGTGCCGTGCTTTTCGGCAAACTGGATACGCTGTTATTTACCTCTCTGGAAAGCGCCACTGCGTTCTGCAAGCTGCGCGGCAACCCGTACGTTGAGCTGGTGCACTGGCTGCATCAGCTGATGCAGCAGGATGGCGATCTGCAGCAGGTCATCCGCCACTTTGCCCTCGATGAACAGCAGCTGACCCGCGATATCGTGGCCGCGCTGGATGTCCTTCCGCGTGGCGCCAGTTCCGTTTCCGATCTCTCCGAGCATATCGACAGCGCCGTGGAGCGCGCCTGGGTGTTCGGCTCGCTGAAGTTTGGCGTCAGCCGTATTCGCGGCGGCCATTTGCTGATCGGCATGCTGAAAACCTGGAACCTGGCCAACGTGCTGAAAAGCATCTCGTCGCAGTTCACCCGCCTGAACGTCGAGGTGCTGATTGAGCAGTTCGACGCGATTTGCGCCAACAGCAAAGAAACGCAGCAGGCCGCTGCCGCCGCAGACGCACCGGCGGGTACGGTACCGGCGGCGCAGGGAACGCTGGCCCAGTACGGCCAGGACCTGACTGCCCGCGCCCGCGAAGGGAAGATTGACCCGGTTGTCGGGCGCGACGAAGAGATCCGCCAGATGGTGGATATCCTGATGCGTCGCCGCCAGAACAACCCGCTGCTGACCGGGGAAGCCGGGGTCGGGAAAACGGCGGTGGTGGAAGGGCTGGCGCTGCGTATCGCCGACGGCGACGTCCCGGAGCCGCTGCAAAATATTCAGCTGTGGCTGCTGGATATCGGCATGCTGCAGGCTGGCGCCGGCATGAAAGGCGAGTTTGAAGCCCGTCTGCAGGCGCTCATTAACGAAGTCCAGTCCAGCGCCACGCCAATCATTCTGTTTATCGATGAGATCCACACCCTGATTGGCGCTGGCGGCCAGCAGGGGACCGGCGATGCGGCGAACCTGCTGAAGCCCGCGCTGGCGCGCGGTCAGCTGCGCACCATCGGCGCCACCACCTGGGCGGAATACAAAAAATACATCGAGAAAGACCCGGCGCTGACCCGCCGTTTCCAGACGGTGCAGGTCCACGAGCCGGACGAAGCGAAAGCCATTCTGATGCTGCGCAGCACCGTGTCGCCGCTGGAGACGCACCACCAGGTGCTGCTGCTCGACGAAGCGGTCAGCGCGGCGGTGAAGCTGTCGCATCGTTACATCCCGGCGCGTCAGCTGCCGGATAAAGCCGTTGCGCTGCTCGACACCGCCTGCGCCCGCGTTGCGGTCAGCCAGAGCGCGCCGCCTGCGCAGCTGGAAGACTGCCTGCGCCACCTTGCCGCGCTGGACGTGGAAATTGAGATTGCTGAACGCGAAGCGCGCGTGGGAGCCGGTGACGCCGATCGCGTAACCGCTTTACTCGCCGAACGCGACGCGTATGAGACAAAACGCGAAGCCCTGGCCCAGCGCTGGGAAGAAGAGCGCAGCCTGGTGCAGGAGATTATCCGCCTGCGCGCGGCGCTGTTCGCGGCGGGCGATGACGATAGCGCCGAGCTGCGCGGCCAGCTGGCGGAACAGCAGCAGGCGCTGAACGCCCTGCAGGGTGATGAACCGCTGCTGTTTGCGGCGGTGGATGAAAACGTGGTTGCCGCGGTGGTCTCTGACTGGACCGGGATCCCGCTGGGCCGGATGGTGAAAAACGAGATCGACGCGGTGCTCAACCTCGCCGACACGCTTAACCAGCGCGTTATCGGCCAGCGTCACGGCCTGGATCTTATTGCCCGCCGCGTGAAAACCTCGCGGGCGAAGCTGGACGATCCCAACAAACCGGTGGGCGTCTTTATGCTGTGCGGCCCGTCCGGGGTCGGTAAAACCGAAACCGCGCTGGCGCTCGCGGAATCCCTCTACGGCGGCGAGCAGAACGTTATCACCATCAACATGAGTGAGTTCCAGGAAGCGCACACCGTTTCCACCTTAAAAGGTGCGCCTCCGGGGTACGTAGGGTATGGTGAAGGCGGCGTGTTGACCGAGGCCGTGCGCCGCCGCCCGTACAGCGTGGTGCTGCTGGACGAAATTGAAAAAGCGCACCCGGACGTCCACGAGATCTTCTTCCAGGTCTTTGATAAAGGCTGGATGGAAGACGGCGAGGGGCGCCACATCGATTTCCGCAACACCATCATTATTCTGACCTCCAACGTCGGCACCGACCTGATTAGCGCCATGTGCGCCGATCCGGAGCTGATGCCGGAGCCTGACGCGTTAAGCGGCGCCCTGCGCCAGCCGCTGCTGGAGGTCTTCCCACCGGCGCTGCTGGGCCGCCTGCTGGTGGTGCCGTACTACCCGCTCAGCGACGAGATGCTGGGGCAGATTGTTCGCCTGCAGCTCAAGCGCATTCAGCGTCGTCTGGAAGAGAATCACAGCATTATTTCTGAATTTGACGACAGCGTAGTGGAACAGATTGTTCAGCGCTGTACCGAGGTGGAGTCCGGTGGCCGCATGGTGGATGCTATTCTGACCAACACCTTGCTGCCTCAGATGAGCCAGATCTTACTTACCGCCAGCCGCAGCGACGAGCAGTACCGACGTCTGTACGTCACCTGCGAGCAGGGCGAGTTTCACTGTCAGTTTGCCGCGTAATAATCATCAAGAGAACTGTAAAAGATGACGGATAATGATAACAATCGGACTGTCCCAAACGCGCTCCCGGTCGGGTACCGCTTCAACGAGTTTGAAATCAAAGAGGTGATCGGCGGCGGCGGTTTTGGCATCGTCTATCGCGCGTGGGATCACCAGCTCGAACGCACTATCGCTATCAAAGAATTTATGCCTTCCTCGCTCGCCGTGCGCGGCGACGACATGACCCTGGTGCTGCGCAGCGAGCGCTTTGGCAAAGCCTTTTCCGCCGGCCTGAACAGCTTTATTCAGGAGGCGCGTCTGCTGGCGCGCTTTAACCACCCGAACCTGCTGCACGTCCTGCGTTTCTGGGTGCAAAACGACACGGCCTACATGGGGACGCTGTTTTACAGCGGGACCACGCTTTCGCGCCTGCGCGAGGAAAAGCCGGAGCTGATCAACGAGGCCTGGATCCGCCGCACGCTGCCGATGCTGTTCGGTGCGATCAAGACCATCCACAACGAAGGCTATCTGCACCGCGACATCTCGCTGGATAACATTCAGATCCAGGATAACGGCCTGCCGGTGCTGCTTGATTTCGGCTCCGCGCGCCGCACCATCGGTAACCTTTCCGATGAAACGGAAACCATGCTGCGCCCGGGCTTTGCGCCGATCGAGCAGTACACCGACGACAACGAAAGCGAGCAGGGTCCGTGGACGGATATTTACGCCCTCGGCGCGGTGCTGCGTACCCTGATTGTGGGTTCTCCGCCGCCGGTCAGCGTGGTGCGCTCTATTCAGGATACCTGCAAACCGCTGGTGGAAATCATGCCGCAGGGCTATTCCATTCCGCTGCTGCAGGCCATCGACCGCGCGCTGGCGCTGCACATGGAGGACCGTCCGCAGTCCATCGACGAGTTCGCCGCGCTGATTGAGATGCCAGTCGCAGGGATCAACGACGTGCTGACGGCGAAAAAGCCCGGCACGATGCTGGTTCCGGTCGAAGACGAAAAACCGGCTTCGCTGCTCGACTGGCGCCGCTACAAGATCCCTGGCATGGTTGCCGCAGGCGTGCTGGTGGGTATTGTCGCCGGGGCGATGCTGTTCAGCGGCGGTAACGATGCTCCCGAGCAGGCTGCACAGGCACCCGCAGAGACGCGTCCGACTGAAACCGCCGCAAACGCGCCGGACATGAAGCCGGAAACGGCGAAGGTTAACGAGCAGGCGACGGCCCAGCAGACTCCGCCGCCTGTGGAGAGCCCGGTTGCGCTGGTCTATATCCGCATCCTCGACGGCGAAACGCTGAAAGTGAACGGCGAGCCAAAAGCGCTGCGTCCGGCGACCAACGGCTATGCATCGCTCAAGCTGCCGGCCGGTGAGGTGAAGATTGAACTCCAGGGCAACGGAAGAACGCGCGGCCAGACGCTGGATATCACCAAGCCGGGCACCTGGCTGGTGAACCCTTAGAATTACGCTCAGTCACAGATGCGAACCTCTTTTCTGAATCGCATAAGCTAGATGGAATAAAGATTATGCTCAACCGAATTACCGTTCAGCTCCCGGTGGAGGGGCTTCTGTTCTGGAAACTGACGGGCCGCGAGGCGATGTCCGAGTCGTTCGCGCTGACGCTGACCGTGCTCGGCACGGACGCGCGCATCGATCGCAGCAAGCTGCTGGGCCAGCCGGTCACGGTGACCATTCCGACGCAGAACCTGCTGACGTCCCGCTATGTTAACGGCAAGATTACCCGCGTGGCGGTCAGCGCCGTCGAGCTGACGGGCACCCGCTATGCGGTGTACCAGCTGACGGTTGAGCCGGACCTGTGGCCGATGAAGCGCGACCGTAACCTGCGTATCTTCCAGGGGCAGACGGTGCCGCAGATTGTCAAAACCCTGCTGGGCGAGCATCAGGTCAACGTTGAGGATAAGCTCACCGGCAGCTACCGGGTGTGGGATTACTGCGTGCAGTATCAGGAGTCGAGCCTGGACTTCATCAGCCGCCTGATGGAGCTGGAGGGGATTGCCTATCACTTCAGCCACGAGGCGGACAAACACACCCTGGTGCTCACCGACGCCGCCACGCAGCATCAGCCGTTCAGCGGCTATGAGGTCATTCCTTACCACCAGACGCCGTCCGGCGGCAGTACGGACGAAGAGGGCATCAGCCAGTGGGCGCTGGAGGACAGCGTGACGCCGGGGATTTACAGCCTTGACGACTATGACTTCCGCAAGCCGAACGCGTGGCTGTTCCAGGCCCAGCAGAACCCGGCGTCGCCGAAGCCGGGCAGCATCGACGTGTACGACTGGCCGGGTCGCTTTGTGGACAAAGGCCACGGGGAGTTTTATGCCCGCATTCGCCAGGAGCGCTGGCAGGTTGAGCATCAGCAGATTCAGGCCACCGCCACGGCGGCGGGGATTGCGCCCGGGCACACCTTCACCTTGACCAACGCGCCGTTCTTCAGCGACAACGGCAAGTATCTGGTGACGGCGGCGGGTTATCACTTCGAAGAGAACCGCTACGCCAGCGGCGAGGGTGAAACCATTCACCGCACCGATTTTACGGTCATCCCGTCGGCGGTGGTCTACCGTCCGGCGCAGACCACGGCGTGGCCGCGCACCTACGGCCCGCAGACCGCGAAAGTAGTAGGGCCGAAGGGCGAGAGTATCTGGACGGACAAATACGGCCGCGTGAAGGTGAAGTTTCACTGGGACCGCCTGGCGAAAGGCGATGACACCAGCTCCTGCTGGGTGCGCGTGTCGAGCGCGTGGGCGGGCCAGGGCTACGGCGGGGTGCAAATCCCGCGCGTCGGCGACGAGGTGGTGGTGGACTTTATCAACGGCGATCCGGACCGTCCGATTATTACCGGGCGCGTGTACAACGACGCGAGCATGCCGCCGTGGGCGCTGCCTGCCGCGGCGACGCAGATGGGCTTTATGAGCCGCACGAAAGACGGTTCCGTCGACAATGCCAACGCCCTGCGGTTTGAGGATAAAGCGGGCGCAGAGCAGGTGTGGATCCAGGCCGAGCGCAACATGGACACCAGTGTTAAGAACGATGAAACGCACAGCGTCGGCGGGGCGCGCAGCCATTACGTGAAGAAAAACGAGCTGCACCGCGTGGAAGCGAACCAAACCCAGGCCGTGAAAGGCGGAACCGAGATCCTGACGGGGAAAGGCAAGCTGGATGCGGCGGTGGAGCAGTACGTCATTGCTTCCGGGACGAAGCTGCGGCTGGTCTCAGGGGAAAGCGCCATTGAGCTGAATGCCAACGGCAAGATTAACCTGATCGGCAAAGAGTTTAACTTCTTCGTGGAAGGGGATGGGTATATCACCACGGGCGGTAAGCTGCATCTGAATACCTCTGGCACCAAGCCGGGCACAACGGCACCGGGATCGGGGCATAAAGGGGATATTGATGCGGCGGTGCAGGCGAAATTTACGCCGGGAAAGGAGAATAAGGCAGGTGCGGCTGCAAGCGCGCCTGCCGAAACCTCTAAAACTGCAACACCCCCATCATCAGGTGTGCCTTCAAGCGGATATGGCAAGGATGTAGATAGTCTTGTCGATAAATCACCGACCATGAAAAATGACATAGCTACGTTAAAGAAACGAGGCTGGACATTTGAAGAAGGTGAAGCAGGTAAGGGGACGTTTGCCAATCGTCAAAAGCGAGTTATTACCGTTGATAAAAACGAGCTCGGTAATCCGAATGCGGTTGTTCAGTCTCTGTCACATGAAAGTGGTCACGCTTTATATGAACCCAACATTGATTTTTCTTCGCGCGACGCCTATCTCAACAGCACACTCAGTGATGAAGGCGCTGCAACGTTAAACAATATCCGGGTCCAACGCGAAATCATAGCCAACAAGGGTGGGGATATTGGTATTGCGGGCAATCCGGTAAATCAGACACAATATAATAGTATCTATGATTCTCTCGAACGTGGGGCTATAAAGGAAAGTGAAGCGCGTACGCAGATAGGCCGTATCTTTGGCAAAGGCGAACAAACGTCCACCACGGGGCAATATTACGAAGATTATTATGGCGGTTGGTATGATAAAAATTATCCATAGTCTAAAAACGTGTGCGGTGCTTGCGGCTTTATTAACGACGGGAATGGCAGGAGGTAACATGCAGAAACAGGATCTTTGGCAGTTCATTGCAAAAATGAGCGCATCACTCAAAACGTTGTCCGTTAACAGTCTGGATAACGCTCCGTTGTCATTCAGGCTAACGAAACAGAATGAATATATCAATTTCTACAATGCCGACGATATCAAACTGGTGGATGGAACGAACATTACTGCAATTGATTTACGTTTAAGTAAAGAAAGTGACGGTATGGCACCGTTACTGAATTTTTCACCGTCCGGCCAGTGCATCACTCTCGATACCGTTAAAAAGCATTATCCGCAACTGACGTTAACTGATTATCCACGAGGCCGCTCTGAGAACGAAGTGACCAGTTATACAGCGCCAAAAGATATGAATGGACAAAAGGTGAGCTTCAGTTTCACCGTGAAAAATCCTGACTGTCTGGGTTCAGTCGTCATAAGCGCCGAATAAGAAACGCTGCTTCCAAGTCCTGGCGGTGTTTCCAGTGGTGAGAAGCGCAATAAATATTCATTGAATGACAACTAATGTGAAAAAACACACTCCGACATTTCTTTGTTCTGCCCTGATGTTTACCTGTCTGAGCAGCAATGCGGTTTTGGCAGAAGCTATGCCGCCCGTTCTGACAAAACAGGATCTTTCCGTCAAGGTCAAAGGCCAGCCTGTCGCATTAGGCGACAGATGGACTCCTGATATTGCCCGTAAAATTGACGTGCCGCTTGAAGGCCATTTTGTCGGTGAGGTTCCTTTTGACGGAACCCAATATAAGTTCTTCCAGCATCAAAAGGCTGGTTTAGAAATATTCACTTCCAATCTCTGGTGGGATAAAGCAGAAAGAAGCGTTGATGATTATATCGTCTCCCAGATTACGCTGACTGCCTCAGATATTTTAACGCCGCGTGGAGTTCATGTGGGTTCAACAATCAGAGCACTGAACAATGCATACGGCGATGGCCAGGTTGAAAATGATTCCGGGGAGCAGTGGATTTCCTATGAATTGGGTAAGAAATTGCTCTCTTTTGAGGTTAAAGACAGTAAGGTTGTGAAAATAACCATGAATTACGAAAATGGTTCTTCAGAGTGATTTATGACCAAAAAATATCTGGCAGCCGTATTGTTCACGGCTTTATTGGCTGGCGTTGTTGAAACGTCATCGGCGCTTGAATTATCGCAATACAATAAGCTCGAAACGGTTAGCCGCATCGTTAACGACAGCGAAGTAACAGACAGTCTCAGGGCGTTGCTGGGAAATCATTACCAGATCTTTATTGATAACTTTGATGTCTTTGGTGAACCGCATACCACCGCAGGTGGCGGATTGTTTGTTGAAGGCTGGCTAAAAGATCTCTATCTGGAGAACGCGTCAGTGCTGGTTATCGATCCTGACGGCAAAATCTTTGCGGCCTGGGTGGTTCCGGAGTCGGACGTTATACAATATCGGTCATCTGATAATAGCCCGGTTATAAATGCCGATATTCAGCAATGGGCCGCCAGATTCAATGCGATGCATTTTGCAACGAACAACTAATCAAGATTATGCACCCGCGAAATTGGTTGTCAGCAAAGGCAGCCAGGTTTTAGTCGAACAGTCAGGTCAATGGCGTAAATAATAAAACAGCCAGCCAGAGGGCCAGCATGGATTGGCCTTTTTGTTTCTCACAATATTAATCATCCCGAGTTCACTTATGAAATACACCCTCCAGGAAGGTTCGTTTTCCCTTTTTCCTGCTGCCTGGCAGGATAACAGCATGAACATTATTCGCGATGACGAAAGCGGGCTGTCCGTGGTGGTCAGCCGCGGCGTTATCCCCGATGGCAGCGACTATGAACACGAGTTCCATCGCCAGTGGGATGTGCTGCGTCCGCAGATGGGCGAAATTGCCCAGAGCGAATTCCGGAAGGTAAAAGTCGGGCCTGACGGAAAAATTAACGGGCTGGAAGTTGAAACCACCTTTGACCGTAACGGGCAGCGCCTGTGGCAAAAACAGCTGGCCGTGCAGACGCCGGGCAAACCGGTATTGATGATTTTTACCCTCTCGGCACTCAGGGCATTCACCGAAGAGGACGAGGTGCGCTGGAGCGCGCTTAAGCAGAGTCTGACGCTAAACGACAACCGGAATGTGTAAGGCATGAGCGATAACAACGCGGCCCGTAAGGGCGACGAGATTATTCACTCCAGCATTTTTGCTGACATCACCAGCATTGTGGCGGAAGGTGCCG
>Ga0308156_1003421_pt1 | contig 12195 bp, 9 predicted proteins | sample PhyAR2_FD_201041 | JGI IMG/M metagenome (GOLD analysis project Ga0308156, IMG submission 201041) | Phyllosphere microbial communities from UC Gill Tract Community Farm, Albany, California, United States - DLSL A.R2 | ecosystem: Host-associated > Plants > Phyllosphere > Unclassified | place: USA... | reverse complement strand
GCGCGCAGTACCGCGGCCGCGCGGCCGCGGGCGCCGAGTACGTCCGCGCCGTGCACGACGGTGCGCGCGCCGCCGAGGTGCTCGCGCCGTTCCTCGGAGTCGCGACGCGCTGATCCCGGCCGGGCGCTGACCGTCCGGCGGGGTCCGGTCAGGCGCCGGCGCGCATCCCCTTCAGGATCGTCTCGGCCGGGGCCGCGCCGAAGACCGCGGGGGTCTCCTCGCGCGCCCAGCGACGCCGTGCCTTCCACCCGGTGAGGATGCCGTCGCGCTCCAGCACCGCCACGAGGTCGGCCTGGGCGACCGCGTCGCGCACGGCGGTGCTGCGCAGGGCCACCCGGGCCATCCGACGGCCGCCGTCCAGCGGCGTGAGGCGCTGCAGGTTGCGGCCGATCACGCTGGCGGCCAGCACCCGCTCGAGCGCCGATCCGATCCGGCCGAGCGGGGCGGGGAACACCAGGGCGCGCACCGCCGTCGACTCGACGTCGGGCGACGCGGCGGAGATGACCGTGACCTGGTCGGCATCGCGCAGCGGCAGGCGCTCGAGCGCCGAGCGCACGGCGCCCGAGGGGGCGATGATGACGAGGTTCATGCTTTCGATCCCTTCGCACGGGCCTCGACGGCCTCGCGCAGCGCCCGGATGCGCGGCTGCAGCTGGGCCCCGCGGGCGAAGCGCTGCGCCGATTCGCGTACGGCTCCGCGGTCCGCCGCGGTCTGCGTCGCCGCGTCCTCGGCCGTCGCGATGATGGCGTCCGCGACCTGATCCGGCTCGAGTCCCGCCGCCCCGTGCCAGCCGGGGTGGTCGGCGAGGATGCGCGAGGTCTCGTTGACCGGATCGTGCACCGAGACGATCGGCAGGCCGGTGGAAGCGTACTCGTACACCTTGCCGCCGGTGATGTAGCGACCGGCGCCGAAGGTCAGCACCAGCGCGTCGAACGTGCCGTAGACCCGGCCGACCTCGGCACGCGGAACCGGGCCGAGGTAGTGGATGTCGTTCTCCTCGAACGCGCTCATGGCCCGCGTCATGTTCTCGCCCGGGATGCCGAGGTGGTTGAGGTAGCCGTAGAGGTGCAGGCGCGAGGCCGCCACGAGGGGCGAGCGCTCGCGGGCCCGGCGCCAGCCGTCGACGAGCTCGGCGACGGGGATCGCGGCCGAGATGGTGCCGATGTACCCGAACGTGAGCGACGCCCGGGGCAGCTCGCCGTCGGCGACGGGCAGGTCGAGCTCGACGTCGTAGCCGTTCTGCACCACGTGCATCCGCTCCGCCGACTCGGGGAACTGCTCGGCGTGCCACTCGCGGATCGGGTCGTTGACGTACCAGACCTCGTGCGCCTTCTCGAGCAGGCGCTGCTCCCAGCGGCCCGCGCGGCTGCGGCGGTCGACGATGCGGCGGCCCGAGTAGATGTCCAGCGACCAGGCGTCGCGGTTGTCCATGACATAGGGCACACCGTGCTCGGCGTGCAGGGTCCAGCCCGGGATGAAGTCGACGTTCGGGTTGGCGGTGCCGATCACGAGGTCGACGGGGTCGACCTTGTGGATGCGACGGGCCGCCGACTCGAGCGTGCGACGCCAGCCGCCGTAGCCCTTCTCGGGGAAGGAGCGCTGGCCCCGCCAGTACGACCAGCCGTTCCACAGCTCGGGCACGTGGGCACGCGCCCAGGACCAACCGCGCAGGTCGGTGTCGAAGGCCGGCGACGAGAACGGCACGCGCTCGATCCGGATGCTCGGCTCGACCGACTGCTCGAGGGTGAGGTCGACGCCGGTCGACATCGTGAAGGTCTCGCGGGGCACGGTCAGCACCGTGACGCGCCAGCCGGCACGGGCGAACTCGTTGGCCGTGGCCCAGGCGCGATAGACGCCGCTGCCGCGCGAGGGCGGGTACCCCCAGGCGACGTAGAGCAGATGAGGGGGCATGCCGACCATCCTATTCGGCGGTCCCGGTCCGTCTCCGGGCGCCGGTTCAGGCGACGGGCAGGGCCTCGGCGGCCACCGATGCCCGACGGGCGCGGCGGTTCTGCTGCCACGCGCGCAGGCGCTTCTCGACGGGCTTCTCGACGAAGGCGTGCAGCAGCCACGAGACGAGGATGGACAGAGCGAGGGTGACGACGAGCCAGAACGCGCTGCGCCAGTAGCCCGCGTTCTGGTAGCCGAAGATCTCGCGGATCGGATAGATCAGCGTCGCGTGGACGAGGTAGAAGGCGAACGACCATTCGCCGAGGGCGACCAGCGGGCGGCTCGCTGCCCAGCCGCTGCGCCCCTCGATGTCGAGCGTCGCGACGCTCGCGATCAGGAGGGCGAACAGGACCGTGACGATCTCGGTGACGTAGCCACCCGCGAGGTTGGCGATCGCCTGCGTCTCGGGGCGGCGCAGGACCAGCAGCAGCGAGGCGTACGCGAACAGCAGCCCGATCCAGATCCACGGCGACAGGCGCAGGCGCCAGCCGAGGCGATACGCCCACGCGATGCACATGCCGAGGGCGAACTCGTGGAAGTGGGCCAGCGGCCAGGGCCAGCCGCCGAGCCCCGTCGCCGGCACGGCGATGATCAGGGCGCGGAAGAGGAAGGCGAGAGCCACCACCGAGACCGCGACGATCAGCGTGCCGCGCAGGCGCAGGCGGCGCAGGGGCGCGATCGCGAACGGGTGCATGGCGTAGAAGAACGCCTCGACCGTGAGCGTCCATGCGGCGGGGTTCCCGGAGAACAGCACCGTGGGGTCGCGCGACCAGCCCTGCAGCACCACCAGGCTGAGCAGCAGGATGCCGATGTCGAGCGGCTTGATCCACGGGCTGTCCGGATCGGCGACCACCCGGTAGAACACGGGGATCGCCAGCAGCAGGGCCAGCAGGTGAAGCGGGTAGATCCGCGCGAAGCGGCGGAAGTAGAAGGTGCCGCGGTCGGTGCGCTCGCTCCACGACCAGGTGAGCACGAACCCGCTGAGCACGAAGAAGAACGTCACTCCGAGCGAGCCGAACTTCGCGTAGCCGGCGACGATCGGCGGCAGCGGCGCGAGGTTCATGAAGTGATGTGCGAACACCGCGAACGCCGCCCACCACCGCAAGCCGGTGATGGCGTTGAGGCGCACGGGCGCCCCGGTGGGGAGGGAGTTCACTCGTCGATGGTAGCGGCGGGCGCCTGCGTAGACTGTGTTCCCGTGTCGCGCGCCCGGATCCTCTGCATCTCGCTGTCGCCCATCGAGCGCGATGCGCGGGTGCTGCGCCAGCTGAGCGTGCTCACCGAGTTCGGCGACGTCACGACCGTCGGCTACGGCGCGACCCCGCCCGGAGTGACACGGCACGTGCGGGTGCCCGATGACAGGCTCTCGCTGCCCCAGACGCCGTTCGGCGTGCTGCGACTCGGACTGCGCGCGCATCGCTCGGTCGAGCTCGCCGCCCCCGGGGTCGCCTTCGCGCACCGGGCGCTGGCGGGGGAGAGGTTCGACCTCGTCGTCGCGAACGACGCCCGCGTGCTGGCGCTCGCCTTCGAGCTCGCAGGCGACGCCCCGGTGTGGGCTGACATGCACGAGTGGGCTCCCGAGGAGCGCACCCACGTGCTCGCGTGGAAGCTGCTCGTGGCTCCCTTCATGGTGCATCTGTGCCGTCGATACCTGCCTCGCGCCGCGGCCGTGACGACCGTGGGCGGCGAGATCGCGAAGCTCTACGAGCGCGACTTCGGGGTGCGCCCCGAGGTGATGCGCAACGCCGCGCCGTTCGCCGATCTCGAGCCCACCGCCGTGCCGGATGACCGGATCCGCCTCGTGCACTCGGGAGGCGCCGTGCACGGTCGCAACCTCGAGCTGATGATCGACGCGGTGAAGCGGCTCGACGAGCGCTTCACCCTCGACCTCTACCTCGTGCCCGCGGCGGACGGCGGGAAGTACCTCGGTGAGCTGCGCGCCCGCGCGGACGGTGACGAGCGCATCCGCTTCAACGACCCGGTGGCGCCGGGCGATCTTCCCCGCACGCTCAATGCCTACGACGTGGGCGTCTTCTGGATCCCGCCGGTGCACACCAACGCGCGCCTCACCCTGCCGAACAAGCTGTTCGACTACGTGCAAGCCCGGCTCGCCGTCGCGATCGGCCCCACGGTCGAGATGGTGAGCGTGCTGGAGGAGCACGACCTCGGTGTCGTGGCGCGCGACTTCACCGTCGAGGCGAGTGCCGCCAGCCTCGAGACGCTCACAGCCGCCGACGTCGCCCGCTACAAGGCCAACGCGCACGCCTCGGCCAGGGCCTTGAGCTTCGATCACGAGCGTGACGTCGCCCGCGGCATCCTCCGCCGCCTGCTCGGCGCCTGAGACGCACGGGGCCCGCGCGGGGCCCACGTAGACTCGGCGAACGTGAAGATCGTCAGCGTCGTGGGCGCCCGCCCCCAGTTCGTCAAGCTCGCTCCGATCGACAAGGCGGCGCGTGCCGCCGGCGTCGAGCACGTCATCGTGCACACCGGTCAGCACTACGACCCGATGCTCTCGGACGTCTTCTTCACCGAGCTCGGGATCTCCGCTCCCGACGTGCACCTCGGCGTCGGATCCGGATCCCACGGCGTGCAGACGGGCGCCATGCTCGGCGCCCTCGACGCGGTCTTCGACGAGCACCGCCCGGACTGGGTGCTCGTCTACGGCGACACGAATTCCACGATCGCGGCCGCGCTCAGCGCCGTGAAGCTGCACATCCCGGTCGCGCACCTCGAGGCGGGCCTGCGCAGCTTCAACCGCCGGATGCCCGAGGAGCACAACCGCGTGATGACCGATCACGCCGCCGACCTGCTGCTCGCCCCGACCCAGGTCGCCGTCGACCATCTCGCCACCGAGGGCCTCGCGGCGCGCACCGCGCTCGTCGGCGACGTGATGACCGACGTGCTCTTCGAGCAGCGCGACGGCCTGCCCGAGGGGCCCTCGAGGCTCGCGCAGGAGCTCGGCCTCGAGCCCGGCTCGTTCTACGTCTCCACCATCCACCGCGCGGAGAGCACGGATGATCCGGCTCGCCTCGCCGAGATCGCCGGAGCCCTCGCCTCGCTCGACAAGCCGGTGATCCTGCTCGCGCACCCGCGTGTCGTCGCGAAGGCCGCCGCGCACGGCATCGACCTCGCGCAGGGCACCCTGCAGGTGCACGCCCCGCTCGCATACGCCGACCTGCTCGCGGCCGTGCTCGACAGCGCCGGCGTCGTCACCGACTCGGGCGGCCTGCAGAAGGAGGCCTTCCTGCTGCGGGTGCCCTGCACCACCGTGCGCACCGAGACGGAGTGGGTCGAGACGGTCCAGCTGGGCTGGAACGTGCTCGCGAACACCGCCGCCGAGATCACCGCCGGTGTCACCCGCGCCCGCCCCGCCGACACCGACGCCGCCCCGTACGGCGACGGCCACGCGGCCGAGCGCGTCGTCGCCGAGCTGCTGCGGCGCGCGGGATGAGGAAGGCGCGGCTGGGACAGTCGCGGGCGCAGGCACCGGCGCCGGTATATGGTCCACTGGTGAAACGAATCGTCGCGGCCGTCATGATCGCCGCCCTTGCGGTTCTCGGCATCGGCTCCCCGGCGTTCGCGGCGCTCCCCGGCGAGGTGACGAGGCTCGGCGGCGCCGACCGCTACGCCACCTCGGCGAAGATCTCCTGGAACTACGCCCCCAAGGTCCCTGTCGCCTATGTCGTCACCGGCACCTCGTTCGCGGACGCGCTGAGCGCCGCGCCCGCCGCCGCGGCGCAGGGCGGTCCGCTGCTGCTCACGGGGACGAACGCGCTGCCCGCGGTCGTGGCCGATGAGCTGCGTCGGCTGAAGCCGCAGAAGATCGTTGTGGTGGGCGGCGTCGGCGCCGTGTCCGCGGCCGTCTACCAGCAGCTCGCGGCGATCCAGCCGAACATCCGTCGCGACGCCGGCGCCGATCGCTATGCGACCTCGCGCATCGTGAACCTGCGCGCGTTCCCGAAGGGTGCGGCCGCGACCTACGTCGCCACCGGGCGCGCGTTCCCCGATGCCCTCAGCGCGTCGGCGGCGGCGGGCAGCCTCGGGGGCGCCGTGGTGCTGGTCGACGGCGCCAAGACCTCGATCGACGCGGCGACTCGCAGCCTCGTCAGCTCGCTCGGCTCGAAGCAGATCCGCGTCGTCGGCGGCACCGGAGCGGTCACCGCGGGCGTCGCCACCCAGCTCGGGGCGGTCGCCCCCGTGGTACGGCTCGCCGGTGCCGACCGGTACCTGACGTCGGTGGCGATCGGCAAGCACGCCTTCCCGACGGCGACCGAGGTGAGCTTCGCGGTCGGCACCGATTTCGCCGACGCGCTGTCGGGAGCCGCCTTCTCCGGTCGCCGCGAGGCCCCGCTTCTCGTGACGCCGCGTGCGTGCCTGCCGACCGCCACCCTCGACCTCGTCAAGAAGTGGCAGCCCGCGCACCGCTGGCTCTTCGGCGGCGCCGCCGTGCTGGGCGACGGCGTGCAGGACGGCACACCGTGCAGCGTCGGAAGCTCCGTGCCCGCCGTCACCGCCGCGCAGCAGAAGACCGCGCAGGCGATCCTCAGCACGGGGCGCATCACCGCCGGCGGCGAGCCGTACGAGCAGCTCCGCGCCTACGCCACCGGCGCGGTGCGCACGCACGTGATCAACGGCGCCGTCCGCGAATGCAGGATCGACCCGGCGATCCTCTCGGCCCTGCGCACAGCGGTGGTCGACCGCGGCTTCCGCCTCACCCTCTGGTCGATCAACCGCTTCTGCGTGGGCGATGCGACCTCGGGCATCGGCGAGAACAGCTATCACTACATGCGAGGCGGCGGTCACGCGCTCGATATCCGCACCATCAACGGCGTCACGGCGACGGGAGGACGCACCCCCGAGGAGCGCGCGCTCATCTCCGTGTTGCTGTCCGCTCTTCCCGCGCCCGCGGGGCTCGGCCAGAGCAACTGCCGCGGAACGAGCCCGATCACGATGCCGTCCGGGTGGGTGCAGTTCCCCGACACGTGCGATCACATCCACCTCGAGTACCGCGGCATCACCTCGTAGGACGCGGGCGGGGGCGCACGGCAGCCGGCCTCTCAGCCCCGCCTAGGATGGAGACCATGCGCATCGCTGTCGTGGCCCTCGGAAAGATCGGCCTTCCTCTCGCCGTCCAGTTCGCCTCATCCGGTCACGATGTGATCGGCGTCGACGTCAACCAGAAGGCCGTCGACACGATCAACGCCGGCATCGAGCCGTTCCCTGGCGAGGCGCACCTGCAGGAGAAGCTGGCCGAGCTGATCCCCGCCGGCACGCTGAAGGCCACCACCGACTACGCGGAGGCGATTCCGGGTGCCGACGCGGTCGTCCTGGTCGCCCCGGTCTTCGTGAACGACGAGACGTGGGAGCCCGACTTCCGCTACATGGATGCGGCGACGAAGTCGCTGGCCGAGCACCTCACCCCCGGCACGCTGGTGTCCTACGAGACCACGCTGCCGGTCGGCACGACCCGCACCCGCTGGAAGCCGATGCTCGAGGAGGGATCGGGCCTCGTCGAGGGCGTCGACTTCCACGTCGTGTACTCGCCCGAGCGCGTTCTCACGGGCCGGGTGTTCGAGGACCTCCGCAAGTACCCCAAGCTCATCGGCGGCCTCTCGGAGGAGGGCAACCGACGTGCGCGCGAGTTCTACGAGGCCGTGCTGCAGTTCGACGAGCGCACCGATCTTCCGCGCGCCAACGGCGTCTGGGACCTGGGTTCGACCGAGGCCTCCGAGATGGCCAAGCTCGCCGAGACGACGTACCGCGACGTGAACATCGGGCTCGCCAACCAGTTCGGCCTCTTCGCCGCGTCGCACGGCATCGACGTGTACAAGGTGATCGAGGCGTGCAACTCGCAGCCCTACAGCCACATCCACCGCCCCGGCATCGCCGTGGGTGGCCACTGCATCCCGGTGTACCCGCGCCTGTACCTGTCGACGGATCCGGATGCCGACATCGTGCGCGTCGCCCGTCAGTTGAACGCGTCCATGCCGGAGCGCCTCGTCGCCCAGGCGGAGGGCATCCTCGGCGATCTCACGGGGCGTCGCGCCGTGGTTCTCGGAGCGGCCTACCGCGGCGGCGTGAAGGAGACCGCCTTCTCGGGCGTCTTCCCGACCGTCGAGGCGCTGAAGGCGCGCGGCGCCGAGGTGCTCGTTCACGACACGATCTACTCGGACGACGAGCTGCGAGCCCTGGGCTTCGAGCCCTACACGCTCGGCGACGCCGCCGAGCTGGCGATCCTGCAGACTGACCACGCCGACTACAAGACCATCGCCCCGACCGACATCCCCGGCGTGAAGCTCCTGGTCGACGGCCGCAACGCCACGGACGCCGCCCTCTGGGCCGGCACCCCGCGCATCGTCGTCGGCACCGCCGGCTGACGATCGTCGCAGCAGAAAGGCCCCGGAGCGATCCGGGGCCTTTCGCGTCGACGGTGAGGATCAGCGCCGGCAGAAGCGCTCGAGGCTCAGCGACCCATGCCGGTGCAGGTCCAGCCCGCGGCGCGCCAGGCGGGGGGATCCAGCACGTTGCGTCCGTCGAAGATGACGGGGCGCGCGACTTTCGCGGCGGTGGCGACCGGATCGAGCCCGCGGTAGACGTTCCACTCGGTGACGAGGACAACGGCCTCCGCGCCCTCGAGCGCCTCGTCGAGGTCCTCGGTGTAGGTGAGCTGCGGGTGCAGCTGACGGGAGTTGGGGATGGCTTCGGGATCGTGCGAGATCACGTCGGCGCCCAGGCCGTTCAGGCGCACCGCGATGTCGAGCGCGGGGGAGTCGCGCACGTCGTCGCTGAACGGTTTGAAGGCCAGTCCGAGCACGGCCACCCTGCGGCCGTGAACGATCCCGCCGAACGAGTCGACCACCCGATCCACCATGTGCTGGCGGCGGCGGAGGTTGATCTCGTCGACCTGCTTGAGGAACGCCACAGAGTCTCCCCGGCCGAGCTCCTCCGCGCGCGCTGCGAAGGCGCGGATGTCCTTGGGCAGGCAGCCTCCGCCGAAGCCCACTCCTGCGTTGAGGAACCGGCGTCCGATGCGTGTGTCGTGTCCGAGGGCGTCGGCCAGCTGGGTGACGTCCGCCCCGACGACCTCGGCGATCTCGGCCATCGCGTTGATGAAGCTGATCTTCGTGGCCAGGAAGGAGTTGGCGGCGACCTTCACGAGCTCGGACGTCGCGTAGTCCGTCACGATCCGGGGGGTGTCGTGCGCGATGGCCGAGGCGTAGACCTCATCCAGAAGCGCAGCGTCCTGCTCTGCGGTCGCGGCGTCGAGTCCGTAGACGAGGCGATCCGGTTCGATCGTGTCCTTCACGGCGTAGCCTTCGCGCAGGAACTCCGGGTTCCACGCCAGCCGCGCTCCGACGGCGCCGACGATCTTCGCCAGCCGCGCCGCCGTGCCCACGGGCACCGTCGACTTCCCGACGACCAGCGCGCCGTGCCTGAGATAGGGGAGCAGATCCGCGATCGCCTGATCGACATACGTGAGGTCGGCGCCCGTGCCGTCCTTGCGCTGGGGAGTGCCGACGCCGACGAAGTGCACATCGGCGGCCGCCGCTTCGGACGGATCCGTCGTGAATCGCAGGCGGCTCTGCGCCAGCCCGGCGGTGAGCAGTTCCGGCAGACCGGGTTCGAAGAAGGGGGTGCGCCCGGAGGACAGGAGGGCGATCTTCGCAGCGTCGGGATCGATGCCCACCACCTCATGCCCGAGCGAGGCCATCGCCGCCGCATGTACCGCACCGAGATACCCGCAGCCGAAGACACTGATCCTCACCGGCACATGGTGGCAAGGGGCGGTGAACGGCAGAGGACCACGAGATGGACGGAGCCGGCCAGCCATCCGGGTTCTGGATGGTGGGAGCGGAGGTTTACAGACTATTGACATCTGTCACACTGATTGACATGCGTATCTCCCCCCGCGCGCAGTCGACCGCGCCCGCGTTCCGCCCGAGAGGCCGTTCGGCGCGGACCCTGCTGACGGTCGCCGCCACGGTCGCGCTGATCGCGGGGCTCCTGCCGGCGACGGCCGCGACCGCCGCGACGGCGCCTCCGACCCCCGAGGCGACGCCCACCGCGGTCCCCGAGCCCACGGAGACGCCGGGGGGCGAGGGCGCAGACGCAGAGCCTCAGCCCACCTCGACTCCCGCCGCCACGCCGAGCGCGACGCCGATCCCGAGCGCCTCGCCGGCTCCCGCGCCGGAGGTGAACTCCCCCGCCGAGGACGCGGCGCCCCCCGTCGCGAAGGTCTCGATGCAGCGCGATCAGGCTCCCGCCGAGGCTCCCGGCCTCGCGGAGAAGGACCTGGGCGGCGACGAGACGCTCGATGTCGCCGATCCGGGTGGCGCCCCCTATCCGGAGGCGGGGACGTCCGGCTCCGTGGACGGCGCCGCGGGCGCGCGGCTGAAGCTCGTCCGCCCCAAGGGAGCGATCGTTCAGGCCGCTCCCGTCGTCGGCTTCGTCGCGGGCGACATCATCAGCGATTCGGTGTTCGGAAACAGGGCTTCGATGTCCGAGAAGGGCATCAGGTCGTTCATCGACAGCAAGGTCGCCACCTGCCAGTCCGGCTACACGTGCCTCGAGATGTATCGCGAGACCACCCCCACCCGCGCGGCCGACGCGTACTGCAGCAGGTATGCCGGCGGGGCGAACGAGGACGCCGCACGGATCATCTACAAGGTGGCCCAGGCCTGCGGCGTCAACCCGCAGGTGCTGCTGGTCATGCTCCAGAAGGAGCAGGGACTCGTCACCCACGTCTGGCCGAGCACGTTCCGCTACACGATCGCCATGGGCATGGGCTGCCCCGACACCGCGGCGTGCGACAAGCTCTACTACGGGTTCTTCAACCAGGTCTACGGCGCCGCGCGCCAGATGCAGATCTACGGCAAGAGCAGCTACTTCACCTGGTACGCGCCCGGCGGCACCCGCAGCATCCGGTATCACCCGAATACCTCGTGCGGCTCGTCCGGCGTCTACGTGCAGAACAAGGCCACGGCCGGTCTGTACTACTACACGCCGTACCAGCCGAACGCCGCCTCGCTGGCGGCGGGCACCGGCACCGGCGACTCCTGCTCGTCTTACGGCAATCGCAACTTCTACAACTACTTCACGGCCTGGTTCGGTTCGCCGCGCACCCTCGCGACCTCGCGCATCTACGGCGCCGATCGATTCGAGACGTCTGCCAGGATCAGCGAGAAGTACAGCGCCGGAGTATCTGTCGCCTACGTCGCGAGCGGCGAGGGCTTCGCCGACGCGCTGAGCGCCGCACCCGCCGCCGCGAAGGCCGGCGGACCGCTTCTGCTGGTGGAGCCCAACCGCCTGCCGCAGTCGGTGCGCGATGCCCTGATCCGCCTGAAGCCCAAGAGGATCGTTGTGGTCGGAGGCACGGGGGCGGTCAACGCCGGCGTCTACGCGCTGCTGGCGAAGATCCAGCCCAACATCCGCCGTGACGCGGGAGCTGACCGCTATGCGACGTCCCGCATCGTGAACCAGCGGGCCTTCGGCGCCGGCGCCCCGGTCGCCTACGTGGCCACGGGCCAGGACTTCCCGGACGCACTGAGCGCCTCGGCGGCAGCCGGCGCGGCGGGGGCGCCCGTGGTGCTCGTGGACGGCACCCGGTCGGCCGCGGATTCCGCCACGGCCAAGCTGATCGGCGCGCTGAAGCCCAAGGAGATCCGCATCGCGGGCGGCCCGGGAGCCGTGTCCTCGGGAATCCAGGCGCAGTTCGCGAAGCTCGCACCCGTCAAGCGACTGGCAGGCGACGATCGCTACGACACCTCGACGGCCGTGAACCGCGGCATCTATTCGAAGGCCCCGGCCGTGGTGTTCGCAACCGGCGTCGACTACGCCGACGCTCTCGCCGGCGCCGCCTTCGCCGGGAGAGTGAAGCGTCCGCTGGTGCTCGCCGATTCGAACTGCATCTCGTCGTCGGCGTCCAGCGCGCTCGTCACGTGGGGAACCGGATCGCAGCTGCTCCTTGGCGGACCGGCTGTGCTGGGCCGCGGAGTGGTCGACCACGCCGTCTGTCGTTGACAACCGCCTCGCCTGAGGCGCCGCACTCTGCGGGGTGTGTCAGGCGAGGTAGGCGGTGAGGGATGCGTCCTGGTCGGCGGGTGCGAATCCGGTGGCCTGGATCTTGGTGAGGTCGAGGACGCTGTTGGCGGGGCGTGGGGCGATGCCGCTTTTGCCGGCGTAGTAGGTGTCGGTGCTGACGGGGGTGACCCGGGCGGGGTCGTGTCCGGTGAGCTCGAAGACCCG
>Ga0308156_1003419_pt1 | contig 12196 bp, 9 predicted proteins | sample PhyAR2_FD_201041 | JGI IMG/M metagenome (GOLD analysis project Ga0308156, IMG submission 201041) | Phyllosphere microbial communities from UC Gill Tract Community Farm, Albany, California, United States - DLSL A.R2 | ecosystem: Host-associated > Plants > Phyllosphere > Unclassified | place: USA... | reverse complement strand
GTGAGCTTGCTAACCGCTTAATGCACCCATCAAATGAAATTGAACGTGAATATGCTGTTCGAGTTATGGGTGAAGTAACACCTAAAATACGCCAAAAAATGGTAACTGGCGTAGAGCTTGAAGATGGTCCAGCTAAATTTGAGTCTTTCTCGGAAATTGGTGGCGAAGGTATTAACCGCTGGTACCAAGTAGTGGTGAAAGAAGGTCGTAACCGTGAGGTTCGTCGTATTTTTGAATCACAAGAACTTAAAGTAAGCCGCTTATTGCGTACTCGCTACGGTACAGTCATTTTGCCACGCGAACTACGTACTGGTCGCTGGATGGAACTTGATAAAACTGATATCGATAATCTAGCAAAATCTGTTGAGTTAAAACCACGTCAAGGCACAGGTTTATTTGGTATGGCAAAACGCCGTACTGATCGTATGACTGAAAAGCCAATGGCTGCTCGTCGTGGCGGTTTTTTACGTCAACAACGTCGTGATGATGAAAAAGAAGCACCTGTGAACACTGGCAGTCAACGTAAAACAACTGGTTTTAACCGTGGTTCAAAGAAATTCTAAAAGTATTTAATAATATGTAAAAAAAACCGCTCTTACGAAGAGCGGTTTTTTTATTGTTGTTTTTAGCTTTAATCCATCTTTGCCAACTCAATCCATTCAGCTTCCGGAAAGTGAGTTGCTAGATAATTTTTCAAATAATTTGAAGTATCTTGAGAAATTAAAGGATCTTTTGATTCATCTTTTAAGTTGTATACCAAGGCTTGCAATTTCAGACCACGAGACTTGAGCGCTTCAAGACTAAGTAAAGTATGGTTAATACTTCCTAAACGCCCCGATGTCACTAAAATAACGGGGAACTGATGCTGAGCAACATAGTCAATGGTGAGTAAACTGGTAGTTAATGGCACCATTAATCCACCTGCGCCTTCGAGTAAAACAATTTCAAAACGCTCAGCTAATGTTTGAGTTGCATTTTCAATTTTTTGAAAATTAATTTCTCGGTTATCTAGACGTGTTGCCAGATGAGGCGAAGCAGGATAACTAAAAATTTCGGGCATGGTGAGCTTGTCATGATCTTCCTGAAACCATCCCTGCCCCATAATTTCACGATGCTTTTCAATATCTTCAGAAATATCAGCATTCCCCGTCTGAATGAGTTTTTGGGTAATCACTTTTTTACCCTGCTCAGTCCATAATTTTGCTAAAACGCCTGTCGCATAGGTTTTACCAATATCGGTATCAATCCCACTCACAAAATAGATCTGACCACTCATTTACTTCATTCTCCGGGCAATACAATAGATCGGATGATATGTTAAGGAATATCCCTCGGCATGCTTAAACCGATCATAATCTTGATAAAACTGTTGTAAAGTCTGCTTGTTCCAACGATGCCGTGCAGTTGCAGTTACACCTGTCGCTTTTAAATGCTGCAAAACAGTTCTAGGCGAATCAAAATAGAGCTGGGCTTCTGACTCAGACAAATGCAGAACCTCAAAACCTGCCTGAGTTAAGGCATTGTTCCAATTTTCAATAGACCAATAACTTAAACCTTGACCTGTTAATTCTTTAATCTCGATTAAATTTTTTGGCCCAAAAGTTGAAAAACATAACCAGCCTTGTTCATTTAAAGCAGCATGACAATGTTGAAGTACACGAGGTAAATCCTGCATCCATTGTAAAGCTGAACCTGAAACGATCATGTCGAGATGTTGTGGAAACGTTAAAGTTTCAATATCACCAATCAACCATTTTAAACTTTCTTGATGGTTAAAGTGCTGCTGCACATCTGCATACAAGTCATTTAAAATCAATTCTTCAATTTGAAAAGATGCATTAATAAGGCGAGTTAAATTGCCAGAACCACAACCAATTTCAAAAACGCGTGACAAAATATTAGGGCAAAATTGCTCTAATAAGCCTGTTAAATTTTGGCAAATTTGCTTTTGAACAATTGCATGTTCTGAATAGCTTTGCCCTGCTTTAGCAAAACGTTGGGCAACTAAGTCTTTGTTTAAACTCACAGGAAACTCACCAGTGCTTCAAGTTCATGCTGCTGTACCATTGATGTTAAAGAAATACGCAAACGAGAACTATTTTGAGGGACTGTTGGTGGGCGTACTGGCATGGCATAGAAACCATTTTTTTGAACCTGTTTCGCCTTTTCAATTGCAGCCTGACTTTCGCCCACAATAATGGGAATAATATGGCTGGTTGATGGACTCACATAGCCCTTTTGTACAACAGCATGCTGAAGATATTGGCTAATATTTTTTAAATGCTCACGTTGAGATTGAGCTTGTAAGACTTTTTGGAATATAAAGTCTGCCCAAGCCATCACAATCGGCGGTTGAGCGGTACTGAAAATAAGTGGACGCATTTTATTAATGAGATAATCTTTAATAATTGGGTGACAAATAATGTAGCCACCGACTGCTGCTAATGCTTTACCTAATGTCCCCACCAAAAAATCAATATCTTGAATAACATTGTATTGTTCAGCACATCCTAAACCTTGTTCGCCACGCACACCAATTGAATGCGCTTCATCAACATATAGCATGGTTTTAGCAAAACGTTTTTTAAGCTGGACTAAAGCGGCTAAATCCGTTTCATCACCATCCATACTAAAAATACTTTCAGTCACTACAATGATTCGTTCAACCTTGTCATCGTCGTGATATTTTTGCAAAAGTTGTTCTAAGTGCTGCAAATCATTATGTCGATAACGCACATATTGAGCACCCGATAAACGGATACCGTCGATCATGCTGGCATGAACTAGCTTATCAGCCAAAATTAAAGTTTTACTGTCAGCAACAGCAGGTAAGATACCAATATTCATGTGGTAGCCACTATTAAACAATAGTGCCGCCCGACCACCAAATGCTTCGCTTAGGCTATTTTCTAATTGTTCATATTCTTCAAAATTACCCGTTAATAGACGTGATGATGAAGAACTAAAATAGCTACGTTCGACTGGAAAATTGTCTAAAAACTCTTCACGAAGTTTTATATCCGCAGCTAGGCCAAGATAATCATTGGATGCCAAGTTCAGCATCGTTTTATTTTGAATCGTAATAAAACGCTCATGCTGCACATTTTGGGTAAATTGTCTGAAGTTACCTTGCTGTTTTAGTTCATCTAATTGAGTAGCAAAATGATCAAGCAATGACATTTTAATGCACTCCTTGAATCGTTTTAACCACTTCAACCAATTGTTCAAGCAAATTGCTTAGCTCTTGATGAGTGATTACATAAGGTGGCATGACATACACCAACTTGCCAAAAGGACGAATCCAGATTCCACGGTCAACAAACTCTTTCTGCAATGTTTTCATATCAACATTAAAAGTGAGTTCAACTACACCTATTGCACCAAGTACTCTCACATCAGCAACATAATCTAGCTGATTAAGCGGTGTTAAATACTGAGTAATTTGTTGCTCAATTCGCTCAATATTGGCTTGCCAATCTTGCTCAATCAATAATTGCGTACTTTTTAAGGCAACAGCACAAGCAAGCGGATTGGCCATAAAGGTTGGACCATGCATAAATACGCCAGCCTCACCCCGACTAATGGTCTCGGCAACATGCTTTGTGGTTAAAGTAGCAGATAATGTCATATATCCACCCGTTAATCCTTTACCTATACACATAATGTCCGGTTCAACTTGCGCATGTTCCCACGCAAAAAGCTTACCAGTGCGGCCAAAGCCAGTCGCAATTTCATCAAAAATTAAGAGCAGGTTATATTTTTCACAAAGTGCTTTGGCTTGACGTAGATATTCAGGATGATAAAAACGCATGCCCCCCGCACCTTGTACGATCGGCTCAATAATTAAGGCTGCAAGATGCTCATGATTTTGCTGAATGGCTTGTTCTAATTCTGCAATATCTTGTGGATTCCACTCTTCATGAAATTTGGTTTGTGGCGCTGCAACAAAAAGACGATTGAGTAAGCTTGTACCAAAAATCTGATGCATGCCCGTAACTGGATCACACACCGACATCGCATTCCATGTATCCCCATGGTAGCCAGAACGTGTGGTAATAAAATTTGTTTTTTGCGGTTTATCTTGAGCAGTCCAAAACTGCACTGCCATTTTCAAAGCAACTTCAACGGCAACAGAACCTGAATCTGCATAAAAAATTTTATCGAGACTTGGCGGGGTAATTTTTAAAAGAATTTTTCCAAGTTCAATGGCAGGATCATGCGTTAGTCCACCAAACATAATATGGGACATGTTTTGTAATTGATCGGTTACTGCCTGATTGAGTTCAGGGTGGTTATAACCGTGAATCGCACACCACCAAGATGACATACCATCAATTAAAGTCCTACCATCATCTAACTCAATCGTCGCGCCATATGCACGTTTGACTTTAAATGTTGGTAAAGGTTGGGTCATTGAAGTATAAGGATGCCAAATATGTTCCAAATCAAAATTATCGGTCATCCTATTTACCCTTTTACAGCGTTCAAATCTTTCATTGAACACATGTTAAACCTGTTAAGAATGAAAGAAAATTGCGATATCAATCAAAGCTGATTAACTTTGCTGATGAATTGTTAAAAATTGGCAGATTTCTTCAATTGTTCGTTCAACTTGTAGATAAGGGAAAGCATGGGTAGTCTCATTTAATACTTTGTATTTCATCTTTTCTGTAGCGATATGTGCAAAATTTTCCTCAATTTTGCAAGGAATGACACCATCTTGCTCTGCAAATAAATGAAGCTGTGGACCAGAGTAATTTTTTAAGTTATCTACCAAGTTTAAATGCTCTAACATTTCTAATCCTTGTAATAACAACTCATGCGGGGGCGGTTTTGCTATATTTTGCATACTCAGCCAATCTTTTTTAGCTTGTACTGACCCTTGAGTAATTAAATAATAAAAGCGTTTTAAAGTTGCTTCAGGATTTTGTAAAAAAGACTGTTTAAACAGATCAAATACATCCGTAGGCATTGCAGTTTGCCACGTGTTATTGGCAACAAAACATGGATTAGAAGCGAGTGTAATTAAAGTTTTTGTTAGGCCAGTGCTCTTATAAAAAGAATCAACTAAGTGAGTCGCTAACTGACCTCCTAAAGACCATCCAATTACAGTATCTACATCATTCAATAAATTAAGCTGTTTCTGGAAGTTACTATTTAAAACATCAAATATATTAATAGGTTGTACATCACAACCCTTCTGTTGCAAATGCAATTTTAGTGATTGCAGAGGTTCAATTCCTACACCCCAGCCTGTAATCAATAAAATTTTATTTTGTAACTTCATATGCTTGCCCAGAGCTAGTTTTATAAAGATTATATATTAATATCAATTTAAAATATCCTTTAAAATCAATATAAAAAACAAATTCTCAAGATTAAAATCAAGTATTTATACCTAATTAATATTCTGAAATACATTGATAAGTAATAACTGCATTATTAATAGGAAACATACAAAAATTTAATTATCTAAACATTGAAGCTAATCAAAAAACAACATACTCCACACTTCACCTATAAATCCATTATGCAATGTAATTAATGTTAAGACTTATGTTTTTTTATTAAAAAAAATGACTCATCAATTCATTTTAATGATAGAACTTTAAATATTAATTAAAAGTTAATAGGTAGACTAAAATGAAAGGTCAAAATATATTATCTAAGGAGAGAGGAAAAGACACATATTTTGTTACACCAGATGATATTATTAAAACTATTCCTACAGAAAAAAAATTCTGCTTATTTTTAGATATTGATGGCACTCTAGCCTCTTTTCAAATTAATCCTGAGCAGAGTTTTATTCCTAACTCTACCTTAGAAATTATAAAAGAAATAACTCAATTAAATATACCTGTTATTGCTGTTACCGGTCGTGATATCGAAACAGCTCGTAAGCTACTACAGCATGTTGAAATTCCGGTAGCCGGTTTACATGGGCTTGATATCTATTTCGGCTCAGATACCTATTTACGTCCAGATTTAAGTGATATTAATTTTAAAAAGTTAAAAGAAGATATTAAAAAAACTTGCCAAATATATCCAGATTTTCTCATTGAGGATAAAGGACATTCTATTGCTTTACATTATCGAAAAAACCCAGATTTAGAAGAACAAGCTATTTATATTATGCAACAAATTAAATATTTCTATCCTCAATTAAAAATAAATAAAGGAAAATGTGTAGTTGAATTAATACCTAAACAAGCTGACAAAGGTAAAGCAATTCAAACTATATTAAAACATCTTGATTTACCGTTGGTATATCCAATTTTTATTGGTGATGATTTAACTGATGAATCTGGCTTTAATTTCATTAATCGACAGAATGGCCTTACCATTAAAGTAGGTTCAGGTAAAACAGAAGCTAAATATAGATTAGAAGATATTAATACCGTTGCTCTTTTTCTTTTTTTATTTCAAGACAGAATAAAAAAATTATATGTCAAAAATAGTCAAAATCAGTATGGAGAACAAATATGTCTAAATTAATTGTATTATCAAATAGAATAAGTATGCCTTCAGGTAAAGCATCAGCAGGTGGTCTTGCTGTAGCAGTACAAGATGCCTTGAACGATAGTAATGGTATTTGGTTGGGCTGGAATGGGCAGCAAATTACCGATAGTGAAGCGCCAGAATTTGAACAGGCCTCTTCTCAGGGAATTGATTACATTACCTGCCCTCTTACTCACCAGCAATACGCGCAATATTATTGTGGTTTTGCAAATAAGGTTTTGTGGCCAGCAATGCATGCTCGTGAAGACCTTATTGAGTATGGTGCTCAAGAATATAATACCTATCAAAAGGTCAATCGATTATTTGCTGAAAAGTTAAAACAGCTTGCTCAGCCTGAAGATCTTATTTGGGTACACGATTATCACTTCTTTAGTGTAGCGCGTTACTGCCGTGAGTTAGGCATGCAAAATAAGATCGGTTTCTTTCTCCATATTCCTTTTGCAAGCCTCAATATTTGGCGCAAAATTCCAGTAGCTTTAGAACTCATTCAAGACTTGAGCCAATATGATGTGATCGGTTTACAAACCCAGACTGATCAAAATGCATGTATGCAAACATGTGTTAATTTACTTGAAGCTCAGAAAATTCAACGTGACAGTATTAGCTATAAGAAACGTCGGATATTAATTAAATCTTATCCAATTGGTGTTCAACCAGAGCTTATTCAAAAGCAAGCTCAGCAAGATTTGTCTACTCCTTCTGTGTTTAATTTCGAGGAAATACCTCGTCAAAAAACAATTATTGGAGTGGATCGAATTGATTATTCAAAAGGTCTACTTGAACGTTTCAATGCATTTGCAACTTTTCTAGAGACCAATCCTGAATATCATGGCCTTGTTCGACATATTCAAGTTGCAACACCATCTCGTACAGATATTCCCGCTTATCAGCGCTTATACCAACGTTTTAAAGCGAAGCTGGAACTGATTAACGAAGAGTTTGCGCATGAGGACTGGAGACCAGTAGATTGCTGTTATGACACGGTTCAACATCATAGTCTCATGCATATTTATCGCCATTCTGATATTTGCTGGATTAGTTCACTACGCGATGGTATGAACTTGGTAGCAAAAGAATATATCGCAGCTCAAGATCCAGAGAACCCTGGAGTTCTGATTTTATCTAAATATGCGGGTGCTGCTGAGCAGATGACTCAGGCCCTGATTGTTGACCCACAAGATAGAGTGGCAATGATCGATACTTTAAAAATAGCTTTAGAAATGCCGAAAGCTGAACGTATTAATCGTTACCAACAATTAATAGAAGGTTTGTCTATTTCTGATCTTACTCATTGGCGTAATAACTTCTTGAATGATCTAGAACATTCCTCGAGTTCAATCATGAAACCACAACGGTCATTACAAGACAAATATCAATCTATCTATCAGGTTTTATAAAATTGGATAAAGAACATCGAGAAACCAGATTTCTCGATGTTCACTTATAGGGATATGACAATTTATAAGTTAACTCGTTTTTATTATTGTAAAACGGTTAAGTAAGGCAATGATGGACAACAAAATTGCTACACCTGATAAAACAGCACCTAAACTGGTCCATTCACCTATTAAACCAATTAAAGCCGGACCAGTTAATGAACCTGTATAGGCAATGGTTGATACTAAGGAAAGTGCTGCTGCCTTAGGCATAACGTTTTGTCGACCTACTCGAGAAAACATGACTGGCACAATATTAGAACAGCCTAATCCTAAAAGAGCATAACCCAGTATTACTACCTGCCAAACAGGTGCAGTAACAATCACAGCCATACCTATTGCTGCAATAATCGCACTATAGGTCACGATGGATTTTTCGCCCAATTGTTTAAGCAAGATATGACCTGCAAAACGACCAGTCGTCATGCTAAGTGCAAAAAAGGTATATGCCAATCCAGCAAAAGCAGGGTTAAGCTGATATTTGCTAGTCAAATAAATACCGCCCCAATCCATTGCCGCGCCTTCTGATAAAAAGGCTATAAAACACATCATGCCAATGAGAACAATAATCCCGTTAGGTCGGTAGTTTTTTTTCGGTGCAACAGTAGTGTCTTCGTGTGGTTTTTCATCTTGTTCAAAAGACGTTAAACAAGAAGGGATTGCGACTCCACCAATCACAAGCAAAATCATTACAACAGACAAGGTACTCATTAAAGGAGAAAGGCCTACTGCCAATAAAGCAGTTACGAGCATTGCCCCTGTTAAACCTCCTAGGCTACACATTCCATGGAAACTAGACATCAATGCACGCAGGCTATGTTTTTCAACAACTACGGCTTGTAGATTTATAGCTACCCCAAGGCATCCTGCTGCCGAACCAAAAATAAATAGCGCCACAGCCATCGTTACAATGCTGTTCCACATCGTCAGGCTAGGCAACAGCATCATTAACAGCATTAATGCCACAGCAATTAATGGACGACATCCCCAACGCTTTACAAGAGCGCCAGTAGCAGGCATAGCAATCATTGACCCAATACCCATGCACAAGAGAAGTAAACCAAAATCTGCATGATTCAGGTTTAAACGCTGCTGTGCAAAAGGAATCAATGGCGCCCAAGCTGCCGTCGCAAAACCCAAGCTAAAAAAGCTGAGTCGTGTTGCTAGACGTTGTGTGCTTAAGAGAGTAGCTGTATCTAAAACAGCAGGTTTGGTAAATAACATATTTTGCGAGCTCACCATAAAATCATTGGCGATCCATACCAGCCGATTTTCCATAGAAAAACCCTTGCCTCATGAAGTTTCTAGGCAAGGGTTTTGTTGGCGAAATTATATCCAATTTCATAAAAAAAACAGGGGGTGTGATACAATTTTTCTGACTTTTTTGTAACTGCCAAAGCCTTATGTAGTAAGGCTTTGAATATGTTCATTTTGACAAAAATAGTTTTTATAAATTTAATTGAATATAAAAAATATCGCATAAAAAACCCAGCTAGTGCCGGGTCTTCTATATTTAAATTTGAGATTGAATATAGTTTTGTAAGCCAATGAGCTCAATTAAACGTAATTGCTTTTCTAGCCAGTACGTATGATCTTCTTCAGTGTCAGATAATTGTTGACGCAACATATCACGGCTAATGTAATCACCCTTCTCTTCACAGAGTTTGATGCCTGTCGCTAATTTTTCACGAACGTGATATTCAAGTGCCAAGTCTGCTTTTAAACAAGAAACAACGTCTGTACCGACATTAATGTCTTCACGATGCATGTTTGGTTTGGCGCCTAAAAACAATACGCGGCGAATAATCGCATCAGCATGAGAAGCTTCTTCTTGCATCTCATGGTCGATACGCTCATAAATTTTGTTCAAACCCCAATCTTCATACATACGAGAATGGATTAAATATTGATCACGGGCAGCCAATTCTCCGCCAATGAGCATATTTAAATAGTCTATGACTTCTGGATTGCCACGCATAATAAATCTCCTATCGTATGAGGCTATTATGGGCAATCTTAAAAATGATTGCAAAGTGAAAAATAGTTAAGTTTATGATTTTTATCAAATTAAAATGAGAAACATACGCATTTGCAGTTTAAGTTATTTGAATTTCCCCTTCAAAAAGAAACGCTTGACTGATTTATAGTTTCAGTCAAGCGTTTAAATACGTCTAAAACCATCAGTTTATTAATTTGTAACTAAAATCAATGGTTCTTATTTCGCTACTGTCATTCGCTTAAAGTCTGCCCATAGCTCGCCATAAGTGATAAGAAATCTGTTTCATTCATGACCGAAACACCAAGCTTTGCAGCTTTTTCTAATTTTGATCCCGCTTTCTCACCCGCGACAACACACTTGGTTTTACTCGACACACTGCCGCTCACGCGTGCACCTAACGCTTGTAGCATTTGGGTCGCCTGATCACGTGTCATTTGCTCTAGTGTGCCTGTTAAAACCCAACTTTCGCCATTTAATGGTTGACGCGTTGGCGCTATCGGTGCATCCCAATGGATTCCCGCTGCAATTAAGCGATCTAATACTTCAATGTTATGTGGCGCCAAAAAGAAATCAGCAATCCATTCTGCGGTAATATCGCCTACATCTGGAGTTTTCTTTAAAGCTTCAACATCAGCAGCTTTAAGTGCTTCTAAAGTTTGGAAAGTATTTGCCAACATTCTGGCAGTGGTCTCTCCAACGCCTCGAATGCCTAAAGCATAAATAAATCGTGCTAATGTGGTCTTTTTACTGGCTTCAATGGCATCCATCAGATTTTGTACCGACTTTTCGCCCATCTTCTCGATCCCAAGCAAAGTTTCTCGGTGCTCATGTAAATGGTAGATGTCCGCAACATCTTTGAGTAAATCAAGGTGTAATAAAGATTCCACCCAACGATCGCCTAAACCTTCAATATCTAAAGCCTTACGTGATACAAAATGGCGAATTGCTTCAATTCGCTGAGCAGCACAATAAAGACCACCAGAACAACGTGCTAAAGCTTCTCCTTCAGGCATTACAACTGGCGAAGCACAAACAGGACAGTTTTCAGGTAAATGCACAATTTCTGCTTCTGCCGGCCGGAATTCTGGCCAGACTTTCTCTACTTTAGGAATAACATCGCCGGTACGGTAAACACTTACGGTATCTCCAACACGTACATCAAGGCGATGAATTTCACCAATGTTGTGTAAGGTCACATTAGAAACAGTCACACCACCAACAAAGACCGGGTTTAGACGTGCTACAGGGGTTAAAGTACCCGTACGCCCTACTTGCCAGTCAATTTGCTCGACAGTAGTTAAGGCTGCTTGTGCAGGGAATTTATAAGCAGTTGCCCAACGTGGTTCACGACTTAAGAAACCAAGTTGCTGTTGTTGCTTTAAATCATCGACCTTTACAACCATCCCATCAATTTCAACTTGCAAATCGGGACGCTCTTGCTGAATTTGTTCATAACGCTGCTGTACTTCTTGAATTGAATTACATAGATATTGACGTTCAGCAATTTCAAATCCAAGTTGCGTTAGCCATTGCAAGCTATCATGCATGGTCGTTAAGCCATGATTCGGTTCACACTGTGCAATACCATATGCATAAAATGCCAAAGGTCTACCAGCTGCAATATTTGGATCAAGCTGTCTTAAACTACCAGCCGCTGCATTACGAGGGTTAGCAAAAGTCTTATCCCCTTTTGCTTCCTGATCGGCATTGAGTTTTTCAAAGCCAGACTTTGGCATGAGCACTTCACCGCGCACTTCAAGCAGGCTTGGAATTTTAAAATGATCTGAATGTAATACTTTAGGTAAATTACGAATGGTTTTGACATTTTGAGTAATGTCTTCCCCAGTTTCACCATCACCGCGTGTAATCCCGCGTGTTAGAACCCCATTTTCGTACCAAAGTGAAATCGCAAGGCCATCAAGTTTTAATTCTACTTCGTATTGTACTTTTTGATTAGGTAGGCGCTCTTCAACACGGCGTGCAAATGCAAATAAATCTTCCTGATTAAAAACATTTCCCAAAGAAAGCATAGGCACTACATGGGTCACACTTTGAAATTTAGAGAGTGCCTGACCACCTACTTTTGTTGTGGGTGAATCTGATTGAACAAGATCAGGATATTGCTCTTCTAAAGCTTTTAACTGGTGAAATAAATGATCATATTCACTGTCCGAGATTGTCGGCTGATCCATCACATAATAGGCATGGTTATGCTTTGCAATCAGTTGAATAAGCTGACGCA
>Ga0308156_1003415_pt1 | contig 12204 bp, 8 predicted proteins | sample PhyAR2_FD_201041 | JGI IMG/M metagenome (GOLD analysis project Ga0308156, IMG submission 201041) | Phyllosphere microbial communities from UC Gill Tract Community Farm, Albany, California, United States - DLSL A.R2 | ecosystem: Host-associated > Plants > Phyllosphere > Unclassified | place: USA... | reverse complement strand
CAGAAAGTTGCCCGCGCTTACGTGATTTACCGCGAACAACGTACTACTGCTCGTCAGCAAACGAACTCAAACCACCATCCTACTTTACAAGTGACCGATGCAAACGGTCAGCTTCAGCCACTTGATTTAAGTGCATTGCAAACGACTGTAGCTAAAGCAGCTGAAGGTTTGGAAGGTATTGACGTTCAAGCCATTGTGGATGAAACCGTTAAGAACTTATATAACGGCGTAAAAGAGACTGATATTGCCACCACCATGATGATGGCAACACGTACTCGTATTGAACAAGAACCAAACTATACTTACGTGACTGCTCGTTTGCTTTGTCATGAGTTAGTGGGTACAGGTTTAGCATTCTTAGGCTTATCAACAGACACGCCTGAAAATGAAGCGCTTGAAGCCTTCTTGAAAAAAGGTGTTGAGCTTGATTTGATCTCACCTGATTTACTCAATTTCGACTTAGAAAAACTGGCAGCCGCTATTCAGCCAGAACGCTCTAACCAGTTTACCTATTTAGGTTTACAGACTCTATTTGACCGTTACTTCATTCACTCAAACGGCGTGCGTTTTGAGTTACCGCAATTATTCTTCATGCGTGTGTCAATGGGTCTTGCATTAAATGAGCAAGATAAAGAAGAACGTGCAATCGAGTTCTATAACTTATTGTCTAGCTTCGACTACATGGCATCTACGCCTACCCTGTTTAACGCTGGTACGTTACGTCCACAGCTTTCAAGTTGTTACTTAACCACGATTGGCGATGACCTCTATGACATTTATGGTGCAATGCGTGACAACGCAATGCTTTCTAAATGGGCAGGCGGTTTAGGTAATGACTGGACACCTGTGCGTGCCTTGAACTCTTACATTAAAGGTACAAACGGTAAGTCTCAGGGTGTTGTTCCATTCTTAAAGGTTGCGAACGATACAGCTGTTGCCGTAAACCAAGGTGGTAAGCGTAAAGGTGCTGTTTGTGCGTACCTAGAAACTTGGCACTTAGACATCGAAGAATTTTTAGAACTTCGTAAAAACACAGGTGATGACCGTCGTCGTACACACGACATGAACACTGCGAACTGGGTTCCAGACTTGTTTATGCAACGTGTATTTGAAGATGGTGACTGGACATTATTCACCCCTTCTGAAACACCAGACCTACATGACCTAACAGGTGCTGAGTTTGCTGAGCGTTATGCTTACTACGAATCTGTAGCTAAAGAAACGAACATGCTACATAAGAAAGTACGTGCTAAAGACTTATGGCGCAAAATGCTTTCTATGTTGTTTGAAACTGGTCACCCTTGGATTACGTTCAAAGATGTGTGTAACTTACGTTCACCACAACAACATGTGGGTGTAGTTCACTCATCTAACTTATGTACTGAAATTACGCTTAATACAAATCAAGATGAAATTGCAGTATGTAACTTGGGCTCGATTAACCTTGTACAACACGTTCAGGGTGGCGTATTAGACCGTGAGAAGTTAGCTCGCACAGTTAAAACAGCAGTTCGTATGCTCGATAACGTTATCGACATTAACTATTATGCTGTTCCACAAGCGAAAAACTCTAACTTGAAGCACCGCCCTGTTGGTATGGGTATTATGGGCTTCCAAGATGCACTTTATGAAATGGGCATGGCTTACGGTTCTGACGACGCAGTTAACTTTGCTGACGAGTCAATGGAAGTGATTAGCTACTACGCAATTGAAACTTCGAGCAACTTGGCTGTTGAACGTGGTGCTTACTCAACATTCAAAGGTTCATTGTGGGATCAAGGTATCCTTCCAATCGACTCTTTGGAAATTGTTGCGAAATCTCGTCCAGAACGTATGTTCGAAGTTGACCGTACTCAACGTTTAGACTGGGACACTTTACGTGCCAAAGTTCAAAAAGACGGTATGCGTAACTCAAACGTGATGGCAATTGCTCCTACTGCAACCATTTCAAACATTTGTGGTGTTTCTCAGTCTATTGAGCCAACATTCCAGAACTTATATGTGAAATCTAACTTGTCTGGTGAGTTCACTGTTATTAACCCATACCTCGTTCGTGCATTAAAAGAACGTGGTCTTTGGGACACAGTGATGGTGAATGACCTTAAACACTTCGAAGGTTCAGTACAAAAAATTGCTCGTATTCCTGAAGAATTAAAAGCAATCTTTGCAACTGCGTTTGAAGTAGATACACGCTGGATTGTTGATGCTGCATCACGCCGTCAGAAATGGATCGATCAAGCTCAATCGCTTAACCTTTACATTGCTGGTGCAAATGGTAAGAAACTTGACATCACTTACAAGATGGCATGGTTACGTGGTCTTAAAACGACTTATTACCTCCGAGCTTTGGGTGCAACTTCTGCTGAAAAATCTACAATCAACACAGGTGCTTTAAACGCTGTTAAGCCTGCATCTGTTGAAGTAGCTCCTGTAGCTGCACCTGTTGTAGAAGCGAAAAAACCTGAAGCAGTTGAAGAAGACGGTTTTACCCAAGCAGCTCCAGTTCCAATGGCTTGTTCAATCGACAATCCTGATTGTGAAGCTTGCCAATAACATTCAATAAAGTTGCTCTTTTTCACTAAAGAGTAACTTTAAAAGAGGTAAAGATTATGCTTTTTCATCTTAGTCATAACTATATGCTTGGTGTAGGAGTTTTAATCTTTGCCTTTGTTTTCTTTTATATGCCACTGGTTTACGCATTTTTCACAATACGTAAGCAACAGCGTAAGCAAAATAAGTTGTAGGGAGTAGAGACCAAAGGCCCAAAATTTGGTCGTGCATCAATAAAACTTAATTTTGTTTACACATTAAAAGCGTATAGTAGGGACATCTTCGTTTTAGAGATGTCAAATACAGATATATACAACGAAGAGAGAAGAAAAATGTCTATCCTTAGTTGGGACGATTTTGAAGATGATTCGCAAAAACCGGCTGCTCCTGAACTCAAGTCTGCGCCCGTCAATACGGAAAAAACGACTCATTCGCAGAATGTATCTTCTGCGGAGTCATCATCGCAGAGCTTGGCAACTTCACAACCCGCTGGAACCCATTCCGTGCGACCAACAGTTGCCTCCGATACGGTGGCTAGAGCCGCTGCAGCCCTAGAACATTTAGATGCTGCCCCTGGCCTAGAAGAGCTAGAAATGGGTGCACAACGCGTTCAGGTTGACGACAAAGCCATGATTAACTGTCGTGCGGACTTGAACCAGCTTGTTCCATTTAAATATGAGTGGGCTTGGCAGAAATATCTTGACGGGTGTGCAAACCACTGGATGCCTCAAGAAGTTAACATGAACCATGACATCGCGCTTTGGAAGTCTGAAAATGGCTTGACCGAAGACGAACGTACGATCGTTATGCGTTCTTTAGGTTTCTTCTCGACTGCTGACTCTTTGGTTGCAAACAACTTGGTATTGGCAATTTACCGCCACATTACTAACCCTGAATGCCGTCAGTACATTTTACGTCAAGCATTTGAAGAAGCGATTCACACTCACGCTTACCAATACTGTATCGAATCTTTAGGTATGGATGAAGGCGAAGTCTTCAACATGTACCGTGAAGTTCCATCTGTTGCGCGTAAAGCAGCTTGGGGCTTGAAATATACTCACTCTTTAACCGACCCTAATTTCCACACAGGCACACCTGAAAATGATCAGCTTTTACTTCGTAACCTGATTGCATTCTACTGTGTTCTTGAAGGGATCTTCTTCTACTGCGGCTTTACTCAAATTTTGAGTATGGGTCGTCGTAACAAGATGAATGGTGTTGCCGAGCAGTTCCAATACATCTTGCGTGATGAGTCTATGCACTTGAACTTTGGTATCGATATGATTAACCAAATCAAGATTGAGAACCCTCACCTTTGGAGTGGCGAGTTCCAACAAGAAGTGATTCAAATGATTGTTGAAGGCACAATGCTTGAAATTGAATATGCTCGTGACACTATGCCACGTGGTGTATTGGGCATGAACGCAAGCATGATGGAAGAATATTTAAAATTCATCTGTAACCGTCGTTTAGCACAACTTGGTTTACAAGAGCAATTTGCTGGTGTAACGAACCCGTTTGCTTGGATGTCTGAGATGATGGACTTGCGTAAAGAGAAGAATTTCTTTGAAACGCGTGTAACTGACTACCAAACTGGTGGTGCGTTAAGCTGGTAATTTTAAGCTTCTGCTAAATAAAAAAACCGCTATTAATGGCGGTTTTTTTATGCTTATTTAAGATAATTATTAGTATGAGTTGAAGCAGATTAATTTATAAGAGATACATTATGAATATAAAATATTTAATAATTTCTAGCGTCATAAGTTTATCGACTTTAAGTACTATAAGTTGCTCAAAGCCACTTTCACCACAAAATAATAATAAAAGTGAACCAAGCAAAATATATGAACAAGGTAGTAAATACTTCTTGGGCAAAGATGTACCAAAAGATTATCAAAAAGCTTTTTCGTATTTTGAAATAGCGGCTGAAAAGGGCTTACCAATTGCCCAGAATGATTTAGCAGGAATGTACATTAAAGGAATCGGGACACCAAAAAGTGAAGAAAAAGCTTACTATTGGTATGAGAAAGCTGCGAAAAATGGTTTTCCCGAGGCCCAATACAATGTGGGGCTTATGTATGATAATGGCTATTATCTAAGCAAAAACAGATCTAAAGCCTTAGAGTTTTACAAATCAGCTGCTCACCAAGGCTATGCCAAAGCTCAATATAATTTAGCAAATGCTTATCTTTCAGGAAATGGGGTACAAAAAGATATTAATTTAGCTTTAGAGTTATTTAAAAAAGCTGCAAGTCAAAATCTCTCGGAAGCTCAATATAACTTAGCAAATATTTATTCAGATGGCAGCTTAGTTAAACAAGATAATGAAAAAGCTTTGGAGCTATACACACAAGTAGCTGAGAAAGGTATACCTGAGGCTCAGAACAATCTAGCCTATATGTATGCTCATGTTTACTCAGATTATGAGAAAGCAAAATTTTGGTTCCAAAAAGCTGCCGATAATGGATATGAACCTGCAAAAGAGGCTTTAGAACAATTTCAGTAAACTACAATGTATATTACTTAAAGCAAAAAGGTTGCCAATAGCAGCCCTTTTTATATCTGTATCCTTATAAAAATATATGATCTTTATGTGAGACCCAAATAACCAAATACAGCCTTTTCAACTCGCTGCTGCAAATGTTTTAAATCACTTTCCCCTGCTATACCTGCCGCGTTGATCATTCCTTTACTTAAGGAAATTACATCTTGTGCGGCTGTCTGTGCATGTGAAATGCCAGAACGTATAAACAGATCGGAAATGATGGTCTCAAGCTCGTGTTGAAGCTCGCTTTCCTCAAAGTCTTTACCAATGATTTCAGAAGCAAACTCTAGAGTTCGTGCCAACTGTGGACGGTTCAATTGATGCTGCACAGCAGCATGTATGACGAGTTTTAATTTTTCTTTTAAGTCTGAAGCGTCGTGTTGCTGTATGGCATCAACAATATGATTTGAAAGCGCAGCCCGCTCACGTCGAATTAACTCGACAATTAAAGCATCTTTAGATGGAAAGTATTGATATAGGCTACCAATGCTTACGCCAGCAAGTTCAGCCACGGCATTTGTGTTAAATCCTGCAAAGCCTAAAGACTCCAGAATGCGAGCAGCTGCCTCTAAAATAGCTTCAAAGGTAGCCACTGAGCGTGCTTGACGCGGGCGTTTGCGTGGGTCTGGAAGTGTTTCTGACATGAGCCGAAATGCGAGTATTTAATGTGAGCAATCACTCATATACTGACTGAGTCATATTGATATGACAAGCAAATGCTGTCTTTTCAGTTGAACTACAACTCGGCTCAGTCATGGAGTGGTTATGTCTAGAACCTATACTTTTTTTATTCATTTAAGAGCATTGCCTGCTTGGTTGGCTTTAGCTCGTGAAAAGCGGGCTGAGTTTAGTGCACAGAAGCTTGAACCGATTTTTGAGAAGTACCCAACTGTAAAAGTTCGATGGTATGACGTTGAAGCGTTTAGTACTAAAGCCACTGATATTGCTGTGTTTGAGACAACATCTCTGCAAGATTATTATTTTGTGATTGATGCGATTCGAGATTCTGAGTTTTGCACAGTGCCCTACTTTGAGTTTGTAGAGATTATTCCTGCAATTGAAGATGGGTATGTGGAGTATGAAAGGTCTTTATAGAAGTAGTGAATGATCTTTAAGTTGTTCGACCAGTATTTAATCTGGGAGAACAACTTAAATTTTCTTAATGAAAAAAATCTGAAAGGTAGGCAACTGAATACAAAATAAATTAGTTTTATAATTTCAAGTATTAACTAAAATATCATTTATAGAAGCAATAAATTTCTCAAATTTTTTGTATATTTTTTATTATTAAAAATTACCTACCTCTAATATATATTCATCCTCTTTTTTAGTTAATATTGAATACACTCCATTTTCATGTAGCTTTATTTTTACCTGTCTATCCATCTCAGGAAAATTATCCAAGTATTTTGGTATATATTGATAATCAGTTTGATATGCTATTGTTCGCACATATTTAGGAGCCTTATAATAATAAAATGACATTAACTTATCATGCCCTAAAGAAAATAAAAAAATAGTAATCACAAAACCAACAAAATGAAGTATAGGAAAACCATCTGAAAGAATTTCTCTCTTAAAGACAGATAGTACGGAATAAGCAAAAATAAAAACTATATAAAATAACAATCCAATAGCTGTAGCGATATATAAAAAGGCAGGTAGATAGCAAAAAAAAGTAAAAAAGCTAACAGTATAACTATAATCAGATGATGGTAACCCCAATCCTTTATTAACTATTTTACTCGCATAAACAGCTGCTAACCACAGCACAGCCAAATGAAAGAAGAACCAAAAAAACTTAACATATTTAAAATTAATATATTTTTTAAAAAAACAATAAACCCAAACAACAAAGCCAATTTCAAAAAGCCCCATAGAGATGTAAAATATTTTAAAAAAAATATCAACATCCATTTTAATAAAAAAAATCCCTATTACAAAAATAGCGACTGCTACTATATAAAGTCTAATTGAAATATCTTTTTTATTAAAATCAATAAAAAAATCTTTAATCATATTAAAACCAATGATATAAGCCTCAAATAAATATTATCACTATATTTTTCCCATTCTTAAAATTTAAAAATAGGGAGTATAGTCTACTTCTTATGGAACAATAGGGTCATCTTCAGTCCGTAATACTATTTTTTCAATATCATTATCATCAATTTCCCAAGCATTCTTAATTACCAATTCTTTCTTCTTAATGGAAAATTTTTCAAATTCTGGATATGGATAAAATTCACCATTAAAAAATGCTCCAAAACTTATACTATAGGAACCATATTTTTTATATTCTTTTTCAAAATTATCCCAATTATGAGTTGTAGATGGAGTCATTTTGTGAATACGACTAAGTATTGTCATAACTTTATGTTTCTCGTCTACCGCTACATTTTCAGTCAATAATACTTTGTAATAACTAGGGTTAGCCTTCGACACACCTTTTATAATTGAGAATCTCAACTTTTCTAGTTCATCCATTTGACCTAATTGCTGATATAAATCCATAAAAACATTTATACCCTCCTCCTTTTTAAACATTAAAAATAATACAGGTGCCTTATCCTTAAAATGCATAAAAGCTAAACCATACCAAGATGCTTCATCCCATAACTCAGGTTTAATTAATGTCGTCATACCTATTTGGTCATGACTAATAGACTCTATATCTTCAAAATCTGGAGTCTTTTTATTGTCTCCTAATTGAGCTTTTTTTATTGTTTTCTTTGTAGCTTTAGAATTATTAAAATCCCATGAATTATTTCTTATCATCTCATATTTTGATCCAAAATTACCGTTTAAAATATCTAATACATCTTTGAATGCATTTTCCCCCAAGACGTTATAAGTAGCTCCAAAACAAGTACTGAAGGCAATAGAACGTGAAGCTGAAAAATCATTACCTAATGACTTCTCAAAAAAATCTTTTTCATTAACTATATGATAAACCGTGAGCAAACATTCAACAATAAACTCATAAAACCAATTAAATATTGTTTTCTGCTTTTCTTGATCTAAATCATTCCATATAAAACTAGAACAATAAATATCAACCTCTAGTCCTTTTTTAGTGTTTTTAAATTTATGAGAAATGATATTATTATGATCATTTTCTATAGTCAGATTAATCTTCAATAATACTATTTTCGTAAAAACATTATCAACAACACTTGTCGAAAAGAAGTTTTCAATTGTAGTTAAAATAGATTCTGCTAATTCTACAAATGGAAATTTATTTAAAAATTTAATTTCAAATGTACATCCAGAAACTTTTGTTACATACTTATTATATTCTCCTAAAGTAGACACAATTTTTGATGTAGGATGATCAATATCAGCATCCCTAATCAAAAATAAAGTTTCCAAAAAATCATCCATATTTTCTAATTCTAATTCCTTTCTAACCTTATCCTCATATCCTAAAATATATAATAAAATACCATAAGATGAATACAGTTGTAATTTATCCAAAGTATCTGGAAGATATATAAATTCCTGTAGTTGATCGAAAGAGCAATTTAATAATAAGTGAGCGATACAACCATCAAATATAGTTATTTTCTCAGAATCGATATAATTATCGCCTATAGCACTAGAACTAATTAAAGCTATTTCTACCCATAATAATGACTGTGGTATCCTACCTAACTCTAATTCATTCCATGCAAGTTGCCAATAAACCTTTATACTTGCTGGTAAAATAATTTGTTCTTTATGAAAGTAATTCGTTAAAAGTGATGCTGAAAATAATAAACTACCTCTACTTGCCCATCTAAGCCCAATTTGTGCATATGCCTCTGATAATAGTAAATTTGTATAGGTCATTTCCTCATAGGTTTCTTTTTTATTAAGCCCTACAAATGCCTTACCTAACAATTTAATTGCTTGATAAGGCTTATTATTTTCTAGGCGCTTTGCACCCCGCTCAAGTTGGAGTTTTGCTATTTTTACTTCACTATTACGTAAACCAGATTGCTCTGTAAAATAATCTAAAAGCTCGTCATACTCTTCGTAATTTTCAAAAATTATATCTAAGTTAGAAAATAAATTATAAATTTTTTCAAATGGGAAACCTATTAAGTTATTTCCAGCTTGACTAATTTTCAAAACATTCTTTAAAGTATCTTTACAAAAATTTTCATCTTTAAATTTTCGAAGTAACTGTAGCATATAAAGATGAAGATGAGCCATTAGCGAATTACTTGGTCTACTTATGTCCTTTGATATTTCACCTAATTTAATTATCGTAGTTTGATAAATAGCTTCTATATCTATAATTTTATTAGTATCAGAATAATGATATCTTCCATGATAGATAGTAAGTAGATTAACTAACTTTTCCCAATTTTCCGAGTTTGTATCATCTCCCAGTGTTTGAAAAGTACGATCCAAATTCTCTACAAATAATGTATAATCCTCAAACCACCAATATGCAGCCCAAGCATATTGATAAATAGCTTCTAATACTTGGTGATTAGTACCAAATTTATTCGCAACTCTAATTGCTCTATCAAATAAACCTTGCGTATCAATTATTGGTTTCTCTAGCTCTTTATATAAAATAGCTACTTCAAGAAAGTAATCAACTTGCTCCTGAGTTATTTTAGCTGGATTAATTTCTTCTAAGATAATTTTATTTACACGATCTAATTCTTTCTGTTTTTGATAGTCATCAGTACTTAGCTCAATTTCTCTTTTATAAAAAGTAGGTATATTTAAATTATCAATTGCAATAAATTCTAAGTGATTTTTATATATTTGGTCTAAAATCCAACTTAAGTCTAAAATACGTACATCAATAGAATACTCTTTCGTTAAGTCATCCTCTAATTTACTTCTTTGGTCTGCTTTAATCGATTGATTTGAAATACAAAAAACTTTTACATATCCCCTCTCTGTTTCAAAAATTTTTTTTACATCTTTTTTACACTTACTTTTCCAATCTTTTTGTGTACTTACAGCAAAAGCCCATCTTTCATTATGAGATTGGTGGTTAATTCCTTCATACCATAATAATTGATTCTGTGTTGAAACAGGAAAAGTCTGAGTATCAGTTTTACCATCACCTCCAGCCACAGGTCCTGTTTGCTCTAAGAGATTAGGACAAACAACTTTCTCACATAATTTTTTAGCGAATGTCTCAAACTCTAGTTCTTGACTACGTATATTAAGCGTAGATAAATAATATTCTAATTGCACTCTATCTAGAGTTCCTACTTCAACGATAGTAGAACTAGAAAATTCCTCTGGTCTTCTATTTTTAAGAAAATCTTTAGCTGACAAATTATCCATTAGATATTTAAACACTCATATTCTAAAAAATTAAAGTAGACTTAAGCTTTTATAAGCTAACTTATAAGAATGAATTTTTTGAACCTTCATTTATTCAAAATAAGGTATTAGATGGCAAAAATAAAAGCTATTTATAATATAAATTAAAAATAACATTATATGTATATAAGTATCATAGTACACAACCATAAAGCGACATAATGTGTCGTCCTAATATTTATTGCTTCATTCAGAACTTAATATCTAATTATCAATTTTAATTTACTTTCATTTCCTCCCCCCCAAAACCTTTCCAACACCACATCCCTTTCATCCACACTATTTGAACTCAAAACCTGTAGCATCAAGCCATCAATTAGGTTTAAAACCATGTTGGCATCGGGTTTGAGTGTGTTGTTTTCTAGACTAAAGACTAAATCAAAAAGCTCTCGAAGTAGCCATTTTCGATATTCAACTGCCATGCGGTAGGCGCTTGGGTAAAGCTGTTTTATTTCAAAAATGGCTTTAAACAAAAGGTGGTAAAGGCTATTTACTTCGACATGTAAACGTACAATTTCTTTAAGTTTATCGCTTGGTTTGGAGTAACGATGTGAGTAGACAATTGCCAGAACTTCTTCTTTCAGTCGGCTTTTTTGAAAGCTTATGCATGTTTCAACGAGCTTTTCTTTGGAGTGAAAGTAGTTATAAAAAGTTCCTTTCGGAATTTTAGTTTCTTTGGCAATCAGGTCTACGCCCGTGTTGTGAAATCCATAGAGATTAAATAGATCTATTGCGCTATGTATTGCTTTTAATTTCTTTGAAGTCGTTTCTAAAGTTGGCTATGTTTACCGTTATAAATTCTTGTTGTTTCTAAATGAGATAAAAAGCCTGTGCCCCTTCTGGGAGAAAAACAGGCACAGCAAAGCCGTAAGACGGTGCTTGGCACATCTCAAGTTTTATTGTTGATATAAGTTTTTAGCCGTAATGACTTAAAGTCTGAAAAGCGGTTAAGCCGTCAAACTTTTTAAAGATGAATTAAGTGGTGTCGTTATAGCTTTTGGCACTGAGGGCCAAGAAATGATGGATGTGCATAGCCAACTCCTAATTTTGGGAGTTCTGCCAAAGCATTCATTTGAAATTATGGTGGCAGAACGAGCAAGGGTTAGCAGACTGATAGTAAGAACCAGCACACCCGAAGGTGTCCCTCACTCGCCCTACCGCAACGAGCGAGGGACGATTGATACACATAAGACTACTCCTCAGAAGGAATAATCTGATGCTCTTACTATACGGTCTGCTAAAACCGGCTGGCAATGTAGGCCAGCAGGCAAAGGATAATCTGAGAATTTAGAGGTGTCAATGTAGCTTTTATGACAAGTATTTAAATTTATTATTATTTTTCATTAGATTAACTTAATTATTATTTTAGATATTATATATAATTGTATTTTTAAATTAAGTAAAGCGATCCATGCTTATTCATTTCTATCATTTAACTTTTAATGTGAGAGTACAAAACGGAAGTGGGATTAGACAATCTCGGTCTGCCCCACTTGGTGATAAGCACGATTAAAATAAACCAAGCTTTGGTCATGCTGGCTTTGTTTAATCGCCACAATCGGACAAATAAGAATGGTGTGTGTGCCGACTTGTTGAATTTGTTCAATCTCACAATCGAAACTCACCAAAGCATCATCTAACACAGGTGAACCTGTTTCTAACTCAATCCATGCGCCATGTTTAAAGCGTTCTTCTGGCGTGAGTTTAGATGAAAACGCTTTTGAAATATGTTCGTGGTGTGCGCCTAAAACATTCACAGTTAAGATTTTGTT
>Ga0308156_1003413_pt1 | contig 12207 bp, 8 predicted proteins | sample PhyAR2_FD_201041 | JGI IMG/M metagenome (GOLD analysis project Ga0308156, IMG submission 201041) | Phyllosphere microbial communities from UC Gill Tract Community Farm, Albany, California, United States - DLSL A.R2 | ecosystem: Host-associated > Plants > Phyllosphere > Unclassified | place: USA... | reverse complement strand
CCGGCATACAGGTACATCCACGGGATGTGGTGTGCCGGCTGGTTGCTGTGCGCGTACATGCCCATGCGCACGTCGCGCGCTTCGGTCATCTCATGGATGGTGCCGCCGTAGGAGCCGGCGAATGCGGCGTCGGCGGTTTCCGGGGTGGCGAAGAAGGTATCGAGCTTGGCGGCCAGCTTGTCGCGGCCACCGTACAGCGCGGCCAGGCCTTCGCCATCGTGCGCGGCGGTGAAGGCGAACGTCCAGCCATTGGATTCGGTGTAGTCGTGGCCCCACACGCGCGGGTCGTAGTCCCTGGCCTGCAGGCGCCAGCTGCCATCGGGCCTGCGGCCCTGGAAGAAGCCGGCGGCCGGATCGAACAACGTCGCGTAGCTGCCGGCGCGGTGGCGGAAGTAGTCGGCCTCGGTGGCGTAGCGTTCGCGTGCGGACGGTGTGGTCGCGCGCTTGGCCAGGGCATCGGCCATGTTGGCGATGCCGAAATCATTGAGCGCACCTTCCATCGTCCACGACATGCCTTCATGCACGTCGGCGCTGGCATAGCCGCGGAACGTCGAACGATCCATGCCCTTGCGGCCGACGTGGCGGTCCGGTGGCACCACGGTGGCGTTCTTCAGCGCTGCGGCGTAGGCCTCTTCCGGATCGAAGCCACCGATGCCCTTCAGCCACGCATCGGCGAAGGCGACGTCCGAGCTGGTGCCGACCATCAGGTCCGCGTAGCCCGGCGAGGACCAGCGCGCGACCCAGCCACCGGCGCGGTACTGCTCGATGAAACCCTGTACCAGCTGCCCGGCATCATCCGGGGTGAACAGCGCATACGCCGGCCAGGTGGTGCGGAACGTGTCCCAGAAGCCGTTGTTGACGAAGACCTTGCCGTCGCGCACCGGTGCGAAACTGCGCGTCGCGCTGCCGTCGGTGTTGTCATCGGCGGCGCTGGCCTGGCTGGCATAGCGCCACTCGGGCGCGGCGGCGGTGCCCACATTCTCGTGGCCGGAATTGGGGTACAGGTACAGCCGGTACAGGCTGGAGTACAGCGTGGTCTTCTGGTCGTCACTGGCATTGCCGATGTCGAAACGGGCCAGTCGCGCATCCCACGCATCCTGTGCACGTCCGGCCACGCTTTCCAGCGTATCGGCGGCGGCCAGTTCCAGTGCCAGGTTGTGCCGCGCCTGCTCGACCGAGATCAACGAGGTGGCGATGCGCATCGTCACCCGGCGCTCGCTGCCTGGGTCGAACTTGATGTAGCCGGTCGGGCGGCCGGTGCCGATCTGGCCGCTGCTGCGCCACGGCCTGTCGAAGCTGGCCACCACGTACATGCGGGTGGCGCCGTTGGACAGGCCGCTGCGGGTATCGGTGTAGCCGGTCAACGTCTGCGTGGCGGCATCGAGGGTGAGTCCGCCGCGGGCATCGACGTTGTCGAACAGCAGGTTGGCGTCGCCGCCTTCGGGGAACTCGAAGCGGAACAGCGCGGCATGGTCGGTGGGGGCGATGGACGCGGCGATGCCGTTGTCGAAGCGCACGTCGTAGCGGTACGGGCGCGCGTTTTCCTGCGTGCGGTCGAAGGACAACGCCCGCTTGCTGCGGTCCGCTTCGGGCACACCGCGCGTGGCGGAGGGCATCACCTGGAAGGTCTGGCGGTCGCCCATCCACGGGCTGGGCTGGTGGCTCAGCGCCAACGCCTGCAGCTGCGGCCGGTTCTTCGCATCGTTCTGCTCGTTCCAGCGGTACAGCCAGTTCAGTGCGCCGGCATCGGTCACCGGCGTCCAGAAGTTGAAACCGTGCGGTACCGCAGTGGCCGGGAAGTTGTTGCCGCGCGAGAAGGTGCCGTTGGCCTGGGTTCCGCGCGTGGTCAGTACCCAGTCGGAGACCCGCTGCGGCGCCTGCCGTGGCTGCACGTCCAGGCGCACGTCGTCGATCCAGCCCGACACAGGCGCGCCATTGGCGCTGGCCACCTCGAGCTCGATGGCCAGCACGCGGCGGCCCTTCAGCGCCGGCATGTCGCCCAGCCTGACCGCCTTGCGCGCCCACTGCTGCGGGTACAACGTCTTCGAATCGCCCTGCGCCCGTGCGCCCAGCGCTACGCCGTGCTGGTCGCGCGCGCCGCTGGCGGAGACGCGGCTGCCATCGTCCAGCAGCAGGTCCAGCGAGACATAGGTGGAGGCCACGGTGTCCTTGCCGACGATCTCCGGCAATACCAGCCAGGACAGCGTGGTGTCGGTGTCGATGGGCAGATCGGTCTTGAACAGTTCGCGGCGTGCCTGGCCGCCACTGGTGCTGTAGTGCAACGCATGCAGGCCGCTGTAGCCGACGTTGCGCTTGGCCGCGTACGGCGCGCCGGGGCCGCTGCCGACGTCGACGGACAAGGTGCCATCGGACCTGGCCGGTGCCGGTTCGCCCGGCTCGAAGGAGGTCTGCAGCCCTTGCGCCAGCACCGGCGTCGCAGTGGTCGCACAGGCCAGGGCCAGGGCGAGCGGAAGCAGGGCGCGGCGCGGATCGGACAGGGTCATGCAGGGTCTCCCGGTAGGGCAGGCGGCAGGCAGAACCCGCATCGGCGAACACCACGGACAGCATCGCCCCGTCCGCCGCAGGGCAGTCGGGAGGCGATGCAGGTCCGGTGGGGGGCGGGCCATGCGATCGGGTCAGGAATGGATCGCTGCCGATGCTGCAACAGCCGGCAGCGCCCTGACAAGTGCCATTTAGTTCGATCCAAATGCGGGAAATTCGAACGACGACCGATTCCGCGCGGAACTGACTGGCCTGCCTGGGATTTCCCGCCGATGGGGGCAGGGCGACGGCAGCGCGGGAGGGGCAGGGCGGTCGCACGTGGCTGCACCGGCGAAGGCTGCAAGCGGGCCGCAGCGCGCAGCGGCCACGCAGCGCACGGTGTTTGCCGGGCCCAGATGCTAGAATCGCAGGCCTCGCAATCCGTTCATCGACATCCGCCATGAGCCATACCGCCACCGCGCCCGCCAACGCCGAAAAGCGCTACACCGTGCACCGCAGCGATCTGCCGCTGAGCTGCCCGACCCCGGAAATGGCGCTGTGGAACTCGCATCCGCGGGTGTACCTGCCGATCGAAGACGAACCCAACGGGCAAGCGCAGTGTGCTTACTGCGGCGCCGTGTTCGTGCTGGCCGACTAAACGGCTGCCCCCTCGATGCGCCGATTGACCGTGGTGCAGTTGCTGCCGGCGCTGCACTCCGGCGGTGTCGAGCGCTCGACCCTTGAAATCGCCGCGGCCCTGGTCGCTGCCGGCCATCGCGCGCTGGTGGTATCCGCTGGTGGTCGCCTGGTGCAGCCGCTGCTCGACAGCGGTGCCGAGCACCTGACCCTGGATATCGGCCGCAAGTCGCTGCTGACGCTGCGCCATCTGCCTACCCTGCGTCGCCTGTTCACCGAAGTGGGCGCCGACATCGTCCACGCCCGTTCGCGCCTGCCGGCGTGGCTGGGGCTGTACGCGATCCGTGCGATGCAGCCGGCGCAACGCCCGCATTGGGTTACTACCGTGCATGGGCTGAATTCGCCCAGCCGCTACAGCGCGGTGATGACCAGCGGCGAACGCGTGATCTGTGTGTCCAACAGCGTGCGCGACTACGTACACACGCATTACCCGACGGTGCCGCACGACAGGCTGCAGGTGATCCCGCGCGGGGTGGATGTCAGCCAGTTCCCGCGCGTGGCACGCGCTGATCGGCGCCCCCGGCTGGCGCTGGCGGCCGACTACCCGTGGCTGGCCCAGGTCGACGGACCGCTGTTGCTGCTGCCCGGTCGCGGCACCCGCCTGAAAGGCCACGCCCACGCGTTGCAGTTGCTTGCCGATGTCCGTGCAGCAGGCGTGCCGGCACAGTTGTGGATGCTGGGCACCGACGAGCCTGGCCGGGAAGCCTATGTGGCAGAGCTGCGCAGGCAGGCGGCCGCACTGGGCGTGACCGGGGCGGTGCACATCAGTACGCCGACTGCGCGCATCGCCCAGGCGTACGCCGCCAGCGATCTGGTGCTGCAGCTGTCGGACAAACCGGAAGCTTTTGGTCGCACCGTGGTCGAAGCGTTGTCGGTCGGCCGCCCGGTGCTGGGTTGGAACCATGGTGGGGTCGGCGAACTGCTGCAGCAGCTGCAACCCAGTGGCGCCGTGCCGCTGGGCAATGCGCAGCTGCTGGGTGAACGTGCGCTGGCCCTGTTGGCACAGCCGCCGTCGCTGCCGGGCCGTATCCCGTTTACCCTGCAGGCCATGCAGCGCGATACCCTCCGTCTTTATGCCGACCTCGCTGGCTGACGCCACGCCGCCCCTGCGCGATGAGCGCGCCGGCCGCTGGGCACCCTGGTGGGTGCTGGCCTACGTCGCGTTGTGGCCGCTGCCGGGTATCGCCGAAACAGTGCTGGGCCTGGGGGCGTTGTACGCCGCCGCACGCATGGTCATCCGCCGGGTGCAGCATCGCCCTCATCTGCTGAGCCCGGCAGCGTGGGCACTGACATCGATTCTTTTCCTCGGCTACTGGTTGCCGCAGGCGTTCTCGGCCTTCGATGCCGTGGACCCTTCGGCGTCGTGGACCAAGGCTGCGGCCGGGCTGCGCTATCTGCCTTTCATGTGGCTGGTGGCGATCGCCGTGGCCACCCCGCAGCGGCGGCGCCTGACCCTGGGTGGGTTGGCGGTGATCACCGGCCTGTGGACGCTCGATGCGCTGGTGCAGGCACTGGCAGGCACCAGCCCCTGGTTCTGGTCGCTGCAGCAGATCAAGCTGGCCATCAGCGGCCATGCATTGTGCCCGGCTGAAGAAGCCGCGCTGGCCGACCGTCTCAGCGGCGCGCTTGGGCCGTGCAACCTGAAATTCGGCCAGGTGCTGGCCAGTCTTTCGCCGTTCCTGTTGTTGCCGGTGGCGCGCCGTTTCGGCAATGCGGGCTGGCTGCTGGCCGCTGCTGCAGTGGGCGTGGTGCTGCTGCTGGCCGGCTCGCGTGCCTCATGGATCACCTTCGGCCTGGTGGTCGCCTACAGCGGCGTGCGCCAACTGGGATGGAAGCGGCTGGGCCTGCTCGCGCTGGTGGGTATTCTCTCGGCGAGCGTACTGGCCGCCAGCGTGCCGCAGCTGCGTGAGCGTGTGGCGCGCACGGCAATGGCCTGGGACGGTGGCGAGGACGGGGTCGAGCAGGCCCTGTCCGGTCGTACCCGCATCTGGAGCGCGGCCGCCTGCATGATCGAAGCACACCCGATCAATGGTGTCGGTGCACGTGGCTTCCGCGATGCCTATCCCCACTGCGTTGCGCATGAAGGACCGGCGGTGTGGGGCACCATGCCCGCGCTGCACGCCCATCAGATCGTGCTGGAGATCCTGGCCGAGACAGGTGTGCTGGGGCTGCTGCTGTGGCTGGCGGCGGTGGCACAGGCATGGCGGGCATGGCGTTTCGCCCCGGCCCCGGCGCGCGAACGTGCACGCCCGGCAATGCTGGCACTGGCGGTCACCGTGTTCCCGCTCAATACGCACCTGGCGTTCTATTCCGCGTTCTGGGGCGGCTTGACCGTCCTGCTCGCCGCGCTGTTCGTCGGCACGTTGCTGGCGCGCGAACCGGACGATCAGCCGGGCGCCGGGTAATCTCCGCATCCACGCATGGCGTGGATCTACTGGACTGTGCGGGGGGCGCTGGTCGTATCCACGCATGGCGTGGATCTACTTGCGTGTGCGGGGCGGGGCCCTATCCACGCATGGCGTGGATCTACTGGATTGTGCGGGGGGGCTGGTCGTATCCACGCATGGCGTGGATCTACTTGCGTGTGCGGGTTGGGGCCTATCCACGCATGGCGTGGATCTACTGGATTGTGCGGGGTGGCTGGTCGTATCCACGCATGGCGTGGATCTCCGGGGACGTGTCTGGCGGGTGAGCAGTAGATCCACGCCATGCGTGGATGGGCTTTCCCATGAACATTGGCCGGTGTCGCGGCTTTTCCCGACTGGCCGCAGGGTGGTTCGCCAATGCAAGGATGACCGGGCAAACCGCAGTCTGTCCCCATGGCAAGCCCCAGACTCCGCTACGGTCGCTACTCCCGCACAGGAAATGTCTATTCCCTGACCACGACAACGCGTGGCCAGGAGCCATTCTTCTCCGACGCAGGCAATGTCGCTGTGCTGGTGGACGCGCTGCGCTTCGTCGAACGCAGCGGCATCAGCCACAGCCTCGCCTGGGTGGTGATGCCCGACCGCCTGCACTGGTTGATGGAGCTGCAGAAGGGAACGCTGGCCCAGTGCATGGCGTTGCTGAAATCACGCAGCAGCCGGCAGCTGAACCGGATATCGGGACGAAAAGGGCCGCTCTGGCAGCACGGCTATCACGACCATGCGGTGCGTACCGATGAATCCCTTCATGACAAGGCGATGTACATCCTGGGCAATCCGGTGCGGGCCGGATTGGCTGGTGGGCTGGGGGACTACCCTCACGCCTGGTGTCGTTGGCCGTTGTAGATTCCGGCATCGGAAGAGAGAACATCCACGCATGGCGTGGATCTACTGATCGGCATTCCCGGTAGATCCACGCCATGCGTGGATGAGCCATCCAAATCTCCCGTCACTTGTAGAAATCGCTGCGCCCGCCTGGCTGGCGCTTGAAACGGCGATGGATCCACAGGTACTGGTCCGGTGCCTCGCGCACCATCTGCTCGATGGCCTGGTTGACCCGCGCGGTATCGGCTTCGACGTCCTCGCTGGGGAAATTCTCCAGCGGCGCGCCGATCTTCAGGAAGTACTTCCCGCCTTCGCGGCGATGGAAGTAGGGGATGACCGCACAACCGGTCATCCGCGCCAGCTGGTGGGTGGCGGTGATGGTGGAGGCGGTGTGGCCGAAGAACGGCACGAATACGGTGTCCTTGCCGCGCATGTCCTGGTCGGGCGCATACCAGAGGAAGCCGCCCTTTTTCAGGTGGCGCACCGTCGCGCGGATGTCCTCGTTGGCGTACATCGCCTTGGCATAGCGCAGGCGGCCGAACTTCACCGCCCACTCGTACACCGGGTTCTTGTGCTTGCGGTACATGCCGGACAGGTCGACGTGGTCGCACAGCAGGCGGCCGCACATTTCCAGGGTCATGAAGTGGCCCGAGACCAGCAGCACGCCGCGGCCTTCGGCCTGCATCTGCTTGAGGTGTTCCAGCCCTTCGATGTGCACCTGCGGGCGGATGCTGTCGATGCTGCCCCACCAGGAACGCGCGCATTCGAAAATGCCCACACCCAAGGCGTCGAAGCTGTCGCGCACCAGACGCTTGCGCCAGGCCTCGTCCTTCTCGGGGAAGCACAGCTTGAGGTTGACCTCGGCGGCATGACGGCGGCTGCCGGCCAGGCGCCAGGCGATCGAGCCGACCCCGCGGCCCAGCACGCGCTGCAGCGTCCACGGCAGCCGGGCGATCCCGAAGGCAGTGAACATGACGGCAAACATCGGCCAGTTGCGTGGATCACGCAGCGACGGACGGACGGCGGTGGTGGCATCGGACATGCCGCCATTCTACCAATCCGGCCGCGTGTCTTTCCCGGGGGGCTCCCGTATCCTTGCCGCATGCGTAAAGACCCTGTCGAATGGATCCTGCGTGGCCTGTACTCGGCCGTGCTGTACCTCCTGCTGCCGATCACCGTGTACCACCTGGTCTGGCGCGGCTTCCGGGTCCGTGAATACTTCCGGCGCTGGGATGAACGCTATGCGTCCTATCCGCAGCCCAGCGGCCAGCCCCGGGTCTGGCTGCATGCGGTCTCGGTGGGCGAGGTCAACGCCGCTGCGCCGCTGGTCAATGCGCTGCGCGCGCAGCGGCCGGACATCCGCTGGGTCATCACCACCATCACCCCGACCGGCTCGGAACGGGTGCGCGCGCTGTGGGGCGATGCGCTGGACCATGTGTACCTGCCGTACGACGTGCCGGGCAGCGTCAACCGCTTCCTGGGGCACTTCCAGCCCAGCCTGGCGCTGATCCTGGAAACCGAGCTGTGGCCGAACATGCTGTTCGGCTGCCGCGACCGTCGCATTCCGGTGTACATCCTCAATGCGCGCCTGTCGGCCCGATCGCTGCGCGGCTACCGCGTGCTGGCGGCGTTGATCCGGCGTGCGCTGCGCACGGTCACCTGCGTGGCCGCACAGTCGCAGGATGACGCTGCGCGGTTCGTGCAGCTGGGCGCGGCGCCGGAACAGGTGCAGGCACTGGGCAACCTGAAGTTCGACATCGCCACGCCGGACGTGCAGCCCTTCATCGAACAGTTCCATGCCCATGTGCCGGCCACGCGCCCGGTGTGGATCGCGGCCAGCACGCATGATGGTGAAGAGCAGGCAGTGATCGACCTGCACCGCCGCCTGCGCCAGCATCATCCGGACCTGCTGCTGCTGTGGGCGCCGCGGCATCCGGAGCGCTTCCCCAAGGTGGAGGCGCTGGCCCGCGAGCAGGGCTGGAACGTGTCGACACGGCGCGCACAGCAGTGGCCGGACGCGCGTAGCGATGTCTTCGTCATCGACACGCTGGGCGAACTGATGCCGTTCTACGGCTGTGCCCAGGTCGCCTTCGTCGGTGGCAGCCTGCAGGCCATCGGCGGCCACAACCTGCTGGAACCGGCAGCGATGGGCACCGCAGCGGTGACCGGCCCGCATCTGCACAACTTTGCCGAGATCTCGCGGCGCATGCGCGAGGCCGGCGCACTGCTGATCGGCGAGGACGTGCAGGCGGTGGGTGATCTGCTGCTGCACCTGCTCGACGACGTGCAGGCGCGCGAAGACATGGCCCGCGCCGGTTGCACGCTGGTCAGCAATGGCCGCGGCGCGCTGCAGCGGACCCTGCAGCTGGTGGCTCCACACCTGCCGCCGCCGCTGGCCTGAGACCCCGCCTGTCGCCCTCAGGTGTTTCAAGGGCGCCCTGCCTTTGCGCTGTCGTGAACGCCTGCATCAAGCCCGCTTGATGGTGGTGAATCTGTCGTAGCTGGACCGCTCGCGCCGACCACGGCGTGCAAGCTGTCACATCATCGTTCGTATGGCGCAGATTCCGATTCCGCTTACCGCGTCAGGCTGCCAGCTTGTTGTCGACCACGCTTGGGCGACATCAAGGGAGCTTTGAATGATCGGCGACAACGGAGGCGCGCTGCACGCCAGCGCGAAGCCCGGGAGGCTGGGCACCGACCATCTGCTGGTGGTGGCGCTGACCCTGCTGTTGGGCGGCAGCGTTGTCGCCCTGGTCGGGCAGCACACGGCGGCACAGGCGGGGCCCGCCATTGTCCTCAGCCTGTTGCTGGCGGCGCTGGGCGCAGTGCCGATGCTGTATTGCCTGCGCATGGCGATGCGGCGCCTGCCGGAGGCTTCGGGTCTGCATGGTCTGCTGCGTGCCGCCTGGGGCAGGCTGCCTGCCGACGTACTGGTGATTGCCCTGCTGCTGGAACTGACGGCGACCATCGCAGGGCTGGCGCAATCGATGGCGCGTCATCTGTACGCAGCCGCCGAGGTCATCGACGCCGCACCCGGGCAGTGGCTGCCCTTGCCGCTGGCGGCGGCGATCCTGGTGCTGCTGCTGGGGGCCGCCGCTGCAGTGCTGCGGACGACGCGCGCGCTGTTGTTGGCCAGTGCACTGCTGACGGTGAAGCTGGGCGTGGGCCTGCTGCTGTTGTTGCTGGCGGCACGCCATGTGCACTACGCGCATTGGATTCCGTGGCTGCCATCGGCTACCGCGCCCTATCGCTTCGGGGTGGGTGGCGTGCTGGCAGCGGGCGTGGCATTGCTCGGCGTCCTGCTGGGTGCAGGCCTGCTGGCAGGGTTTTCCGGGCGGGTGCCGCGCCCTCGTTCGCAGGTTTCCAGAGCCGCCGGCGCAGCGGTGCTGATGGCGATGTTGTGGCTGATGGTACTGGCTGCGCTGCAGTCGGGCCTCGTCGAGTTTGCCGCGTTGGCCAGCACACGGCCGCTGTCGGTGGCGTTGCAGGGGATCCCGCAGCTGCAGTGGTTGCTGCCACTGTTGCCGTTGGCGGGCGGCGCGGGGCTGGCGGCCCTGCAGTTGGTGCTGCTGCTGTTGGCAGCGCGGCTGGGGAGGGAAGTCTGGCCGCCGAAGTCCGGCGAAGTGGGTACCGGTGCGCGTTTGCTGCTGACGCTGGCGCTGACCGTGCTGTCGGCGGCGTTGGCGCTGTCGCTGCCGGAGGAGTGGCTTCCACAGTTGCCGGGGCCCGCAGGCCTGCTGGTCCTGGCCGCCGTGTGCCTCGGCGTTGCCCGCAGCCAGTGGCAGGTGCGGGCCGCGGCCGGCGAACGGCGGCTGATCCCGATGGTGCTCTCCCCAGTGGCAACCGCACTGTGCCTGTTGCCGGCAGCCACGTCGCGGCTGTTTCTACCGGTGCTGGTGGTGCTGGCGGTCGTGTTGGCAGGCGTCCTGTTGCGTCGGCGCGCCGGGCGTTCGCGCTAGCGCCCCCCACACACCGCAGGCCACCTGCAATCAATAAAAAAGCCACCCTCGCGGGTGGCTTTCTGACCAGGCCGGTCGCGCCGACTCAGTTCGTGGTCGTCGACGGGTTGCCCGCGTCCTGGGTCAGCAGGCGGTTGATGTCCTGCAGTTCGGCGACATCCAGGCCACCCACGGCCTGGCTCAGCAGCAGGCGGTTCTGCAGGAAGTTGTAGCGGGCCTGCGCGTAATCCAGCTGTGCGGAGAACAGGATGCGCTGGTTCTGGATCACGTCCAGCACGGTGCGGGTACCCACTTCCAGGCCAACCTGCGAGGCATCGTAGGCGCTCTGCGCGGAAACCACGGCCAATCGGCGCGCTTCCACTTCGCTGATGCCCTGCACCAGAGTCTGGTAGGCATTGCGGGTATTGCGGTCCAGCGCGCGCTTCTGCTGCTCGAAACCGTCCTGGGCGATGTCACGCTGGGCCAGCGCCTGGCGCACGCCGGACTGGGTGGCGCCGCCGGAGAAGATCGGCACGCTCAGGGTCAGGCCGATGCTGTTGGTGCGTGCATCGGGGGAGAGCGAACCGGCGCCGACGCTGTCGCCCCAGGTTGCGCTCTTGCCCCAGCTGCCGCCCAGCGACAGGGTCGGGTAGTGACCGCCACGGGCGGCCTGCACGCCGGCTTCGGCGGCACCGACCTTCAGCTCCTGCGCCTTCAGCGCCGGATTCTGCGTGGTCGCCTGCTGCACCAGCTGGTCCAGGTTGCCGCGGTTGGCCGGCACTTCCGGACGGAAATCGGCCGGCAGGCCCTTCAGGTTGACCACCGGCTGGCCGGTCAGTTCGGTCAGGGCCTGGTAGTTATCGGCCAGGGTGTTCTGCGCAACGATGGTGTTGGCGCGCGCCTGGTCGAACTGCTTCTTCGCGGCCGCTTCATTGGTCTGTGCGGCGTTCAGCGATTCGATCGCCACCAGCACGTTGAAGTAGGCCGCCGAGGTGCGCACGATCAGGTTGTCGTTGGCCGAGTCGAGGGTGAAATCAGCCGCCTTGCTCAGCTCGCGCTGCGAGCGCAGGTTGTTGATCTGCGTCCAGTTGAACAGCGTCTGCGAACCGTCGATCGTGTAGTTGCGGCGCTTGCTGGTGACCGTGCCGGAATTGGCATCATGGTCGGCTTCAGTGCGGGTGCGGCTCAACTGGGCCTGGCCATTGATCTGCGGCAGCAGGGCAGCACGCGCCTGCACGGCGCCTTCCTTGTCGTACAGCCGGGTGGATTCGGCGGCGGACAGCTGCGGGTCACCATTGCGCGCCATTTCATAGACCTGCAGCAGGTCGGCGGCATGGGCGGACAACGGCAGCAGGGCAGTGGCCAGCGCAACAGCGAGGGATCGGCGGATCATTGCGGCTTCCTTGGACTCAGAGGTGGAACTGGGGGGCCGGGGCGGCACCACGCAGGTAATCGATATCGGTCTCGAACAGCGACTCGGTGCTGCCATCGGCCTTCACCAGCAGTGCTTCCATTGCCGGCGAACGGCCCTGGATGACATACAGGCGACTACCCGGACGCAACCACGAAGCAAACTGTGACGGCACCACGTCGACGGCGCCAGTGACACAGATCACGTCGAAGCGGCGTTCGGTCTGCCAGGCCAGGCCATCGGCCACTTCCACGCGCACGTTGGTGCCCAGGCCGGTGGCATCCAGGCGGGCGCGCGCAGCGGCGGCCAGTTCCGGGTCGATTTCCAGGCTCAGCACGTCGCGCGCCAGCGCGCCGATGCAGGCCGACAGGAAGCCGCTGCCGGTGCCGATTTCCAGCACTTCGTCACCCGGCTGCAGATCCAGTGCCTGCTG
>Ga0308156_1003406_pt1 | contig 12227 bp, 11 predicted proteins | sample PhyAR2_FD_201041 | JGI IMG/M metagenome (GOLD analysis project Ga0308156, IMG submission 201041) | Phyllosphere microbial communities from UC Gill Tract Community Farm, Albany, California, United States - DLSL A.R2 | ecosystem: Host-associated > Plants > Phyllosphere > Unclassified | place: USA... | reverse complement strand
GCGCGCGCGTGCTCACCGCCGCGAACGTCATGGAGCGTCCGCGCCCCGTCGTCGCCGAGACCGCGGGACCCCGCACGGCCCTGCGCCAGATGCGCGACGCGTTCATGTCGGCGACCTATGTCACCGGTCGCGACCGCCGACTGCTCGGCATCGTCACCGACCGCGACGCGGTCAAGCTCGTGCGCAAGGGCGTCTCGACCCTCGACTCGATCCTCAAGCCCGTGCCGCAGAGCGTGAGCGAGGACGAGGTCCTCATGAACCTCTTCATCCCCTCGGTCGAGTCGCCGCTGCCGCTCGCGGTGGTGGATGCCTCGGGTCGCCTGACCGGCGTCATCCCGCGCATCACCCTGCTCGCCGCCCTGGGCCCCGGCCCCGGCGCGACCGGCGAGCTCACCCTGCCGCTCTTGCCGATGCCGCAGGCCGAGATCGATGCCGTCCTCGATGACGGATGGACGGCCGACTCCCCGGCTGAGCGAGCAGCGCAGCACCGAGACGAAACGCAGACGACCACGGAGGAGGTGCGCTGATGGACGGATTCCGCCTTCCCCTCGGAAGCTGGGTCGCCTCGGGCGTCGACTGGATCAAGACCAATCTCGACGGCCTTCTCGATGTGATCTCGCTCATCGTGACCTCGCTCGTCGAGGGACTCACGTTCCTGCTCCTGCTGCCGTACTTCTACGTCGTGATCGTCATCGCCGCGCTCATCGCGTGGCTGGTGCGCTCGTGGCAGCTCGCGATCGGCACGGTCGTGTCGTTCACGCTGATCGTCGCGATGGGGCTGTGGGTGCCCGCGATGCAGACGCTCGCGCTCGTGCTCGTCGCGGCTCTCGTCGCGGTGCTCATCGCGATCCCGCTCGGCATCTGGTCGGCGCGCAACGCCACCGTGCGAGCGGTGCTCAAGCCGGTGCTCGACTTCATGCAGACGATGCCGGCGTTCGTGTACCTGATCCCCGCGATCGTGTTCTTCAGCATCGGCGTCGTCCCCGGTCTCGTCGCCACGGTGATCTTCGCGCTGCCTCCGGGCGTGCGCCTCACCGAGCTCGGCATCCGCGGAGTCGACTCCGAGACCGTCGAAGCCGGACAGGCCTTCGGTGCGAAGCCGGGGCAGATCCTGCGCGGCATCCAGCTGCCGCTGGCCATGCCCACCATCCTCGCCGGAGTCAACCAGGTCATCATGCTCGCGCTGTCGATGGCTGTCATCGCCGGCATGGCGGGCGCCGACGGCCTCGGAAAGATGGTCGTCGAGGCGATCTCGACCGTCAACATCGCCAAGGGAGTCGAGGCCGGTCTCGGCGTCGTGCTCATCGCGGTCTTCCTCGACCGCGTCACCGCGGCGCTCGGCACGCTCGGCCGCAACCCGGGCTCGCTGCTCGCGCTGATCAACACCCGTCGTGCGCAGCAGCGTGCGGCCGCGGCGGTCGCGCCGACGGCATCCGCTGCCGAGACGACGGCGGTCGCCGAGGAGAAGGAGCTTCAGAATGCGTAAGAACAGGATCATCTCGCTCGCGGCGCTCGGCGCCGTGGCATCCCTCGCGCTCGCCGGCTGTGCGAGCGACGGCGCCGGCGGCACCACCGAGTTCGGCGGAGGGTCGAGCAGCGGTGGCGGCGACAAGGGCACGATCACGCTCGGCTTCCTGCCGTCGTGGACCGACGGGCTCAGCACCGCGTACCTGCTGCAGGACCAGCTCGAGAAGGCCGGCTACACGGTCGAGCTCAAGACGCTCACAGAGGCGGGGCCGCTGTACACGGGCCTCGCGCAGGGCGACGTCGACGTGTTCCCGTCGGCCTGGCCCGAGATCACGCACGCCGAGTACATGAAGACGTACGGCGAGAACATCGAGGACCTCGGCACGTACTACGACAACGCGAAGCTGACGATCGCGGTGCCCGAGTACACCGACATCGACTCGATCGACGAGCTCGCGGCGGCGTCCAGCCAGTTCAACGGCAAGATCTACGGGATCGAGCCGGGCGCCGGCCTCACCGGGCAGACCCAGAAGATGATGCCCGAGTACGGCCTCGACAGCTCGTACGAGCTCGTCACCTCCTCGACCGCCGCGATGCTCACCGAGCTGAAGTCGGCGACCGAGAAGCAGGAGGACATCGTCGTGACGCTGTGGCGTCCGTTCTGGGCCAACGACGCCTTCCCGGTGAAGGACCTCGAAGACCCGAAGGGCGCGATGGGCGAGGCCGAGGGGCTGCACTTCCTCGGCACCAAGGGCTTCGCGGAGGAGTTCCCCGAGGCGGCCGCGCTGATCGAGCAGATCAAGCTCGACGACGCGCAGTACGGGTCGCTCGAGGACCTGGTCGTCAACGAGTACGGCGAGGGCCGCGAGGCTGAAGCCGTGGATGCCTGGCTCGAGGAGCACGGCGGCGAGTTCGACTGGGTGGTCGACTGACTCGACGCTGATCGCCCCGCGTCGCTCGCCGCGCGTGGGGCGGGTATCTCGCCGATGGGCGGAGGATCTGTGGAGGATCCTCCGCCCATCGCCGTGTTCGCCGCCTGACGCGTAGTCGCGGGCGCCGCAGACGCCCGCGACTAGGGTTAGGTGCTGTCGAGTTCGAGAGCCCGTGACGGAGGAACGATGCCCGCTGCCGCGCGCCACGATGCGATCCTTCGTGAGCTCGAGATGCGCGGCTCGCTGTCGAGTGCCGCACTCGCCGCGCGACTCGGGGTGACGCCCATGACGCTGTGGCGTGACCTCGTCACCCTCGAAGGACGCGGTCTCCTCGTGCGCGTGCACGGAGGGGCGATCTCGCCGGCTGTCGCGCAGCAGCAGTCCCGCGATGCCGATCGGGGTACCGCCAGGCCGCGTCCGGTGGCGACGATCGGAATGATCGTCCCGACCACCCGCTACTACTTCCCCGACGTGATCCGCGGCGCGAGCGAGGCGGCGCACGAAGCCCACTGTCGGCTCGTGGTCGGCGCGTCGAACTACTCCGAGCAGGAGGAGCTGCGGCAGGCGGAACGGCTGATCGCCAGCGGTGTGGATGCTCTGATGATCACGCCGCAGGACACTCTCGTGCAGGATTCCGCGCTGCATCGGATGCTGTCCGCGGCGGCCCTTCCCGTGGTGATGGTCGAGAGGTCGGTCGATGACCCGCTCGCAGGAAGGCTCGAGTGGGTGCGCACCGACCACGCGCACGGCGCCGAGGTCGCCGTGCGCCACCTCGCCGAGCAGGGGCATCTCGGGATCGCACTCGCTGCGCGTCCCGCAGCGACGGTGTCCGGATTGGATACCGGATTCCGGCGTGCGATGGCCGCTCTCGGTCCGGCCGCGGGGCGGGCGTTGCGTCGAGATCTCTCGCATCCGCAGATCGGCGACAATGCCAACATCGTCGAACTGCGCGCACTCCTCGACGACTGCCTTGCGGAGGGGATCACGGCGGCGATCCTGCTCGGCGATGCCGACGCGATGGCGTTCCTCGATCTGGTGCTCGAGCGGGGGCTGCGGGTGCCGGAGGACTTCGCGGTCGTGGCATACGACGACGAGGTCGCCGCCTTCGCGACGGTGCCGCTCACCGCCGTGGCGCCGCCGAGGCACGAGCTCGGGCACGCGGCACTGCGTCTGTGCGTCGATCGCCTTCGCCAGGCGCCGCGAACCGTTCACGCTCCTGTGCGCATGGCCCTGCTTCCCGCGCTCGTGGTGCGGGAATCGACGCTCCGCCTCCTCTGATTGTTAGGTTCTGTTAGAAACCGGCCCCTGCGGTTGGTGAATCGTGCCGTGTGACGAATGATCGAACTCGCACGGTCAACGATTCAAAGGAGAACCAGCGATGTCCCTGCGTCGAACGTCCCTTTCCGCGGTGGCACTCGCAGCCACCTCCGTCCTCGTCGCGGGATGCGCCGCCGGTGGACAGGCTGCTGAGCCGGTGCCGACGGACACCCCGAAGGGCGAGGTCACCTTCTGGTCGTTCCTGAGCGGCATGTCCGATGTCGCCGCCGCCTTCAATGCGAGCCAGGACGACATCACCGTGAAGTTCGAGGAGATCCCGAACGGGGCGAACGGCGGCTACACCAAGCTCTCCGCAGCCATCGAATCCGGAAGCGGGCCGGACGTCGTGGGCATCGAATACGACCGGCTCCCCGGATTCGTGGCGGCGGAGCAGCTCGCACCCCTCGACGACCTGGTCTCGGACGATGTGCTGGGCGAGTACGACGAGCAGGTGCGCACCCTCGTGTCGTTCGGCGACGCGGCCTACGCCCTCCCGTACGACGCCCCGCCGATGGTCATCTGGTATCGACAGGACGTGCTCGAGGCGGCGGGCGTCGAGGTGCCCACGACGTGGGACGAGTTCGAAGAGGCGGCACGCGCCGTCAAAGCGGTGAACCCCGACGCCTATCTCACGAGCTTCTTCACGAACGAGCCGCAGCTCGCCCCGATGTCGTGGCAGGCGGGAGCCGAGTGGTTCAGCGTCGAGGACGACAGCTGGAAGGTCGGCGTCGACGACTCGACTTCGCAGGAGGTCGCCGACTACTGGCAGCGTCTGATCGACGAGGGCCTGGTCAAGAAGCAGCTCGGGTTCAGCGACGAATGGACCGCCGACCTGAACAACGGCGTCGTGAACGCATGGGTGGGTGGATCGTGGAGCGCCTCCGCGTTGAAGACCCGCACCGAGGCATCGGGACAGGCCGGGAAGTGGGTCGCCGCCGCACCACCGTCGTGGGACGGCGAGCCGACGAGCGCGTTGAGCGGAGGGACCAGCTTCGCGATCCCCGAGAACTCCGACAACGCGGCCGCGGCCGCGGTCTTCCTCGAGTGGCTCGTCACCTCTCCCGAGGCGATCGAGGCGCGAGGTGCCGTGGGCACGGCGTACCTGGCCTATCCCGGGCTCAATGACGTCGCCGCATCCGTCGCCCCGACCGACTACTACGCGAACGACATCTACGCGGTCTTCGATGAGGCATCCGCTGACCTCGGTCCGTGGGCCTGGGGCCCGAAGTACGACCTCACGGCGACGGCGCTCAAGGACTCCGTCACCACGTCTCCGACATTGAGCGACGCACTGGCATCCACCCAGAAGGCCACCGTCGGCGGGCTCGAGAAGCTCGGCCTCGACATCAAGGAATAGCCCATGCATCGTCGGGCGGGCGCTGAAGCGCACCCGCCCGACGGTCCGGAGCGAAGGACACAGACCATGACGACTCAGGCATCCGCCACGAGGCGCACGCGAAGGAAGACGATTCCAGGAACGGGCGGACGCACGGCATCCGTGTTCCTGATCCCCTTCTTCGTGCTCTTCGCACTGACGATGATCGCCCCGGTGATCTACGCGATCGGAATGAGCCTCTTCGCCGAACGGCGCAGTGGGCTCGGCTTCGGCGGAGCGACGGTCGAGTTCGTGGGACTCGGCAACTATGTCGAGGTGCTGAGCGACACGACCTTCACCGACGGCTTCGGGCGCCTGGCGATCTACTGCCTGCTCTACGTCCCGACGCTGCTCGCGGTCGCGCTCGTGCTCGCCTTGCTGCTCGACTCCGCCGTCGCCTACGCGAAGCGGGCCTTCCAGTTGCTGCTGTTCCTGCCGCACGCGGTGCCTGGCGTGATCGCCGCGCTGATCTGGGCGTACCTCTACACCCCCGGCGTCAGCCCGATCGTGAAGGCGCTGGAATCCGGCGGCATCGGGATCGATTTCCTCTCGGTGCAACTCGTGCTCCCCTCGATGGTCAACATCGCGGTGTGGGAGTGGGCGGGTTACAACGTCATCATCCTCTTCACGGCGTTGCAGGCGCTGCCGCGCGAGATCCTCGAGGCCGCGAGGGTCGACGGCGCAGGCGAGATCCGCACCGCTCTGTCGATCAAGACGCCCCTCGTCTGGCCGGCTCTGGGCGTCGCGCTGCTCTTCACCGTGATCGGCTCGCTGCAGCTGTTCACCGAGCCGAAGATCCTGTCCTCTGCGACGACGGCGGTGACCAGCACCTGGGTGCCGAACATGTGGGCGTACGACGCGGCGTTCAACCGCAACAACCTGCCCCAGGCAGCCGCCGCCTCGATCATCCTCGCCCTGCTCGCCGGCCTGCTGTCGTGGGTCGTCACCCGATTCACCTCGAAGGAGCCGACGCGATGACCGCCGTGATCGACCGCCCTGCCTCGCAGACGCCGACCCCCGTGAAGCCGATCCGCTCGCACCGCCCGCGCGCCACCAGCCGCACCGCAGCGAAGGTCGGTGTCAACGGACTGCTCGTCCTCGGCTCGGCCTACATGGTGCTGCCGCTGCTCTGGCTGGTGTTCGCCGCGACCAAGGATGCCGGCGACCTCTACTCGGGCAACGCCTTCGCCTTCGGCACCGACCTCGTCGCCAACCTGCAGCGGCTGCTGGCACAGGACGACGGGATCTTCCTCCGGTGGCTGGCGAACAGCATCCTCTACGCGGGAATCGGAGCCGTCGTCGGTGGGTTCGTGTCGCTCATGGCCGGCTACGCGTTCGACAAGTTCGAGTTCCGCGGCAAACGGGGGCTCTATGCGTCGGTGCTCGTGGGAGTCCTGATCCCGAACACCGCCACGGTCATCCCGCTGTACCTGCTCGCCGCATCCATCGGACTCACCAACACGATCTGGGCGGTGCTCATCCCCACGCTCTGCAACCCCTTCAGCGTCTACCTGGCGCGGGTGTTCTCGTCGGGCTATCTGCCCGCCGAGACGCTCGAGGCCGCGAGGGTCGACGGTGCGGGCCCCATCCGCAGCTTCCTGCAGGTCGGGCTGCCGATGCTGGTCCCCGGATTCGTCACGATCGCTCTCTTCCAGTTCGTGGGCATCTGGAACAACTTCATGCTCCCGCTGATCATGCTGCAGGACCGTGATCTGTTCCCCTCCAGCGTCGGCATCGCGCTGTGGCAGAGCCAGGTGCAGCAGAACCCCGAGTTCTCGACCCTCGTGATCGCAGGATCGTTCGTCTCGGTGATCCCGCTGATCGTCGCGTTCGTGATGCTGCAGCGCTTCTGGCGATCCGGCCTGTCGGCGGGGAGCGTCAAATGAGCGTGCGCCGGCCGGTGATCGCCTTCGCCATGACCGACTCGGTGCGTGGCCGCGTGTTCCCCGAACGGGTCATGCGCGACTACGCCGCCGCGGCCGACATCGCCGGCATCCTCACCGAGTACACCTCCGACCATGCACGCTCGGTGCTCGCTCGGGTCGAGGTCCTCGTGACGGGCTGGGGCGCACCGCGAATCGACGCTGCGGTGCTCGACGCAGCGCCCCGCCTGGAGGCGGTGCTGCATGCAGCGGGAACGGTCAAGCCCTACCTCGACCCGTGCGTGATCGAGCGCGGAGTGCGGGTCAGCTCGGCCGCCGGCGCCAACGCCGTGCCCGTCGCCGAGTACGCCGTCGCCATGATCGTGCTGGCGGGCAAGCAGGTGCTCCCGATCGCCCGCCACTATCGCCGGGTGCAGGAGGAGTTCGACATCGAGGCGTCGTTCCCGGATCTCGGCAACTACGGTCAGCGCATCGGCATCATCGGGGCATCGAAGATCGGCCGGATCGTCATCGGGATGCTGCGGGCATACTCGTTCGAGGTCGTGGTCTACGACCCGTACCTGACCGAGGCGGACGCGGCGGAGCTGCGCGTCACCTCCGTCGCGCTCGACGAGCTGCTGCGTACGAGCCGTGTCGTCTCGGTGCATGCACCGTCGCTGCCGTCGACGATCGATCTGGTGGATGCCGCCGGCATCGATCTGATGCCGCGCGGCGCGACTCTGGTGAACACCGCGCGCGGAGAGATCATCGATCAGGACGCCCTCACGCGGCGAGTGCTCGCGGGTGAGCTGTTCGCGATTCTCGACGTCACCGTGCCGTGGATCCTCGAGCCGGATCACCCCCTCTACACGTCCGATCATGCGCTGCTCACTCCGCATATCGCGGGGTCCTACGGGGTCGAACTCGAGCGGTTGTCGGAGGCGATGCTCGACGAGCTGCGCAGGATCGCGCGGGGCGAACCGCTCGCACACGAGATCGAGCCCGAACTGCTCGCCATCACCGCCTGACCCGACGCCTCCCCATCATTCGACGACGAAGCACGGAGCCACCATGTCCGAACCCCTGAAGATGACCAGACGAACCGTCCTCCTCGCCGGTGCCGGTGGTCTGCTCGCGGCTGCGGCCGGAGTCGGATCGGCGCAGTCGGCGAGTGCCGCACCCTCGCTCTTCCCGGCTGGTCGCACCGGCACCACGATCACCGAGATCGGGCCCGGAATCATGCAGTACTCGTTGATGAGCGGAGTGCTGCTCGACGGCGTCTGCTACATCGGGTCGCGCAACCTCGAGCCGACCGGCATCCTCGCCTTCGATGTCGCATCGGCCACGGTCACGCACTCGACCACGCTCGCGACCGGCCACAGCATCCAGGCGCTCGCGGTGGATCCCGTGCGCAAGGTGCTCTACGCCGGCATCCTGCAGAAGGCCGCGAGTGCCAACAATCTGTATCGCTGGGACCTGAGCGACCTCGCCTCGCCCGCGGTGGCGATCGGACGCATCGGAGACCGCGATGTGCGAGACCTCGCCGTCTCGTCCGACGGCACCGTCTTCGCGGTCGGAGGCGGCGGCACGGGCGCTCCCGCGCTGTGGCAGTACGACCCGGCGTCCGGGGCGGTCACGAGTCTCGGCGTGCCCGACGCGAACGCGACTCTCGCTCGGGCTGTGGCGGCGACCGATCAGACGGTGTTCTTCGGGGCCGGCAGCACGCTCGGGGGCGGAGCGGGCACGAGCAGGGCGGCGCTCTACGCGTTCGATCGCGCGTCGGGGACCTTCTCCGACATCACGCCCGTGGAGATGGTGAACGACCCCAGCATCCGCGACCTCACGGTCTCCGGTGACCGGCTTCTCGTGTCGTCCGCCGGTTCGACCGAGCCGTCGAAGCTCGCCGAGATCTCGCTCGCCGATCACGCGTCGTACCGCGCAGTGACGTCGATCGGCACCACGGCCAAGAACTTCGCCGTTCTGGGTGACGACGTCTTCTGCGCGAACGACGCCGGTGTGGTGCGGTGGACGCCGGGTGAGGCTGCCGTGCAGCAGCTCCCCGTGACGAGAGACCTCGGGGAGATCTGGGGGCTCGACGCCCGGGATGACGGATTGGTCGTGGTCTCGGGCTACGGCTTCGTCGCTGCGCTCGACGCCGCCGGTGCGCTGCGAGGCGAGTACGACCTCGGCACGGCCGGTGCGCCGGTGAGCGCGCAGACCTGCATGGGCATCGCGGTCGGTGCCGGCTTCGCCTACGTCGGCGGCAACGGCGGCATCGCCCGCCACGATCTGCGACGCGGCGGTGCGGTGAATCTCCGCGCGCCCGGAGAGGCGAAGGATGCCGAGGTGATCGGCGGCGTGCTCTACACCGGCCAGTACAACTCGCAGGGGATCTGGGCGTACGACCCCCGCTCAGCAGAGCCGATCCGCCGCGTGGCCTCCTTCCCGACCGCGCAGAATCGTCCGCTGGACACCCACTGGGATGACTGCAATCGGCTGCTGCTCGTGGCGGCGCAGGCCGACACCGAGGGCGGTGGCTCGCTGTGGACGTTCGATCCGAAGACGGGTGAGAGCACCCATGCGATCAATCCGATCGACGACGTGCAGCTGGTGCGTGCTGTGGTGGCGGTCGACGGCGTCGCGTACCTCGGTGGCGACAACGCGCAGAAGGCCGGACCTCGCGGCACGATCGTCGCATGGGATCCGGTGGCGCACCGGGAGCTCTGGCGGGTGGAGACGGGCGCGTCGAACGGAATCGCCTCCCTCGCCGCGCACGGACGGCACCTTTTCGCCCTCACGATCAAGGGTGCGCTGGTGGTGATCGACCGTCTGCGCCGCGAGGTCGTCCACACCGGCGACCTCGCTGCGCTCGTTCCCGGCTTCGCCGCGATGAAGGCGGCCCGAGGCGTGATCTACGGGGTCTCCGACACGAACCTCTTCCGGATCGACCCTCGCACCTTCGCGGTGACGACCGTCGTACCGGGCATCAACGGCGGCTGGTACAGCGGACCTCACCTGAACGTCGATGAAGACGGTGCTGTGTTCACCCTTCGCGGGCGCACGCTGGTCAAGGTCGATGATCGACCACGACGCTGACGTCGCCACGCCGAGCGCGGCGAAACGCTCCGGCCGGGCGCGGGGCCCGGACGGAGCGTTCCGTCTCACTGCAGACGATCAACGCACCTTCTTGCGGTAGGCGATGATGGCGAACACGTAGGCGACGATCAGGATGCCGACGCACCAGGCCAGCGCGACCCAGATGTCGGTGCCGACGGGCTGCTCGGCGAACAGCGCCTGGATGGTGTTCACGATCGACGTGACCGGCTGATTCTCGGCGAACCACTGCACGGGGCCGGGCATCGTCTCGGTGGGCACGAAGGCCGAGCTGATGAACGGCAGGAAGATCAGGGGGTACGAGAACGCCGTCGCCCCGTCGAGCGTCTTTGCACTGAGTCCGGCGATGATCGCGAGCCACGTGAGAGCCAGCAGCAGGATGCCGATCACGGCGAGCCACGCGAGGGGCCCAGCTCCCGTACGGAAGCCGAGCAGGAACCCGACCGCGAAGATGATCGCCAGCGTGATGCCGTTCGCGACCAGCGAGGTGAGCACGTGGGCCCACAGCACGCTCGATCGGGCGATCGGCATGGAGTGGAAGCGCTCGAAGATGCCGCTCTGCAGATCGTTGAACAGCCGGTAGGCGGTGTAGGCGATGCCGGATGCCACGGCGATCAGCAGGATGCCGGGGAGCAGGTAGTTGACGTAGTTCTCCGAGCCGATGCTCTGCTGGAGCGCCCCTCCGAAGACGAACACGAACAGCAGCATCAGGGCGATCGGGGTGACCGCGGTGGTGATGATGGTGTCGGTGCTGCGGAAGATGTGCCGCATCGAGCGGCCGGTGAGCGTCGCGGTGTCGGCGACGAAGTGCGTGCTCATGCTGCGGCCTCCGTTCCGGACTCTGTCGTCGACGGGGTGCCGACGAGGGTGAGGAAGATCTCCTCGAGGGTGGGCTGCTTCTCGACGTACTCGACCTTCGCCGCGGGCAGCAGACGCTTCAGCTCGGCGAGGGTGCCGTTCGCGATGATCCGGCCCTCGTGGAGGATCGCGATGCGGTCGGCCAGATGCTCGGCCTCATCGAGGTACTGCGTGGTGAGCAGCACGGTGGTGCCGCTGGTCGCGAGCTCCGTGATCACGGCCCACACCTCGATGCGGGCCTCGGGGTCGAGGCCGGTGGTCGGCTCGTCGAGGTAGATCACCTCGGGGTGTCCGACCAGGCTCATGGCGATGTCGAGGCGACGCCGCATGCCGCCGGAGTACGTGCCGACCTTGCGGCCGCCGGCATCCGTCAGCCGGAAGCGGGTGAGCAGGTCGTCGGCGACCTTCGCGGCCTCCGGCAGGTGACGCAGCCGGGCGACCAGGATGAGGTTCTCCCGTCCGGTGAGGATCTCGTCGACGGCGGCGAACTGCCCGGTGAGGCTGATCCGCTGCCGCACGGCGAGCGGGTCGGCGGCGACGTCGACCCCCTGCACGGTGGCCGTGCCGGCGTCCGACCGCAGCAGGGTGGAGAGGATGCGGATCATGGTGGTCTTGCCCGCGCCGTTCGAGCCGAGGAGGGCGAAGATCGAGCCCTTCTGCACCTCGAAGTCGACGCCGCGCAGGACGTGCAGGTCGGCGTAGGACTTCTCGATGCCGCGGACGCTGATGGCGGCGGAGGCGTTCATGATCGGTTCTCCCGTTCTGTCGCGTCGTCGACCGCCTTGATGAGGCGGGCGCGCTCCTTGTCGATCCATTGGGTTCCGCCGTACGCCTCGGCGTAGGTCTCGGCGAACGAGACGGGGTCGTCTCCGACGATGTCGTCGATCGGGGTGCCGTCGATGGCGGCGCGCTCCCACAGGTCGGCGAGATCGAGGAAGATCTGCACGAGCGTGTCGCCGGCGGTGATGCCCCCGTAGTACATCGTGTAGCGGTGCTGGGCGTTGGCGACCGTGCGGTACGGCTCGGGAAGGGCGTCGATGCGCTTCTTCGCATCGCGGTACTGCTTCTTCTGCTCGAGCGATCCGGTGAGCGCTTCGATCCACTTTGCGGCCATGGTCAGTTCTCCTCGTTCGTGGTGCTGTCGATGTGATGGGTGTCCGTGTTGAGTCGTTCGATGTGCTGCGCGAGGAAGTTCCAGGTCTTCCAGAACTCCTCGAGCTCCTGGGTGCCCGCCGCGTTCAGCGAGTACACCTTGCGGGGAGGCCCCTTCTCGCTCGGGACCTTCTCGACGTCGACGAGCTT
>Ga0308156_1003405_pt1 | contig 12230 bp, 13 predicted proteins | sample PhyAR2_FD_201041 | JGI IMG/M metagenome (GOLD analysis project Ga0308156, IMG submission 201041) | Phyllosphere microbial communities from UC Gill Tract Community Farm, Albany, California, United States - DLSL A.R2 | ecosystem: Host-associated > Plants > Phyllosphere > Unclassified | place: USA... | reverse complement strand
ACTAATCCTCCAGTGTTCGGCACGTAGCGCAGCCTGGTAGCGCACGGTCATGGGGTGTCCGGGGTCGGAGGTTCAAATCCTCTCGTGCCGACCAAATTCTTCCAACGTTTTGTCTGGTGAAGTCCAGAGAGAACCATTAAATACAGTTTAAACAGTAGGTTGTCTAAACCTGCTGTTTTTCTGTTGTCTAGTGAAATCCTGATTGATACAGTGGAATCCACCTGATTTAGGCTGAATAAGCCGCAGCTCCACGCAATGCTCAAAGGCACACTGGTCAGGTGCTCTACAGGTAAACTCCGGCCCCTGGTCAGTTCTTATCGTAGCCGTATAGACGCGAAACAGCGCAATACTGTCCAGAATACGCGTGACCTGCACGCCTGAAATCCCAAAGGCAACAGTGACCGTCAGGCATTCCTTTATGAAGTCATCGACGCAGGTAAGGCACTTGATCCTGCGACCGGTGGCCAGTGCATCCATGACGAAATCCATTGACCAGGTCAGATTGGTTCCCATTGGCATGGGATATGGGTTTGTCCCTATATATTCAGACGTCTTTTCTCTCTTACGGTTTTGATAACTTTCTGCGTATATTACCGTGGCGAGTGATATCCCTGCGCGCTATGCGGGTGATGTTCGTTGTAATGACTGAACGCCACCGCTAGGTTCATCACCGCTGCCTGGCTGTCCGGTTTTAGCATTACACTGATGTAATCTCGCTTTATCGCCTTAAAAAAGCTTTATGCTATGCCATTGCTTTCCGGGCTGCGAACTGCTGTCATGCAGGGCTCAAGTCCCAGCATCGGGGCGAACGCCAGCGTTTCATGCACTATGTAGGCTGAACCGTTATCTGTCAGCCATTCCAGCGCTTCTGACAGCAAATGCTGGCCGAAGCGTTTTTCTAAAGCACCCAACATGACATCCTGCACCGTTTCTTTGTCATAGCCACCGGTGCTCGCTGCCCATTCGATGATCTCCCAATCGCAGCAGTCCTGTGCGAAGGTTACCCGCAGCTTTTCACCATTATCGCAACGGAACTCAAAGCCATCTGAACACCAGCGCCGGTTGCTCTCAGTGACCGATACGCGCCCTTTATCTGCACGTTTACGCTGAGGATCAGCAGGTTTGGGCTCCAGCAGAAAGTGATGAGTACCCATAATCCGGTACACGCGTTTGTGTTAACAATAGGAAGCGCGGCACGCACTGACTGTCGACGCAACAGCGCCCACACCCGGCGATAACCATATGCGGGCAGTTCGGCGACCATAGTATGTATCCGGGATAACACCGCAGTATCTTCAAAACTGGCATGCAGCCTGCAATCCTGCCAGTCAGACGACCGGTGAACCCTGACACTTAACTGCGTACGCGACACACTGATACTCCGGCAGACGTCGGTTAATCGTCGTCCCCGGGCAACAAGGGCGCATGCGCAATCCATTTTTTTGTCCCGCCGAACTCCACTGCCTCTTTGAGATTCTCAGCTTCCATCTTCTTTTCCCCAGAAGATGCTGGAGCTCGCGGATTTGCTTATTGGCCGCAGCAAGTTCAGATGCGGGTACGACCTCTTCGCCAGAAGCCACGGCAGTTAGCGTGCCGTCTTCATACTGCTTGCGTCATGTGAAAATCTGGCTGGCATTGATACCGTGCAGGCTCGTGACCTGAGACACGGTCATACCGGGCTCCATAGTCTGCTGAATAAAGGCTATTTTTTCCTACGGTGTACGGCGTCGATGCCGCTCAGGTCGTGATAACACTTCAACTATCTTATTATTCTGACTGGTGTTAAACATGGGTATAAGACTACCTCTTATTTTAAGAGAGGCGAAGTGTCTGGCGATCTATGGGGCTAGTCTATCTTTCAAGTTCAATGACAGCCTCTTCATAAGATTTGCAAAATATTATAGATGAAGCCATCAAAGCATCGAATAAATTTCTATCATTACAAAACAAGACATTCCTTTCAATACTTCTTGAACTGGATTTGAAATTAGGTTTGTTACTGTAAGACGTAGAAAGAAAAATAAATTTCTTTATTTTAACATTATTAACATAATCAATATTAAAAACTTCACATAAAGCTCTAGGTGTAAGATGCACTCTTCCGTTAGTTGAAAACTCAACATGTTCGGAAAAAACTTGTTTTTTTATTGCATACTCTAAATCAGGGAACATACTGATAGAACCATAACGAATACCTGCGCTTACAGGCAATGAAAAAGCATAAAATGATGAGTTCATTAAATAAAGAAATGGTTTATCATTAGATACAAAATTATATCCTAGAGATAGAGCTTTTAACATTAGCGTAGATTTACCTGCAAATTTATCTCCAATAATACAAATTGCTCCATCTTTATTACTTACACAAGCAGAATGTAAAGTTAAAATACTTTCTTTTTGCAATAGGCATTCTATAAAGTCTCTAATTTCGCGAAATGCTGCTTTATGCAATTCATTTGAATTGAACAAACTCAATATTTCAAAGTGCATATCGTTTTTGAAAGAATTGACGAGCAACCCACACCGCGCAGATTTGTAATCATTAAAGGCGGAATTAAAATGCGTGAGTGATATATCAAATGAAGCATTTATTTTAACATCTACGTTGTGTGAATAAGATACAATCTGACTTGAGAAAGCATCAGATATTAAGGACAAAAAAGAGTTTTCATTGCTACCTATGCATGCAATGATACTTTTATGACCAACATTGAAATTTATAAAAACATATTCATTCATGTTGCCTCCTTAAAATGTAGAAAATAAATCTTTTATTTTACCTCTGTTACTCAAAAGAAAAAGGAGCATACGCTGTCTTTTCAAAAGGAATTTAGTAAAAGCGCAATTTTTTTTTGCTTCATCTTCAACATTGCACTCTAAACATAAAACAAAAAGATAAAAATCAAAAGCTTCAACTAAATTTACCATTCGATTAAGCCGATATGATATAAAGTAACACTTAAATTTAACCAAAACATCATAAAAAACCTCAGTATCTCTCTCAAAAATTGATAGCAATGAAATGAAAAAGCATCGCATAAGTTCATAATCAGTAAAAAAAACATATGCCCTATCAAAATCAATAAAAGTAAACTGGCTCATATTATGTATAATATTCCCTGACCACATATCGCCATGTATTAATGATGTGGGCTTATTATAAACTGAAGGGTTGTAGCGCAAATAATTTAAAACAAAATCAATTCTGACCTGACTGTTACATACTGAAAAAACGGGTCTTTGAAAAAATGATTGGATCATTCCATGCAGATAATTAGAGCTTGAACATCTTTTTAATTCAGCTATTTCGTTATGCAGCCTGGCTAGTGATTTACCAAGTTTACCAACACTTTTAACATCAAAAACATAAGTATTCCCTTTAACAAGGTTGTAAGCATAAACATCTCTCTCTCCAAAATTAAAAAAATACGAGTTCTCCTTCATGATCAAATTGTAAACTAAATCACACTTAGTCTCCATAATATCAGCGAATGATTCACAACTTTTAATAGATGTTATTTTCACACATACTTCTTTTTCTTTATGAAAAAAAATTTTTGATGATGCTTTCCCGATATGCTCATCAACTGATTGTAAATCATGAAAACCATAAAGATCTTCAATATATTCTTTGATTTTATTTATATTCATGTGCTACCTCAGTCAAACAGTCATAGATATACTCCTCCTCATGATTAGTAAATGAAGGATGAATCGATATTGAAAAAATACGTTTACTTAAATATTCAGCATTAGGACAGATAGGATTATTTAACTGACTATGAATAAATGAAGATGTTTGATAAGTAGGTTTATTAGCTATACAGCATCCAATACCTTTGAAATTCAATTTTTCCACAATAACATCTCGTAATGATTGTTCAAATTCATCATTTATTCTTAATGTATACAAATAGTATGTGCAACGCGTATCTGTGGTAGATGGATAAAGAAAATCAAATATTGGAAATTCAGAAAAATTCAGATCTCTTTTTTTACCGATAAGAATTCTCCTTTCAATTTGACTAACAACTTTATCAAGAAAATGCAGTCCAAAAAGCACTTGTGAAAAAGATATTTTATGATTGAAACCATAACTAATTTTATCACCAAAACCTCGCGCGGATTTAATCAGATTTTCATGCTTATAATTACTACAAACTATCCCCCCTCCCTCACCTAACAATGTCATGTGTTTTTTTGATTGAAAAGAATAGATAGTAAAATCACTATAGAATGACAGATTTTTCCCTTTAATCTTGGCGCCTAAGCTTCTTGATAAGTCGTCAATAATCCATATTTTTCTTCCCAGTTTAAAAGATATCGCCGCAACTAATTCACGTATTTTTTCAGAATTAGCTGATATGCCATTCATATGCGTAATAAGAATGACATTTGCCCCTTGTAAAAGAATTTTTTCTAGATCATCCATATTAAATTCAAATTTTGTTTTTTCTGTATCGCATAAAGACAATGGGTAACCACGACTAATTATCATTGAATGCACACCGAAAAAACCAATTGCTTGTGTAACAACATTAACATATGAGCATTCTTGCTTTATAATATATAAAGATAATTCTAAAGCTGTAGTTGCATTAGTAACTAATGAAAAATTTTTCTCATCAAAGATTTTTTTAAACTTTTCCTCAAATTTACTAACCATATCATTTGCTGAAAAATTATTTTTGATCATATGACTTGATAAGTTTTCACAAAAGGTTTCAACAATACCCACATCTATATCACTGCCTATAGAAGGTTCACCCATTTCAAGAAATTTGTTCATGAATATTCACCTTTTGAAAACCATCAAAATAATTTAAGAAATCAAAACCTTCATTACCATCCGAATACGAACCGCATAATTTACTATAAAAATTTATATTTTCTAATTTGTTAATAAACATTGGTTGTTTAACGAGACCGGATGAAAATACAAAATTTTTGGGTACTCCTGTCACTCCAGATAATAACCTCTCAGGAATATTTTCAGCTCCATTAAACTGCGATATCAGGTTAAAAGTTCTAATTTCAGTTATCAGACTATATCCCATATTAGTAAAATAACCATCAGTTGAAAAAACTGTTGATGATGGTTCGAAATCAAGTTGTATTTTATTTCCTAATCTTATACTAGATGTAGGACATAACACTTTCAATGTCGTTCTATTATCTAATATCTTTATTAATTCATGAGGGATATAATTGCAATGAATTAATAATTTATAAGCGCAAGAATTAATCAACTTTGGCAAGAATGCACACAACCTCTCAATATCCCAAGTCGATTTCATTTTGTAATAAACATCAGGATTATTGCTTTTATTAGCTCTTCTAAAAAAATCTAACTCACCCTCCCATTCGAAAAAATGCAATGCTATAACTATATTATTTTTAACCGCAAAATTGCAGTATAAAATCATATTCTTCTCATTAACATTATATAAAGAATGAAGTAAAAAACCTGCTTTAATTGGAATTTTTGAATTGTTAAAAAATCCATTCAGCTTCTCAAGGCAAGATAATATTATTTTAGGGCTGTGATAATTCTTAATACTCAGGAAGGGTATTATATATATGGGTATATCATTATAAATTTTTATGAAATTATCTACATCCTCCGGTCTTATACTTGAGCAAACAAAGTTTACGCCTTTAGATGCTGATTCGATTGAAGAAGTCAAAATCCTATCTTCAAACGATAAACTTTCACCATTGTTTGGTTTCCTTTCAAGAACCTTTATTCCCCTATCATTGTCGTACCTAGGTGAATGTGATAGATGAGCATGCATATTAATAAATTCTGATAAGGCAATAGTGCTTAAATTCTTAGCACCGGGATCAGACAATATTTTATAACTGCCATTTCCATATTGCTGAAAACGCAACCCACCTCTATGCCAATTAAACCCATCGAAGAATGCAGAAACACAATACTCATTTCTCTTTTTCATCTTGATATCAAACCTTTATTTAAGAGTCTGCAATAAAGTTCCCATGCGGCTGTACGATTGCTATCCCATGTTTTAAATTTAACCAATTCTTTATAATTAATTAATTCATGGGCGCAGTGTTCATCACTAATTGCAATTTCCGATTTGACATCGAGTTTTATGGCAAAAGCATGCTCGGTTATAACATATAAATCTTTTGGCCATTCTTCCATATCCTTAAAATAAAATTTAGGAATGGAACATTTTGAATCCAGCTCAATAAGCTCGAAGTTTTCATCTTGAATTCCTATTTCTTCTTTTGCCTCTCTCAATGCTGCATCTCTAATTGTTTCATTTTCTTCCACTCCTCCGGCAATCCATTGCCAGACATTCATATCATTCCTTTTAAGAATTATTAGGTATAATTCTAGATTTATAATCTTATAGGGTAAAACTAATACTTGTGATGGCATTCTCATCAATTCAAATCTCCAAAAATATTTTTTGCCTCAATAAAGAAACTATGAATCTGATCTTTTTCATTGCTTCTATATTTGTTATTTATTTTATCGAATAGCCTGTTAGATCTAGTTTTAAATGGATCACAAACTGATGGGCAAATCCGTGGTAATTTACTATCTAAATCTGCTCTATATCTTGATTCCCATACTTCTTCTAAAGTCTTGCTAACGAGATTACCAATACTATGGCCATTTGGTTTAGGATGGTAATTGCATGGATATAACATTCCATCGGAACCCACTGCAGACATCATTTTTGATATTAAACAAGAATTAAAATCTTGAATTTGCTCCTGCGAATTATTGAGATCATGAACAGTAATTAGTTTAAAGGTAGAATCTTCTAAATCATTTCTTATTCTATCTATCAGCATTAAACATTCTTTTATTTCCGCCTCACTCAATACTTTTTCACCATAGATATCTTTTTTTAACCTTAAATTAGAAACCCCCAAAGACTTGACCTTTTTAGCTAATGAGTATATCTCTCTAAAATTTTCTGGATACAGGATGCAAGATGTATTAATTTCTATATCAGTAGCATTTAGTTTTTTAAAGCTATTTAAAAGGAAAATATTTGAAAACACTTTGTCTAACTCACTAAGTTGTGACGAACGACTTGAGCACTTTAATTTATTGTAAGTTTGATTGCTTCCTGCATCAACACTAATATTGATATATGATAACCTTGAAAGTACATCGCAAATGTCACTACTAATTTTAATACCATTAGTGAACAACCCAGTCCTTTTTCCCTCATTGGTCAATCTACGTATAGCAGAAACAAGAGCCTTCTTAGCAATCAGTGGCTCTCCTGTTATCCCAGAAAAACTAAAATTCTCAACGCTGAATGTTTTGTTAATTTGAATACCATCAATTATTGTATTTACTTTTTTCTTATATGACAAAATATTCTCAACAACTGCCATAAGTGCTTCTTCATTGTGCAAAATATTAGGCAATATATGCTCGTTTTTTTTCGGTATAAAATGTGGCTCTAATTCCCCACTACTTTCGATATGAATATGATCACCTATACACCATTGGCAAGTTAAGTTGCAATAACTGGACGGGTGTATCAGAACTTCATAAGGAGGAACTATTATTCCATTCAAATTACAAAGTATAAGTTCCTTTCGCTTATATAGGTTAAACGCTTCATTAAAGTTACCAGGCAAATCATTTCGTATCAAATTCTGTAAATTTTCCATAGTTTATCCCTTACTAACATTGATATTGTATTTGTTTAACTCATATTCAGTTTCTTTTGAAATGCAATTTTTAACATCTATAATTAAAGATCCTATATTTGTCAGGCGTAGGAAATCGTTGATCGTTAACCTCTTATAATCATCATGAGCCACACAGATAATTATAACGTCAGATTTTTTTAAATTATCAAATTTGATTAAACTTAAAGAATCTGACAACACTTCATTTAACTTGCTTAACTTAACGTCATTAACTTGAACCTTTTTATATTTTTCGGCCAATTTATTGTATATTAAAATTGCTTGTGAGTTTCTAACGTCAAAGCAATTTTCTTTGTAAGTCACACCAAATATTGTGATTATAGGATCTTTTACTAATTTAGTAGTGACAAAATCCTCTACCGACTTAAATATGCAATCCTTTTTTTCTTCATTAACTTTACGCGATAAAGATACAATCGGTGAAGAAAACCCTAACTGTTCCGCATAAAATAAATGATAATATGGATCAACACTTATACAATGGCCACCAACTAAACCGGGTTCAAAATATGAAAAATTCCATTTTGATGATGCTAAGCGTAAAACCTCGTATGTATCAATCCCATCAGCCATGAATATCTGGTGCATTTCATTCATTAAAGCAATATTAACATCTCGCTGAATATTCTCTAAAAGTTTTGCGGCTTCAGCACTTTTTGTGTTTGTGCTTAAGTGCAGTTTATCTTTATAAATTTTACTATACACATAGGATAATTCTTTTAAACTAGCTTTATTATCACACGCCAATATTTTGTCAGTATTTATCAATTTATTTACTTCGTCACCCGGACAAATTCTTTCAGGGCTATAACCTAATTGAAAATCAACATTAGCTTTCAACGCGGATTTTTTTTCAAGAATACTCCTGCATATGGTCGATGTTGTTCCTGGATACACTGTAGATTCGAATATAACAGCACTACCTTTTCTTAAGTATAATGAGATAACCTCTGAAGCTTTAATTATACAAGTTATATTTGGTAGGTTTTTATCATCTATAGGTGTTGGTACGCAAACTATAAAAAAATTAGCAGCTTCTAAATCTAAATGACAAGAAGTCCATTTAATATGGGATTTTTTTCTATGAGGAAATGCATAACTGTCAGTAATATCGATGTTGTTTTTTAATTGTTCAATCCTTAAATTCTCGATATCGTAAGCAATTACATTAAATAGTTTAGAAAATTCGCAAGCAACAGGTAGTCCAACGTAACCTAAGCCTACGACTGCAATGTTCTTTTTTGGAGTGTCTTTTTCGCTCATGATTTCCTCACACCTATATCTATTTTTGAGAGCAAGTTAAAAAATACTCGCCAAATTTTCCTATATGAACTCCTAATTTGTCAGTTGACCTTTTATTCCTAAGAACCCTTACGGGTATTGCCCCACCTATTATGGCATTTTGAATATCACTATCAGAGTCACCATAAAATACATCTATATTATTACTTTTAATATAATTAAATTTTTTCTGATTACTGCCTCCTAAAAGAATAATTTTAATTTTTTTAGAGTACTCTGCTCCAAAATTTCTTCTCAAAAAGCCCATTACTAGATAAGTGTCTCCCCTATTTCTATTAGAAATAATAAACACACGTCTATCAAGCATGAAGTCTTTAATGATTTTTTGTTTTATTTCTTGGTTTATAGTTTGTATCCTTACTCCTGCTCCAGATAAATGAGTATTAATAGTATCGTCATAATCATAACCTATATTTTTGTATATAGGTTTATCCAAGAAATTTTTTAAATTATTTCCCGCATATGACTCTTGATAAATAAAAGGAATTGGTGAACATGGCAAATATGACCGACTATTTTTAGCAAAATCAGCACTTATAAACATATAAATCATTAAGGCAGTGACATACGTCATGTTAGCTCCTTAAAGACAAAATTCCATTTTTTATTAGTGAGATTAAAATATCGTCCACATTTTTGATTTGAGTCTTAAATTTCCCCTGGATTTCAGAATATGTGCGTGGTGTCATTAAAAATTTAATTATTTCAATGCATGCCCCCCCTCTTAAAAGGATTGATTGTGAATCTAGTGACATGGAGCTTATCTTTTGAACAATAATTTCACTCTCGTTTTCAATAATAAATCTCACATCAAGATTCAAGACATAAACCTGTGCCATTTTTGATTTCCTTAATCATATTCAATTTCTTTAACTGCAAATCAATAATCATTAAATTCATCTCTTTCAGCCTTTTTTCAATTACCAAGTTTACGTTATCTTTGAAATTGAATTCCTCTATAAACTCTTTGTACCATTTAGTAATTTTGTCGCCGTTATAATATAGTTCTAATGCAAGTATTCTTGTTTTCACAGAAGCGTTTATATAACCATTTGACGAAAGAAATATATCGACAATTTTAGCTGCACATTCTAAGGTTCTTGTAAATGCATAGTATATTTGATTAGTATAAAGAGCCCCAACTGCATCTTGATATAAACCGAAATAATCATTTATGCGGTCATATGTCAAGATTAGCGCCAGTTTATGTTCAAAACCGTCATTCATAAAAGGATTTTCATATAGACTTATTCCATTTGAAACTCTGTCTAATGCTTCATGAATATCCGATTTTAGTCCGATTCTAAAAGGATTTTTACCTTCAATAATGATTTTTGATTTGTTGTTTATATTTTCTATAGCTGACTTTATCCTTGTACGTGAAATTGTTCTACAATCTAATCTCATTTTCTCTATGTCTAACTGTGTTAGCTGTGCTGGCTTTTCTTCTTCATCACTTTCAACTACAACCAATACATCGATGTCAGAGTAAATGTTATTAATGCCATAAATTATCGATCCTCCTATAAATGCACAATCAGACGCGAAAACTCTTTTTACCTTCGATTCGATATCTTCTAAGCAAACTCTATTTTTGCACAAAAAACTCTCTAAATTCTTCTCTTTTTTCTTTATGTTTAGTACTTCATACATGGTTAAAGTTACCTTTTTAAAAAGGGGTAGCAATGCTACCCCATGTTATTCATTTTAGATGCCTGCATTTGAACAGGTGTTACATGCCAATGTAGCTTCTTTAATTTCTACAGTTTGGCTAGATGCGGTCTTATCCTGAGATACGCCTGTTTGTGCTGGAGTAACTTGAGTTGCAGTTTTACTGGTAGTTGTATCTACACTGGCTGCAGCACTAAAAACTGTAAAACCACTTACTAGCCCGACACCAACAATACTAGTTGCTACTTTCATACCGCTCATATATTCACTCCTTAAACCTATTAGGTGGATTAACCATACGGTGCTGAAATTCAGCAAATTCACCTTAACACCATTGTGGTTAAAGTTTTATTTGATTCACAACAAAAAATATTTCAATTTTTTATAATAAATAATTTTATTAAAAATCAGTAAATTGAAATAAAAACAGCATTACCTGCATGTCTTTTCCTGTCATCGAATGTAATATTTTTTGTATAATTGTAACTATATGTTTTTTAGATAGCTAAACTCCCTTAATGTTTTTTATATTGTAGAAGTGACTTTGATAAATTTATTTTCATCAGTGCTAAACCTTTTATCAGGTCCAAAATTTTCGTTCGATTAAATCGCTATAGACTTAAAAGACATTTTAGAATCATTTCTAAGGCTAAAAGAGAGGTAAACATCAAACTTAAGCGTTATCTCAAAAACTTTGAAAACAAAAGCGGTGAAACAAGCATTTGATCATGGCTATCTTATTGTAAGTGCCCCTTTGATATCCCCACTTAAAGCTTCTATTCCTATGTAACAAGTATTTACCTGATTCATCAAATACTAAAAGGCAGCCTGAGATCCTCATACTTCAGAAACAACTTATGTGGTTTATAGATTTTTGAGATATAATTAAAAGGGCGCGTCGCACTTCATAATACTGTCTAGCTTAGGTATGCCTTTATCCGCAATGACAGCTTTTTCTGGCTTATTCGTCTGCTGTGCCTATTTTTGTTTTTCATCAGATTTGATTTTATATCTGACTTTCAGTAGCTAGATTTCTAACGTCATTAGATAGACCAGAAGCTGATCGGGCAGTTTAAATAGTTCTGGCTTGAATCAGGATATTTCTGTGGTTATCGCAAGTTCACTCTGGATCTGGGTGCTACCATACAACAGTGCCGAGTGAACCAAATGTGGAGATTAATTAATACGAAAAATTATTTTTTAACGGCCGGAAGTGTATAAATTATTCCTGGCAATTCAACATTGATAAATAGTGGTCTAGGTCATTTTTTCATCAGATTAATTTAAAGCCTTTTACCATTCATCTTCTCTCGTGCCGACCAAATTCCCTGAAAAGCAGCCCAAAAGGCTGCTTTTTACGTTTCTGTCATCAAACCTTCACTTTCCTCGCACCTTCCACAATCCGTTCTATACTTAACGGTGTGTGGGTAACAAGAGGAGAGTTCATGACATATATTGAAAAAGACGATCCAACAGAAGCACCCGAGTCAGGCGATAAGCAACCTTCCCCGCCAGACCAGAAGTAACCCACGGGGCCGCGTCTGACG
>Ga0308156_1003403_pt1 | contig 12232 bp, 14 predicted proteins | sample PhyAR2_FD_201041 | JGI IMG/M metagenome (GOLD analysis project Ga0308156, IMG submission 201041) | Phyllosphere microbial communities from UC Gill Tract Community Farm, Albany, California, United States - DLSL A.R2 | ecosystem: Host-associated > Plants > Phyllosphere > Unclassified | place: USA... | reverse complement strand
GTATTGTTCATCATCTACTCTGGCGGAGCCAGTCGTAGTCCTTCAATTCTTAGAGCTTTAGCTCTTTGAAATTGATGCGTTCGTTGTAACCGAAACGTAGTGGAGTCATTCACTAGTAAGGTTACTTCTCTCCCTTTGGTCGCCAAGTATTGTTCATCATCTACTCTGGCGGAGCCAGTCGTAGTGATTCACAACAAAAAAGATTCAAAGTATTTCTACTTTGAATCAATATCTTTCATTACATTGGCTAAAACACCATTAACAAATTTTCTTGAACGATCATCGCTATATTTTTTAGCTAATTCGATCGCTTCATCTAAAGCAACCGTGTTAGGTACATCCCCAACATAAAGCATTTCAAAAATAGCCATACGTAAAATAATCAGATCCATTTTAGCAATACGAGTGATCGACCAGTTATTTCCTAAATGTTTTTTGATAATCTCGTCTAGTTCTGCTTTTCGATCACAAACGCCGCCCACCAATAAATCTAAGTAAGTGGGGACAAATTCTTCCCCATCTTCACTAATAATTTCTTGATTATCTAACTCCAATGCATAAGAAATCGCATCTTGTTTTGTTAAGTCAACATTAAAATCTAAAGGAAATAGCGCTTGTAGCGCTTTTTCACGAATCTCGTGACGAGTGAAACTTGGCTTACTCATTTTCGCCCTCATCTTCTGGGAATAATTCATCAAAATCAGGTTCTGGAAGTTTTTCTGGAACTACTGCTACGACATGAATATTTACTTCTACCAAATCGATATCCGTCATGAACAACACTTGCTGTTTCACACGGTCTTGCATCTCTAGCGCTACTTTAGGTACTGAAATACCATAATTTAAATAGCAATAAATATCGACTTTCAAGCCTTCTTCTTCTGCTCTTAAATAAACGCCCTTACCGTGAGCAGCACGGCCTAAAAATTCTGTTACATTATTAGCAAATGTCCCACGCATACCGTAGACACCTTCTACTTTAGATGCTGCAATACCAATAATGACTTCAATTACTTCCGGCGCAATGACAATTTCGCCTAAAGAATCTTTTGTATTGATTACTAGATTTTTTTCGTCAGTCATTTTAATCCTCCTTATAATATAGGTAACATTGTTCCACTTTTAGCTTTTTTCCGAAGACCTTCAAGCCTTTGAGCTTTAGCTCTTAGAAATTGATGAGATCGAAGCAGAGCGCAGTGCTAGCCCGCGAAACTAGATAACAATGTAAGTAACATTCACTGAATCATCAAGGTTTTCACCCATTTACCTACCTAAGTTTACATTCACACCTAGTTTATCATTAATTAGCTTGTTTCGCTACCAAAAAAACTATGAGAAAATGCGTCGAAAACGGTTTATATGCAAAAATTGATTACAGCCAAGCGCCCCACCGTTTTTTTCACTAATCTAGCATTTTTTTATAAGATGATCAATTCTTTAGGTGAGTGCGTTAATACACGGTTTCCTTTTTCCGTGATCAATAAATCATCTTCGATTCTAACGCCACCAAGTCCAGCTAAATAAATACCTGGTTCATCCGTAATCACATTTCCTGGCACAAATTGTTGATCTGCTCTGAAGGAAACATTCGGACCTTCATGGATTTCTAACCCAATTCCGTGCCCTGTGCTATGTCCAAAGGCTTCCCCATATCCATAAGAGGCAATATGATCACGCGCAATCGCATCTAGTTGAATACCCGTTAAACCAGGTTTTGCTTCATCTAAGACTTTTAATTGCGCCTCTAGAACGATTTGATAAATATCTTTTAGTTTACTATCTGGTTCACCAATGGCAAAGGTTCTTGTCATATCTGAAACATAGCCTTCATAATAACAGCCAAAATCTAACGTGATCAAATCCCCTTTTTCGATGACTTTTTGACTTGCCACACCATGAGGCATCGCAGAACGAACCCCACTTGCGACGATTGTTTCAAAAGAGACACCAGAAGCCCCTAAAGAACGCATGTAAAAATCTAATTGGTTGGCAATTTCAATTTCTGTCATTCCTGGTTTGATCATCGTTAAGATATGTTTAAACCCAAGATCTGCAATGCTACATGCTTTTTCAATGATTGCAATTTCTTCTTCATCTTTCACTTCACGCAATTCTTCTATCAAGCCAACTACTGGGATCAAGTCGCAAGGCGTGATTTCTTCTAATAAACTGTATTCTGCAAAACTCACAAAAGCTTCTTCAAACGCAATATTATCTAACTGCTCTTTTTCCGCAATTGCTACGACTTCATCATAGATTGGACCAGAATTTTGAATGATTTCAAATCCTTGTGCTTGTGCCGCAGCTTGTTCTGTATAACGAAAATCAGTAACAAAAAAGGCTTTATCTAAAGTAATCACAGCTAATCCCGTTGTTCCAGTGAAATTTGTTAAATAACGCAAATTGTACGGACTTGTTACTAAAATTCCTGAAAGATCATTTTTTTTCATTAATGCTCTTAATTTATTTACTCTTACCATCATTTTTTCATCCTTCTTTCCAAAATAAGTTCTTCTTTATTATAGCAAATAATGATTTTGAAAAACACCGAAGACACACAACCTCTAAATTATTCTAAAGTTTCTCCATTTTCTAGTCGATATTTACCTTTTTTTAAGCTATATCCGTTATAGTAAAATTCGAAAGTGAGGTCAACAATGAAAAAAAGATCTATTGTCTACTTATTTTTATTCGCCATTATTGGCATGGTCCTCTATGCCTTTTTTATAGAACCAAAAAGAATCGTTACCCATCATTATACAGTGGGGACTAACGATGGACAAAAACCTGTCAAAATTGTTCAACTCTCAGATATTCACATTCAAGAGAACTATTCTACGACACAATTAGAAAAAATCGTAACAAAAGTCAACAATGAACAACCTGATATGATTTTATTCACCGGTGATTTATTTGATAACTATGCAAAATACGGACCTGCTGAAGAGGTTATTGCAGCATTCGATCGCTTGTCAGCCCCTTTAGGAAAATATGCTGTTTGGGGAAACCATGATTACGGCGGTGGAGCGGCTCACGCTTATCCAGAAATTTTAGCGGCATCTGGTTTTCAATTATTGGAAAACTCGGGAGTCAACGTTCCTTTGTCTAATGGAAAATCAGTCTATATCGGCGGTTTGGATGATTCTATGTTAGGTAACTCCTTGATTGAAGAAACATTAGCTGGCCGACAAAGCGACTACACGATTTTAATGAGCCATGAGCCAGATAAAGCTGATGATGTATTAGACCATGATATTCAACTAATTTTAGCTGGACATAGTCACGGAGGACAAGTTAAACTACCTTTTTTTACAATCAAAAATGCGCTGGCCGAAAAATATTATGATGGCTTTTATAGTTTAGCTAATGAGACAACTTTGTATGTTAATACAGGTTTAGGTACAACAAAAATTCCGGCACGTTTTAGAGTACCACCGGAAATTGCAGTTTTTGATCTTTATGTTTAATTTTTACAAACGAGTAGCCCAAATGCTATAACATTTGGGCTACTCGTTTCCTGTTATTGTCTTCATTTAGCTAAGTATTTTTACTCGACCGCCGATTTTATCGGCAAATTTTTCTGCATAATGTTTATTTGGAAAGATTCGAACACGATTTTTATCCCTTGTACGTTGCCCGTCCTTACCAATATATCCATGTAATACTTTTACAGCGTACATGACCATTCCCCCTTTGCTTTATTATTAAGTGATGATAAAACTATACCCAAAAGAACTTAACTCAAACATAAAAATCTGCGAAGAATGTATGAAGATGTATTAAGAAAAAGCGAAGAACCTCTATATTTGTTTAAGAAGGACGCTTGCACTGGAACAATAGAAAAAGAGTTGAGCTATTACTCCTCTCAACTCTCTATATAGCTTATTATGTTAGACCTGCTCTTTTTCATTCTTTAAACGATAATGTCTTTTGTTTTTTTATCCATATGTATCCTAGCTGTCCATGTTTCAAAATTGACCAGTACAGGTTTTACATGATTCAATTCTTTCTGATATGCTGACAACTTGGGTTCGATTTCGTCTAATGACTCAATCTCTTCAATTATAAATTTCCCTTTTAAAAGCAAGCTTTCATGTTCAATTTCTTCATAGCAACAGACAGAGCCGTTTGGATTACATCGAATATTTTTAACTGTTTCACCATTTCCATCCAAATAAAATTGTAGCTTTAATAGCCCTTCTCTCCATAACGGTTCAGAAACAGTAATCACCGTTGGAAAATCACGCTGATCAATTGTTGAAATCAAAAATACTGTACTTGAATTTAATAACCTGACAATTCTCTCATGTATTTCCATTGCTGAGGTCCTCCTATTGATCAAGATTCTACTAATTATAACAATATTATTGCTTTATTGGAAAATTATACCCTTTTCCTCCTGATTTTTTCTTTTAAAACTCAAAAAGCAGAACAAAACGAAGTTCCATTCTGTCCTACTTATTAATTTAGTCATTCAATTCATTGCTCTCTTGTAACCAATTACTTTGGCGACTTACACTTAAAATCATTCTACAAACCGGTCCAACTACAAGTAGTTGTAAAGGTAAAGCCATAATCAAATTTTTAGCAAACGCACCAAGATAATAATTCAAGAAATTTTCTGTAAAGCCAAACTGCATAAGGACACCATACATTGACATAAAAAAGACCATTCCTAAAACCATACAGCTAGAAACAGCAATGATCAGATGGATTTTTTTCTCTTTATTAACAGGTAAAGCAAACGCAATTTTCTTCGCAGGTGATGAAACGACTAAAACATCTAATAGAAATGCTACGATAAATCCTGGCACTAATCCACCGAATAAATTACTTAACGAAAATTGACCATGTAATAAAAGATTGTAAGCACTCATTATAATCACCATAGAAAAACAGACAATCGTCGTGAAAAATAATCCTTCTTTTTTGTTTTGCGGCATAAAACACTCTCCTTTAATTTTTGTAGCAGAGTTTATGCTATCATAAAAAAAAAATTCTCGTAAGTTAAATTTTTTTAATTTTAGAGAAAAATCCAAAAATAATTTTTGAAGAAGACGAAATAGAGAACAAATGAACTATTCCAATCTATTAAAAACCATTATCCTTGATTTATTCCAGCTATTTTGTGATAAAATAAAGTTAAAATGATTGGAGAATAAAAATGATGTATGTAGGTTTTACTTTTATAAATGATATGCGTTTACAACAAGGACTTATTATGGAAATAGTATTGATTGCAGTTTTAATTTTAGTATTATTTTCAATTTTTGGTGGTAGGTCTAAAAAAGCGACTTATAGTTGGGAAAAGAAAAAAGGAGCAACTGTTTTCCCACTTATACTATCGCTGATTTTAATTGTGATTCTGATGGTTTATGTCTTTATTTCAATGTTCAATGGTTCTGTTATATCTTTTTGATTATATTTTAAGCATTTTTTATATGAAATAAAAAAGCTCTATCTCTTGTTTAACAAGAGATAGAGCTATTAAGTTCAATTATTATTGAGCTACTGGGTAAACAGACACTTGTTTTTTGTCGCGGCCTTTACGTTCGAAACGTACTACACCGTCAACTTTAGCAAATAAAGTGTCGTCTCCGCCGATACCTACGTTTGCTCCTGGGTAAATTTTAGTTCCGCGTTGACGGTATAAAATTGATCCACCAGTAACAGTTTGTCCATCAGCACTTTTAGCGCCTAGGCGTTTAGATTCTGAATCACGTCCGTTGGAAGTAGAACCTCCACCTTTTTTGTGGGCGAATAATTGTAAATTCATAGTTAATAACATAGTCTGCACCTCCTATTTTTCATTTATGGTTTTGACTTGAATAAATTCAAGACTTTCTTGCTCGATCGCTTGTAAACCTAATAAAAGATTTTCCAAGAGAATTTGGGCAATGTTGGTTTGTTCCTGATTGGCATTTGAAATCATTTCAACATAAAGGTAACCACCTTCATCTTCGTTAGTTTCAACAATCGGTTCAAATCCAGCTAGCGCATCAATTCCATTGACAGTACTGATCGTTAAAGCAGACACAGCTGCACAAACGATATCACTGCCATATGGACCAGATTCTGCATGCCCTGAGACTTCAAAAGAAACAATTTGACCTGAGTCATTTCGTTTAAAAGAACTTTTAATCATTGATAGGCCTTCTTTCCTATGCAACTTAAAAGAATTATGCGTTGATTGCGTTGATTACAACTTTTGTATACGGTTGACGGTGACCTTGTTTGCGGTGAGTGTGTTTTTTAGGTTTGTATTTGAAAGTTACGACTTTCTTTTGTTTGCCGTGTTTTTCTACAGTTCCTTCGACAGTTGCACCTGCTACAGTTGGAGCTCCTACTTTCGTAGATTCGCCACCCACTAAGATAACTTCGTCAAAAACAACTTTTTCGCCAGCTTCTACGTCTAATTTTTCAACGTAAATTGCTTGACCTACCTCAACTTTTACTTGTTTACCACCAGTTTTGATAATTGCGTACATGCTATACAGCACCTCCTTCTTCTAGACTTAGACTCGCCATCCCAAGTGACAACAAGATTGTCATGCTTAAAAACTTGTTCTGTGCGGTTGTAGCTGTGGAGTCCACAATTACAACATTAACATTGTATCAAAATAAGGAACGAGAGTCAATAAAAATTTAGTCATTTAGCCCTATAAATCACTTTTAGAAATTTTTTTGTTGTTATTTCTAAATTATGATTGACTTTGTTTTCCATGTTCATTATAATAAATTCTGTTGCGTTAACATTTTGCGCCAATAGCTCAGCTGGATAGAGCACTCGCCTTCTAAGCGAGCGGTCGGGAGTTCGAATCTCTCTTGGCGTATTATTTTAAACGTTTATATCAAGAAAACACCAACTATTAGAATTTTTCTAACAGTTGGTGTTTTTTTATTTTCTACTTTCAAGCTATGAAAGCTCTACTTTGCCTGTATAGAGTTGATGGTAAATACCTTTTTCTTCAAGTAAATCTTCATGACTGCCCCGTTCAATAATCCGGCCATGATCCATCACCATGATCGCATCTGAATTTTGAATCGTCGATAAGCGATGAGCGATAACAAATACGGTTCTGCCTTTCATCAACCGGTCCATACCAGCTTGCACATGCTTTTCTGTTCTAGTATCAATACTAGATGTTGCTTCATCCAAGATCATTACAGGTGGATCTGCAATGGCTGCTCGTGCGATGGACAATAATTGCCGTTGTCCTTGTGACAAGCCTTCGCCATCACCCGTGATCACCGTGTCGTATTTATTCGGTAGATTATTAATGAAATCCTCGGCATTGGCCAGCTGTGCTGCGTTAATCACATCACTATCTGATGCATCCAACTTACCATAACGAATATTTTCCCGAATCGTTCCGGTAAATAAATGAGTGTCCTGCAAAACAATTCCTAACGATCTTCTCAACGAGCTCTTTTTAATCTTTTTCACATTGATTCCATCATAGCGAATTTTTCCTTCTTGAATATCATAAAAGCGATTGATCAAGTTGGTGATCGTCGTTTTACCTGCCCCAGTAGCCCCAACAAAGGCGACTTTTTGTCCTGGTTCTGCATAAAGATTGATATCTTTTAAGACACGATTTTTTTCTGTGTAACCAAAAGAGACATCTTCAAACCGCACATCTCCAGTTAATTCAGTATAGGTGACAGTACCGTCTGCATGAGGATGCTTCCAAGCCCAGATTCCTGTTCTCGCTTCACTTTCAACAAGACCCCCAGCTTCTCGCGTTACATTCACCAATGTTACATAGCCATCATCTACCTCTGGTTTTTCATCAATTAAACTAAAGATGCGATCGGCTCCTGCTAAAGCCATGATCACAAAATTGATTTGTTGAGAAACTTGACTGATCGGCATATTCAATGAACGACTTAATTGAAGAAAAGACGCAATCATCCCAATGGTTAGACCTGAAACACCGTATACTGAAAAAATTCCGCCAACAACCGCTAAAAGTACATACTGTATATTTAGCAAGTTCATCATGATCGGCATTAAACTATTCGCGTATTTATTCGCTTTAGTCGCACTTTGCCGTAATTCTTCATTGATTTCTTTAAATTGTTCGATCGTTTGTGGCTCATGATTAAATATTTTCACTACTTTTTGACCATGCATGATTTCTTCAATATAACCATTAACACTGCCAAGATCTCTTTGTTGTTTGCCAAAATAACGGCTACTACGTCCAGCAATCATCCGAATTGTCACGATCATGATCGAAACAGAAACAATCACAACCAAAGTCAAGGGAACACTGATCGTAAACATCGCAATAAATACACTGACAAAACTGACCACGGCCATCACTAAATTCGGAATACTTTGAGAAATCATCTGGCGTAAGGTATCTGTATCATTCGTGAAATGACTCATGATATCACCATCAGAATTTGAATCAAAATAACCAATCGGCAAGGTTTCAAGATGGGTAAACATTTCATCTCGAATCGTTTTTTGGGTCCCTTCACTGATCCGCACCATGATCAAATTAGAGCATAGATTCGATATGATCCCAACAACATAAATCAGCGCCATCGTTGTGATTGCTTTTAACAATCCAGAGAAATTGGGGTTACTTTGTCCAAGTAGCGGAGTAATGTAATCATCGATCACTACTTGTAAAAATAAAGAGCCTCGAACATTGGCAAACGTGCTTAAAAAAATGAGTAGCAGCACTAGTACCAGAAGAAACTTATTTTGTCTAAACATGTAGGCAAATAAGCGTTTCAACGTTTTCAAAGGATTTTGATTTTTACGAATTCCTTTTTGTTCATCATGCATCCTCTTCACCAAATCCTTTCGCTTGAGATTCATAAACTTCTTGATAAATCTGATTATTCGCTAATAATTCATCATGCGTTCCAATTTCATTGATCAAGCCTTTATCCATCACAATGATCCGATCGGAATCTTGAACAGACGACACACGTTGCCCAATGATAAACGTTGTTGTCCCTGGAATCTCTTGACGCATCCCTTCTCGGATCAACCGATCTGTTTTAGTATCAACTGCACTTGTTGAATCATCTAAAATCAAAATTTTTGGCTTCTTCAATAAGGCTCTAGCAATACATAACCGTTGCTTTTGTCCACCAGAAACATTATTTCCCCCTTGCGAAATCAACGTATCATATTTATCAGGAAATTCTTGGATAAAACTATCTGCCTGAGCAATTTTACAGACTCTGATTAAATCTTCATCTGTGGCATCTTCATTTCCCCAACGTAAATTCTCTTTGATTGTTCCTGTAAATAGCACATTATTTTGCAACACCATGCTGACTTGATCACGCAATGATTTCAGATCATAATGCCGTACATCGTGTCCGCCAACTTCGACTGATCCTTGAGTAACATCATATAGTCTTGGGATCAGCTGAACCAATGTTGATTTAGAACTCCCCGTTCCACCAACGATTCCAATAACTTCACCCGATTTGATTTCCATATTCGCATGCATCAAGGCTAGTTTTTCAAGATCATTGGCATAGCTAAAACAAACATCATGAAAGCGAACCGAACCATCTGGAATTTCATAAAGTGGGTTTTCATTATTTTTTAAATCACTTTCTTCAGATAAAACTTCTGTGATTCGCTCAGCTGAAGTTCGTGCGATAAGAACAATCACAAAAACCATTGATAACATGTTTAAACTCATTAAAATCTGCATTGTATACGTAAACATGCTGACCAATTCACCAGTAGTCAACGTACTGCCAACGACAAATTTTGCTCCCAACCAAGAAATCAACAACATACAGGTATATACGGCAAACTGTAAAATCGGATTATTGAAGGCAACAATACTTTGGGCTTTTGAGAAGGTTTTGTAAATATCTTTAGAAACCGTTTTGAATTTCTCGTCTTCATGGTCTTCTCTTACATAAGATTTAACGACCCGAATTCCTTGCAAGTTTTCTTGAACTACGTTATTTAATTTATCGTAAATACGAAAAACTTTATTGAAATTAGGATGAGCAAAATAAATAACGAGCGCTAAACCGATCATCAAAAACGGTACAACACCTAAATAAATCAAAGACAGATCCTTGTTGATACTATACGCCATCGCTAATGAAAAAATCATGATCAATGGACTACGGACTAAAAGTCGAATAATCATTTGATACGCGTTTTGGACATTCGTCACGTCTGTTGTCATTCGTGTGATCAAACTTGAGGTAGAAAAACGATCAATGTTTGAAAAGGAAAAACCTTGGATTCGAACAAACAATTGATCTCGTAAATTTTTCGCAAATCCAGCCGAAGCAACAGCCGCATAACGACCTGACATCGCACCAAAAAATAACGCAATAATTGCACAAATAAATAAAATCGCTCCATACATTAAAATCGCTTTGGTGTCCCCTTTTTCAATCCCATTATCGATCATCATTGCCATGACTAAAGGGATAATGATGTCTAAGATAACTTCCCCAGTTACGTACAATGGCGTAATGATGCTTTCTTTCTTATAAACGCCAATATTGGCGATCAGTTTTTTTATCATGTAATCTGTTCACCTTCCTTATTTATTTTTTTGCTGTTTTCAGATAGTTTGTCCAATAATTTAAAAAAGATTACTAATTCTTCTTCTGGTATTCCTTGGACGAGTAACTCATCGAATTTATGTAGCTTCACGATGTTTTCTTTGACTTTTTGTTGCCCTAATTCAGTTAAGATGATTGTTTTGTAGCGATTGTCTTCTTTGCAACTGCTTCGTTGGATAAATAGCCGTTTTTCCATTGTTTGCAGTAAACCAGTCGCAGTGGAGCGCCGAATATCAAATTCTTGTTCTATGTCTTTTTGATAGACCGGTACTTGTTGGCTATTACGGCGATGGATAAAGTTAAGGATGCGCATTTGGATGCTTGAGGATGCTTCGCCGTCGTCTTCTTTTAAGATTTCTGCTGCTTTTCGGTTAAGTTCGTTGGCTAGTATTCTGATTTTTAGACCGATTTTTCTGTCCATGATTTACCTCCTTTTTTAATAGTTCGGTTCCTAACTATAGTACGATAACTATGCTCGAATGGTCAAGACCAAATTATATGTCTACTGGATATTTTCTATTAGAGTAGAAAACTGCTTTCACGATGAATTAACAGAATTCTTTATTTGGATTGCTTATATTTCCGATAATATAAACCTATGAAATCAACTCCCTCCTTCTAAATCATCTCACAAATAACCAATTTTCTTTTCTCGACGTTCATTTCCAATTTTAGTTTTTCAAAAATACCTTTTCCCATATATTTTCCCTTACCAATACATTGCTTTTGTATAAAATAACGATGGCACCATATCTGTTTCAAAGTGTATCCGTATAATTTAAACAAATATTGGCTAATAACGGGCTTAAAATATCTCCCTGAAGTTGGCTTATCAATATTAACAATAGCTCGACTACTCTCTAAATGAATACTTAGGTTCTTATATGTAATTGTAGGATTCACTTTAGGTTGCAACCTGATAAATGGCTCAAGTGATTTCCCAATATCTATTCACAAAATTTCAGCCCTAACTACTGAATGTCTTTGTACTTAATCGGTCTATAAGTGCAATCGTTAACAATTTACAGCTTAAGGAATATACATCAAACTAAAAAGAAACAGTCAATTTAAAAATCGACTGCTTCTATTTCTATCCTAACTCAGCGATAGTTAAGTTTGGATTTCTTCCATTCGCTTTATTAATCATACTACTATCCATAATAATTCTTACGCTTAATTTATCTCCTGCATTCAATTTCACTATACTTGAACCAGAGCCACCTAGAACTACTCCTTGAGGACTTGAAAGAGCTATAGCCGAAACTAACGTATCATTTTTATATAGTCTGATATCAGCCCAACCACCTGCTGTTTTAAAATGAACTGACGCCATATATCCAACTAACGCAGTTATAGACTTATTTATAGTTACATCATAGGAATTTAATGTACAAAAATTTGATGTACTAACTACAAGTGTACCTCCTAATGGTAATTTATTGTTAGCAGCAGTTAAAGTCCATTCACCTGCATGACTTAATCCAAAATAATCACACTTTGTTGCTACTGCTTTCCCAGCACTTTGTAACCCATCTTTAAAATTCTTAACACCAGTAATTACCTCATCACCAGTCTTTTTCACTACAGTCTCATCAAAACCATCAATCGCACTTGTATGCGTCTTCGGGTAAAGTAAATTTCCTTTTTCTTCTAATTGTAC
>Ga0308156_1003400_pt1 | contig 12248 bp, 13 predicted proteins | sample PhyAR2_FD_201041 | JGI IMG/M metagenome (GOLD analysis project Ga0308156, IMG submission 201041) | Phyllosphere microbial communities from UC Gill Tract Community Farm, Albany, California, United States - DLSL A.R2 | ecosystem: Host-associated > Plants > Phyllosphere > Unclassified | place: USA... | reverse complement strand
CGCATCAAAGCTGTAAGTCCCGCTCAGCGCTTCCCCCACCGCCAGCTTACCGCTGATGGCCACGTTGCTGATTTTAGGCGCTGTCGCTTCATTGGTGACGGTCCCGCTGTTGCCGCCCTCGGTGTTGTTACCACTATCACCCGGTGCAGTCGTCACGGTCAGTGTATTCCCTAAGGTCTCCACGCCGTTGCGTGCTTGAACCGACAGTTCTTTTACCAGCCCAACATCGCTGGTGACTAACGTGTAACTCGGTACAGTGCCTGAAGTGACAATAGTTTCAGCGTTGCTCAGCGCTGTAGTTTGCCCTTTATTGCCCCACTGATAGAGGGAAGAGTCTTGCTTATTGCCGTTGTTGCTATCGAATTGATAATGGCCAGACAGTTGCTCACCTAACGCCAGTTTGCCGCTGATGGTTAAATCGTTGATCATCGGCGCTCTGCCAACATACAGCGTCGCCGGTGCGATTTTGATATTCTGAATTTCAGGCGTGAGTCTATATTCTCCCATATTTTGGCCCGCCATCACGGTGGCTTTATAGGTGCCCAAGCGACTCTCATCCTCACTAAATGCACTTACTCTAACATCTGGCTGAGTCCGACCAGTTTGGCTAACCGTGTTTTTAATATAATCTGCTACGCCGCTAATCGGGTGGTTATTGGCATCGCGCAACGTCAGCGTTAGTTCAGCCGTTGAGTGACCATCATTGGGTAACTGAAGCTCCAACGGCATTAACGTACTATTAACCGTACTCACTGCAGCCGAGGCAACAACCACCAAGCTTTCAGCCTTAGGTGATGCGTTACCCGATTTATCATAGGCAACGCCGCTTACCATATAGCTGTTGTTCGCATCGTTGCCATATTGGTATTCAGGAATAATGACGTTGTACTGCTGCTCAGAAACCTGAACAATCTGCCCGCCCTGACTCAGCAGTTCTGGCGCCGTCCAGTCAATGCGTTCAACACCGTTGGTGCTATTAACAGATACACCCAGTGACTTACTTTCACCGCTGTAGCCGCTGATTTGCGAGGCTAGTCTTAGGCTAATGGTGTCTTTTTTACGATATTCCAGCACTATGTTGTTGTTACGATCGACGAAATCATAGCGATTAGTCACCAGACTACGACTCGCGGCCAGCATGCTGCTATCCAACTGCTGGCTAAGCGGTGCGCCGAGGACGTAGTTCAGATCGATGCCAAAGCGGGTATCGTTTTGATTGCTTTTGCCCATGCGGTGATCGACGTTAAACTTCATCAGCGGGAAAGGTGAATAGTTAATCCCGGCGGTGACTGCAACCGGATCTTTTTGCTGAGTATCTTTACCAAACAGTCCGACGCGATCGCCGTAATACTGTTCATACACCAGTTTGCCGCCGATGCCCGGATAGGCAGGCAAATAGCCTTCGGTCCGAATATCCCAACCATTAGCAGGGCGCTCTTCGTAGTTGTCGAAGTCCGGTGAATTTTTCCAATTAGTCAGACGCATGTAAGCGTTAGCGGCCACTTTAAGGAAATCGCGCTGATATTCTGCGCCAAGGCCAAAACGCGAGTGGCTTCGCGACCAGTCGTGGTCGAAAAAAGTATTTACCCCCAACATGTAGGAGCCGTCAAAATAACGATACCCCAGCCCTAAGTTGGACTGATTCCGACTGTCGGTGTGATGTACGGAACCCTGAGTAAAGATCTGATGAGTATTGTTTTCCCACAGCGGATATAACACATCCAACTCAGAATTTTTTAATGAAAAATCACGGTCAGCATCGAGTTTTATCCGCGCTTTTCCTTTACCGTTCAGCCAACTGGCCACTTCTTGATTCGCTTTGCTGTTCGCTGCCCCCAACGCTTGGCCACGCGCAAAATGTTTCGCGCTGTCAGCGCTGGGATTGTTTTGTAGAAAATGACCGGCCTGCTGAACACGTTGAGCCAGTAAGCCGCTATCATCATTGCTATTATCGGCAACATCGGGTTTAGGTTGAGCAGGAACATCGATCTCATCCCCTGCGCTCACTGATTCAAAACCGTGAGCAAAGGTACGGTATTGATTAAGTATTTTAAGCTCAGCAGTAGAGATCTTATACTTTTCTGCGATCAATTTTAGGGTATCACCCGGCTGAAGTATGTACATATCAGTTTTAGGCGAATTAATGATGACTGAGTGTTTTTTTTCCTCAGTCTCTGCGCGGGCAACCATGACCGGAGTGAATGATACAGCTAAAGGAAAGACAACCTGCAGGCCAATATTTACGTGCGCAATGATACGAATAAAATGTTTTGGACGCTGCACTTTTCCATCAAGAAAAAATATCTTTTTGTTCATAAAAAACTCTAATAACTGAGGTGATTTTCTATCACGATCCGTAAGTTTTCAGCCTAAAGAATGATTTAGGCCAGAATGATTTTTAAAAGGGAGTTGTTGTGTTAGTGCGATTTTTTCAAATAATAATCTTACGTTAAACAAGAGGTCTCAGACTTTTAAAATATATACTGACTAAACCTAAGAATTAGACGCTGCGCAGAGGAAATACAGTATTCCCCAAAGAGCCAAGCTTAGGTGTATGAATCACATCGAAGGAATATCAATAATTATTTTCTATAAATAGCTCATTTTTTTCCCAGAGATCAAATTATATACAGCAAGGTAATACATAGAGAAGAAACGGCTTAAGGTGCAAAAGATAGCACCCTTAGCCGGACTCAGCAGGCCAGTCTATTATACTGTTTTAAGTAAATCCTTGATCGAATATTCGATATAAATGTAAAAAACAGAATAAAACACCACCAAAGCAATTTAAACACTAGGTTTAATTGGTTATCAATAGTAAGGTAGCTAATTTAGGTGTTATTTATATTGATTTTATAGATATGAGATATTTGTTTAACAAACATTTAAGTTTATTAACGTGTGATAGATTATTGTCTCTTACGACTTTTATTTCTTAACAGACTGGAGCGATAGAAAAAGCAGTGTTATAACGCTATAACAGAATTATTCTAGAAAATTTTATTATTTTTAAATTAGACTTAGTTATGCAAAAGTTGTTTTGAAAACTCAAACAGTTGCATACTACATCTAAAAGATATCCAGCATAAAAGGAGTAGAATTGATATTGTAGAAAATCATGACCGTGGCTAGAGTGCTGTAGAAAAGATAGATCTGTTGGGGGTGTATTTTGAAAATTAAAATATAACTGTCGGTATAATAGGAGTACCAACCCTATCAGGGTGTAACATATTCTTCCACACGCGCTTTGTCTTTCATTAGATGAAAAAAAACATCTAAATATAGATTAATAAAGCAGCATTCAAGGTTCTGTCGATAAAAAATAACGAGTTGAAATTAAAATACGTAAAATCACATTATTTAGATTAAATATACTATTAAACAAGATTCAAAACTAGGTAAAGGTAAGCATTCATAATGCACGGTGATAATAACATCTTCAAATAAAAGCCAAGACGGTATATTAGTTATGTTATTATACTTTGTGCATATTATAATAAGTAGTGACATTTATTAATAAACTATCGTAAATCCCAACTCCAAAGTTATGTTAATTAATTAAATTAAAACGTGTGGTATTCAGAATGAAAAAAACTAAGCATGATTGGCTTTTACAACTTCGTCGTTGCAGAACAATAGAGACCTTAGAAAAAGTTATTGAGTCACAAAATTATAAATTGAGTGATGGTGATTTATGTATTTTCTTTTCTGCATCTGATCATCGTTTAGCTGAGCTTATAATGGGTAAAATTTATGATAAAATTCCCACGAGTGTATGGAAACTAATTAAATGAATCCATTAGCACTGCTAAAGATATGTTTTAAATTTGAAAAAGAAAATTTAAGATGATAATGTTTTAAACAAATTATGTAAGAGAATAAACGCATGGATATCAATATGTATATCCATGTATACAAATGTTTTTATAGTTCACATATTTTTATGCATTGTCTATATCGACATATATATTAACAGAACATTGCATTTTTTAAAATTGACACCTGCAAATTAATTTATGAAAGTAATTCAGAACTACAATTTTTACTTTTAAGTACACTTGCTTTTATGCTAGAGTGAAAATTATTTACTATTTATCATAAGGTAAGGCATGAATAACAGCAAAAAAGCTAAGTATATATTATCATTTGTCGTCTTGAATTGTATTGTTGCTGCAGCATCTGCTGCATCCGGCCAGCTCTACGAATCGAAAGCGCCCTATGATAGTTATTCCGACTTACAACGTGATAATGAATACACTCCTCTGCGAGTAAACAACGAAAATACCCTCATAAAAACAGAATCATGCTTAACACCTAGTGAACCTGGATGTAGTAATATGTGGCAAAAAGAAAAAGATAATGAAAACAGAGAGAGAGTACTTGATAGAGAACAAAAAAAAATACGTAATAATCATAGATAAGTGATGCTAAGTAAAATTCAGTTAAATAAAAACCACACAAAGTGATCACACTGAATTCACTTTGTGTGAAGTGTGTTTTAAGGTGTTGTTATCTATAGTATATAAATTGTGTTGGTGAGCTATCACTTAAGCTATATAGGCTACCATTGAGGCCATAAAAAACAACTTTATTACCCTTATTTTTATCAGAAGTTAAATATGCGTAAGGTCCAAATGCACCATTACCCCACTCAGGCCACAATTGATTGGTAACACCACGCCTTGCATCACTATTAGTTACCCTAACCTCCGACATTGTACTATTCGTTGCTATATTACTAGGTATAATCAACATACCTCTATTACTACATTCTCTAGAGAAATTTTCATTTTTAATACTGTCAGAATTGATGTAAAACCACTTCTAAATAGTGAATGAATATATCATTTTGGAGGACTTGTCTTTCTTAATCATGATTATATCAACATTTTTTGTCACCTATATCGGAAAATGCAATGACTCCGTGTTGTTCTATAGTGCCCCATTCTGAAATTGTACTCCATTCATAAGAATCTGCGTCATCTATTTCAATTTTAAATTTAGCACCTCTATATCCCGTTGTTGGGAATTTATCGGAGGCTTTAAATTCAAAATTACTTACAGAAATCATCATATTATCTGGAAGAGGTTTTTGTTTTATGGTTATTACATTTTCAGCTGATTTCGTAAGTACATTTCCTCTTTCTTTCGATGTATTGTTTGCCTGTATTGAAACCTCTAAAACCTACCTAAATCATCGCTTTTTACTCTATATCTTGGGACTTCCCCACTTATGTCTATTTTTTCGCCAGAGTTTATTTTTGAGGCTGTCGTTCCTTCATTACCCCATAAATACAAAGTTTTGTCTTGATCTATATTTTTATTTGGGTCAAATTTATAGGAAGCACTTATAACTTCCCCTACTGATAAACTCCCTCTGATTTCTAGATCTGATACTATTGGCTCAGCGATTGGATTTATCACTGTACCTTCACCGCAGGTGATGGCGCTGATACACTATTTATTACAGGCCGGCGAGTCAGCTGACTCGGAAGCCTTTGTTTGCGAATTGGCACAGCGTGTGCCGCAGCATGGAGACGCACTCATGACCATCGCTCAACAGCTAGAACAGAAAGGCATCGAGAAGGGTATTCAACTCGGCGAACAACGTGGCATTGAGAAAGGCAAACTCGAAGTGGCCCGTACCATGCTGCAAAACGGTCTCGACCGCAATACAGTAATGTTAATGACCGGCCTTTCTGAAGACGATTTGGCGCAAATCCGCCACTAAGCTTTTCAACGACTCGCGCTCGCTAGTCGTTCTCTTTCTCGTGTTCATTCTGATGGGGCGGTACCACCACAAACGGTTGGCCTTTAGCTTGGCGTATCGCTTCTTTCATTACCCGCAGTAGCAGCGCATCATTCCAGTTTGCATCAATGTGGATCACCGGCTTGCCCACGGCAAAACGGGCAGCGATTAACTCACGCAGCGTATCTTCCGCCATGAGCTGCGCGGACGTTTTGGCCGGCTTTGGCTTTACCGAACGTACCGCAGGCAGCTGCGATAAACGTAAACCACGACGCGACATTGATACCCCTCATCTATGAATGACCAACTCGAGAAACCACCACAATGGCCTCGACTCAAACAGTATCCTTTATGCCCAAAAGTCGGCGTTGTTCCGTCATTCTGATATCATCCAATTCTCCTGGTTCGCCAATGCCATCCTGCATCGTTAATCCCAACTCTACTTGCAAACACTGCGCTTCTTCGGCAGTCACGTACAGCGTCGCAATATAAACAGCACAGCCATAGTGTTCTGTCTGGGGTCAGTTTGGATATCGAAAATTATTGTACGTTACGGCTGATTTTTAATCGCAAAAGGATACGCTATGCGTCTTCGCTATCTAAATAACCAAGAGATTGGAAAATTTTTCTATAAATATCATGAACTACTCTCTTTTTATTTTCATGATATTTTGCGATATCTACGCTACAACCTTGCACTGCCTCAAGCTTTGCATTCGCGTACCGCAGACAGTCATCTTCTGACTGCCTAAGCCAATCTCGGAAAAGCAAATGCCGAGCTGTTTCAGGGGTGTCCTGAGTAAAAATATGTAGATTAACTCTAGGATTTTCATAATGAAAAAGACGATGACCATGGAAGCGGGGTTCACGAACAATTAGTCTAAACCCAAGGTTTTCAAGCGCTAATAAATATATTTCTTCATCTGCAGCATCGGCAACCGTCACGTCAATATCAATAACGGGTTTAGCGGTCAGACCAGGTACTGCCGTTGAACCCACATGATCAATTTTTAGTAGATTCGAACCTAATTTATTCTTAATTTTAGATTCCAATGCTGCATATATTTCCGGCCACGACGGATCATAAGCAACGACCGCAACATTCTCAATCGGCGGTACACCATTAACAAAGTAGCTATCCTGAGGATCGATGACATAATGCTCCATCATCTCTTTTGTGCTAACCATGAACTGATACCCATAGATCATTCAAATTATGAACGATAGTATATGGCTCCTTTTATTTTAGGAAACGGAAAATATTGTATTTTAAGTTTTTTTTGTACTAACTGACATCAACTGGTCGTAAAGGACGATTCTTCCTTTCAATTAGCTTTTTATGGCTTCAAGAGTTTTTTTCGCATCAATGCATTTTGCAATACTACGCCACGGCGAACAGGAAAACCTCGCTCCACTACGTGAAAACCGTGTCGTAGAAAGAATGCTTCTGCTGCCTTACTTACATTTGACGTAAGTTCATAAACGCCCAGTTGTCTGGCTTTTTCATGAATGGTATTCATCAATAGTGTCCCTACTCCCTGTCTGGGATAGGTTCCCGATACAAAGAAGTGATCGATGTATCCATTCAGCTGGACGTCTGCGTATCCCGCTATTTCGCCATCCACCTCAACGATAAATGGCCGCAATTCCCTCATGTAGTTGCCCCATTGTTCCGGGTCCATATCTGGAGAAGCCCAAGCCTCTATTTGCTCATGTGTATAGTAGTGCGACGCGATGTGACGTACAGAGGATAAAAATACATTGAGCAAAGCAATTTCGTCACCATCTACGAATCTTCGTAGTTCCATAATTACCTCATACACGACAATGTTCTGTTGCCTTTAGCATTGAGCCTTATACTCAGAACAATCATTTTCGATAAATCTGCTTTGACTTGACGAGGAAAATCTTTACTCCCTATATCTGAAAAACCCCATTTATAATACGCATTCCTTGCTGCTGTTGCTGACTCCATTACATCAAGCCACATATGCGTAAGCTCAAGTTCACTCGCATGTTCTTGTGCTGCATTCAGCAGTTGCATGCCAATCCCCATCTTTTGGCTACCTGGAAGTAGGTAAATCCTCGAAATTTCTGCACCGCTAATATCATGTGTAACTGGATTTTCCGAATTTATTAACATTGTTAGAAAACCAACAATTTTACCCGATATTTCGGCAACCCATACCCTTGAGTTATCTCGTTGTAACAGTACCAAAAATGCTGATTTACTAAAAGTATCGAGTTGATGAGCTAGAGCAACGCAGTCACTCCACAGGTAATGGTATGCCGCAGCATAAGCGGCAGGACCAACCACACCCAATGTCTCAGCATCATGTGCAGATGCTCTCCTAATTGTTACTAATCTGTTCAATCTATCCCTCCCCATCTGGGGGAATTTGTATGCAGTGGTCAACAAAAATTGGCCACGGTTTTAGAGTTTTCCAGAATAATCGTTCTGATTCATTCGGCATTGGATAGCCTGTTACCATGATGTAAATCTACAAATGGAGCGCCATCTGGAATGAGTTCCCAGTGACTCAGCCAGGGTTTGAATTTGTATTTATTCATAATCCTTTATCTTCCTGTCGGTAAAGGGACTGTATACGGCAGACTTGTGAACGACTATAGCCCGTAGCTTCAGCTGTTTCCTGAATGCTCAGCTTCTTAGTCTGCCGATAGTAGAGGACTTTCTGGTGACGCTCCAGATCGGCCTGCTTACCCCGGTATTTACCCTGCGTATGGGCCCGTTCAATTCCCTGTTTTTGGCGCTGGCGACGGCTCAGCCAGTCCTTATGAGACATCGCGGCCATCAGGTCGATAAGCATGTTATTGATGGCGGTTATCACTGCGCGGGTGATTGGATCAGCCTGCGAAGGATCTTTATCTGACAGCGCCTGCCATGATGTGGGGACATCCAGGCTGACAATCCGCAGCTCGTGTTGTTCTATCTGTTTTTTCAGCGTCATCCAGTCGCTGTTACTCAGACGGGTCAGTCGGTCTATCTGCTCGACCAGTAAAATATCATTGTGGTGACTGTCCATCAGTAAGCGTCCCAGCTCCGGACGGTCAAGTTTTGTACCGCTGATATTCTCCCGGTAGTAACTGGCTATTTTATGTCCCCGCTCCTGAACGAACTGCTCCAACATCTCTTTTGCCCGATCGGCGAACTGATCTTCCGTCGATGCCCTTAAATAAGCTCTGATGAACATTTTTTCACCGCGTTATCGCTTTTAGGTTGTTGCATTTACTCTATCGCATATAGGTTATGTCATTCATCGTGTTCAGTCACGTTTTAGTTATGGCTCCAGGGTGTACCCTTATGCGCTAACCATTTCTGTTATAAATATCACAAAGAATAATTTACGAGGGAAACTATATGGCAAGGAGGCAGATTCTTTCACTGTCGGAAAGAGAATCATTACTGGCATTACCAGACGATGAGTTAACGTTGACCTGAATGGCATATTTCAGTGAACAAGATCTGGCACTTATGAATGCTCACCGTAAACTCGCCAGTCGGTTTGGTTTTGCCGTTCTTCTCTGGTATCTGAAAAATATCGGGTTTGCCCCGGATAAAAAATCGTCCCCACCGGCAGAATTGCTAAGAGTCATCGGCACCCGACTTAAACTTTCGGCAGAACTCTGGCAGGAATATATTTCCGGCCGTGATACCACCCGGCGTGAGCATCTGAGTGAACTCTATCGCTATCTGGAACTGAAGACTTTCAATGGTGCGTTTCAGAAAGAATGTATTCAGTATCTGCTCCCTCAGTCGACCCCGGACTGACCAAGGCATACTTATCGCAGAGGAATTACTGAAGTATCTGCATCAACGGCAAATTATTGTTCCTGGTATTGATGTTGTGGAACGCACTTGTGCTGAAGCAATGACACGGGGTGATAAAGCGGTTTATACCACGCTGAATATGCACCTAAGCGTCACGCATAAATCAGCCTTCGATGCGCTAATGGTGACAACTGAAAAACAAATATCTCGTTTAACGTGGTTGCTGCAGCCTCCTGGAAAGATAAATGGAAAGAATGTCCTGCAACATATCGACCGCCTTAACGCCATTGAAGCACTGTTGCTACCGGAAGGGGTGGATAGAACAGTTCACCAGAACCGGTTGCTGAAACTAGCGCGGGAAGGCCGAAAAATGAGCAGCCGTGATTTAGCTGATTTTGCCCCTGCGCGTCGATACGCAACGATGGTCTGTGTACTGACTGAGGCCAGAGCTACAATCATTGATGAAATTATAGAACTGCACGAACGTATACTGGGCAGCATGTTTACAATAGCTCAGTCCAGTGAGTGGTTTAGGATATTTATTAATTGATCACAACGCTTACATTGATCTGAATTCCCTTGGCGTGACCTACTATTTGGAGCATCTATTTAGATAACGCTGTTATCACTGCGAAGTGATTTTTACGCCTCATCTGAGAATTAACCACGGGAAAATTTACGGACAAAGCAATTATGTGCACCTCTAGACCGGATGCATAAACTTCATATGTTGCCGAAGGCATTCCTATTCATCGCTCTGAAAGACCAGTTGTAACTGGTTATCATTTCGTTCTCTTGAATTTTTTTCACTGCTTGATTCACTAAAGGTAAGGGGGGATCTTTTACAGATCAGGAGAAAATCCAATTTATACAACAAAGCTTTTAATAGTTTTCGTCTTTTTTAGGGTTCTTACGTATACTTTTTGTTGTGATATCCCACATCCTTGCGAGATAAAATAGGCTGTCATATTGAGGGTTTTATAATAATACTATTCTTAAATATGACGGGATTTTTTTATAATTAGTTAAGATTAATTCACTTATCCAAAGAGCAGGGAGTATTCTCTGAATTTGGCATGATAATCAATATTGACGAATGATTCATAACTATAATGAAAGTGCAGAGTGAATATAACAACATGATTTTTATGTATATTTTAAAGTTGTTTTTTGAAACTATATCGTATTGTAATTATTGGCAACGATCATTAGCAACATTATGATAGGCGTGGCCTATCAATAAGATTTAAATGATCGATATTTTCCATTATATTTGTCAGGTTAGATGTTCTACATTTGCTCTATTATGTTTTCAGCATCAGAGTTAGCTACGGATGCCACAAAGGGAATACGTCATTAATCAGAAAATCATTTTACCAACGAGTTTTTCCAAATGATGTATGACAGTGTCATCGGGTTGATGCTTTATAGCATATCCAATCTCGATAAGAATCTTATCACTAAAAGACCCTGCATAAGGAAAGTACGGCAAGCACTTTATAAGTAACTAGTATTTTTAATTTACAGATTGCTGAGCGCAGTTTCGCATTTACTAGGGAGTGTAAAATAAGAACCTCTATAGATTCCTCAATTAAACGATTCATCATGTTATATATAAAAAACAATGGTAAATGATATATGAAAACTAAAGATAATGAATTTGAGCACATGATTTCACGTTATAAAGGGGATGGGCCATATTTACACGATGGTGATCGGATAATAATTGATGCAGCTTCAGGAACTTTTAACCTGCCTTTCGGTTATACCCATGAACGACTGACCGAAAAACTCAAACAGCAAATCGACCGTTGCGCCCATCTAAGTTCTGCTTATACCAAACCCATTGCTGAGCAAATCCTTAAACGGCTCAAACCACACTTACCCGATGGGATTGATTCCCTTTGGCTCAGGGACGTCTCCGGTTCCGGTGCGGTTGAAGGGGCGATTCGTATGGCACAAAAGTACACTGGGCGCTCGGGTGTAATCTCTCTGTTTATGTCACATCATGGCCAGTCTTTGGCAACTGCAAGGATATCCGGTAATGCATTTCGTCTTCATCACTTTACCGCCAATATAGACGGTTCTTTTAAGATACCAGTGCCCGATAGCGAACTCGCTGGAGAGCGAAGCATTAACTCCTTAAACTTAAACCGTTTTTCTGAGTTAGAGGATTTCATCAACTATGGCTCAAGCGGAAACATAGCTTGTCTAATTGTCGAACCAATTCTTGGTAATGGTGGCAACATAGTATTGCCTGTTGAGTTTTACCGTCAAATACGCGAAATCTGCAACAAATACAAAATAGTACTGATCGCTGATGAGGTTCAGACTGGTTTTGGACGAACTGGCACTTTTTTTGCCACCACAGGATATGCGAAGGAACTTAAACCAGACATTATAGTTTTTGCCAAAGGTGCTGGCGGAATCGGTATACCTACAGGGGGTATATTGATGAATCACGAACTGGATGTGCTGGAAGCCTATGAACATTCTAATACCTCAGGCGCAAATCCTTTATCTCTGACCGCTCTTCACGAAACTATCGCAATCATCGAAGATGAAAAGTTGCTTGAGAATGTACAACTAAATGAGCCTTATCTGCGTAATGCGTTGCTTGAGTTGCAGAATAAACATGAGTTAATTACTAATGTTCGTGGGTTAGGCTACATGTTCGGTTTCGATACACCAAGTCCCGAAATTGCTGCG
>Ga0308156_1003399_pt1 | contig 12252 bp, 11 predicted proteins | sample PhyAR2_FD_201041 | JGI IMG/M metagenome (GOLD analysis project Ga0308156, IMG submission 201041) | Phyllosphere microbial communities from UC Gill Tract Community Farm, Albany, California, United States - DLSL A.R2 | ecosystem: Host-associated > Plants > Phyllosphere > Unclassified | place: USA... | reverse complement strand
GCGGATGCAGAGGTCGCAGCCGCCTGCGGGCGGCCGCTCTGCTGGAGGCTCAGTCTGATTGGTCGGCGAGGCTCTTCGTCGGGCGTCCCTGACGGGACGTGCGCGGCATCCCAAGGCGACGAGCCAGACATGGGCTGAACGGGCGGTGTCGTAGTCGGCTTCGGTTGCGAGGCGTTTCTGCAGCGCCCATTCGACGCGACCAAGACGACGCGGGCCGCAGTCGTTGCGATGTGCCAAAAACGCCCTGCAGCACGTGCGTTGTAGGAAGGTTTATGCCCGCTCCCGCCAAGCAATCCCTCGCCCGGCGATCCGCCGCCCGGCCTCGTCCGCCGCGACCGGCTCCCCGACGTCCGCGCCGACCTCGAGCCCGACGACCGAGTGCACGATCGTCCCGTCATACACGTGCACGAGGTTGTACCCCTGCGCAGCATCCTGCCCCGGGTCGCTCCAACCGGCTGTGCCAGATCCTGCCCGTACGCACTCGACGATGCGGCCGCAACCGGGATCCCGGCGAACGTCCCGAACGACGGGTGGTGCACATGCCCCGACAGGATCCTCCGCACATCGGAACCCTTCAGCACTGCAGCCAGCGCCGCCTGCTCGCACAGCTCGACCGTCACCGCGAGGTCGAGCACTGTCGGCAGCGGCGGGAGACGGATCAGCAGCTGCGACTCCTCCGCGCAGGCGTAGTCAGCTCGGACGCCAACCACGAGAGCTGCGCCTCATCGACCCGCCCCCAGCGCTCCGCGGGAACCGCCGAATCCAGCACGATCACCCGCATCCCGCCGAACCACGTCACCTCGACCACGGCATCCGAAGAGCGACCTACGGTCCCGGAAACCGAAGTTCCCCCGCCAAGCCCCAACTGCGCCCGCATCGCCCCGCGCTCGTCGTGGTTGCCTATGGCCGTATGACCGCGCACCCCAGTGCATCCACGGCCGGCGTCACCAATTCCCGCAGCCGTCGATACGCCGAGGCGTCCCCGGGTCCGCGAGATCTCCCGTGAACAGCAGCGCGTCAGGCTTCAACCCCGAAGCCACCAGCCGCGACAGCACAGAAGAGAGGTTCGCATCGGCATCCGCCCCGCTGCCGTAGAGCGGAGACCGTTCACCGGGAAGGTGCGTATCGGAGATGTGCACGAAGGTGTGCGACGGGCGAGAGTGTTCGGTGAGGATCATTTCTCTTCCGGCGGGACGACGTACAGATATGTCCGCTCTCCGGAGATCTCGCTTGCTAAGCCCCGATCTCACGCGACCTCTCTAGTTGGCCTTCGCCGTGCTCTTTCGTGGCACCGCACTCCGCGGCGGTTCCGCCCGCAGATGCCCACTGACCTGCGTCATCACCCGTGCGAGCATCTCCACGTCCTCCGCGCTGAGTGAATCGAACAGATGCGTCTTCACCGCCTCGATGTGCCCCGGGAACACCTTCGCCAGCACATCCCGACCCTCGTCTGTGATCGCGACGATGGTGCTGCGCTCATCCTCCGGTGACGGCCCACGCGTGACGAGTCCGCGCTCTTCCAACGACTGCGCCTGATAGGTCAGCCCGCTCCGGCTGTAGACGACCCCATCCGCAAGGTCCGTCATCCGCTGCGAACCGTTCGGGGCGTCGCCGAGTCGCGCGAGCAGCTGGAACTGCACGTAGCTGAGCTTGCCGACGTCGCGCAGCTGCTTCTCGACAGCGTGCCGCAGCAGGCTGCTCACCTCGGTGAAGGCGAAGTAGGCCGCGAGCTCCGTCGGGGAGAGCTGAGGGGGTCGTGTGCTCATGGATCCAGTATACGTGTTGCTTCGAATTCGAAGCAGTGCTACCTTCAAGCTATTGCTTCGAATTCGAAGCATCCGATGAGAGGAAACATCATGAAGGCAGTACGGTTCCACGAAGTGGGCGGCCCCGAGGTTCTGCAGTTCGAGGAGATCGAGCAGCCCACCCCGAGCGCCGGCCAGGTGCGGCTGCGCGTCGCAGCATCCGCTTTCAACGCCGCCGACAACGGCATTCGTGCCGGATCCCTGCCGATTCCGGTGGTGTTCCCGCACGTCCCCGGCTACGACGTCTCCGGAACGATCGACGCCCTGGGCGACGGAGTCGACGGCTTCGCGGTGGGCGACGCGGTGATCGCCTTCCTGCCGATGGAGACCGACGGCGGAGCGGCGGAGTACGTCATCGCCCCGGCGGATGCACTCGTCGCGGCACCGACCAGCGTGCCGCTCGCGAATGCGGCAGCGCTCCCGTCGGTCGCGCTGACCGCGCGTCAGGCGCTCTTTGATGATGGCGGCCTCGAGGCGGGGCAGCGCGTTGTCATCGTGGGTGCCGGCGGAGTCGTCGGCAAGTACGCGATCGCCCTGGCGAAGCGCGCGGGTGCGTACGTCATCGCGACGGCCAGCCCGCGGAGTGCCGATGCGGTGCGTGCGGCGGGCGCCGACGAGATCATCGATCGCACCGAAGCAGACGTCCTGGATGCCGTCACCGAGCAAGTCGATCTGCTGCTCAACCTGGCTCCCATCGAACCGGACGAGTTCACCGCCCTGGTGCGACTCGTACGCGACGGGGGAGTCGTGGTGAGCACCACCGCCTGGATGGCCGCGCCGGACGATGCCGACCGTGGCGTGAAGTCGGTGGTCGTGTTCGTTCGGAGTGATGCGGAGAAGCTCGCGGAGCTCGTGTCGCTGGTCGACAGCGGCGTGCTGGCTCTGGAGGTCACGCGGCGGATTCCGCTGGCCGAGCTTCCGGCGCTGCACGCGGAGGCGGCTGAGGGGCGGATCGCGGGCAAGGTGATTGTCGTCCCATGACACCTATGGGGTCGACAACGCCGCCCCAGAAGTTGACCCGGAGGCGTTGCGTCCCCATCCGGGCCAGGTCGTAGTGGCCGCTTCCCTGCACTTGAGTGGTATTCCGCTATCGTCTGGATGAATGCGTGTTCAACGAAGATCGGAGTAGCGGTGGAGTTCTCGGAGCGTCTCGATTCCCTGGCGACCAAGGTGAAGAACCAGGCAACGGCAATCGGGACGGAGGAGGCCACGAAGAATGCCTTCGTCATGCCTTTCATCTCGACGATCCTCGGATACGACGTGTTCGACCCGCTGGAGGTCGTCCCGGAGTTCACCGCTGACGTGGGGACCAAGAAGGGCGAGAAGGTCGACTACGCCATCATGCGTGATGGCGAAGTTCAGATCCTCATCGAGTGCAAGCCGTCGATGGGCGCCCTCAAGATCGAGCACGCGTCGCAGCTGTTCCGCTACTTCGCGGTCACCAATGCCCGGATTGCAGTCTTGACGAACGGCGTCGTCTGGCACTTCTACACCGATCTCGACGCACCGAACCGAATGGACGCCAAGCCGTTCCTCGTCCTCGACCTGCTCGATATCGACGAGACTCTCATTCACGAGATTCAGAAGCTCAGCAAGGAGAGCTTCGACCTGGACTCGATCATCAGCGCTGCGGAAGAGCTCAAGTACATCGGTGCGCTCAAGCGAGAGATCGCCGCACAGTTCCGTGAGCCGAGCGACGAGTGGATCAAGTTCTTCGCGACCCGCGTGTACGAGGGTTCTTACACGCAGAAGGTTCGTCAGCAGTTCACGACTCTCGTGAGCAAAGCAGCGCAGCAGTTCCTCACCGAGCGGGTCAATGACCGCCTCAAGACTGCGCTTGGGGTCAGCGGTATCACCCATGCAGAGGTAGCTCCGGCCACGACGAGCGCGGAGGTCGTCGAGTCAGACCTCGATCGGGACACCGAGATCGAGACGACTCTCGAGGAGCTCGAGGGCTATCAGATCGTGAAGGCCATCGCGTGCGGCGAGGTGAAGCCGCAGCGGGTGACCCACCGAGACGCGAAGAGCTACTTCGCCGTGCTGCTCGACGACAATAACCGCAAGCCGGTCGCGCGCCTCCACTTCAACGGCAAGCAGAAGTACCTCGGCCTGCTCGACCAGGACAAGGTCGAGACGCGGCACCCGATCGACGAGCTGGACGAGATCTACGCTCATGCCGACGGCATTCGAGAGGCCGTTCGACGGTACAAGGACTGACGGTAGCCGGACCGCGGCGATTATCGAATGGATGCTCGTGCATCCGCTGATGCTGCAGCATCAGCACTAGATTCCTTCGCCACGTCACGAGCCCTTCGTCCATCAAGTGAGTGCCAGACGGCGACCCCGGGGTGGGTCTCATCAGCGGCATTGTCGCAATCGCCGCAGTTGGTGGTTGGACGCGATCTTTCGTTGCTCTCGGCTGTCTTCGCTCCACACCGCTGCGATGTCGACCAGTATCGTGATCCGATGCTTCCCGTCCGCGCCGTGCTCTTCGACCTCGATGGCGTCGTCCGTCACTTCGACCCCGAGAACGTCGCGCGCATTGAGCGGGCCCACGACCTCAAACCAGGATCGATCGAGACCCTCGCCTTTGCTCAGCACCATCTCGAGCTGGTGACGACCGGTCGCATCTCTCGCCGCGAATGGGTCGAGCGGATCGGCGTCGAGCTCGGCAACGCCGACGCTGCTGAGGCGTGGGGCAGTCAGCCCTTCCGCGTCGATGAGGAGGTACTCGCCCTCGTCGCTGAACTGCGAGCGAACGGCATCCGCACTGCCATCCTGACCAACGGGACCGACACGATCCCCGCCGAGGTCGCCTCGATGAACCTCGCCCCGCACTTCGAGACCGTCTTCAACTCTGCAGAGATCGGGTGGACGAAGCCTGACGTGCGGGCGTTCCAACACGTGCTCGACGCGATGCGGCTCGCTCCGCAGGAGGTGTTCTTTACCGACGACTCAGCGAGCAAGCTCGTCGGAGCGGAGGCGCTCGGGATGCTGACGCATCACTTCACGGGAGCGATTGGACTTCGCGAGGCACTGCGCGAAGTGGGTGTCGTGCACTGACCGCGAGCGTTTCGTCTCGCTCGGCTGCGCCGTGCTCGCTCAACGAACGGGTGGAACTAGACCCGCTCCCTCCAGCTGATCCCCCGCCCAGCGATCCGCCTCCCGGCCTCATCCGCACCCACCGGCTCCCCGACATCCGCGCCGACCTCGAGCCCCACGACCGAGTGCACGATCGTCCCGTCATACACGTGCACGAGGTTGTATCCCTGCGACGCATCATGCCCCCGGGTCGCCCCGACCGGCTGCGCCAGATCCTGCCCGTACGCACTCGACGACGCGGCCGCGACCGGAATCCCCGCGAACGTCCCGAACGACGGGTGATGCACGTGCCCCGAGAGAATCCCCCGCACATCCGACCCCGCCAGCACTGCCGCCAGCGCGGCTTGCTCCCGCAGCTCCACCGTCACCGCGAGGTCGAGCACGGTCGGCAGCGGCGGGTGATGGATCAGCAGCAGCGACCCCTCCCGCGCAGGCGTGGCCAGCTCGGCTGCCAACCACGAGAGCTGCGCCTCATCGACCCGCCCCCAGTGCTCCCCGGGAACCGTCGAATCCAGCACGATCACCCGCATCCCCCCGAACCAACGCACCTCGACCACCGCATCCGAAGATCCGCCGACAAGCCCCAACTCCGCCCGCATCGCCCCGCGCTCGTCATGATTCCCCATGGCCCACACGACCTCACACCTCAGCGCCTCAACCGCCGGCGCCACCAGCTCCCGCAGCCGCCGATACGCCGAGGCATCCCCTCGGTCCGCGAGATCCCCGGTGAACAAGAGCGCGTCCGGGCGAAGCCCCGAAGACACCAACCGCGACAGCACCGAAGACAGATTCGCATCGGCATCCGCCCCGCTGCCGTAGAGCGGCGAGCGTTCACCGGGAAGGTGCGTGTCGGAGATGTGCATCCGCTTCAGAGTCGAGGGCTTGATGCTGTGCCAGTCGAACGCGCCGATCGCGACCATGATCATGACGGCGACGAGGGCGGCCATCGGGATCGTGCCGACGAAGTCGCCGAACACGACGACCAGCAGGAACAGGAAGACACCGGCGAAGAACGTCGAGATGCGCGTGCGCGCGCCGGATGCCTTGACGTTGATCATGGTCTGACCGATCACCGCGCATCCGCCCATGCCCCCGAAGAAACCCGACAGCATGTTCGCGATGCCCTGCGCCCACGATTCGCGACTCTTGTTCGAGTGGGTGTCGGTGATCTCGTCGACGAGCTTGGCGGTGAGCAGCGACTCCATGAGTCCGACCAGTGCGACCCCGAGCGCGAACGGCGCGATGATGCCGAAGGTCTCCCAGGTCCAGGGGATGTCGGGCAGGAACAGCGAGGGCAGGCTCCGGGGCAGCTCGCCCTGGTCGCCGACGGTCGGCACGGTGATGCCCATCGTGAGCACGACCGCGGTCACGATGATCACCGAGACGAGCGGAGCCGGCACGATCTTCGTGATCTTCGGCATCACGATCATGACGACGATTCCCAGCGCGACCAGCGGATACACCAGCCAGGGCACGTCGATCAGCTGGGGGAACTGCGAGCTGAACACGAAGATCGCGAGCGCGTTGACGAAGCCGACCATGACGCTGCGCGGGATGAACCGCATCAGCTTCGCGACGCCCAGCACCCCGAGGATCACCTGGAAGACGCCCGCGAGGATGACCGTGGCGATGAAGTAGTCGAGGCCGTAGGTCGGTGCGACCGGTGCGATCACGAGGGCCACGGCCCCGGTCGCCGCGGTCACCATCGCCGGGCGGCCGCCGAGGAACGCGATCGACACCGCCATGATGAACGACGAGAACAGGCCGACCTTCGGGTCCACACCCGCGATGACCGAGAACGCGATCGCCTCGGGGATCAGCGCGAGCCCGACGACGAGACCCGCGAGCACCTCGCGCGTCAGCATGCGGGGGCTCGTGAGCGCGTCGAGGACGGACGGCTTCGCCCGATACCGGGCACGATCGTCGATCGCGGGTGCAGACATGGGGGATGCTCCAGAGAACGCGGCCCGGGGTGAGGCCGACGTTCCAGCGTAGAGCGGATGCGGGGATGCCGCGTTCGTACCGCTCTCTGCACCGTTCAGGGGCGAGGCGGATTCCTCCCCAGTACGCGGGATCTCGGTGCCCGGGCGTCCGTCAGGGTTCGTAGCCTCGCTCGCATGACGCTTCAGATCCCTGTCCGCATGCCCGCCTTCGTGCGCGTCGAGCTCACCGTCGACGGCCACCCCGAGTTCGATCGCGCGATCGAGCTGCCCACTCGTGCGCCGCGGGAGTGGATCTTCGAGGCGTATCGGCTCAGTGTCGGGCTCGAGCCGCAGGAGGGCTCGGAGTACGACGGCATCGACGACTGCCACCACGACGAACCGTACGGGTACCCGTGGGCCGAGGTGCCCGACGCTGGCGACATACCGGGACTCCCGCACGACCCGATGATCGTCGTCCGGACGATGGACACTCCGCCGATCGGGACGCCGTGGGTGACGGTGTCCTCGGTCTCCGCAGCGTCCTGCGTGGCCTCGGAATCCGAGAGCGCGTCCGCTGGGACGCCGTCTGGCTGGCTCACGGCGGAGGCACCCTTCCGCGAAGACGACGTGAACCGGGAGCTGCTGCGTCGGCATGGCGTGGTGCAGCCGTACGTCGACGACAGCGATCTGTGGTTCGTCGACCCTCGACTCCCCGTCCCGTCTCCGATCTCGACCCTCGTGTCGGTGGTGACGCCGGCGCGCAGGCTGGCTCTGCTCGAGCATATCGACGCGACCGGGCTGCTGCAGCCGGCGGCGCCCGACTTCGGCGACGCGGAGTCGGCGCTCGCTGCAGTGGCGCGGCTGGTCGATCGGCTCGGCGCGGAAGGGATCGAGCAGGATGCGGAGGGCGGCTGGATCCCGCAGATCGAGATCGACAGGATCGTGAACGCGCTCGGGTGGGACGCGACTCTCGGCGAGGTGCGTGCCCGCGGTGAGGCTCTGGTCGCTTTCGCGCGCCGGGCGAGGCTGATCCGACGCTTCCGAGGCCGGGTGGTCGCGACCGCGCTGGCCTGTACGATCCGCGTTCCCGCCCCGCAGACACTCGAACGACTCGCCGCGATGGTCGTCTCCGCGGAGCCCGGGTGGCACGACTCCCGGTCCTCACGGGCGAAGGCCGCAGAGGCTGTCGCTCTGCTGGCGATCGCGGATGGGAGCGCAGACCGTCTCGACGCTCTTCCGGCTCTCGTGGCCGCGGGATCGCCGGCGTTCGCCGAATCGGATCTGCGGGTGCGCCTCGATGACGGGGAGTCCTCGGGGGAGGGCGTGGGCTCGTCCGGTGGGGAGGGCGAGGTCGCCACTCGGATGGGCGTGCTGTCGGCGCCGAACGCGTTCGGGATCGTCACCCCGGCGATGCGGGAGGTCGCGCGGTGCGCACTGCTTTCGGGATTCTCGAAAGAGCGTTATGCATGATCATGATTCCTGATAATGAGCAGTGTGCGCGGCAAAAGCGCGGAAAGTGTTGTGTTTCCGCTCCGCGATTTTGTGCGCACGCCATCCCCGGCGGATACTCATCCCATCCGCGCCGAGCTTCTCGGCCGAGGAATCGACATGCACAGCACCCCTGTTCTCAGCCCTGGAACGACCATCGCCATCGTCGGCGCCGGCCGTCTCGGCGGCGTACTCGCGCGGGCGCTTTGTGCGGCGGGCTTCGTCGTCCTCGGGCCTCTCCGCCGAGAAGACCGCGCTCCGGATGCCGACATCGCGCTGCTCTGCGTTCCGGACGCGGCGATTCCGGCCGTGGCGTTCGCCGTCAGGCCGCATGTGAAGCTCGTGGGGCACGTCTCGGGGGCGACGCCGCTCACCGACGTCGACTTCAGCGTCCACCCGCTGCAGACCTTCACCGGCGGGGAGACGCCCGACGTCTTCCACGGCATCGGTGCCGCTGTCGACGGCCGCACTCCCGAGGCGCTCGCCGTGGCCGAGCAGATCGCGGCAGCACTCGGGGCGCAGCCGTTCCGCGTCGACGATGCCCACCGCGCGGAGTATCACGCCGGCGCATCCTTCGCCTCGAACTTCGTGCTCACCGTGCTCGACACCGCGGAGCGGCTCGCCGGCCCGGCCGGGGTGGAACGGGCGCACCTCGCCCCGCTCGTGCGACAGACCGTCGAGAACTGGGCGACGTCCGGCGCGGCGTCTGCGCTCACGGGACCCATCGTCCGGGGGGATGAGGAGACCGTGGCCCGGCAGCGTGCGGCATCCGCAGATGTCGTCGACCTGTTCGACGCGCTCGCCGCAGCCACCCGCGACATCGCCCACCCAGAGGTCGCCGATACGGACATGCCGGCAGAGGGGACACGCGAATGAGAATCCTCCGCACGATCGCCGAGGTGCGCGCCGCCGTCGGCGCTGGACGCGGCGCGGGCGCGTCCGTCGGGCTGGTGCCGACGATGGGGGCGTTCCACGAGGGGCACCTGTCGCTCATGCGCCAGGCGCGCGCCGAGACCGGACTCGTCGTCGTCTCGCTGTTCGTGAACCCGACGCAGTTCGCGCCGAACGAAGACCTCAGCACCTATCCGCGCGACGAACACCGCGACGCCGCGCTCGCCGAAGCGGAGGGCGTCGACATCCTGTTCGCCCCCTCGCCCGCCGAGGTGTACCCCGACGGCTTCGCCACGAACGTCCATGTGGCGGGCCTCACCGAGGTGCTCGACGGCGCGAGTCGCGGCGCGCATCACTTCGACGGGGTCGCCACCGTGGTCACCAAGCTGTTCGGCATCGTGACGCCTGACGTCGCATACTTCGGCCAGAAGGACGCGCAGCAGGTGCTCGTGGTGCGACGCGTCGTCCGCGACCTCGACCTCGCCGTGCGCATCGAGGCCTGCCCGATCGTGCGCGAGCCCGACGGCCTCGCCATGAGCTCGCGCAACGTCTACCTCGACGCGGATGCGCGCACGCGGGCGACCGCGCTGAACCGGGCGCTCGATGCGGCGGAGGCGGCGTTCGGCTCCGGCGAGCGCGACGGCGAGCGCATCCTCGCGTCCGCTCGCGCCGTTCTCGTCGATGCGTCGATCGACACTGAGTACCTGGAGCTCCGCGACGCCGAGACCCTGCAGCCCGTGCGCGTGGTCGAGCGCGACGCGCTTCTGCTGGTGGCCGCTCGCGTCGGTGCGGCACGCCTGATCGACAACCACCTGCTGCGCGCCGGTGGCGCCGAGGAATCCCGAAGAGAGGCCGCCGCATGAGCGCCCACGCCGCACCGACCCCGCGCCTGGCCCTCGGCGACATCGCGAAGAAGAAGGCAGCCCGCGAACCGATCGTCATGGTCACGGCATACGACTATCCGAGCGCGCAGATCGCCGATGCGGCCGGCGTCGACATGGTGCTCGTCGGCGATTCGGGTGCGATGACCGTGCTCGGCTACGACAGCACGGTGCCCGTCACGATCGACGAGATGCTCATGCTGACGAAGGCGACGCGACGCGGGCTCACCCGTGCACTGCTCGTGGGAGATCTGCCGTTCGGATCGTACGAGGCGTCCGACGAGCTGGCGATCTCGACCGCGCAGCGCTTCGTCAAAGAGGCCGGAGTCGACCTCGTCAAGATCGAGCGCGGGGGCACCACCGTGCACCGTGCCCGCGCGCTCGTGAACGCGGGCATCCCGGTGGTGGGTCATGTCGGTCTGACGCCGCAGACCGCGACCGCGCTCGGTGGATACCGTGCTCAGGGGCGCACGGCCGAGGCCGCGCTCGCGGTGATCGACGATGCGCTCGCGCTGCAGGAGGCGGGGGTGTCGCTGATCGTGGTCGAGGCCGTGCCCTCGCAGGTCATGGCGGCTCTCGCCCCACTGCTGCGCGTTCCGACCATCGGCATCGGGGCAGGATCGGATGCCGACGGCCAGGTGCTCGTCTTCCACGACCTGCTCGGGATCTACGACGGCCCCGCCGCGAAGTTCGTCAAGCGCTACGCCGACGTGCGCGCGGCATCGGTCGCCGGGGTCGCGGCGTACGCGGCGGAGGTGCGGTCGGGCGTGTACCCGGCACCCGAGCACGGGTACGGGATGCCCGAGGGGGAGGCAGCGCGGCTGCGCGAGTCGCTCGACAGGCGATAGGCATTCGGCGCCCGCCGTTCGGCGATACGCGACCAGCGCGGAGTGGGTGCCGCCGCGGCATCCGTCCTCTCCGTCTGATCGCGCGCCCGCATGCGGATCTGAATCGCATTCCGAGATACCGCGCGAGGCTGCGCGCGTCTGGATATCGTCCGCCATGAGCCCCGCATGCGCGGGGCAGGAGGCGAGGCGCCCGATGGCGGACATGTTCACCGAGATCACGATCCAGAGTGTCTCGGCATTCATCGGCGGAGGGGCGGTCGCGGCGATCCCTCCGATCGTCCAGCTCGTGCGCAGGCGGCGACGGGGCGAACGGGATGCCGCGTCGGCAGCGGACGGCGTGGTGATCTTCCCCGGGTCGTCACTCGAAGACGTGGAGATCGACAACAGCAGACACGTCGACAACCGCCGGTACACCGACAGGAGCCGGCACGTCGTCGACAACCGCAGCACGGTCATCACCAACATCACGGAGTCCCGGGGCGCGGCAGGTACGGCGAGCGGTGCGTCCTCCACCGAGAGCATGTGGCTGATCGTGTTCGGGATGCTCGTCGCCGCCGCCCTCTTCGCGAACTACTACGTCGTCGTGAGCTGGTTCGCGCTCGGGCTCGGCGTGGGATTCGGGCTGACGGCGACTCTCGGCGTCACCCGCGCGCTGCGATGGAAGCTGTGGGACAGGCGCGCTGCGATAGTCCTGGCGGAATCGGCCCTCGCCGTGACCGCCGTGATCTGGACCTGGGTCGCGGTCTTCTCCTCGGAGCACGACGGGTCGACGCTCGAGACGCTGCGCGCGCAGATGGCCGTCGATGTCGCCCAGACGCCCATCACCCCGGGACCGCTCGAATGGCTGCAGCGTCATCTCCTCGTGCCGATCGGCGCGTTCGTGAACGTCGCGATCGGAAGCGGACAGATGATCTTCCTCATCTCGCTGTTCGGCGCGTTCGTGCTGTCGTTCATGGTGATGCTGTTCGTGTGGGTGCGGCTCTACAACTGGTACGTCTATCTCGGCTTCCTGTTCGGTCTCGGCAGCGAGAGCGCCGCGAAACGCGCAGCACGGCATACGCAGCTCACCGTCGCCGACCTCGGAGTGGTCCTGATCATGGCGGCCATCGCGATCTTCTTCGCGAGCGGGATGTTCGTGGGGCTGGCCGACGCCGGCGTGCAGGCACCCGTGCCCGTGCCGACGGGCGGCTGATTCGCGCCCGGCCGGTGTCGGGTGCTCCCCCGTGGGGAGGCCTTCTCCCCACGGGCGGAGTTCTGGCGCGTGAGCGTCCGCCCATCGCGTTGTTCTCCGCCCATCACGGTTCCCGGCGTCAGG
>Ga0308156_1003397_pt1 | contig 12258 bp, 9 predicted proteins | sample PhyAR2_FD_201041 | JGI IMG/M metagenome (GOLD analysis project Ga0308156, IMG submission 201041) | Phyllosphere microbial communities from UC Gill Tract Community Farm, Albany, California, United States - DLSL A.R2 | ecosystem: Host-associated > Plants > Phyllosphere > Unclassified | place: USA... | reverse complement strand
CGGCTCGCCGTCGTGACCGGCGCGTCCCGAGGGATCGGCCTCGCGATCGCGACGACCCTCGCCCAGGCCGGCGCCGACGTCGTCGGAGTGAGCCACGCGCTGCCCGAGGGCGACAGCCCGCTCCGCGACGCGGTCGAGGGTGCGGGGCGGACCTTCACCCCGCTCAGCGCAGACTTCTCCGACAGGTCCGCCGTCGCTGCCCTCGCCGCCGACCTCGCGGCCCGGCCCGTGGACATCCTCGTCAACAACGGCGGGACCATCCGGCGCACCCCGGCGGCCGTGCACACCGACGACGACTTCGACCACGTGATGGACGTCAACCTGCGCAGCGCGTGGGTGCTGTCCCGCGAGGTCGGGCGCCAGATGATCGAGCGCGGTCACGGCAAGATCGTCAACACCGCCTCGATGCTCAGCTTCCAGGGCGGCATCACCGTCCCCGGGTACACCTCGTCCAAGTCGGCGATCGCCGGGCTGACCCGGGCCCTGGCCAACGAGTGGGCCGCGCACGGCCTCAACGTCAACGCCGTCGCCCCCGGGTACGTCGCGACCGACAACACCCAAGACCTGCGGGACGACCCCGAGCGCGCCGCGTCGATCCTCGCGCGCATCCCGGCCGGACGCTGGGCCGAGGCCTCCGACATCGCCGGCGCTGTCCTGTTCCTGTCCTCGCGTGCCTCTGACTACGTCAACGGGGCGATCCTGCCCGTCGACGGTGGCTGGCTGGCGCGCTGAGCCACAGCACACCAGATCTTCGACCCTCGACGTCGTCCCCCTGAGAGGACCCCACCCCATGCGCATCACCGTCACCGAGTGCGACCACGACTCCTTCGCGATCGAGCAGGGCGTCACCGACGCCGCCGGCGCCGAGCTCGTCGTCGCGCAGTCCCGGACCGCTGACGAGCTCGTCGCCGCGTGCGCCGGCTCGGACGGCATCCTCGTCCAGTACGCGTCGATCACCGCCGAGGTGATGGACGCCCTCCCCGATCTCAAGGTGGTCGGGCGCTACGGCGTCGGGGTCGACTCCGTCGACGTGGCCGCTGCGACGGCTCGCGGGATCGCCGTCTGCAACGTGCCCGACTACGGCACCGAGGCTGTCTCCGACCACACGATCGGCATGGCTCTCGCCGTCGTCCGCGGCATCCCGAGGCTCGACCGTGGCGTGCGCGCCGGGAGCTTCGACCTCCCCGCGGTCCGCCCGCTGTACCAGACGGCCGGGCGGGTCTTCGGCGTCGTCGGCATGGGGCTCATCGGGTCGGCGACGGCCCGCAAGGCCGCGGGGCTCGGCTACGAGGTGATCGGCTACGACGTGCGGGCCGACCCCGAAGACGCCACGTTCCGGGGCTTCCCCTCCGTCAGCCTCGACGAGCTGCTCGAGCGCTCGCAGGTCGTGTCGATGCACACCCCGCTCACCGACGAGACCCGCCACCTGCTCGGTGCCCCCGAGCTCGCCCGGATGCGCCGGGACGCGGTCCTGGTCAACACGAGCCGGGGCGGCGTGGTCGACACCGACGCCCTCGTCGCGGCTCTGCGCGACGGCGAGATCGCCGGGGCGGCCATCGACGTCCACGACGTCGAGCCCGTCCCCGTGGGGCACTCGCTGACGGACTTCGACAACGTCGTCCTCACCCCGCACCTGGCCTGGTACACCGAAGAGTCCTACGGAGAGCTCAAGCGCCGGACCGTCGAGAACGTCGTCGAGGTCTGCGCGGGCCGGGCACCCCGGAACATCGTCAACCCCGAGGTCCTCGGGGCCCCAGGGCGCACCGTCGCGTGCGCCCGACCGACCGAAGGAGCATGAGATGGCAGCGCTGGCAGCACAGACGGCCATGAGGGCGGTCCGCTGGACCGGGACCGACGAGGTCGAGGTGGTCGAGGTCCCGCTCCCCGAGGTGCCGGAAGGCTGGGCCCTCGTCGAGATCGCCTACAACGGCATCTGCGGGACCGACCTGTCGATCCTGCACGGCAAGCACCCGCGCGCCGAGCACGGGCTGATCCCCGGGCACGAGATGTCCGGGTGGGTCGCCGAGCCCGGCGCCTCGGGCCTCGCGGTGGGCACCCTCGTCGTGGTCGAGCCGCTGCTGACCTGCGGCACCTGCCGGTCCTGCACGACGGGGAACGCGCACGTGTGCAGGAACCTCGGGCTCTACGGCATCGACGCCCCGGGCGGCATGGCCACCTACGTCGCGCTCCCGCCCGAGGTGCTGCACGCCGTCCCTGAGGGCGTCGACGCGCGGACCGCCGCGCTCGTCGAGCCGCTCGCGGTCGCCGTGCACGCCGTGAGCCGGTCCGGCATGGAGCAGGGCGACACCGTCGCCGTCTTCGGCGCCGGTCCGATCGGCGTCCTCACAGCCCTGGTCGCACGCCACGAGGGCGCGGGGACCGTCGTGGTCACCGAGCCGAGCCCGTGGCGCCGCGAGGTCGCGGCGGCCCTCGGCTTCGAGGTCGTGCCCGACGGCTCGACCATGACAGCCGTGGTCGGCGCGCTCACCGACGGCGAGGGTGCGGACACCACCTTCGACTCCGCCGCGCACCCGGCCGTGGCCGCAGAGGTCACCGCCGCCACCCGGGTGCTCGGGCGGATCGTCGTGGTCGGGGTCTACAAGCAGCCTGTCCCGCTCGACCTGCAGGCCGTGTGCTTCAAGGAGCAGACCGTGACTGGGGTCAGGGTCTACACCTCGGACGACGTGACCCGCGCGATCGAGCTGCTCGCCTCGGGTGCCGTCGACCTCTCGGCCTTCCCGACGAAGGTCTTCGCGCTCGACGACACCGCCGCGGCCTTCGAGGCCGCCACCTCCGGACAGGACTGCCTCAAGGTCCTCGTCACCCCTCTGGCTGGGAAGGCCGACGCATGAGCACCCCGAGCACGAGCAGCCCCTTCGACCTTGCCGGGCAGACCGCTGTCGTGACAGGCGGTGGACGGGGCCTCGGCCTCGGTATCACCCACGCACTGCTCGAGGCCGGGGCGGACGTGGTGGTCCTCGCGCGGCAGGGGCTGAGCGCAGAGCTGGTCGAGCACGCGCGCAGCCTCGGCCGGACCGTCACGTCCTACCCGACCGACCTCTCCGACGGTGCGCAGGTCGAGGCCGTCGCCCACGAGGTGCTCGCGCAGCACCAGGTCGACATCCTCGTCAACAACGCGGGGACGCAGGACCGCCACCCGGCCGTGGACTTCCCGCTCGAGGCCTGGGACGCCGTGATGGACGTCAACCTGCGGGCGGTCTTCCAGCTCTGCCAGATCTTCGGCCGGCCGATGCTCGAGCGCGGCCGCGGGTCCGTCGTCAACCTCGCGTCGCTGCTCAGCTTCCAGGGCGGCCTGACGGTGCCCGCCTACGCGGCGAGCAAGGGCGCGGTCGCCCAGCTGACCAAGGCGCTGTGCAACGAGTGGGCCGGCAAGGGCGTCAACGTCAACGCCGTCGCACCCGGGTACATGGCGACAGACATGAACGCTGCGCTCCTCGCCGACCCCGTGCGCCTCGAGCAGCTCTCCGTCCGCATCCCTGCCGGCCGGTGGGGTGCCCCCGAGGACATCGGCAACGTCGTGGTGTTCCTCGCGTCGCAGGCCGCGGCCTACGTTCACGGTCAGGTGCTCGCTGTCGACGGCGGGTGGATGGCGCGGTAGCGCGCGGGTCAGCCTGACGGAGCGGCATCTCTCCGGGCCTGCCGGGCTCAGGGCTCGGCACGGCCGGAGAGTGCCTGCGCTGCGAGCGCGAACTGAGGGACCGTGGCGAGGAATGTCCGGAAGAACTCAGCGGTGTCCTGGGGAGGGGCGGAGTAGTCGCCCCGCTGCTCGGCCAGGCACCGCAGGACCGTGCTCTCGTCAGCCTCCAGCTGATCGAGCAAGAAGTGGTCAGGGTGTATGGCTTCGATTCCGTGCCCTCGCAGATCGGGTTCGGCGAAGTCTCTGAGGTTCGCCGTGACGATCTGCTGCGCCCCTGCGTGCACGGCTGCCGCGAGGACGTGCCGGTCTTTGGGGTCGTTCGTCATGGACGGGACGAGGTGCTCGTGCCCTTCGACGAGCGCGGCCGGGAATGCTCGGTTCATGTGTCCGATCCTGCGTCGAGCTGCCGCGATGCTGAGGCCGCGCTTCCCTGTGAGGGTCCGTTCGACCTCGTGGAGTATCTCGGACGACCAGAGTGGGACGAGGAGCTCTGCGTCCGCGAGGCGCAAGAGCGTGTCGAACAGCGGGTGGGGGACGAGGACGCACGCATCGAGGACGACTGCTGGAGGCACGGCTCAGCGGGTCGTCTCGAAGCCTTCGGCCGGGAGGCCTTCGGCTGTCGCCTCACGGGTCAGGGCAGTGAGTGTCTCGCGGCGTTCGTGGCGGGTGCGGTCACGGTGCTCTATGAGGTCGGCGAGACGCACTCGTCGGTGGCTGCTGGGCTGGGTGAAGGGGATCACACCGTCACGGAGGAGTCGTACGACGGTGGGCCGTGACACACCGAGGAAGGCCGCAGCCTCTTGGGTCGTCAAGACCGTGTGCTGGGTCGCCAGCGTGACGGCTTGCCCCTGCTCCATCGCCTGGGCCGCGTCGCGCAGGACGGCCACGAGCTCGTCAGGGAGCACGACGGCGTTCCCGTCGGCGCTGAGCAGTGTCGTCGGTGATGTGCTCTCGAGCGCTCTGGAGATGTCCGGCAGCGTGGATCCGGCGGCTGGCGGAAGGACTGTGCGGTCGATGGTCGTGCCCATGGAACCAGCGTAATTCGAACAGATCGAAAAGTCACTGGAGATCGGTCAGTAGATCCTCCGTCCCCGCTCGTCGGCGACCCCGGACTTGCGGAAGAAGTACGTGTTGATCTGGTCGCGCCACTCGACGGCCGACCTGTGCTGCTCGGCGAGGCGCTCGGTGACGCGGGCGGCGAGGTCGGGGTCGGCCAGCGGCGCGACCTTCTCCCACGCGGTGAGCATCTCCTCGACACGCTCGACCCCCGCGAAGTGCGTGTCGTAGATGTGCTGCACGACGGTCTTCCCCGAGTGCAGCACGTGGGAGTACGGCACGTGGTGCAGGAACAGCAGAAGCTCGTCGGGGCAGGTGTCGAGGGACTCGTAGGTCTGGGCGAGCTCCGGGGGGAAGAGCCCGGCGAAGCCTGTGCCTGTCGCACAGGTCCTGTCGACGCCCACGCCGTCGCGGTCGGCGAAGTGGTACGTGCCCCACGCCGTGTACTCGTAGCCGTCGACGTCGGGCCCGTAGTGATGACGGGTCGGGCTGACCATGAAGCCCACGCCGAGGGGTGCTGTGTACTGCTCGTACACGTCGAGGGACCCTGACAGCAGGTCGCGGACCGTCGAGCGCAGCTCTGCAGGTGCGTCGCCGAAGGTCAGCGCGACCCACTCGTCGAGGATCTGCTCGGCCGTGAGCGTCGGGTCCCAGGCGAGGCGGCCGAAGGCGTAGAGGTTCGCCTGGGCGAAGGGGTGCCCGGTCCAGAAGACGTCGTCCCCGACGTTCGAGACCGCGGCGAGGCCGCCGCCCGCGGTGCGAGGTGCGCCCGCGCCGCTGTCCTTTGTGCCCGAGGCCGCAGCCTCGGTCCGGGCAGCCGCGGCGTCGAGCCCTCGGATCCTCCCCGACGTCACGTCGGAGACCGCCGGCCCCTCGTCCCCCCACGGCCGCGCCTGGAGCGCGTCCGTCCACTGGGGTGCGAGGTACGCGACGTGCTTCTGCTGCCCCGTGTACTCCTGGGTCACCTGGACCTCGACGGCCACCCGGGTCCGCGGCATCGCCAGGACCACCGGGGAGAGCGGCTCGCGCACCTGGAAGTCGATCGGACCGAGCTTGACCTGCAGCACGACGTTGTCGTCGAAGCGCCCGTCGAGCGGCGTGAAGTGGTCGTAGGCGGCCCGCGCCCGGTCGGTCGACCGGTCCCGCCAGTCCTGGTGGTGGTCGTAGACGAAGGCCCGCCAGTGCACGGTCCCACCGTGCGGGGCGAGCGCGCGCGCCAGCATGTTCGCCCCGTCGGCGTGGTCGCGCCCGTAGCTGAAGGGGCCCGGCTGCCCCTCGGAGTCGGCCTTGACGACGAACCCGCCGAAGTCGGGGACGGCCGCGTAGACGGCGCTCGCGGCCTGGGCCCACCAGGCCTGGACGCCCGGGTCCGCAGGGTCGGCGGTCGTGAGCCCGCCGAGCACGACGGGCGACGCGAAGCTCACCGACAGGTGCACGCGCACGCCGTAGGGTCTGAAGGCGTCGGCGAGCGCGACGACGTCGTCGAGGTGCGTGGTGAGCAGCTCGGCCTCGCGCCGTCCGACGTTGACGTTGTTGAGGGCGACGCGGTTCACACCGCTCGCCGCGAGCAGACGGGCGTACTGCCGGACCTTGCCGAGGTCCGGGCGCAGCGACCCGTCGTCGTAGAAGAGCGACCCGCCCGAGTACCCGCGCTCGACCTGCCCCATGACGGGATGGACCGAGATGTTGTCCCAGTGGTCGAGGACACGCAGGTCGTGGGCGGGCCTGTGCACGTCGACGGAGAGCTCGTCGTGCTCGTGGCTCGAGGTGCCAGGCGCGGTCGAGGTGCTCGTGCCCTGGGGACCGCGCGCCCCCTGCGCGCCCGGTCCCCCCTCAGCGAGCGCACCCTCGCGCACCAGGTGGAACCAGCCGTGCAGCAGCCCGTGGCCGGTCCCGGCGAGGACCGTGGTGGTCGGGCCCTGCGGGGTACCGGACCTGACGACGACGAAGCCCTCGTCGCCGAGCGTGCTCGACGCCTCGTCGGCTGCAGCCTGGCGGGGCTCGCCGAGACCGGCGCCGAGAGGCTCGCCGAGACCCGCACCGGCTGCGGCGTCGATCGCCGCGAGCACCGGTTCGGGTGCGTCGTCGGGGACGGCACCCAGGAGTGCGAGGGTGAGGCGACCGGGGGCGGCCTCACCACCGCGGAGGGTGGCTGCGTGCGCGACCTCGGCGCGCACGGTGTCGACGAGAGGCCCGTCTCCGAGGATGACGGTGTCGACTGCACCCAGGGTCGCGAGCGCTGCGTCGGGGAGCCAGGCGGGGTGTACGCCAGGGGTCTGCGGGATCATCGGAGGTCTCCGTCGGTGAGGGCAGGTTCGGGGGACAGGGGAACCGCGTCGGACGGGGGTGCTGCGGCGACCCGTGTCGCCACGACGAGCACCTGCTGCGGCGCCAGACTCACGGTCTCGCCCGCGCGCAGCGCCGTCCCGCCGAGCAGCTCGTCGCCGTCGACCGGGGACGCGACGTCGACGGCGTCGTCGCGGTGGTTGATGACGAAGGTGACCCGGCTGCCGTCGTCCTGGTAGCGCGTGGCCACCTCGACGTCGGGCACGTCGGCGAGCGGGCCGACGAGCCCGTGGCGGTCGAGCACTCGTCGCATCACCCAGGCGACCCCGTCGGCGTCGAGACCGGCCCCGACGTACCAGGCTTCTCCTTCGCCGACCTGGTTCCGCGTCACGGCGGCGGTCCCGGAGTAGAAGTCGCGGGTGTACCGCCCGACGACCTCGGCGCCCTGCGGCAGCACGAGCTCGAAGAGCAGCGTCGAGCCGACCTCGACGGCCTCACCCGTCCCGTCGTCGAGCACGACGGGGTTGACCACGTCGGCCTCCTGCGCGTCCCACTCGTCGACCCGCACGCCTACGAGCGGCGCGAGCGGTCCGGGGACGTCGGCGAGGAAGGCGTTGTCGTCTTCGTCGACGCGACCTGACAAGAAGGTCGTCACGACAGTCCCGCCCCGCTGAGCGACAGCTGTCAGACGCTCGGCGAGGTCGCCCTTGACCATGTGCAGCGCCGGTGCGACGACCACGTCGTAGCCGCTGAGGTCGGCCGTCACCGCGACGGCGTCGATGTCGACGTTCGCATCCCACAGGGCTCGGTGGTAGGCGAGCACCACCTGCTGGTACCGCACGCGCCGCGACGGACCGTCGGACATCTCGAGAGCCCACCACGAGTCCCAGTCGAAGAGGATCGCGACCCGGGCCCGGGTGCGGGCACCGAGGGTGAGCGTCCCGACGCGTCCGAGGTCTGCGCCCAGCGCAGCGGCCTCCTGGAACACCCGCGTGTCGGACCTGCCGGAGTGCCCGATCACGGCGCCGTGGTACTTCTCGCTCGCGCCGCGCGAGGCCCGCATCTGGAAGTAGAGGACGGCGTCGGCGCCGTGCGCGACAGCCTGCCAGCTCCACGACGCCATGACCCCCGGCGCCTTGAGCGGGTTGACGTCGCGGCTCGCGGTGACGCTCGGCGTCTGCTCCATGAGCCAGAACGGCTGACCGTCCTTGAGACCGCGCATCAGGTCGTGGGTGAAGGCCATCCGGGCCTGCGACCGGGCGTCGGGCGGGTAGTTGTCCCACGACGCGAAGTCGAGGTGCGGCGCCCACCGGTGGTAGTCGAGGTGCTTGAACATCCCCATGAAGTTGGTCGTCACGGGGACGTCGGGGCTCGACTCGCGGATCGCGGCCTTCTCGTCGACGAAGTTCGCGAGCATCGCGTCGGTCATGAAGCGCAGGTAGTCGAGGGTGATCCCCTGGAAGGCCGTGTGCTCAGGCCCGCGCCAGTGCTCGCTGAGCGCCGACGGCGGCACGATCTGCTCCCAGGCCGTGAAGGTGTGCGACCAGAAGGTGGTGCACCAGGCGTGGTTGAGCGCGTCGAGGCTGCCGTAGCGCTCGCGGAGCCAGCTGCGGAACCCCTGTGCGCAGAGGTCGCAGTAGCAGGCGCCGCCAGCCCCGCCGTACTCGTTGTTGACGTGCCACGCGACGACAGCGGGGTTTCCCGCGTACCGGGAGGCGACCCGCCGGGCGAGCTCGGTCGAGAACCTGCGGAACGCCGGAGACGAGGGGCACGAGTTGTGGCGCTGGCCGTAGAGGTGGCGCCGGCCCTCGAAGTCGACCCGGGTCACCTCGGGGAACTCCGTGGCGAGCCACGGCGGCTGTGCCCCGGTCCCGGTGGCCAGGCAGATGAGCCGGCCCTCGGCGCTCGCCCGCTCGACGATCGCGTCGAGGCGCGTGAAGTCGTAGGTGTCGGCCGACGGCTGCGTGTGCGCCCAGGCGAAGACCCCGAGGGTGACCGTCGTGATGCCAGCGGCGTCGAAGAGCCTGTAGTCCTCGTCCCACACCTGCGGCCCCCACTGCTCGGGGTTGTAGTCGCCGCCGTAGGGCAGGTGGTCTGTGGTCGGGAGGGTCATCCGAGGAACTCCTGGGTGATGTCGGTGCGCAGCCGGGCGCTCGAGCTGAGCAGCACGGCGGCGACGAGGGGGGCGAGCAGCACGGGGACCACGTCGGAGGTGAGGTAGGTGGTCCCGGCGAGCAGCACGAGGAGGGAGAGGTGCTTGAGGGAGGTCAGCGGTCGTCGGCCGAGCAGGTACCCGGCGAGGCGTGCGACGTCGCGCGCCCTGAAGTCGAAGAGCGCGGTGATCACCAGGACGTTCATGCCCCACACCAGGGCGAGCGCCGCGACCACCACGAGAGCCCCGCCCCACCACGCGGGGACACCGGCGACGTCGAGGTGCGCGAGGGAGAAGGTGATCACCGCGAGACCGGCGACGAGCGGCGCCCAGAGCCTGAGGACGGCCAGCGCGTCGCGTCTGTAGGCACGCCAGTAGCGGCGACCCGTGGCGAGGTCGGCGATCTCCTCGGGGTGCGCGAGGACCGAGACCGCAGCAGAGAGGGCCGGACCGGCGGGCAGCAGGGCGAGCACGAGGAGCGGCAGGTTGCTCGGGTCGCGGTCGAGCACCGTGGCCAGGACTAGCGCTGGTGCGAGGCTCACGAGCATGACGACCTCGAGCACGAGGAACCTGTAGCCGAGGACGGCGCCCCGGGCCAGGAAGCCGTCGCCGATCTGGGTGCCGTCCCGGTGCTCGACCGGGCGCACCCCCGTCAGGCTCACCGGACCACCTCGTCCTGACCGACGATCCGGCGGTCGTCGAGCCACGACGGGGTCTCGTCGACGACGGGGGTGATCTCGACGAAGGTCACGCCGTGCCGGCGCAGGTCCAGGTCGAGCTCGACGCGCCCGTCGACCACGGGCAGGCTCGCGTGCCGGCGGACCGGCTCGGCGAGCGTCCTGAGCGTGGCGACCTGCCGCTCGCTCGGCGACCGCGGGCGGCCCATGTGCTGCCAGGCGGCGAAGGCGTTGCCCTCGGTCTCGTCGACGCTCGCTGTCTCGACGAGCACCGTGGCCGGGCCGGACGTGCTGATCGAGCCCGAGCCCGTGCCTGTACCGGCCGGGTCCGCGACAGGCAACGACAGCCGGACCTCGTGCCGCGCGGGCGCGGCCGGACCCTCGGTCCCGTGCACAGGCTGCCAGGCGAGGACTGTCACGCGCCCGTCGTCGTCGCGGCAGACGAGGTGGTCGTCTCCGCGGGCGAGCACGTGCTGCCCCATCCGGGCCATGAAGGCGAAGAGGTGGAAGGTCGGCTTCTTGATCTGCCGGTGCGTGAGGAGACCGAAACCGCCGTGGAAGATCGCCGCCGGGACACCCTCCTCCTCGAACATGTCGCTGAAGGTCCAGTACGAGAAGGAGTCGACGAGGTCACCGCCCGCTGCGAGCACCGGCGCCAGGTAGGCGGCGTTGAAGGCTGTGTCGTGCACGGGGTTGTCGGGCCTGTACGACGAGCTGTACTCGGTGATGTGCACGGGGACCCCGGCGTAGCGCGTCCCGGCCAGGTGCTCGCGCGGTGCGGCGAGCTGCTCGAGCAGGTGGTCGGACTCGCGGAGCGTCTGGTACGTGCCGAAGGGCACGTGCTGCGCGGGCCCCGTCGCATAGGCGTGCGAGCTGACGAAGTCGAGCGGCGCGTCGTGCGCCTCGACGAAGGCGAGGAACGGCCCCCACCAGGCGTCGGCCCCGGGGGAGATCGCCGGACCGCCCACCTGGATCTGGGGGTCGACGTCCTTGACCGCCCGGGCCGTCACCTCGTAGAGGCGGAAGTACTCCTGCTGGTCGGCGTCGAGCCAGAAGTTCACGAGGTTCGGCTCGTTCCACACCTCGACGGGCCACCCGCGGACCCGCTCGAGGCCGTAGCGCTCGACGAGGTGGGTCAGGGTCGCCCGGACCAGGTCCGCCCACGCGTCGTAGGAGGACGGGGGCGTGATGTTGCCTTTCCACCAGAACACCGTGGCGTCCCCGGAGGCGAGGGCCTCGGGCATGAAGCCGAGCTCGAGGAATGGCTCGATCCCCAGCACGAGGTACGCGTCGACCACCTGGTCGAGGTAGGTGAAGGAGTAGAGCACCTCCTGGCGGCCGTCGACCTCGTAGGGCTTGTAGATCCCCATGCCGTCGCTGAAGAGCCCGTGACCGCGGATGTGCCGGAACCCGATCTCGCGCTGCACGAGGGCGAGGGAGTCCTGGTAGTCGCGGCGCAGCGCGAGCTCCATCCGGCCGGTGCCGACGCAGGTGCGCCAGGAGTCGCCGAGAAGGCCTGTCGAGGTGTCGGGGACGATCGTGCGCACGGGGGGTCTCCAGGTGGGGGAGTCGTGGTGGGTCGGACGGGAGAACCGGGCGGGTCGGGCTGCGCGTGGTGCGCGACCAGACCCGCCCGGGGCGGCTGTCAGCCGTTGGCCTCGGCGTACCGGTCGTGGGCGGCGTTGACGAGCTCGATGTACTGCGTCGAGCCCTTGGCCTCGATCTCGGCGACGTAGGCGTCCCACTCGGACAGGTCACGCTGGCCGAGGACGAACTGGAGCGTGCCCTGCTGGACCGTGTCCTTGAGCGGGGTCTCGAGCAGGGTCGCCTGCTCACGCTCGATCTCGTCGAAGGGGAACGGCGGCTGGAGCGGCAGGACCTCCTTGTCGGCCATGCTCTCCTGGAAGGCGACCTCCTCGTCGGAGAAGGTCGACCACAGCAGGTCTGTCGTGCCGCCGTAGGCGAAGACACCGCCCGAGAACCCGAAGTCCTTCTGCAGGTGCTTCGGGGCACCCGGGTTGAGCCCGATGAAGTCGATCCCCGGGTCGAGGACCCGCGTGCCGTCGGCGTCCTTCGTGTACGTCGTGCCCTCGACACCCCACTTGGCGAACTCCTGGCCCTCGTCGGAGTACCAGAGCCAGTCGATGAACTGCATCATCGCGACGAAGTTCTCGTCGTCCTTGGCGTCGGAGCTGATCATCAGGCCGTTCTCGAGCAGCGAGGTCCCCGACACCACGTCACCGGCCGGGCCGGCGGGCAGACGGATCTTCGAGATCTCGGCGTCTGGGAGCGTCGCGGCCAGCGCCGGGCGGTAGTCGTTGACGAGGGTCTGGGCGTTCGTGCTGATCGCGAAGGACTTGCCGTTCGCGAGCTTCTGGATCGCCGAGTCGTCGTCCTGCGTGAAGCTCTCCGGGTCGACCAGGCCGTCC
>Ga0308156_1003396_pt1 | contig 12259 bp, 13 predicted proteins | sample PhyAR2_FD_201041 | JGI IMG/M metagenome (GOLD analysis project Ga0308156, IMG submission 201041) | Phyllosphere microbial communities from UC Gill Tract Community Farm, Albany, California, United States - DLSL A.R2 | ecosystem: Host-associated > Plants > Phyllosphere > Unclassified | place: USA... | reverse complement strand
CTAACTACTGAATTATCCTTCATGAAATTGTTCTTCAATATCCAAATTATAAGAAGCTTCTGTTGCGACTTTAATTTGAATCTCTCTCTTTTTTCTTGGTAAAAATTTTCTAATCTCATCATCATTGTAACCAACTTGTAGTCGCTTATGATCGACAATTAAAGGTCGACGTAAGAGCGTTGGATTTTCTTCAATTATTTGAATCAAATCATTTAATTTAATCGTTTCAAAATCAATATTTAATCGTTGATAAGCTTGACTTCTTCTAGAAATGATATCCCCAGTTCCTTCCTCAGTCAATGCTAAAATCTCTAATATATCTTCCTTACAAATTCGACTCGTAACCAGATTTATTTCTTGGTAAGCAAGATTTTGTTTCTCCAACCATTCTTTTGCTTTTTTACAAGAGCTACAAGATGCTACTGTGTATATTTTTATCATAGTGTTCACCTCATTTTTTTCTTATGGCTTTCTCATTTATATCTTAATTATATTTTACCATAAAAAGACAATTTGTAAAGGGTATCATGAGGAAAAGATTAGGAATTAATTTATTTTTAACCCAAATGAAAAAACTGCAAAAATACAGTTTTTTTCATTTTATTTATAAATTCGTTTGATTCTATCAGAAAGTAAACAAAGCACTTCATAATTTATCGTTCCACGCCAATCAGCAACATCTGTCGTCGTGATTTCATTAGTCTTATCACGACCAATCAGGGTAACTTTTGTTCCTAGAGGATAAGATTTATCAAGTTTTATCATCATTTGATCCATACAAACTCGACCAACAATCTCACAAAATTCTCCATTTACCAACACTTTAAAGCCTTGCATTTGACGAGTCCAACCATCAGCATAACCAATTGGAACAGTTCCAATCCATGTTTCTTCACTTGTTTCATAAGTTGCACCGTAACCAACTGTTTCGCCTGCGGCTATTTTTTTAATATGAGTCAATTCAGAAACTAAAGAGAGAGCAGGTTCGATTTCAAAAGGAAGTTCCAAAGTTTTACCACTTGGATTCAAGCCGTACATTGAAATACCTAAGCGTTCAATAGCTTGAACCTGTTCCTTATGCCATAAAGCGGCGGCCGTATTAGTTGAGTGAACAAATTTTGGTTTACGTGATAAGCCGGCCATAATTTTGTTAAATCTTGCCTGTTGATCTTTAAATTTTGTATCATCAGCCATATCGGCGGTCGCAAAGTGAGTGAAAATCCCTTCAAAATTAATCGCATATTTATCTGCAAGTTCAATCATCTGATTTGCTTCTTCAACATCCCGAATCCCAATCCGACCCATACCAGAATCTACACCAATATGAATTTTTAAATCTGAAAGTTCTGCTTCTTCTTGAACAACCAATTTTAACCATTCTAAACTTGGGGCAGTAAGACTGATATTAAGAGCAGCTGCAATATCAACATCTTCTGGAACAATTCCTGATAAAACTAAAATCGGTTTAGTTACCAAATGATTCCGTAATTCAATTGCCTCATCAAGGTTTGATACACAAAAACCGCCTACCAAATCGCTCACCGCTTTAGAAACCTCAACCGAGCCATGACCATAAGCATCTGCTTTCACTGCTGGCCAAATTTCCGCATTAGTGTGAATATGTTTTTTAAATTTTTCAATATTATTTCTAATCGCCTTTAAGTCAACAATGGCTGACGTATTGCGATGTGGAGAAGTTTTCATCTTTTAAACCTTCCTCTAGTTTAAGCAAAAATTTTTATTACTTCTTAATTCTTTTCCAAAACAACAAAAGCAACAGCTTCTAAATTACTATGCGAGATAGATAAATGAACCTGTCCATCAAAAGGATGTTTAGTAAAATAGGGTTTTCCTAATTCATCATTTTTGATTTCAAGGTCATGCATGCCCAAAGCCTTACCAAATCCCGTACCGTAAGCTTTAGAAAAAGCTTCTTTTGCTGCCCAACGTCCCGCAAGAAATTCAGTTTTACGAGCGGTAGATTGAAAACTATTATATTTTTCTAATTCCACTGCCGTAAGAACCTGTTCCACAAAACGTTCAGAACGTGTCAGTGCTTTTTGAATTCGAGAAAGCTCTACATTATCAACACCTGTTCCAAAAACCATTTTTCCACCTCTATTTATGGAATAAAAGGTTAAAATCTGGCAAATTATGCCAGATTTTTAAACCCTTAAAAGTTTAGTCACTAAACTCTTTAATTTTATAAATTACTTTGTAAGTTCATAAATTGCTTCAGCATAAATTACTGCAGCTTTATAAATATTTTCGACAGGTTTCATTTCATTAGCTTGGTGCATTGAATCAGGTTCCCCTTCAAACATCGCACCATAAGCAACACCACGTTCTAAAAGACGACCAAAAGTTCCACCACCAATGATTGTTTCATAACCTTTGAGGCCTGTGTGTTTTTCATAAACATCAATCAATGTTGATACAAGTGGGTCTGACATTGGAACATAATGTGGAACATGAAGATGTTTTGAAAGCTCAACTTCAACAACACCATCAAGTTTAGCAAGAATTTCTTGCATACGTTCTGGACTATTTCCTTGTGGGAAACGGAAGTTAAGCGCGATTTTACCTTCAGAATTCTCATCAAATGACCAAACACCAGCGTTCATTGAAGTATTACCCATTAATTCATCAACATAAGCTGTTCCCAATTTTTCACCTTCATGGTCTTCAAGAAGTTTTTCAGCTCCAACTTTAATGAAAGCAGCAGCACCATCAGCAAAATTAAATTGGTTCAAGAATAAAGTAAGGTAAGTTGCTCCATTTACACCTTTTTCTGGCATCGCACCATGTGCTGATTTACCATAAAGTGTAATTGTCGCTTTTCCAGCACTTTCTTCAAGGTCAAAACGAAGATTTTTGCTTGCATGTTCAGCTACGAATTTTTCAAGTGCAGCTTGTAAATCTTTAGCACCTGAAATTACTGCAGTTGCAGATTCTGGAACCATATTTTCGGCAAGACCAGCTTTAAAGCTGTGAAGAACAACTTCTCCATCATTTTTGCCTGCAAAATGGAGATATTCTGTAATATTTCCTTTTTCACCATTGATAATTGGGAATTCAGCATCAGGTGAGAAACCAAAGTCAGGCAATGGCAATTCACAATGTTCAAAATAGTAATCCATATCTGCCCAACCAGTTTCTTCGTTTGTTCCAACGATAAAACGGATTTTTTTGCTTAATGGAAGATTGAGTTCTTTCAAGATTTTAAGAGCATAGTAACATGCAACAGTTGGACCTTTATCATCAGATGCTCCACGAGCATAAAGATTTCCATTACGAATTTCTGGTTCAAATGGATTTGAATCCCAACCAGAACCTGCAGGAACAACGTCTAAGTGACCGATAATTCCAAGAACTTCTGCATCATCACTTGCACCATTTTCGTATTCAAAATGTCCAACATAATTATCATAATTTTTAGTTGTATAACCATCACGTTCAGCAATCTTCAAGAATGCATCCAATGCTTTTCTTGGACCAGGACCAAATGGATTTTCAGCATCTGCATGTTCCATATCCATTGCAGAATCAATGCGCAAAAGGCTAAATAAATCTTCCATCAAAGCGTCTTTACGCTTTTCAACTTCGGCTTTAAAATCAATAGTTGTCATAATCTTCTCCTTGAAGTAGTATATTTATCTATTATAGCACATCTTGTCAATGGGGTTCAATACGTATCAATAAACTTGAAATTTATCACTTTTTAAATTAGCTAACGTCAATAAGCGTCAATACGTTTCATCTTAAACGTAGTTAAAAACGTAATTAAATATTTTTGTTAGGCAAGGTGCTGTATATCTAATATATACAGTATTTTTATTATATTAAAAAACTACTCATAATATGAGTAGTCCTAATTTATTCAAAAGATAAGCAAGGACAAAATCTAGTTAATTAACTTGAAACTTCATAAGCTCCTCCAGCAACAATTACTACAACGCAATCAAAAAATTAGTGTTTTTTCGAAACTAATGAAAATACGTACTGCATACCAAGGTTGTCTCTTTATAAAAATCGTTAACATTTGTTATTGACGAAATAGTCAGAAATTTATATAATAACCTCACAAAACAATGGAAGTTCTTTATGAAAAAATTCAAAACTAAGTTTATTACACTTGCACTTGCTTCGGCATTTATTGCAGTAGGTTACTCAACTGCAGCTTCTGCTGATTCAGTTAAATCTACAACCCCAAATTCAACTCCAACAATTTCACTTCGTTCAAATGTGGAATTTCAAGGGGGGGAGGTTCAAAGCAATTCACTTATATTAAACATTACGCTAATGGATATTTGGCATATGATAACTGGTTCAAAAGATATGTATATGTAGTTACAAGAAATCCTGCTGGTGCAGCTTTTTATGTTGTATCTAAAAACTTTGTTTATTCGGTATAAAATATATGACAAAAAAAATTAACCAATATTTTACTTTTGATGATAGTAAAAAAGAATTCTCACTTCCCACGATTTCAAAAAAAACAAAATATAATTATAACAGTTTAAAAGACTTTACCCTTTATGCTTCTGGTTCTCCTAGTGATACTGTTGAGATTAAAGAACGACTTAAGTCAAAGAAAAATTATTTGAATTATTTATCTTTTCTTTCTTTATGGATTGAAATAAATTTTGAAGAAGATAAATCACAAAAAATTGTATTCTATAACACTCCTTATACAGCAAGTGAAAAAGAACGCAAAAATTTTGTTGAATTAGCGATTGATATTATTGATAAATTAAACGAAATTAAAAGTAATAGTAACTAAACTAATAATGGATAGGTCTCTTTATATCAAGCTATATTTATTTGTGGCTAAAGGTACTGATTACTTTTTATATAAAATAAAACACGATCCTTTCTGGACGTGTTTTTATTTTTAAAGATAAATCGTTTTAAAGTCAAAAATTTATAAGATATCTGAAAAATTGGAGTTTTACGAAACAAGCGAAAATATCTTCCTACTTCTACTACTTCACTATCAAGATTATTTTCAATACAATTAGGAAAGTTTTTTTTACTTAAATTAGTACTTAGTCCCTCACCCCTTATATATGCCAGTTTGTCCATCTTTAAATTGTAGTCAAATCATTTCTTCATCTTGGCTTTTAAATGGACTCTATTTCTGAATTCATACAATGAGATCAAGTCACTTGCAAAATCATCGTCAATTAGATCTAGTTTTACTAATTTTTTACTTTATTTTCATATGGTGAACCCTTTTCTTTGCGCTTCTCCATCAACTGAGTAGAGATAGAGCGTTCCTTTAAGTTCGATTGTTGTAAAAATTGGATATTCCATTATGTTTTTCCTGCTTTCTAAAAATAAAAAGCAAGCCTCCCCACCCATGGGTGAAAAACTTGCCCATTGGGTGGTCGTAAATGTATCATATTTTTATGTTACTCATCTTTCAGATTTAGAACGGTAAGTCATCTGGGTTGATCTCCATTGGAGTTCCACCAAATAACTCTTCAGCGCTTGTTTGATTTGATTCTTGAGTAGAGGCTGGACCATTTGAAGTTCCATTTCCTACTTGAGACCCTTTTGATTCTAAAAACTCAAAATTATTGACGAGAACTTCCATACTAAACCGTTTGACTCCTGAAGAGTCTTTATAGGATTAGTTCGTAATTCACCATCAATTCCAATTCTATTTACTTTTGAAGCATATTTCACAAGTGTTTCTGCTTTTTCTCCCCAAAGAATACATGGAATAAAGTCAGCTTCACAATTGCCATTTGCATTTTTAGACTTACGGTTTACCACAATCGAAAAATGAACATAGCTTTTATTAGAAGGCTTCTTTTTAAGTTCAAGGTCTTTTGACAAATGTCCGATTTGGTGTGTGTTATTCATAATATTGCCCTCCTAGGTTAAAATTGCGATAGTAAAAATCTACTACCCACAGGTAGTAAAACTTCGCTACCTGCGATTGGATGTTGTTGATTCTGACTTAATTCAGCCATAATGAGTAAATGAGTCACATGTCTAGTGTGAAATTAGAGCCTCATTCCTAAATAATTAGTGACACAATATTTGAAGTCACGCGCATTAAGTCTTTGACAATAATTTTGCGCAGCCCCTGGTGTTTCAAATTCAATAACGATGAGCGTAGTTGGGAAATTACCAACAACTGTTCTTAAAGGGTTATGAAGTTGGACGCATACAAAGTTCAGATCACACTAGAATCTTTCACTTTTGTCGCCTCTTGTACTACTGGAAGCTTTCGCTTTGCACATTCGTTGAAGAAATCCTTCAACTCAACATTCTAGATTCAAGTTGTTAAGACGCAAGCGCCACTTGCAAGCCACTTCTAAGGATGACACATCGCTCCCACACTGGGCATGACGCTATCTTAATCATTAATTGATTTAAGCATTTCTACATTAGACACTCTTAAGCCAAACTTTGAATCGTAAGTAGTCTCAGACATCAACTAATGCCTTTGTCCTTCCTGACTTGAAAGAACCCCCTACTTATCTAAAAATTAATACCTTAATTTCGGTTACTGGTTGCTGGAGTTAAAAAATGGCGTAACTTCATCTTCTATAGTTTCATAGGAAACCTGTATCACACGATACTCTCTTAAGAACACGCGTTCTCAATTGCTTTAACTAAAAAGTATAAATTGGAATTTATTTAATTAGAAATCGATATTAATAGAAAAACTCTATAAAAATAGTTTTATCAAATATTTGTAATAATAAATGAAAAATATTATTATAGAGAAAATAATATGAATTAATAAAAAATAACCAACAATATAAATTGTAGATGGGGCTGACCGAAGGTCAAATAAGTTTAATTTTGTATATGCTTAGATTATCTCACACAAAAAAAGGGACCTCATTTAATCCCTTTTTACTATTTTTTCATATTTATAAGTTAAACTTCCTATTATTGATAGGATTTTCTGGTAAATCTGTGCATTTTTAAATAAGTCTGATAAAAAATATCGTAAAGATTTATTTTATTAATATCAAAATTGTGACTAACGTTTTCAACTAAATTTTTTAGAAAACAATTTATCAGTCAACTTTTCTAAATATAACTGTTCATTCAAAAAACTTTTCTTTTAATTATAGAAGGTTGCCACTCTTCATATTTTAAGTCGAGAGGACATACAACTACTGTAATTTATATGATTATACCTTATAGAAACAATATATAAATCATTACTTCACAAACCATATATTATTTCATAATAATAAATCATGGTCTTTTTTATAGTCTTAATAAGACAACATACAGTATGAATACTCTGTATGCTCAGTTTATATTTTTTTCAGTGACACTTAACTGTTGGAGCAAGGTAACACTGTCAAATTCTTTCTCTTTAGTTTTCCTATTTATTCTTGGTAAATCTCAACTAAATTTCTAGATTCTTCATCTCATTCAGGTGAATTTAGAAAAGTATTAATGTCTTCCCCCCACCAGCAATCGATTTCTTCTAATAAATACTTAATAGAATTGGTTTATTACATTTTTATCTCTCACTTTTTATTTTTCTATAATCGCTTTGATTATATATCAAACCAGGGATGAGCGAGGCGACAATAACAACCAGTTCAATTAATTCAGTAAGAACCCTTGGAATTTTTATACTGATGGTTAAAGTAAGAGAACTGAGGGAACTAAGAGGGACCAATGAGCACCATGGCCCAAATACATTATTTAACTTAAAATTCCCTTTCAATTCTAAGGAAAACATATAAATTTCTATAATTAATGAGACTTACTTAAAAAATAATTTAATCTGAAACCTCATAATGAAGTCTGGACAATTGATTTAACCAATACTCTAACTTTGAATACTTATTAGTAGATCATCTAAAAGATGCAACTTCTTTCTCAACCGCCTTTAAAGCCACTCCAAAGACCTGATCCATGTCGTAGTATTGATAGTTACCTAAGCGCCCTCCAAAAATAACATTTGGATATTTTTTAGTCTCTTCTTTATATTTTCTAAAAAGCTTAGAATTTTTTTCATCATTAACTGGATAGTAGGCTTCTTTTGTACGATCCCAATTTTGAGGATACTCTTTCGTTAAAATCGTATATCCCTCTTCAGCTTTTTTATCGAAATGTCTCCACTCCATCACACGAGTATAGGGCGTTTCTGCATCAGTATAATTGATAACCGCATTTCCTTGAATATTGTTAGATTTTACATTTTCTGTTTCGAAGCGTACAGAACGATACTCCAGTTCTCCAAAAGAATAATCAAAAAACTGATCAATCATTCCCGTATAAACAATTTTTGGAAATTCTTCTAAAAATACTTCTTTATCACTGAAAAAATCTACGCCTGTTTGAACATCGATAAGGTCAGAATCAAGCATTTTATCAAAGATTGCAGTATAACCATCAACTGGGACCCCTTGATAACGATGATTGAAGTAATTATTATCAAACGTATAGCGAACCGGAAGACGGCGGATGATGAATGAGGGGAGCTCAGTAGCTTTACGTCCCCACTGTTTCTCAGTATAACCTTTAATAAGTTTATGATAGATATCAGTCCCAATCAAACTAATTGCTTGTTCTTCTAGATTTTTAGGGATTCCTGAAATTCCTGCTTTTTCCTTCTGTTCCTCAATCTTAACAGCCGCTTCTTCTGGATTCTTTACCCCCCACATTTGATAAAAAGTGTTCATGTTAAAAGGAAGATTATAAAGTTCCCCTTTATAATTCGCAACAACTTGATTAATATAATTATTAAACTCTGTAAATTGATTGACGTAATCCCAAACCATTTTATTATCAGTGTGGAAAATGTGTGCACCATAATCATGGACATTGATTCCATGTTCCTTATGAGTATACATATTTCCACCAATATGAGAACGACGTTCAACAATTAATGATTTTTTACCATGTTTTGCAGCTTCATGGGCAAATATCGAACCATAAGGTCCTGCTCCAACAATAAGATAATCATAATTTTTTTTATTAAATTTCATTTTTCAGTTCCTCATTTTTATATCTTATAACCCCTGGTATTCTCTATTCATATTTTGATCGATTTTTAAAAATAATGAATAACTACTATATTGAAAGAAATTACAAATAAAAGAATATAGAAAAATTTATCCTTTTATTTACTTTATTTGTTTCAAAAACCACAACACGGAAATACGTAGTATTTCTTTTTTATCCTTGATAGATAGTTTCTTAAAGAATATTTCTAAACTTCTTTCGGGAATTTCATTATTTTCACCAATTAAATATTGAGGTGAAACATCAAAATAATTGGCTAATTCTACAAGTCTAGTAGCTGATGGCTCCCTTCCTAATTTATAATTATGAAGTGCATTTCTTGGGTAACCGAGTTCACGCTCTATTTGATTTATCGATGTATTTCTTAATCTGACTTGTTCTAGCAATCTATTGTAAAATAAATTATTTTTTCTCATGTTTTCACTTTCTTATAAAAACTTCATAATGATATTTTTATGAATTGCACATTCTTACCAAAATAGATATGTTTTTTTATTTTATTGTTAAATAATAAGAAACTATTTAGTATACATTTGTAATGTTTTAATTCATACTTGCACTACTTTAGAAACTAAATAAATAAATCATATTCAAAAATAGTCCCTACTATTTTTGATATTTTTAAAGGATGCTTATTATACTATTCTTTTAAGTTAATATTTACTTTATTTTTAATAAAAAATTCCCATATTTAACCTTCCACAATATAAACAAATTTTTACTTTCTAAACTCATATTTATCCATTTTACAGAGAAATATGTAATTTATACTTTCTCTGTAAAATGGATATAAGTAAGTTAATTACATAACTTACTTATCCCATTTAATTAATAGCTATTTTGGTTGAATATAAGTAGCTAGTGCAGCGACACCAGCAGAAATATGACGTTCACTCACGATATTATTCCCTTTTACATTCATTTCAGAAACTAAAATAGAATTATCTGAATATACTTTTTCTACGAATGCCACATGACCATATATAATACTAGATCCTGCAACTCCTGGAGGAAAACTTACTGCATATCCTTCCGTTGGAACAGATGTAGTATAATAACCCTGAATTTTAGCATTGATTCCCCATTCTCCTCCATTTCCCATAAAGTTACCAATCTTACCACCAAGTTGGATTATACGATTGTAGACATATTGTGTACAATTTCCGAAGGCATAACTTTCAGAGCCAGGATATTGTTCCCCATTATATACGGGAAAATCTGATTTATCACCTCTTGAAGTCACAACTGGACTAGTAGGAATATTGTCACCCAGGACTTGAGTTGAGCTATCTACATTATCATAAGCATCCAATTTATACTCTTGAATGAGTTCAATTAATTTTTGTGCATATGCTGGGTCAGTAGCAAAAATTCCTTGCAAGGCTTCAGCTGCTTCCCGATAATTTTTAGCATGTGATTTCCATGCACCAGCATAAATCTCAGAATTCCAAGTTGTTCCCTTAATCATCAAATTAATATAATCATCCAAAGCTTGATCATAATTACTATATATTCTGAAACTTTGTTCAATATAAAATGGAGTATTTCCTGAAAATTCTTCTGTTTTAAAAGAAATAGATTTTCCTAAGTAAGCACCAGTAATATTGAAAATATTAAAATATTGTTGGCTCATATTGCTTTGACCAGAACCAGATTCTAAAATGGCCTGCGCCAAGATGATTGAAGCATACAGATTATTTTTACCAGCTAAAATTCTCACACGATCCGCAATACTTTTGATAAAAGCATCAGTACTAGTGACATCAATTTTTTCAATCGGCTTAGCAGCATCAATTTCTTTTAAAACCGGACCAGTATAAACAGACTTCTCCGAGTCAGCTGACGAACTTGGTATTTGTACAGATGTTGAAGTTTGATTATATGATGTCGTTCCTTGTGAATAATTAAAAGGAGCCGATGCGGAAGTAGATGGAGCTTGAGTTGTGGTTGAAGGAGTACTAGCAGAACTATTAGTTGATGGTGAACTAGAAGTACTTGGTTTCGATGATGAATCTGACGTACTTGGTTTCGATGATGAATCTGATGTACTTGGTTTCGATGATGAATCTGATGTACTTGGTTTCGATGATGAATCTGACGTACTTGGTTTCGATGAGTCTGAAGTTATCCCTGAAGTATCTCCACTACTACTAACAGTTACCTCGTCAGCATTACTTGCTACACCAAAAACTGTCATACCCAAAATCAAAGCCGTTCCTGCGATAAACTTTTCTTTTTTCAAATGTTTAACCTTTAGTTTTTGTAATATGCCTTAAATAAACTATTTAAATCCTGTTGAACCTCCAAAAAGAAGTTACATATTTTTTTATGTGGAACCTCTTTTTATTCAGTTCTAATTGGGGAAAATAGTTAAATCAGCAAACTTCTATTTATTTTCTTTTTTCTCTTTTCTTCTCTTTCCGAACAATGCTGCACCAATACCTCCAAAGAGTGTTGCAAGACCTATAGAGCTAGCAACTGACCCATCAGACGATCCTGTCTTAGGTAAGTACCCTGTTCCACCATTGTTTACAGAACTACTGTTTCCTGGCAAATTACTTGCATTACTATTTGTAGTAGAGACACTTGGTGGAGTGCTTGTGCTTAATGAGTTTGAATCACTCAACGATGTGCTTGTACCCAATGAACTCGAATCACTCATTGAAGTAGACAAGCTTGATGAATCTGAAGTACTTAATGAGTTTGAAACAGACATTGAACCTGAATCACTCAATGATGCACTTGTACTCAATGAATTTGAATCACTCATTGAAGTAGACAAGCTTGATGAATCTGAAGTACTTAATGAGTTTGAATCAGACATTGAACCTGAATTACTCAATGATGTGCTTGTACTCAATGAATTTGAATCACTCATTGATGCAGACATTGAACTTGAATCACTCAATGATGTGCTTGTACTTAATGAGTTCGAATCACTCATTGACGTAGACAAGCTTGATGAATCTGAAGTACTTAATGAGTTTGAATCAGACATTGAACCTGAATCACTCAACGATGTGCTTGTACTTAATGAGTTCGAATCACTGATTGACGTAGACAAGCTTGATGAATCTGAAGTACTTAATGAGTTTGAATCAGACATTGAACCTGAATCACTCAATGATGTGCTTGTGCTCAATGAGTTTGAATCACTGATTGACGTAGACATCGAACTTGAATCACTCAATGATGTGCTTGTACTCAATGAGTTCGAATCACTGATTGATGTAGACAAGCTTGA
>Ga0308156_1003395_pt1 | contig 12261 bp, 13 predicted proteins | sample PhyAR2_FD_201041 | JGI IMG/M metagenome (GOLD analysis project Ga0308156, IMG submission 201041) | Phyllosphere microbial communities from UC Gill Tract Community Farm, Albany, California, United States - DLSL A.R2 | ecosystem: Host-associated > Plants > Phyllosphere > Unclassified | place: USA... | reverse complement strand
GTCCATCGGCAACGTCCTGCTGCTGCACGACCTGGTGAAATCCATGCCGGGCGAGGTGGTGCGTTGGGCCCTTCTGTCGGCCCACTATCGCCAGCCGCTTGATTGGAACCTCGCCCTCCTGGACCAAAGCCGGAAGTCGCTCGATCGCCTGTATGGCGCCTTGCTCCGCGCTGCTGTGGTGCCCGAGGCCGAGGTCGAGCCGCCGGCCGACTTCATGAAGTGCATCGAGGACGACCTGAACACGCCCGGCGCCATGGCCAGCCTTTTCGCCCTGTCCAGCGAGATCGAGCGCGGCATGACTGCGGGCGACTTCGAAGGCGTGGCCAACGCGAAAGGGAGGCTCCTGGCCAGCGCCTCCATTCTTGGCGTCCTCCAAGCCGACCCGGCGACCTGGCTTGAGGGAGACGTGTCCGACGACTTGCGCGCTGAGGTCGAAACGCTGCTGGCGCTGCGCGCCTCCGCTCGCGCAGCCAAGGACTGGCCCGAGGCAGATCGCATCCGCGACCGTCTGAACGCCCTGAACGTCGAGGTCATGGACGGCCCGGCTGGACCGACCTGGCGCGCCACGACGCGGTAACGCCTGCCGTCATCCGGACCGCTATCGCCTAGCGATGCTCCACGCGATCCGGCGAGAACCAATAGCCGCGCTGGATCTCCCAGCCCGCCGTTGCCATCCGCTTTCGGAACGCGGCTTCATACTCCCAATAGGCCTCGTCCCGGTCCGTGATCGTATCGAGCGGGCGCGCCCACATACTTGAGCGGTCGACAAACCGCACCCGGCCGGGACACCCTGGAATCTTGCAGGCTGGCCGCCGGTTCGCGAGCGAGAAGGTTCCACCCTTCGCCTTGGCCAGGCGTCCTAAATCGACCTGGCCGTTGTGGCCCAGGGGCGCGACTTCGCATTCCCACCTGACGGTCCTGTCATGCTCGATCAGCCACCCGAGGGTCGTTTCTCGCATCGCGCTCATGACGCCGGCATATCCGAACGAACCGGGAACGACAATCGACGGGCATGGGGGAAAATCCCCTATAGGGACCGCCCCCAATAGCGCCGATTAGAGCCGGGGTGGACCTTCGCACTCTCTCAGTAGGAGTTGCATATGTCCGCATCCATCCACCCGGCCGCTGCGTCTACCCAGGCCGCCGAATACCTACCACCCATGACCTACGCCGACTTCGAGGCGGCTTTGCAGCTGGTCGCTTCCGATCGTCAGCACCGCGTCATGGTTCCATTTTTGGTGTCCGGCCTTCGCAAGCAGGCGCCGTTCATGAATGGCCAGGCCATGATGCTAGAGATTCTGTGTTCGGCCGCTTGCCTTGCGGATCTTCCGGTGAAGCCCCGCGCGGCCGCGTAGCCGCCTGTCCCGGCCGGGCGCCGCGGAGTCACGCAAAAAGGGGACCGGCGCGCTTTCCGGCCCCCTTCTCTGGCTCAGGCTGTGCAAATGGGTGGTTCGCGTCGCCGAAGCCAGGCGACGGAATACGGTATAATATTACCGCCTTACCGCCGCCATTCCCGCAGGATCAGGTCGGACGTTACGGCGACGCTTAGGGTCGCGCCCGGCCGGATCGTCAAAGTCGGCTGGATTTGCATGTCACGCCTGGATTGCTCCATCCCCAGCTGGCCGAGCTGCTGGCCCAACTGCGCGGCCGCCGTCTGACTGTTGCTGACGTTTTCCCCATTCGTGGCCTGGGGCTGCGAGATTTGCACCCCGGCCGCGAAGAGGCTCAGCATGATAGCGTTGCCCCAGCGCCGGACGTTGTGGTTGTTCACGCGGTCCCGCAGACCGGTGTAGCCCGCGCCGTCCGTTCCCGGCATTGAGCCGAGGTCGATGGACGAGCCGTCAGGGTAGATCAGCCGGTTCCAGGCGACTTGCACCCGTGATTGCCCCGTGCTGACGCTGCTGTTGTATTCGCCCACCAGGCGCGCGCCTTGCGGGATCAGCAGCTTACGCCCCGTCGCCGTGTCATAGACGTTGCGGTTCACCTGGGCGACCAGCTGGCCGGGAAGATCCGAGTTGATCCCCGTAATGAGCGTGGCAGGAATAACCGTTCCCGCCTTGATTTCGTAAGGGGACACCGGGCTCTGAATGCGCCCGGCAGCGTAGGGATCGCGACCGCCGCTTTCGGCCAGGAACGCGCGCTTGTCGCCCTGCCAGTTCAGGTCGTCCCCCTGCTGTCGGCCGCCCCTCCCGATACCGGCGGCGGGGCCGCCCCCGGCCATCATCATGCCGCCGCCGGGAGACCCGGCGCCCTGCCCGCCGGATTGCGGCTGGGGCCGGTCCTGGCGGTTCTGCACTTCGACGCTGCTACCGCCGATTCGGGCGTCGTCGGCGGCCTTGTAGCGAGCCTGGGCCATCGCTGCGCGCTGCTGATAATAAGCGTCCCAGGCTTGGGAATGCGGATTCCACGCGGCTTGACCGCCGCCCGCATACGCGACCTGCTGATAGCCCTGACCGCTCATTGCGGCCCCGGCTTCCCCGTGCGGCAGCGGACCCCCCGCCTCAGGACCGGCCATCAGCGAAGGGACGCCAGGCGGCAGAGTTCCGTCGCCCTCGCCGATCGCGCCGGAGGTCTGCGCGTCCTTGAGGAATTCCGGTCGCGCCGGCGACGGCCCGCTTCGGCCGTCCGCCGCCTCGGCGACCGCCACGTCTCCATCCTTCCGCGCCGCCTTGGCGTTGAGCGTGAAGATCAGCACGAGCGCAACGGCCGTCGCGCCCCCCAGGACGAACAGCAGCGGCTTCTTGTTGAGCCGTCGCACGTCCATGCCCCGCTTCGGCGGCGCCATCAGAAGATCCGGCGAACGCTCCGGCCCGTCCATTTTAGTCGTATCGTCCGTCATTGAACGGTCCTCACCGAAAGCGGCCCGGCTTCCCGTAGGACGCCATCGAGGCCGCGCGTGAACAGTTGGGAGGTCTCGCGATTGTCCAGCTGGACCCGCAGGAGAACGGAGTCCTCCCACGGCGCGGAGACATGGTAGCGCACCAGGTGCGCGCCCGGCGTCGGCTGGCCATCCACGGCCAGCGCGAACCCGGCCTGCCGAAGCGAGAGCGCGAGCGCGGGCGAATAGGTGTCGCCCCTCGCGCACCCCGCCGCATCCTTGAGGATGACGACCGAGTTCGCGGGCGGCATCTGTTCGGTCAGAAGCGCCGTCGTGGCTTGGGCCATGCGCGCCGCGTCGGCCGCCGGCATCGGGACGGCTGTGGAGCCGTCCGATGGGCCGCCGCCGACGCCCAGGACGCACATCGAGGCCGCAAGGAAGATCGCAGCCGCCGACATTAGCGGCCCCCTTCCCGCACGATTTCCACCTTCGTCTGGTGGCGGCCGACACCGCTTATCAGGGCGGCGCGCTCAAGCACCTGGTCGACCACGAAGCGGTCGCCATCTGCCCGGTAGTTGATGATTTCGGGGTTGTCGTCAGCGCCCACGCCGACCAGCGCCGGGGCCTGCCCGTGAATCATCTGCGCCGGGAAGTCGATGTAGGTCTTCCGGCCGTCCGAATAGACCCGCAGCGGGCGCCACGCGGGGCGGTCGCCGCGAACGCTGAACCCGAAGTCCAGGTTGTCGATCGCCTCGCCGGTCGGCAAGACCGTCGCCTGGATCCTCGCGGCCTCCCGCGCCGCAACCACGGCCTGTTCCTGGCGCTGATTGGCCATGTAGACCTCCCATTCCCGGCGCATATCGTCGGGATAGGAGAACGCGACGCGCGGCATCCATTCCGTCCGGTGACTGACCAGCTTGAGAACGTAGGTCCGCCGGTCGGTCGTGATGACCAGGTTCGTCGTCAGCCCCGCGTCGGTCGGCTTAATCAGGACGTGCGTGACCGCATCGCCCGCCGCGCCGCTGCGCGCCGGCGACACCTTCCAGCGCACCGCGTCGCCAAGGTTGATATCGTTGATGACCTCGCCAGGCTGCAGCATCACATCGCAGACGAACAGCGGGGCACAGACGATGGAGGGCAACGTGTCGCCGAACGCGAACATTGCCGCGCCTTCCGCCCCGGTGGCGGGCCGCCCCGTGCGGCTTTCAGCCCAGGCTTCCGCGATTTGAAGCCCCGCCCGCTCTCGCTCCGAGAGACGCGGATTAGCGCCCATGACGCTCGACAGCGCGGGCGGGGCCGAGTGCGGATAGACCGGCCCGGACGGCGGCGGCGGCGGCGGCGGGACACTCGCGGCCGCACCCGCCTCAAGGGCGGGCACGGCCGTCTGCGCGATGGCCGCGACCGGGGCCAGAACGGCCGCAACGGCCATGGCGATGATGGTTTTCTTCATGGCTTTCATTCCTTAGATGCGGCGCGACCAGCTGACCGCGTTGACGAAGATCCCGAGCGGATTGACGAAAATCGCTTCCTCGCTGGCCGGCGGGACGATCTTGGTGTTGAGGACGGCTTGCCACTGGACCGACTGCGCGACTTGGCCATCACGGCCCCGCGTCGTCTCGGTCCATTCAACCCGCCAGGTGTCCGCGCCGACGGGGAGAACCGAGTTGACCTCGACGTCCACCGTTTCCTTCTGCGCGCGCTTGAACGGGTCGTTTTCCTTCATGTGGTCGTTGACCACCTGGAAAGCCGGACCGTTCTGGTCGATCAGCGCATAGGCGCCATAGACGTTCTTCATCTGCGCCGAGGCATCCACCGACACCGTGCGGATCTTCGTAATCCAGTCCGCCAGCTGCGCGCGGATCACGCGCTGATCGGGCCTGGAGGCCTGGTCCGCGCGCGCGACCGGCAGCACCGCGCCCAGCTTGTCCACCTGGACGATGTAGGGGACGGTTTTTTGCTGCGCCGCGACAGCGCCCAGGCCGCCGCAGGCGATCGCGGCGACCGCCATGGATCCCAGCGCCGTCAGCATCCATGCGCGCTTACCCTTAATGTGGTCGGCGTAGCGCTCCGTCCATTCGCGGCGGCCGTTGAGATACGGGTTCAGGTCCGCATTGGGTTTCGCGTTTGCTGGCTTCTTGAACATTGGTCAGTCCCTCGTCTGATTGGTGAAGCGCCTACTCACGATCGCCATTCGGCTTTCGCGGTGCGCGTTTGATTTCCTTTGGCGTCCCCCTCGCCGCTCCGAGGCGTCCGCCGAGCCCAGCGCTGGCCGCGCCCTTGCCGGGCGCTTCCGGCCAGGCGGCCGCCGAGGCCGCAGACTTGGCCGTGCGTTTGGACGATGACGGACCTTCCCCGCCCGGGGACGCGGCGCTGCTGTGGCCGCTGGCGAGACCCGACGCGCCGTCGCGGCCATCGGCGGGCGCTGCATTAGCCGCACCGGCGGCGCTCGCCGAGGCGACGATTGAGCCCGCTTCCGGGCGCTCAGCACCGCCGCCCAGCCCGGCCGTCGCGGCAGTCTCGCCAGCCCTTCCCTTGGCGTCCTGCCCCGCTCCGGCCGCGACGGCCGCACCGGACGCGCCAGGGGCTTTGCCCTCTGGCCCGCCGGCGTTGGCCGACGCCGCGACAGGGCCTCCATGCGGACCGCCCATCCCGAGGCCATCGGTTCCCGTGGCGGCGGACCGGATAGGCTCGCGGACGGCTTGCGGGGCCTCAAGCGCCGCTTCCTGTTCGGGCGCCTCGCCGAAGATCGGCGAGTTCGCGGCCTCCCGGCCGCCTTGCGGCGCAGCGCCGGACGCCGCGCTCCTGGCGGCCGTCGCCGGCTTTGTCCCGCCGCCGCCGCTCTCGCCGCCCCCAGCACGGATCGAGCCGCCGTCGTTCGCCGCCGCAGGCGCGGCGGTCGGCGTGGCGGTCGGCGTCAGGCTTGGCGCCATCGGCTTTGATCGTTCGGCCGACAGCTGGCGCGCCTGGGACGACATGGACTGCGCCATCCGGCCGCCCGTCGTCCCGCGCTGGGCCTGGCCGCCCAGCCTCGCGCCGACGTCGTTCGCGGCGGCGCCGGTCAGGTTCTTGCCCATCTGGCCGACGTGAGAGGCAACGGCGCCGAAACCCGTGCCGCCCTTGCCGCTGGCCTTGCCCTGTTCGCTTGCCAGCTTGGACGCAGCGCTCACAGCCGCGCCACCGCCGAGGGCAGAGGCCGCGGCCCCGGCGGCCGCGCCGCCGACAGCCGCCGCCGCCGCTGGCAGGGCCATGCCGGACCCCGGCGACACGCCATTGATGATCCCCTGCACGGTGTCGGGAATGGTCTTGGTCAGGGCCAGCATGACGATCGCCGAGCCCAGCATGACCATGACTTCGCTGAAATCCGCCGGCACACCGCTGGGGCCCAGGTTGTCCGCCCAGCTCTTAATCATGGCTTCGCCGATGCCGACGAGCAGTTGGATCACAAACAGCTTCGCCCCTACGCTCACGCAGTAGGTCATTTGTTTGATGGCGAAGTCCTTGGTGAACCGCGAGCCGCCGAAGCCCAACAGCAGCGTCCCGGCCGACATGACGATATAGGCCTCGACCAACGCCAGAATGAGGAAGGCCGCCATCAGCGCGAAGCACAGCGCCAGCACGATCGCACAGATGCCGAGCATGATCTTCTCGCCCATCTGTTCGAGGCCCCAGCCCGAATCCTTCATGGCGTCCATGACCCGCGTGGCCATGTCCATTCCGGCTTCGAAAATATCGGACGGCCGGACCCCGCCAGAACCGCCGCCAGCCTGCGCGGCGGCGTTGCCCGCCTGACGGAAGCTGTTGATTATGTCCTCGGAAAACTGGCCCGAGTTCAGCAGCAGCCACAGGAAGAAGCCAATGAACATCATGCGGCCGACCAGTTCGGCGAGGAAATCGCCGAGGTCCGCGCCTCGAATGGCCATCTTGATAAAGCTGTAGCCAACCTCGATCAGCGCCAGGATGCCGAACAGGCCCAGGGCGTAGTTCCGCAGGGTTGGTCCCCACGACGCCGCGCTGTTTCGATACAGGTCAACGATCGAATCCAGCGAGCCTTCGGCGGCGGCGGGGCCAACGCCGAAGATCAGCGCCGTCGCCGCGCCCAACGTGGCGCAGAGACAGAAGCGGGACATGGGAGCCATGGGCCTGTCGTCCTCAGTAGGTGTTGCCGGTGTATTTCGGACCGTCCCGGCGCGCGGGCGGCGGGTTCGTCGGCGTCGCCGGGCGCGTCTCGCGCCAAGCAGCGTCGTCCTGGCGCGGCGGCGTCTCCAGTCCCTCGCCACACGCGGCGAGGGACAGGATCACCGCCCCAAGCATCCAGGCGGCCCGCATCAGTAGGTGCTTCCCGAGTAGGTGCTTTCGCCGCGCGAGAAGAATTGCCGGGCGCGCGCATCGCCGACCGCGTTGCGGTCCGCTTCCAGCTGCATCTGTTGGGCTTGCAGCTGGGTCTGCGTCATCAGCAGTTGGCGAAGACGCTGCATCTGCGCCACGCTTTCCGCCGCCAGTTCATTGCCGACCTGGATAGCCTGCATCTGGCCGCGCGCGGACCCGGCACGCGATTGCAGCTGGCGCAGCATCGCCGCCTCGGAGTCCATGCCTTGCGACTGGAGGCCCAGCGCCCGCATGGCCGTCAGGATCGACGAGTTGGATTCGTCGGACCACTGGCGATACTTCGCTTGCAGCTGTTCGTCGCTCACGCCGTTCTGGCGGTAGCTTTCGAACGACCCGTAGCGGTCGGCGAACGCCTGATCCAGGTTCGACGCCGTGTAGGCCAGGCCTTGCGCCTGATCCATCAGGTTGTTGATGGAGGCGAGGTCGCGCGCGACGTCCCCGAACATCTGATCCGGCAGGGCAAGCCCGTCTTGAAGCGCCTGCTCATACTGCTTGAGTTGGGTGCTCAGCTGCTCCGCTTGCCGCAGTAGCGACAGCGCTTGGTCGGCTTGCTGCTTAAGCTGCGTCACCTGGCTCGCGCAGTTCGTGCAGTAAACCGCTTGGGCGACAGCGGCCGAGGGCGCCGAGCCCACGCCGGTCAGAGTGAGACTGACGGCGGCGACGGCCGCCAGCAGATGATTACGCCGCATGGCGATAGTCCTCCGATTGATAGCGCTGATAGGAGACCCCGCGTTCGCGGAGCCATTCGTAGGGCCACGCTGGGCCGTGCGCGGCATGGAGCGCCTTCACCCGTTTGACGCCTTCCTTGTCGGAGACGGCGACGAACGCCAAAGTGACGGGGCCGAGTTCCAGCGTGAACAGACGGCGGCCGAGCGGGCTGACGTAGTAGTAGTGCTTCTTCTTCGTCGCGTAGGCGAGGATATCGAGTTCGCGTTCGTTCAGCCCCAATCCGAGGTAAAGATCACGCGGCCCCAACACCTGATCGGAGCCGGAAAGACCGGCTTCCTCATTCGGCAGAAAGATCTTGGTCGGGCAGCTTTCGCGCAGCACGTCCATGATGCCGGAGGCCTGCGCGTCCGAGAGGCTTTGCGTTGCGATAACGACCGCACAGTTCGCCTTGCGAAGCACCTTGAGCCATTCGCGAATCTTGTCGCGGAACACGTCATTGCCGAGCATCAGCCAGGCTTCGTCCAGGATCAGCAACGCCGGCTGGCCCGTCAGCGATTTTTCGAAACGGCGGAAGAGATAGAGCAGGACCGGGATCATGTTCTTCGCGCCGAGGTTCATCAGATCCTCGATTTCGAAGACTGAGAAATCCGCGCCCGCGAGGCCGTCTTGCTCCGCGTCCAGCAGGTCGCCGAGCGCGCCGGTGATCGTGTAGTGGTTCAGCGCCTCACGGATTTCCTCGTCTTGCACCGTGCCGACAAAGTTCGTCAGCGAGCGGCCGTAGGACGCCTGGCGCATCAGCGAAATGGCGCGGTGGATTTCCTTGCGCTGGCCCGGCGTCGGCTGCTTACCGGCGGAAAGGGCGAAACAGGTCGCAATCCATTCCTCCGCCCAGGCGGCGTCGCCGGGGGTGTCCAGGTGTTGCAGCGGACAGAGCTTCGGCGACTGTTCGTTGTCCGGCGACAGATCATAGTGCTTTCCGCCGGACGCCAGGACGAGAGGCAACATCGAGTTGCCCTTATCGAAGGCGGTGATCGTGGCGCTGCGATAGCGCCGGAACTGCGCGGCGATCGTGGACAGCAGCACCGATTTGCCCGCGCCCGTGGGGCCGAACACTAGGGTATGGCCCAGGTCGCCGACGTGGAGATTCAGGCGGAACGGCGTCGCGCCGGACGTGGCGCCCTGCAGTAGAGGCGGCGAACCTTCCTCATAGAACGGGCAAGGGTTCTCGGGCAGGCCCGGCCAGGCGATCGACAGCGGCGCCATGTCGGCCACCGCAAGCGAATGCACCAAGGGCCGCCGGACATTGGGGATGACATGGCCGGGCAGCGAGCCCAGCCATGCTTCCATGGCGTTCACCGTCTCAACGCGCGTCGCAAAGCCCAGCTTGCGGATCTCGGCCGCGATCGTCCTTGCGTCGGCCAGGACGTCCTTTGCGACGGGGCCGGTCAAGGTGATCGTGGGGGTGTAGTAACCGAAAGCCACCAGGGCGCTTTGGGCGTCCGTCATGGCGGCTTCCGTCTCCGCGGTCATCGCCACGGCGTCGAGGTTCGTCGCCGGCCCGCCCTGCTTCATCACCTGCGAAATGAAGCCGCGTTCCGCCTGCTTCCAGCGGCGTTGACCCTTCTTGAGGATCGCCATGGCCTCAACCAGGTCGAGAGGAAGGAACCGCGTCGTGAAGCGATACGGGATCGCCATGTGGTTCATCAGGTCCAGGATCCCCGGCATACTTTCTGCCGGAAAGCCCTCGATCGCCACGACGGCCTGGAAGTTGTCGCCGATCTTCGGCGTATCGCCGACGTAGAGTTCCTGGCCGCCGATCAGGGCGTCCAGATACATCGGCACCGGCGGAATATTGATCCCGTGTTGCAGGCCGGTCAGCACGAAGTGCAGGTAGTTGACGAGTTCGTCTTGCAGATGCTCCCGGCCGTGGTCGTCGGTGAACCGGAACGACTTGAGCCGACGCATTTCCAGCACGTCGGAGAGGTTGTCTTGCAGTTCGCCCAGCACCCTTTCGAAGTTCTGGTGGTGCTTCTTGGCCAGGTCATCCTTGGTCGAATTGTCGTCGTCATAGACGAAATCCGCCAGCTTGCTCGACGCCTTGATCGGCGGCGTCCACATCACGCACAGGACGTTTTCGGTCTCGTAATGCTCGCCTTCGGCCAAGGCGGTCGCGCGCCGTTCTTCGTCAATCAGGTGTGTGATCGGATCGGCGAAATGCGACGCGGCGGGGTCCGAATACGCCGCGACAGGCATCCGCACGGAGTCGAACCAGAGCGCCCAGCCCGTTCCGAGCCGGGTCAGGGCGTCGTTCACTCGACGGGACACCAGGTTAAGGCGCTCGTTCGTGCTGCTTTCGCTGTCTTCGCCGCGATAGAAAAACGCCGAGAGCAGCGCGCCGTCTTTGCACAGGATCACGCCGTCATCGACCAGCGCGGCCCAATTGAGCAGATCAGGAACGCCCTTGGCCTTGGACCGGAAAGGTTGGAGGAAGTTCATGGGGTGCGCTACTCCTGGCGCCAGTGGCGCGAGCGGGGCGCGTAGTAACCGCTGTATTTCAGCTGGCGCAGATAGACCTTGCTCATTTCAGGGTCTGCCTTGGCCATCAGACGCAGCAGGTAGAGGTTCGCGCCGTAGAGAAGGAAACCGACCACGGCGGCCACCCAGTTCATCGCCGAAGCGACGAGACCGAAGGCCACCAGGCCGGTCATCAGCACCAACTCGCGCTCCCCGCCCGCAATCAGCGTCGGGCGATGGAGCGCGCGGTGCAGGGGTGTCCGCCGGCGGTCGATCACGACAGGGCGACCATCCCGGCGGGCAGCGCAATCATGGCGCCGACGCCGAACAGGGTCGTCAGGATCGAGGATGCGCCGACGATCAGCGCGATCACGAAGATCAGCATGACCATCTTGCGGACGAACTCATTCATTTCCCCGCCCCAGATCAGCATGGCGCCGGTGACGACGATGCCGAGCAGGGAAATCACCATGGCGACAGGGCCGGTGATCGAGCGTTGCAGCGTTTGCAGCCCGTTCTCCCAGGGCAGACCCGCGCCCGACGACGAGGCTTCCACGATGCCCGGCAAGGTGACGGCGAGGACGCCGACCGCCAGCATCGGGGCCGACTTCTTGAGACTGGCGGCCAAACGGCCCGCCTTCGTTTGGGTGTTCATAGTATTTCCCTAGTTTTCGATGACTTCGGTTTCGTAGTCGCGGCCGTTCCACTTGATGACACGGCGCAGTTCACGGACCCGACGCCCCTTGGGCGTCTTGCCGATCACGACGACGAGGTTTATCGCCGCCGCAATTTCGTCCTGGGCGGGCGTCGGGCGCGCCTCCGCAACCAGGCTTTCGATGCGGGTCAGCCCCGAGCGCGCGTCGTTCGCGTGAACGGTCGCGGCTCCGCCGGGGTGACCCGTATTCCAGGCTTTCAGAAGCGCCAGCGCTTCGCCGCCCCGGACCTCACCCACGATGATGCGGTCCGGCCGCATACGCATGGTGACCTTGAGCAGCTTTTGAAGATCGACCGAGGCGTTGGAACGCAGGATCGTCTTGTTCTCCGCTTGGCATTGCAGTTCGTTCGTGTCTTCCAGGATCACTAGACGGTCATCCGGGGTCAGCCGCGCGATCCCATGGAGGATCGCGTTCGTCAGCGTCGTCTTCCCGGAGCCGGTGCCGCCGACGACAAGAATGTTCTGCTTCTCGACAATGGCGGTCTCGATCGCGGCGCATTGCGCCTGCGTCATGATCCCGCTCTCGACATACTCCGCCAGGGTGAACACCTTGGTCGCCTTGAGGCGGATCGCGAACGTGGGGGCGCTGGCGATGGGCGGAATAACGCCTTCGAACCGCTGGCCGCCCAGCGGCAGTTCGCATTCCAGGATCGGGTTTTGCGCCGTGATCGTCGTATTCAGGTAAGCCGCGATCGTCGCCATGGCCGCTTCGGCCTGAGACGCCGGCATGGCGCATTCGCGAACCATGCCCTGGCCAAGCCGCTCGACCCACAGGTAGCCGTCCGCGTTGAGCATGATTTCGATGACTTCGGGGTCTTCAAGCCAGGCGCAGATCAGCGGCCCAAGCTGGCGTCGCAGCTGTTCCCGCCCGCGCCTCTGGCTTTGTTCCCGCGCATTCAGCGGAGTTGCATCATCGGCCATTCGACCGCCACCCGTTCAACGGTCCGCCCACCCAGCGAACCATGGCGATATTGCCATATTCGCAAGTCCGCTCCAAGCAGTTTTTATCAACGATCGGCTATAAACTAGGGCGGCGGATCAATGACCCGCCGCCCGTATACTTAACTCCGCGTTACAGCCCGCCCCTTTTATTTGGCGTCCATCCTTGCGCGGTTCGCGCTCAGAACTTCACGCCGAGGCTCAGGCGCACCCGCCCGTC